>Ga0307408_100000337_pt1 | contig 44537 bp, 37 predicted proteins | sample 322Cmetagenome_FD_202116 | JGI IMG/M metagenome (GOLD analysis project Ga0307408, IMG submission 202116) | Maize rhizosphere microbial communities from greenhouse at UC Davis, California, United States - 322HYB-C-3 | ecosystem: Host-associated > Plants > Roots > Rhizosphere > Soil | place... | reverse complement strand
TCGACCCTGAGGAGTGGATCGACTGCGCCGTGTGCATCCCCGAGTGCCAGGCCAACGCCATCTTTGCCGAAGAAGACCTGCCGGCCGACCAGATCGCCTTCATCAAGCTCAACGCCGAGCTGGCCTTTGCCGACGGCTGGAAGAGCATCACCAAGCGCAAGCCCGCGCTGCCCGATGCGGACGAGTGGAACGGCAAGCCGGGCAAGGTCAACGAACTAGTCAAGTGACTCCCCTGAGTCGCTTCGCGCCGTCCCCGAAGGGGGACGCCACCAGTGGCCAGGCAAAGCCAGTTCCACGGTGGCACAGGTCTTTGGCAGCGCCGGTTTCGGGCGCTGCGCGCGTGGCTTGAGCATGATTCAAGAAACCGACGCCGTCGTCATCGGCGCGGGTCCGGTGGGCCTGTTCCAGGTCTTCCAGCTGGGCCTGCAGGGCATCAACGCCCACCTGATCGACGCCCTGCCCCATGCGGGCGGCCAGTGCGTTGAGCTGTACGGCGACAAGCCCATCTACGACATCCCGGGCATCCCGGTTTGCACCGGGCGCGAGTTGGCCGCTTTGCTGCTTCAGCAGATTGCCCCCTTCAAGACCCAGTGGCATCTGAACACGCTGGTGTCAGCGCTCACCGTGCAGGCCGATGGGCGGCTGCTGGTCGAAACGACTCAGGGCGCGCAGTTGCTGGCCCGCACCGTGTTCATTGCCGCCGGCGTGGGTGCCTTCGTACCGCGCACGCTCAAGGTCGAAGGTATCGAGCAGTTCGTAGGCACCCAGGTTCACTATCAGCACCTGCCCGCCAACGTTGAAGTGGAAGGCCGCCATGTGGTCGTGCACGGCGGCGACGAGCCCGCCGTGGCCCGCGCCATCGAACTGGCCGAGCAAGGCCAGGCCGCCCGCGTCAGCCTGCTGCACCGCCGCGACGTGTTCCAAGCCCCGGATGCCCTGTTGCAGCGCCTGCAGCAGCTGCGCGATGCGGGGCGCCTGCACATCGAAGCAGCGCAAATCATCGGCACCGAAACCGTTGGTGACCGGCTGGCCGCGCTGCAGCTCTTGGACGCCGATGGCAGCACCCGTACGTTGGCGCTCGACTTGCTGGTCCCCGTGCTCGGCATCTCGCCCCGCCTCGGTCCCATTGCGGACTGGGGTTTGGCCATGGACCGCAAACAGCTGGTGGTGGACACCGAAGCCTTCCGCACCAGCGTGCCCGGTATCTACGCAGTGGGCGACATCAACACCTACCCGGGCAAGCGCAAGCTCATCCTGTGTGGCTTTCACGAAGCCACGCTGGCGGCCTTCGGCGCGGCTGAGGCGCTCAAGGGCGACAAGGTGGCGCTGCAATACACGACCACCAGCCCACGGCTGCACCAGTTGCTGGGTGTGGAACCGGTATCGGCGCCGTCCGTCAGCGCGTAATCCCGGCGGGCCAGGGTTCGTCACGTCGTGCCCCAACGACGCGGCCACAAATAAGCACAAAATGTCAAAAAGGCGCGCAAGCGCCCGGCACGATGGCGTCTCCATTCACCCATCAGGAGCACACCATGAGCCAGCAACCCCTTCAATCCATCTGGGACACCTACACCGCGTCGTGGAAGACCGACTCGGCCGCGGACCGCACGGCCCTTTTTACCCAGTCACTCGACCCCGCCTGCACCTACAACGACCCGCTGGCCACCGCCCATGGCTGGGACCAACTGACGGCCTACATGGACAACTTTCACAGCCAGGTGCCCGGTGGCCATTTTGTGACCCACTACTTTGCCAGCCACAACCAGCAAAGCATCGCCAAGTGGAACATGGTGAATGGCAGCGGACAGGTGATCGGGGAAGGCGTGAGCTACGGCCGGTACAACGACCAGAACCAGCTGGTAGCCATGACCGGTTTCTTTGAAACCCCTTGAACGGACGCCACCGTGCTTTATCTCCGGCAAATCCAGGAGGGCATCGATTTCATCGAGGCCCATCTCGAATCCGATATCGCGCTTTCGGAGGTGGCGCGGGCCGCAGGGATGAGCCAGTGGCACTTCCAGCGAATCTTCAAGGCGCTGACCAACGAAACCTTGAAGACCTACATCCGCTCGCGCCGGTTCTCGCGGGCGCTGGAGCAGTTGACCAACACGCGGCTCCCGATACTCGACATCGCCCTCGCGTCAGGGTATGAGACGCAGGAGAGTTTCACGCGCGCGTTCCGTGATTGCTTCCGGCTCACGCCGTCGCAGTACCGCAAGATGGGCAACCGCTCGCTGTTCGTGCGCAAGCTCCGGTTCGACGAAAGCTACCTCGCGCACATTCACCACAACATCTCGCTGGAACCCGACATCCAGCAGCAGCCCGCCATGCAGTTGGTCGGGCTGCCCACCGACTACTACGGTATCGATTCAGAAAAGAACAACCTGGGCCAGAAACTGCCGCCCCTGTGGGCGAAGTTTCTACCCCGGTTGGGCGAGATTGCGAACACCGTGCCCGGGGTCTGCTATGGCGTCGTAGCCCCAGCGGGGCCCCACACCGAAGAACTGCGCTACCTGGCCTGCATCGAAGTGAATGGCCCCGGTGCGCTGCCACCGGGCATGGTGGCCATGGAAATCCCCGCGTCCACCTATGCACGCTTCACCCACAGAGGCCCTGCCCAGAACGTCGATGCGACGGTGAACTACATCTACTCCAGTTGGCTGCTGTCGGCCGGCCCGTCGCACAGCCTGGGGCCGGATCTGGAAATCTACGGCTCGCAATACCACCCGACGTCCGGCGACTCGGTGATGTACTACGCCATTCCAATCGTCCGCTGAGCGCCCTGAGCACGGTCGCCCAAAAAGATGGACGCGTTCCTTGTGGAATGCCCGCGCCGGGGGCATCCGGAGCCGACGGAGAGAGTCCCTTTGAGCCAGCTCGAGATCAGCGCGCGACAAGACACTGCACCCCATCAGATCCGAATTCCGCCCTCGCACCTCCATCGCAAGCGGTTCTCCACTCAACCAGATGTTCGCCATCGGCGGTGGAGCCAGCCATGAGCAGAAATGCTAGTTCCGCTCAGTGAGGACGACGGTATTTTTTTGAGGTGATGGTCGCTTCAAAGCTCCATCACCATCTCATGCCACGCCATGCCGCCGTGGTCGGATGCAGAGGGCTTCACGTAGCGGTAGCCCTGCTTGGCGTAGAGCGCCACATGACGCTCTTTGCACATCAGGTGAATGGTCTGCTTGCCCGCCTGCCGCATCTGTTTCACAAAAGTCTGCATCATTGCCGTGGCGTACCCGTGCCCCTGGTACGCGGGATCGATCACCACCGACATGATGACCACGTTGGGTGCGACCGGGTCATGCCCCACCAGCTCCTTGAAAGCCTCGTCCGACATGACGACTGCGTGGGCACAGCCACTGTTGATGAAACCGATGGTCTTGCCTTCGGTTTGCATGACCAGAAAGCCCTGCGGGTAATTGGAAATTCGGGTATGGATCTTAGCCAAAGTGGCGGCTTCTTCGCCCTCGTAGGCGATGCTCTCAATCTCGAAACAGCGCTCGGCATCCGCAGGAACGGCTTGGCGAAAGGTTAGGTCTGACATGGGTAGTGGAGTGCGTGGGTAAGGAAAAGCGCCAATGATAAAAATGGCCACATTGCACGTCATGCAAACCCTTCATCCATACCTGCACGCCATGCACTTTGCACTTCGACGCCTTGACCTGAATCTGCTGTTGGTATTTGACGCACTGCACCGGTGGCGCAGCGTGACTGCTGCCGCGGAAGAACTCGCTCTGAGTACATCGGCCTTCAGCCACGCGCTGTCCCGGCTGCGCACAGCCTTGCACGATGAGCTGTTCTTGCGCGTGGGCGGTTCCATGCAGCCTACGCCCCGTGCGCAGGAGCTGGCCGATGGCATCTCGCAGGCCCTGCAACTGCTCGCGGACCGCATCGGCGATGCCCATGAATTCGACCCGGCAACCAGTGAGCACACCTTTGTGTTTGCCGCCACGGACTTCACGACGTACGCCCTGCTGCCCTCTGTAGTGACAGCTGTGGAGCGTGAAACACCGGGCGTGCGCATGCGGGTGATCCCTTCGCAGAGCCGTGACGTGCTGGCGGACCTTGTGCAGGGAGCCCACTTCGTGCTGGGCTTTTCGGATGAAGTCTCGCCGGTGCCCACTGACATCGAGCGACTGGAAGCGCCATCCGACGACTACGTGGTGGTGGCCCGCCGTGGCCATCCCCGGCTCGGCAAGCGGCTCACCCTCAAACGCTACCTGGCGGAACACCATGTAGTTGTTCGGCCCTGGCGAAACGAGGCCAGTGTGATTGACACCGCGCTGGCTGCGCAGGGCCATAAGCGCATAGTGGCGATTGAACTGCCCAGCGTCATGGCGGCACCATTCATCGTCACAGGCACGGACCACCTGATCACCTTGCCCCGTCAAGCGGCGCGTCAGCTTGCTGCATCCGCCCAGGTGGTGGTGCATGAAGCGCCGTTTCCGACACCGCACTACATACCTACGGTCTACTACCAGCGGCGCCATATGCACCTGGCATGGCATCGCTGGATGCGCAATCGGCTGCTTTCAGCTATCGCACCCACGATAAAGTCTGCTTAACCGAAAGGGCTGTCATCGGTCTGTGATCAGTCAGTGACGGACTTCGCTCCAAGGCCGCATTGGGCCCGTCGCAGATGGTCACGGTTCCTGCAAGCCCCCATTGGGAAATCCTGAACCCGCCGACCTGTGCCATTTACGAAGCAGCTCGTGCCCCCCCTGACCTTCACTAGAATCCATTCAATCGCTGGGGGTGTCCTGCAAGAAATCCGCTGCAGGGCTGAGATCAAACCCTTCGAACCTGTCGCCCGCAACGGTTTACCTTGCAGGCTTGAGATCATCCTCGCGCAGGGAAGCATGTCTGTTCTGGCCGACTCCGAGTGACCTCGGGCCATGCCTGCAGGCCGCCGCCCTGCTCTGTATGCATTGCCACGGAGCCTGCCCATGTCCTCATCCCCCGCTGCGCCCACTGCCAACGAAGCGCTGGCCCCCGTCTCCGCCGACCGCCGCGTCTTCCAGTGGCATGACCACGCCTCGCTCTGGTTCAGCCTGGGCGTGGGCTTGCTGGTCATGCAGGTGGGTGCGTACCTGATGCCCGCGTTGGGCACCAAAGAAGCCCTCATCGCCATCGTGGCCGGCTCCATCGTGGGCGCCGGCCTGCTGGGCTGGGTGGCCAAGCTGGGCTGCGACAGCGGTCTGGCCAGCGCCGGGCTGATGCATGCCGTCTACGGCCGCACGTTTGCCAGCCTGCCGATCATTTTGAACATCGTGCAGCTGGTGGGCTGGGGCACGTTCGAGCTGGTGGTGATGCGCGATGCCACGGTGGCCATCGGCCAGCAGTCGGGCGCCATGGCCGGCGCCCACTGGCCCGTGCTGGCCACGCTGCTGTGGGGTGGCGTGGTGATGCTGCTCATCAGCGGCTCGATGGTTCAGCTGGTGCGCAAGGTGATTGCGCGGGTGGCGCTGCCGCTGGTCGTGCTGTCGCTGCTGTGGCTGTCCTGGCAGTTCTTGTCGCTGGCGCAAGCGCAGGGGTGGGAATCGCTGTGGACGCGCAAGGGCGAAGGCGGCATGGGCGTGCTGCCCGCGCTGGACCTGGTGATCGCCATGCCGATCTCCTGGTTGCCGCTGGTGGCCGACTATGCGCGCCATGGCAAGGACGGCGGCTCCGCATTACGCGGCACCTGGCTAGGCTATGCGTTGGCCAACATGTGGTGTTATTCGCTGGGTGTGCTGGTGGCCCTGACCCTGCCTAGCAAGGACCTGGTGCAGGCGCTGCTGCTCGCCCAGGGCGGGCTGATTGCACTGTCACTGATCCTGATCGACGAGGTGGACAACGCCTATGGCGACACGTATTCGGGTGCGGTGTCTGCCCACAGCCTGCTGCCGCGCTGGGGTGTGCGCAAGTGGGGCCTGACCATGGCTGCGGTGTGTACCGCCCTCGCGCTGGTCCTGCCCATGCACAGCCTGGAGCCCTTCCTGCTCCTGCTCAGCTCGGTGTTTGTACCGCTGTTTGGCGTGATCCTGGGCCGACTGGCCTTTGGCACCGATGCGCCTGCACTGCTGGCAACCGCCCGCAAGGTGAACGCAGCGCCGGTAGCCATCTGGCTGGCGGGCATTGCGGTGTACCACCTGGCGCCAAAGGTGCTGCCAGGTGCGGGGTCGGCGCTTCCGGCGTTGGCGTTCAGCTTTGCACTGGCCTGGGCCTCGCGGCCGAGCGCCCGCTGAAACGCTATCGAAAGATGAGCTAACGGCGCTTGCCAGACGAGCGCCAGAGCCCTAAACCCTTCAAACGGCTACAGGACCAGCTGCGCCACAGGCGCATAGCCGTGGTTGAGCGGGCCGTGGCCACGGCCGGTGGTCACATCGGCCCCCGCTGCGATGGCGCCCAGGATGTAGGCCCGCGCGCGCTCCACTGCCTGCTGCAAGGGCAGGCCCTGGGCCAAGTGGGCTGCAATGGCCGACGACAAGGTGCAGCCTGTGCCATGCCCGTTGTGCGTAGCAATGCGTGCTGACTCCAGCCGTTGCCGCAGGCCGCTGCGGGTGGCAAGCACATCCACCACCCAATCTCCGGGCAGGTGACCGCCCTTGAGCAGCACCGCGCGGGCGCCCAGCGCGCACAATGCCTGCGCGGCTTCATCCAGCGTTTCTGCGCCCTTGATGCTGCGCTCCAGCAGCCAGCCGGCCTCATCCAGGTTGGGCGTGACCACCTCGGCCAGCGGGAACAGTTCCTGCACCAGCACGCTCACGGTCTCGGCGGCGATGAGGCGATCGCCGCTGGTGGCCACCATCACGGGGTCGAGCACCACGTTCGGCAGCTGATACTTGCGGATCGCGTCGGCCACCACGCGTACCACTTCGGGCGAATGCAGCATGCCGATCTTGACCGCATCCACGCCGATGTCCTGCACCACGGCGTCGATCTGGGCCTTGAGCATCTCGGGCGGAATGCCGTGGATACCCGTGACGCCGCAGGTGTTTTGGGCGGTGATGGCCGTGATGGCCGTCATGCCATAGCAGCCGAGCGCGCTGAAGGTCTTGAGGTCGGCCTGGATGCCCGCGCCGCCCCCGCTGTCGGAACCTGCGATGGAAAGCACGCGCACATAGCGGCGTGCCGCGGAAGGCGCAGAGGTCAGTGAAGTCATGGCAAAAATTATGGCCTATGCGCTAGCGCAAAAAGAGCCGCGCCGGGTTGTGCTGTAATGGATTTTTCCGGACGAAACAGGGGTGTCCCTCCACCACGAAAGTGGCGGATGCGCGACTGAGAAATACCCTGGGGCCGCGCAGAGCCTGCGCTGCGCAATGGCCCCGCTACCCGATCCAGGTCATGCTGGCGTGGGGAGTTTCCTTCAAGCGGCCCCGCCCCGTTTTGTCCATGCTTGCCTGCCAACGCTCGGACACTACGACGGACCATGCCACTGCAACCCTCCTCCTTTGCCATCCTGGGCGCCGGCCTTATGGGCCGCCTGCTTGCGGTCGAACTGGCCCGCCAGGACCACCAGGTCGACATCTACGATGTAGGCAGCCCGGCGGCGGAAAACTCTGCCGCCACCGTGGCCGCCGCCATGCTGGCCCCCCTGGCTGAATCCGCGATCACCGAACCGGGCGTGGTGCGCATGGGCCACCATGCCCTCACCCGCTGGCCGCAGTTGCTGGCTGGGCTGGCAGAGCCAGTGTTCTTTCAACAGGCCGGCACCCTCATCGTGTGGCACCGCCAGGACGCGGCCGAGGCCCAGCGCCTGACGCGCCTCCTGGAAGCCACCCAGCACACCGTGCACGAGTTGCCCACGATGCAAAAGCTTGACGGGCAAGCCCTCGCCCAAGCCGAGCCCGTGCTGGCCCAGCGTTTTTCCCAGGGCCTGTACCTACCCGGCGAAGGCCAGCTCGACAACCGGCAGTTGCTCGCGGCGCTGGTGGCGGAAATGGAGCGGCTTTCGGTGCGCGCCCACTGGCACGCCCCCCGGTCACCAGACGCCTTCGTCCCCGGTGCACCAGGGCAGCCGGATTGGGTGCTGGACTGCCGCGGGCTGGGTGCCAAGCCTGACTGGACAGCCCTGCGCGGTGTGCGCGGCGAAGTGGTGCGCATCCACGCGCCCGATGTCACGCTGCAGCGCCCCACCCGTCTGGTGCACCCGCGCTACCCCATCTACGTCGCCCCCAAACAGGACCACGTGTTCGTGGTGGGCGCCACCGAGATCGAATCGGACGACCTCTCGCCTGCCAGCGTGCGCTCGACGCTGGAACTGCTCTCTGCTGTCTATGCCATCCACCCGGGCTTTGCCGAAGGCCGCATTCTGGAGCTGGCCACGCAGTGCCGCCCCACGCTGCCCGACAACCTGCCCGCCATCCGCCAGCCGCGCGAGCGCGTCCTTGAAATCAACGGCCTGTACCGCCACGGCTTCATGATCGCGCCGGCCATGCTGGACGTGACACTCGAAGTGCTGAACGCGGGACAATCGGAGCTTTCGCAACGTTTTGACCTCGCGCTGGACCTGATGCCCGCAGCTACGGCGGGAGCGCCCAGCGCCGCCACCGCCTACGCATGAACATTTTCATCAACCAGATCCCGCACGAACTGCCCGAGGGCGCCACCGTGGCCGATGCCGTGGCCGCTCTGGAGGCACGCCCGCCCTTTGCCGTCGCCGTGAACACCACCTTCGTGCCCAACCCCCGCTACACCGAGCACGCCCTGCAGGCAGGTGACCGGGTGGAGATCATCTCCCCGGTGACGGGCGGATGACCGCCTTGGCTGGATTTTGATAAAAACCAGCTGTAGCGCTTGCCATTGAAGCGCAAGCAGCTATTTAATTGATAGCATCACAATGACCACTCCAATCCCCCGCGATCCGCTGGTGCTGTATGGCCAGACATTTGGCAGCCGCCTGCTGCTGGGCACGTCCCGCTATCCCTCGCCCGCCGTGCTCGAGGCCGCCGTGCGGCGCGCACAGCCCGCCATGGTCACCGCCTCCCTGCGCCGCCAGGGCAGCAAACCGGCCGAGAATGGCAGCAGCTTCTGGGAGCTGCTGCGCAAGCTCAATGTGCCGGTGCTGCCCAACACGGCCGGTTGCCACAGCGCACAAGAAGCCATCACCACGGCGCAGATGGCACGCGAGGTGTTCAACACGCCGTGGATCAAGCTGGAGCTGATCGGCGACGACTACACCCTGCAGCCCGACACGCTGAACCTGGTGGGCGTGGCCGAGCACCTCATCAATGAAGGGTTTCAGGTGCTTCCCTATTGCACGGAAGATCTGGTCCTGTGCCAGCGGCTGGTGGACGTGGGCTGCCAGGCAGTCATGCCCTGGGCCGCACCCATCGGCACCGGCCGCGGCCCCGTCAACCCCTACGCGCTGCAGATGCTGCGCGAACGCCTGGATGTGCCGTTGCTGGTGGACGCCGGGCTGGGCCTGCCGTCACACGCCTGCCAGGTCATGGAATGGGGCTACGACGGCGTGCTGCTGAATACGGCCGTGGCGCTGGCGCAAGACCCCGTGGCCATGGCCGGCGCGTTTGCCGACGCCGTGCAGGCCGGGCGCGCCGCACGCCAGGCAGGCGCGATGGCGGCGCAGGATGCCGCCCAGCCCAGCACCCCCGTGCTGGGCACCCCCTTCTGGCACCATGACCAGCATGCGTGACGACACCGCCGCCATGGCGCAGGCGATTCTTGCGCACCATGCCGCAGTTTTTGCGGGCTTTCCCCCGGAGCCGGCTCCCGAGCCCACGCGGGCGGATCCGGTGTACCAGGCAGCGCTGCAGGCTTGCAGCACGTTGGGCTTCATCGCCCACGACGCGGAATGCCTGGCGGAGGCCTGGCTCGCCCGCAGCCTGCGCGTGGGCGCCTTCCAGCCCGAATGCTGGCCCGACGAACCGGCAGACTTTGGTTTGCAGCCTGTGCCGCGCGCCCATGCGTTTGCACCCTGCCCCCCGCAACTGGGCCTGTATGGCGTGCTGCCAGATGCCCAGTGGGTGGGCCGCATGGCGCGGGCTGGGGTGCCGACGGTTCAGTTGCGCTTCAAGTCGGACGATGCGGCTGCCGTTGCACGGGAGGTGCGGGCCGCTGTAGAAGCCGTCCAGGGCACGGCGGCCCTGCTGTTCATCAACGACCACTGGCGCGAGGCCATCCAGGCCGGCGCCTATGGAGTCCACCTGGGGCAAGAAGACCTGGATGCGCTTTCGCCTGCCGACCTTGCCACGCTGCGGGCATCCGGCGTGCGCCTGGGCGTCAGCACCCATGGCTACGCAGAAATGGTGCGCGCGGACGCCGTGGGCCCCAGCTACATCGCCATGGGGGCGGTGTTCCCCACCACCCTCAAGAAAATGGCCACAGCCCCCCAAGGCGTGGGCCGGCTGGGCGTGTATGCCCGACTGCTGCGCACCTATCCGCAGGTGGCCATTGGTGGGATCGGCGCGGAGCAATTCGCCGAGGTGCTTTCCACGGGCGTTGGCTCGATCGCAGTGGTACGGGCCCTGGTCGCCGCGCCGGACCCGGAAGCTGCAGCCGCGCAACTGATGGGGCTGCTGCGGGACCACTCGCCCCCCCGGAACAGGCCCTGATCGCCGCGGCACTACCAGGCGCAGTTCAACCGCACATTGGGAAATTGGGGAACCGCCGCCGCGCGCGAGCCGGTTCTGCAAACCCCACGGCCCGACCGGAGCAGCAAGGGCGAAGGGCGGGGCAGCGCCTGCGCAGGAGGCGCGCTCATGCGCACCAGGGATTTCTGAGAGCCGGTCTACGATCCCTCGTGCTTTTTCTGCTCGAGCTCCAGCCGAAGCTCTACCCGGTCGTTGTCCAGCCCAAACCCCACGGCTTGTCCGGGTGCTGGCGGTGCCGTGACCGGGACCGGTGGCAGGTCATTGAGGGTGAGATGGGGCGGATCGGACAGGTCGAGATCCAGGGGAACCCCTTGAGTATCGTAGTTATCGCGGCTCGCCACCGCGGGCGCCTGGGCGTCGGCCCCTGCTGCTGCGGCAGGCGCTGCACCAGGGAACAGCTCGTCAAAGTCGAAATCCAGACCCGGATCGGTGGTGCTCAGGGGCAAGTCATCCACCGGCGCAAGCGTCTGCCGTGGGGGTTGCTGCAGCGCCAGCGCTTCTTCCCGCGGTGCCGCGGCAGGAGTTGTCCGTTGGCGTGGCGGCGGTGCACCCCGGGCGCTGGCCGGGGTGGTCTGCGCGATGGCCAGCAGCAGCAGGAGGTCGTCGTAGGCGGCCAGGTCAAACGGCTCAACCATGCTGACACCGCCTTGCTTGAACATCATCTTCTCGAGCAGCAGCAAGACCGACGGCGAGCTCCATTCGGCCTCGATGTCGGCCAGGGCTTCGGTGTAGTGGTAGAGCATGCGCCCGGTGCGATGGAAACTCACGAACTCCGGCACCTGCGCATTGAATGACTGCATGAACTGCGTGCGCAGTTGGGAGAATTCGTCCACCCGGCTCAGCGAGTGGTACAGGCGCAAGAGCTCCAGATAGGCCAGCGGGGAGGTGTCGCCCCGTTCCGCGATGTGCTTCTTGAGCACTTCGATGGCTTGCTGGTGTTCGCCCACCGAGATGAAAAACTCCGCCTGCTGCTGGATATCGAAGAGTTCCTCGGGGCTGACGATGTGAACGGCCGACGCGGGTGCGTGCACAGGCTGGGGAGCCGGGGGCACGCGCGCTGGCACGGGGGCCAGGGCAGCAGGTCCTGTTGCCGCGGCCGAGGCCGTCGCTTTCAGCGGCACGGGTGCGCTGGGCGCGGGCGTCGTGGCGACAAAGCGTGGCACGGGCGCAGCAGCAAGGTCATCAGGCGAAGGCGCATTGGCGGCGGCGGCATCCGTCGAAGTCCACGCATCATGGGGATGGGGCACCAGCCCCAAGGTCGCCTCGTGCTGGGCCAGCGCGTCACGCCCACCCAGTGCGGCGACAGAGTCGCGCCAAGCCCGCACGGCCTTCTCGGAAGCGCTGCGCATCCGCAACCATGCCCAGGCGGCGAACAGCAGCGCCAACAGCAGCAGTCCTGCCATCGCGTACACCACCGTAGCCGGGAGCCTTTCATTCTCGGCCTGCTCCAGTTGCTGCTGCAACTGCGCTGCCTTGGCCTGGTCGCGACCCGCCTGGGCCCGCAAGGAAGCAACATCCGCTTCCAATGCCTTCAACCGCCCCTCATCGGACAACGCTTCGTCGGGCTGCGCATTCAGGGCCTTCCATAGCGCCGCCGCCTGGGCTCGTTGGGCCGAAGGCTCGTCCGTGGGTGTGATCAGCAGCTCGGGCGAAGTGCGCAGCGCCACCGGACGATCCATCCAGAGGTCCAGGGGCTCCACCACCAGCCGCGACCGATCGGCAGCGCGTGGCTCGGGGGGGGCCTTCTTGGCAACGCGCGAAGCGGCCTGTGGCCGGGCGGGACGGGGCTCCGCAGGCGTTGCAGCAGCCGCGCGCGGCGGCACGGCGCCAACCCGGCTGCCTGAGCGCGGCGACGAAGGCACCGAAGAAGCCGACGGCGAAGTTACAGACGGAGACGACGCGGCAGCCGATGGCTCTGCCGCGGCCTGCACGCCTTGCGTCGCCCGAGGCAACGGAGCCCCCGGCACGCCGGCGGATGGCAGGCGAGAGATGTCCACAGGAGAGGCCGAGCGCGCTGCCACTGGCGGAAGCTCGGCGAGAAATGTGTAGGTACGGGTGATCTTGCCTGTGCAACCCGCCGAAATAGTGACCGTCAGAACGGGCTCATCCACCGCAACGGCCGCCTGCACGCGCACGGCGGGTGACCGGCCTCGCATGTCGGGCAACGGCGTTACCCGCACCTTGGCATCGCTCACAGCCGTATCGCCTGCCTTTACCTGCGCAGCCACACACGATGAAGCCACGTCGGCACCGGCATCGGGCTGCACATCAAACGACAGATCCACAGGCGAACCCAAAACCACGCTGCCCCTGCCGCCCCCCAACGACAATGCCGAGGCCCCTGCAGCCACAACCGAAAGACCGGCCCCCACGATGGCGTTGCGGATTTTCACAATAAGTTCAAATTATTAGTGCGGCCGATTCTTGCACAGATCGCGCGCAATGCCACAGCCATAATGGCGCTATGAAAATTCAGTTTCCCAACGTCGCGGTGGTGGGCGCAGGGGCCATGGGCCGAGGCATTGCGCAGATCGCCGCACAAGCCGGCAGCGAGGTCTTGCTGCTCGACACACAAGAGGGCGCTGCCCAGGCCGCGCGGGCGGCCCTGATAGACCAATGGAACAAGCTTGTGGCCAAGGGGCGCATCGACGCAGAACAGGCCGGCGCGTTTGCGGCACGCCTGCACTCCGCCGACGAAGTGGGGGCCCTGGCAGGCTGCGACCTCGTGATCGAGGCCATTGTGGAACGCCTCGATGTGAAGCAGAAGCTGTTTGCCGAGCTCGAAGCCGTGGTGCGGCCGGACACCGTGCTGGCCACCAACACCTCGTCGCTGTCGGTGACCGCGATCGGGGCGGCGCTGCAGCGCCCGGAACGGCTGGCAGGATTCCATTTCTTCAATCCCGTGCCCCTGATGAAGGTGGTGGAGGTGATTGCCGGCCTCAAGACAGACGCGTCCCTGTGCGCCGCCCTGGCCGCCTACGCCCGGCAGATGGGCCATACGCCCGTGCAGGCGCAAGACACGCCGGGGTTCATCGTGAACCATGCGGGACGCGGCTTTGGCACGGAAGCCTTGCGCATCGTGGGCGAAGGCGTGGCCGACTTCGCCACCATCGACCGCATCCTGCGCGACCAAGTCGGCTTCAAGCTCGGGCCGTTCGAATTGATGGACCTGACGGCACTGGACGTGTCGCACCCCGTGATGGAGTCCATCTACCGCCAATACTACGACGAGCCGCGTTATCGGCCCAGCGTGATCACCGCCCAGCGCCTGGCGGGCGGCGTGGTCGGCAAGAAGGTGGGCGAAGGCTTCTATCGCTACGTGGACGGCGTGGCGCAAATGCCCGCCGAGGTCGCGCCACCGGTAGTGGCTGCCATCCCGCCCGTGTGGGTGTCGCCCCGGGCGGCCCGCCGCGCCGAGCTCTACCAGTTGCTCAAGGACCTGGGCGCCACCATTGAAACCGGCCAGTCGCCCTCTCCCCAGGCCATCACGCTGGTGGCGCCGTTGGGCTTTGACGTGACGACCGTCGCGGTGGTCGAGCGCCTGGATCCCGCCCGCACCATCGGTATCGACATGCTCATCGACGACGCGACCACCAAGCGCCGCGTGCTGGCCACCAACCCTGCCACGCGCGTCGACATCCGCGACGCAGCGCACGCGCTGTTCGCCCGCGATGGCAAGGCCGTGAGCGTGATCCGCGACAGTGGTGGCTTCGTCACGCAACGCGTGGTGGCCACCATCGTGAACATCGCATCCGACATCTGCCAGCAGGGCATCTGCTCGCCCAAAGACCTGGAAACGGCTGTTACGCTGGGCCTGGGCTACCCACTGGGCCCGCTGGCCATGGGCGACCGCTGGGGCCCCACCAACATCCTGGAGGTGCTTTTCAACATGCAGACCGTGTATGGCGATCCCCGCTACCGCCCCAGCCCCTGGCTGCGCCGTCGCGGCGCCATCGGGTTGAGCCTGACCCACGTCGAGGAATGATGCGGCCCGCCCCCTGCACTGCTTGCGCAGCGGCCGGGGTTCGGATCGCGCCGGTCTCATACAGCACGCAGCGCGAGCGCACACCACCTTGATTCAGTGAGAACCCCATCGCCATGCCCGCAGAACTTCTGAGCACCAGCCAGGGCCAGACCCTGATCCTTACCCTCCGCAACCCCGAGCGACGCAACGCCATCGACCCGGTGATGTACGCAGCTGGCGTGGAGGCACTGAGCGTGGCCGAGAGCAGCGCGGACATCCGCAGTGTGATCATCACGGGCTCGGATGGCATGTTCTGCTCGGGCGGAAACCTGCAGCGGCTGCAAGCCAACCGCCAGCAGCCCCCGGAAGTGCAAGCCCAGAGCATTGAAGGCTTGCACAACTGGATCGAGACCATCCGCACCTACCCCAAGCCGGTGATTGCAGCCGTGGAAGGCGCAGCCGCAGGTGCGGGGTTCTCACTGGCGCTGGCGTGCGACTTCATCGTGGCGGCCCGCAATGCCGCGTTTGTCATGGCGTACAGCAACGTGGCACTGTCACCCGATGGCGGGGCCAGCTGGAGCCTCGCGCAGGCCCTGCCCCGCCAGCTTGCAACGGAGATCCTGATGTGCGGAGACCGCGTGGGCGCCGAGCGCCTGCACACCCTGGGCGTGGTCAACCGGGTTGCCGATGCCGGTGGCGCGCTCGACGCAGCCCTGGCATTGGCCGAGCAGCTCAACGCCAAGGCACCCAACGCGCTGGCGAGCATCAAGGAATTGTTGAACGAAGCGCCGGGGGTCCAGCTTACGCAGCACCTGGGCCAGGAACGCAACCACTTCGTGAAGAACCTGCACCACGCCAACGCGGGCGCGGGCATTTCGGCCTTTCTGGAGAAACGGCAGCCGCGCTACGAGTAGTCTGCTTCGCAAGGCTTCCTGCAACCTTCACCCCCGGCCGCTGCTGTGCAGCGCCGGGGGTTTTCTTTTGGGTCCGCCCCCCAGACACGCAGGTGACAACCCTGACGCAAAGTGGCGGTCCCTGACGTGACAATGGACCTGTTTCCAGTCACGCAAAAGACAGCCCATGGACGACCCGATTCTTACTATCGAAGAACGTGAAGCGATCAACTCCGGTCGCTGGTTCTCATCCCTTTCACCTTCTCTGCGCCACGACATCCTCCGATGTGCATACGTCAAACGCTTCAAGGACGGCGGCCTCATCGCCGCACGCGGCGACCCGCCCGAGGAGTGGATTGCCTGCGCACGCGGAGCGGTGCGGGTGAGCTCCACCTCCATCTCGGGCAAGCAGATCACGCTGACCTATGTGGAGCCCGGCATCTGGTTTGGCGACGTGGCGATCTTCGATGGGGACCGGCGTACACACGACGCCTATGCGCATGGCGACACCACGGTCCTGTGCGTGGCCAAGGCCGACTTCAAGAAGATCCTGGCCGCGCACACCGAGCTTTACGAAGCCATGCTGCGCCTGCACGCGCGGCGCATCCGGCAGCTGTTCGGGCTGGTGGAAGACCTCAACACCCTGCCCTTGCGCTCGCGCCTGGCCAAGCAGCTGGTGCACCTGGTGCGCAGCTACGGCGTGCCCAGCCTGTCGGATGGCAGCGAGATGCGCATCGGACTGCAACTGGCGCAGGAAGAGCTTGCGCAGCTGCTGGGTGCGTCACGCCAGCGCGTGAACCAGGAGCTCAAAGCCATGGAACGCGAGGAGGCCATCCGCATCGAGCCGGGCGGCCTGGTGGTGCGTGACCGCGAAGCCCTGATGCGCATAGCCGAGACCGACAACTGACTGCCCCAACCCCCACCCTCCTTCCATGAGCAATTTCGACCATTTCGTCGGCACCCGGCCAGTTTCTGATCAGCACGCCTTCAACATCGAGGCGCTGACCACCTGGCTTGCAAGGAACATGGAAGGCTTTGCGGGGCCTCTCACGGTGGAGATGTTCAAAGGAGGCCAGTCCAATCCCACCTACAAACTCATCACCCCCGGTGCCAGCTACGTCATGCGGGCCAAGCCCGGGCCGGTGGCCAAGCTGCTGCCGTCGGCGCATGCCATCGAGCGTGAGTTTGCGGTAATGCGCGGCCTGTATGGCACCGACGTTCCGGTGCCCCGCATGTTCGTGCTGTGCGAAGACGAGTCCGTCATCGGCCGCGCCTTCTACGTGATGGAGTGCATGCAGGGCCGCGTGCTGTGGGACCAGTCCTTGCCGGCCATGACGCCGGCCGAGCGCGGCGCCATCTACGACGAGATGAACCGCGTGATCGCCGCGCTACACACCGTGAAGTTTGCGGACCGGGGCCTTTCCACCTACGGCAAGCCCGGCAACTACTTCGACCGGCAGATCGGGCGCTGGAGCAAGCAGTATGTCGCCTCGATCACGCAGCCCATCGAAGAGATGGACCGCCTGATGGAGTGGCTGCCCGCCAACATGCCCGCCAGCGCGCGCGACGAAAGCCATGTCTCCATCGTCCATGGCGACTACCGCCTGGACAACCTCATGTTCCACCCCACCGAGCCCCGCGTGATCGCCGTGCTCGACTGGGAACTTTCCACGCTGGGCCACCCGCTCGCGGACTTCAGCTACCACTGCATGAGCTGGCACATTCCTGCGGCCATGGGCCGCGGCATCGCGGGGCAGGACCTTGCAGCCCTTGGGATTCCCGACGAGGACAGCTACATCCGACGCTACTGCGAACGCACGGCCATCGCCACGCCTGAAGCGCTGCGGGCCGACTGGAACTTCTACCTGGCCTACAACATGTTCCGCATCGCAGCCATCCTGCAGGGCATTGCAAAGCGGGTGGAAGCAGGTACGGCCTCCAGCGCGCAGGCCAAGGCATCGGGCGACACCGCGCGGCCCATGGCCCAGCTGGCCTGGTCGTTCGCGCAGCGTGGATGAAGCCCGGGCCCCCAACGAACATCACGGAACACAACGGAGAAGCACCCCATGGACTTTGACTATTCGCCCAAAACCAAGGAACTGCAGGCCAAGCTGCTCCAGTTCATGGACGACCACATCTATCCCAACGAGGGTACCTACGCCGCCGAGCTGGAGGCGAACACGGCGGCAGGAAAGCGCTGGAGCGCCCTCAAGACGATCGAGAACCTCAAACCCAAGGCCCAGGCCGCGGGCCTGTGGAACCTGTTCCTGCCGGTAGACAGCGCCGCCGCCTCAGGCTACGAGGGCGCGGGCCTGACCAACCAGGAATACGCCCCGCTGGCCGAGATCATGGGCCGCGTACCATGGGCCAGCGAGGTGTTCAACTGCTCGGCACCCGATACCGGCAACATGGAGACCATCGCCCGCTACGGCGACGAAGCCAACAAGGCGCGCTGGCTCAAGCCCTTGCTGGAAGGCAAGATCCGCTCGGCCTTCGCCATGACCGAGCCCGCCGTGGCCTCCAGCGATGCGACCAATATCGAAACCCGCATCGAACGCCAGGGCGACGAATACGTGATCAACGGCCGCAAGTGGTGGATCTCCGGTGCTGCCGATCCGCGCTGCGCCGTGTTCATCACCATGGGCAAGACCGATCCGGAGGCCCCGCGCCACTCGCAGCAGAGCATGGTGCTGGTGCCTGCCGATGCCAAGGGCATCACCATCATCCGCCCGCTGAATGTGTTCGGCTACGATGACGCGCCCCACGGCCACGTCGAGATGACCTTCGAGAACGTGCGCGTGCCAGTCTCCAACATCCTGCTGGGCGAGGGCCGCGGGTTTGAGATTGCGCAAGGCCGCCTGGGCCCCGGGCGCATCCACCACTGCATGCGCCTCATCGGCCTGGCCGAGCGCGCGCTGGAACTGATGTGCAAGCGCGCTTCCTCCCGCACGGCGTTCGGCAAGACTGTGGCCCAGCAGACAGTGACTCAGGAGCGCATCGCCGAAGCTCGCTGCAAGATCGACATGGCGCGGCTGCTCACGCTCAAGGCCGCATGGCTGATGGACGTGGCCGGCAACAAGGTTGCCAAGACCGAGATCGCCATGATCAAGGTGGTGGCCCCCAGCATGGCCTGCCAGGTGATCGACTGGGCCATGCAGGTGCATGGCGGCGGCGGCATGTCCGACGACTTCCCGCTGGCATATGCCTACGCCAATGCACGCACACTGCGGTTCGCAGACGGCCCGGACGAAGTGCACCGCAACGCCATCGCCAAATGGGAGCTGGGCAAGTACGGAAGCTATGGCCGCGATGCGGGCGTGCCCGTGACCCGTGGAAGCTGAACGCACTGGACATCACCCCCTGCGTCACCTTCGGCGCCTTCCCACTCTCACACTGCGCGGGAGGGCGACGCCCTCGGCGCGACGGGGCGGCCCTTGCGCGGGGGCGCTGGTGTGGGTCGCGCCAGTTTCTGCGGGCGCGGGGCAAGCACTGCAGCAGACTCCATCGAGCGGACGGAGAAACCCGAGCCCCCTCTTTCGGCATCGATGAAGCGGTTCCTGTCAGCGCTACCGGCTGCCGTGCGCTTCGTCGTCCGGCCCTGCCACGGAAAGTGGCGGCAGGTTCTGCAAGGCCGATTGCCCGGCGATCAGCAACAACTGCTTGGCGTGCGCAATCTCGGCCAGGCTGCGCTGGGTGTGCTCCAGCCGAAGGTAGACCCGCCCGCGCGCCAGCATCAGCATCATGGGCGATTTGGCCCGCTCGTCCCCGCCCTCGCCTTCCACGGCATTGAGCAATTGCGAGACCACGGGCGCGTGCACCCACCGCTGGGCATGCTCGATCCGCTCCGCCACCACCGTGAAATGTTCACGAAACGATGTGGGCAAGCCGGACCACGCCGCCTCTTCGTACATCGAAAGCCAGCGCATTTCTTCGGGCAGACTGCTGCTGATGGTGGTTTGCAAAGTGTCGGTAATGGCAGAGTAGGCCTTGCTCTCCAGCGTGTCCTGCAAAGGCCGGTTGATCACCATGACGGCGGCATCGGGATCGGCGCCCACGTCAGCACGGCCCCTGAGTTCCATGCCCTGCACATAGTCGCGGGTGGGAACGCCACATTCCAGGCGCCACGGGTGACCATAAAGATCGCCGCCCAGGTCGAAATGCCCTTCAGTCGCGTGGGCCACAATGGCCAGCTGCTGCTGGTCGGCCCAGCGCGAAACCTCCCGGTTGCTCACGGGGCGGCCGGGGATGGATGCAGTGCCACCAAAGGCGCTGAATGCTTTGCGGAGGCGATCAAACATGGGATGCCGAAGCACGCGGCTTCGCAAGAGTCACAGGTGCAGGCATTATTGAGGGCATTGGCCGGTGAAGAAACCCCTCCAGAGCTTGGCAGGGCCTTCGGCGCCCGCGCAATACCCGCCCCGTGGCTTGGCGAACCCAGATTGACGGGCGCCATCGACGGTCAGCACGCCGGTTTTGACTGCTGTGTCCGCACAGTGTGACGGATGAAGACATGTTGCTCGCGCCTGTGAACCGCCGTTTTTCCCTGGCTGCCGTGGCCGCCGTAACCACCGTTGGCGCGTGGGCCGCCATGCCAGCAACAGCTGCGGAGCTGCCCCAAGACGCCTCGGCCACTGCGCGCAGGCTGGTGCGCTGGGCCACTGCCAGCGGCGACCCCCAGGGCCTGCCCTTTGCCGTGATCGACAAGCCCCACGCCCGCATCCACGTGTTTTCAGCGCAGGGCCAGTGGCTGGCCAGTTCTGCGGTGCTACTGGGCGCGGCGCTGGGCGACCGCTCCGCGCCCGGTATCGGCCAGCGCCCGCTGTCGCAGATCCGCCCCGAAGAGCGCACCACGCCCGCCGGCCGCTTCGTAACCGAGCCGGGACGCAACCTCAAGGGCGACGACATCGTCTGGATCGATTACGACGCGGCTGTTTCACTGCACAGGGTGCGCAGCGCCAGCGCCGCCGAACGCCGCCAGCAACGCCTGGCCAGCGACGGCGCGCAGGACAAGCGCATCAGCTACGGCTGCGTGAACGCGCCCGAGGCGTTCTACAACCAGTTCATCGCGCCCCTGTTCGGCCAGGCGCGCGGGGTGATCTACGTGTTGCCGGACACGGAGCCATTTGCTACGTTTTTTGTAGCTGCCAGCGCTTACCCCTGAAGCGCCAGCTGCCAATTTTTCATTATTGATTCGGCACCGTTGAACTTGAAACACCCGTTCGGGCTGAGCTTGTCGAAGCCTCGCGCGACGCTTCGACAGGCTCAGCGTGAACGGTTCAAGTTCGTTGATGCCGACTCCACGGTCTCGGCGGATTGCCGGTGGGCCGCGGAGTTGACCATCCGCCCCCGCTACTGCGCGGCTGGCGCAGAAACGGGCGTCAGCGTCAACTGATGCACCCACTGCGCGGGCTGCCGCTGCAGCGCGCGGTAGCCGGTCTCCGCCCAGGTCCTGCTCATGTCGCGGTAGCGCGGGGAAAAGACCAGGCCGCTTTGCCCCGTCTGGTAGATGAAGCGCGACTGCTCCAGGTCGGCCAGGTCGTACAAGGCGCGCAGCGAGGCGGCGTGCCGATTGAAGAAGGGGCCGCTGGCCTCGCCCGCGTTGTATTGGCCCACGTTCACGGTGTAGGCATCGCCATGCGACGGCACGCTCACGTCGAAGAACCGGGCCAGCGCGGGCACATTGCCGAAGGGCCGGTGCGCGCTCAGCGCCGGGTGTGCGTCGCCCCAGCGCCAGCGGGCCGGGTCGGCGCCGTACGCGGCCTGCAGGCGGTCGAGCGCGCGGCCGAGCGCGGCGGCGGACTGTTCGGCGCATGTGGACGGTTGGCACCACCAGGTGTCGTTGCGCTCCAGGATGCCCTCCAGCGCCGCACGGTAGTCGCGCTTGCCGTACGTCGCGTTGAAGCGGTCTTCGCCGATGCGCGGGATGATGAGGCCGCGCGCCAGTTCATCCGTCCAGGCCGCAAAGATCAGCGGCGCGGCCTTGCCTGCATCCATCACGCCGTCAAAACCTTGGAGCTGCTTTTGCGCCGCGGCGGCCAGGGAGTGAGACGGCTGCGCGCTCTGCAAGTGCGGCAGCAGGCGGCGCGTGGCGAGCGAGGTCACGTCACGGTGGATGGCCTGCATGCTGGCCGCATCGTGTTTCTCCTTGGCGTTGATGAGCTCAGCGATGCGCTCGTAGCGGTAGGGCAGCGCCCAGTCCTGGGTCAGGAAGTGCGGGTAGTCCGGCGCCGTGATGCGCTGGTTGGCAGTGGCGATCCAACCCCGGGTGGAGGCGCCTCCTGCTCCGCCCACGCCGTCGTCCTGGGGGGTCTGCGCATAGGGAATCCATCCTTTCCAGTCGTAGCGCGCGTCCCAGCCGGGCGACGGGGCTACGCCACGGATGTCATTGGCAGCGTCGCGCAGCGGTACGCGGCCCACGGCCTTGAAGCGGATGTTCCCCTGGTCATCGGCGGCGACCACGCTCTGCATGGGCGAGTGGTAGTGGGCAAGCCCATCAAAGAGTTCGTCCACGGACTTGGACTGGTTGGTCTTGAGGCCCGCGAGCACCGTCTGGTTGTCGGCGTCGAGCGCGGCCCAGCGCAGCGCAAGCACGTACCTGCCCAGGTCCAGGACCTGGGCGTGCGATTCCTGTGCATCGCTCAGCACAGGCCCATGCCGCGTGCTGCGCAGCTGCATCTGCACGTCGGCACCGCCTTTGACCCGAATGGTTTCATTGCGCACCGTGAAAGGCGCCCAGCCATCGGGCGTGCGGTACTGCGTTGCGTCCGCGGGATTGATCTGCTCGATGTACAGGTCCTGCACGTCGGGGTTGGTGTTGGTAAAGCCCCAGGCCACCCGGTCGGTGCGGCCCAGCACAACAAACGGCAAGCCGGGCAAGGTGGCGCCCACGGCGTCGATGGCGGCAATGGGCGTGCCATCCGACGCCTGCCCGGCAGGTGCCTGCAGGCCCGCGAAGTACCAGATGGCCGGAGCCGACAAGCCCAGGTGCGGGTCGTTGGCCAGCAAGGGCTTGCCACTCACCGTGCGCGTGCCTGCCAGCACCCAGTTGTTGCTGCCCTTGCCCTCGTTGGTCCCTGCATTGCGCGTGAGTTCGTCCGCCCAGGCCAGCATGCCGGCGCTGATCTGCCTTGAAAGCGGGCCTTCGTGGTGCGGTTGGCTTGCACTTGGGGCGTTGGTCCAGGACGTTCGGCCCGTCGCCGCCGAAGCCGAGGCCGCGCCTGCCCCCCGGTAAACGCCCAACTGGCGGTAGAGCGCGGACAGGTCGGCCGAGGTGGCGGGCTTCTCGCCCGGATACGGCGGCATCAGCTGCCACAGGCGTTCAGTGTCCAGTGCGTGGGCCACGGACAGGCGGGCGAATTCGTTGCCCCAATTGCCGCCCAGGTCCAGAGCCATCATCAGCGCCCAGCCCACGCTGTCTTCGGGCTCCCACGCGGCGCCCTCCTCGCCCCCCGGTTTCACGCCGAGTACATAGAACTCGGGCGGAAGCGCCTGGATACGGTTCTGGTGGAAGGACTGGATGCCCTGGCTGTAGGCCTGCAGGGCCTCCTTGGCATACAGCGGAAGGCCCGCATACTGGCGACGAGCGGCGCCCATGATGTCCAGCGCACGCATGAGCTTGTCGGTCTTGAGCGTCGCAGGGCCGAACACTTCGGACAGCTGGCCGTGCATCACGCGCCGGTTGAACTCGAGTTGCCAGCTGCGCTCCTGCGCATGCACGTAGCCCATGGCGAACCAGACGTCCTGCGGCCGCTGGGCGCGCACGTGCGTCACGTCTGCCGCATCGCGCAAAACCTGCACCGGATGCGCCAGGCCGGGGACGGCGAGTTTGCCGTCCAGCACTGCAAAGCTGCGCTGCACATGGATCGCAGCCCCGGCCCCAGCCAACAGCGCTGTGGCCACCAGCGCCAGTGCGGTGCGCTTCATCCATACCATGTCGTGTTCTCCTGCCGTTGATCCGGCGTTATCGGTTTTTTGATGCCCGGTTCGCGGTTGACCGAAGTGTTTTGGGCGGGACACCTACGCGGCCCGCAGCGCCCCGCACCCGCTCTTCGCTCGCCCTTCGCTGGCCCGGCGAGGGCTCCGCTGCGGCCACGGGCTGCCGGCGCGTGCCGCAGCCTTGTCACCTCAGGTGCATGCTGGTGCCTGTCACCTGAAAACTCACCACCGGGGCGCTGGGTTCGGTAAACGAAACTCCCAGCGCGATCTGTCCGGTGCCATGCAGAATGCAGGCGTCGCGCCGCAGCCGCACGGGCGAAGCGCTGCCGTCGAATCGTACCCATGTGCCAAAACTGCTCATGTCCGTGAGCACAAAACCACTGTTGCGCCAATCGATGCGTGCATGCAGCCGGGACACGCGCGGATCGTTCACACACAGTTGCGCATGTTCCGAACGCCCCACTTGCACGGGCGCATCGGACGAGGTGAAGGTGTGGTTGACCCCGTGCCACGAGAATTCGATTTGCCCCAGGATGGAATCCACCGGCGTGAAGCTGCTGGCCAGCGCTGCCTGGGTGGTGAGGGAGTCCGGCGCCTCGTCCTCGCGCCACTCCACTTGATAGAGCGTGAGCAACTCGGCCTTGCCCCGAATCTCCATCATGCCCAGCTTGCGGTAGCGTACGTCCGCTGATTCGCCCGCCAGCAGCACAGCCGTCTCGGTCACCCAGATTTCCGCCGGGCCCGCCCGCTCGCACAGGCGGGAAGCCACGTTGACGGCGTCGCCATAGCAATCGCCCTCCACCTCCACCACATCGCCGCTGGCGACCCCAACGCGGATGTCCATGTGCAAGGGATGGGGCCAACGGTTTTGCCGCGCCTGATGCTGGCGCTGCAAATTGGCCATCGCGGAGACCGCGCTGGCGGCGTCTCCAAAGACGCCCAGGACCCCGTCGCCCAGCTTCTTGACCAGCCGCCCGCCGTGGCCTTCGATGGTGTCGCCGATCCACTGCGTCACTTGCGTGACCGCCTGTGCAGCGCGCTCGTTGCCCAGGGCTTCATACAGGGACGTACTGCCCGATATGTCTGCAAAGACCATCGTCGACAACACACTCATGAACGCTGGCCCATCGGTAACATCATGTGAACCAGTTTAGTCCAAGCGCACGGCATGCGCACCAGTCAAAGTGCCAGGCTCATGGCTCCGTCCCGCCAGCGGCCGACTTGCGGGTACCGGGCCGTGGCGCCTGGCCTGTGCCCCGATGAGCTTTGGCAAACCACTGTGCAAAAGTTGGCACATGGCCGGGGCCGTTTGTTGTCTTTGTACAAAAATAGGAGCAGCCCCCTTGCGCCGGGAGGCGCCCCCGCGTACTTTGGCCACTTCTACTTGCCAACAAGCCCTTGCCGCTTCCATGCGCTGGAACAAGCCCAACCTTCGCAACACCCCGCAAGACCCGCTGGGCCGTGACATGCCATCGTCCACGGCATGGGTCCGCAACCAGGGTCTGGAGGAGGTACGAAAGGCCATGCTTGCGTCGCTGGCGGGGCTGGCGGGTTCGGAGGTAGCGCGCATGAGCATGCGGCTGCGCTACGCTGGCGACATCGAGGCCCTGTGGTATCTGCGAGCTGACCTGCTGAGCACGCTGCAGCCGCTGCTGGGTGAAGCCGGTGCGAGCAAGGTGATGGACCAGCTCACCCTGCTGTTCCACGGGCAGTTGCCGAGCGCGCCCCGGCCGGCAACGGCCCCGCACGGCCCTCACTGACGGACGGCTGGCCCCGGCCGCAGCCGGGCAGCGTGTCAGTGCTGGTGCCCCCAATAGAGGAGCGCATCCCGCCCTTCCACCGACAAGGACACGCTCGCGCCCACAGGGAGCAGCACCTTGGTATCCACGTGGCCGAACGGCAGGTTGGTCAGCACGGGGGCCTTGATCTGCGTGCGCAGCCAGTCCACCACCGACTGCAGCTTGAAGCCCTTGTCGTGCGGCGCCAGGCGGTAGCCGGTGAACTGCCCGAGCACCACGGCTTTTTGCTGCGCCAGCACACCCGCATGCAGCAGTTGCGTGAGCATGCGCTCGATGCGGTAGGGGTGCTCGCTCACGTCCTCCACGAACAGGATGCCGCCCTTGATCTGCGGAAAATACGGCGTTCCCACCAGCCCCGCAAGCACCGCCAGGTTGCCACCCCAAAGCGTCGCTTTCTTCACGTAGACCTCGGGCACGGCCGGGCGCCCATCGGGCAGTGGCATTTCACGGCCCAGCGTCCAGCCCGTGCCCTCGCCGTGGCCTGTCAACAGGTCGTCGAAGCAGGCCATCATGATGTCGTCGGGCTCGCCTTCCACCCCAAAATCGCTGATCAGCGCCGGTCCGGCCCAGGTGGTGGCCCCCGTCTGGGCCAGCACCGCGTTCTGGAAGGCCGTGAAATCGCTCAGGCCCACAAACTTCATGCCGCCCGCAATGGCCTTGGCCACGGCCTTGTACCGGATGCCGGGCAGGATGCGGGTGAGACCATAGGCCCCGCGCGTGATCAGTGCCACATCCGCCCCACTGGCCGCCGCGCGGTGAATGGCGGCCAGGCGCGTGGCATCGTCGCCCGCGAAGCGGGTGTGCACGGCCTGCGCATCGGGGTCCACCTCCACTTCGTGGCCCAGGGCTTTCAGGCGCGCAATGCCGCGCTTGAAGGCCGCCTTGTCGCGGATTGCGCTGGCGGGCGAGTAAATGTAGATGTGCTTGGGCCCGTGGTCGTGGTCGCACGCGGAAGGGTCGTGGTGATGGTCGTGCAAAGCGCTCGGGCCCCTGGGGCCCGCTCCATGGATAGGGGGACAGACCGGCCCTGCATGCCGCACGCATGTCCGTCGCATACTGGATGCATGGCGCTTGTTCGCGCAGGCCGGGCCGGAAATCAGTGCGCGAAGTATTCCACAGCCTGCGCGGCGACGGCCTCTCCGTGTTCTTGCACGAAATGACCGGCCTGCGGCAACACCACCGGGGCCGGACACGCCCGGATGGTTTGCTGTAGTGCCTGCATGGTGGACAGGCCCAGCACGGGGTCTTGGGCCCCCACCACCATGAGGCTGCGGCCCGTCCACTGGTGCTGCCAGAAATGCCGCGCCGCGCGCGACAGCGCAGCGCCCGGATCGTCCGAGGCAGCGGGAACACGCTCCGGAAATGCCCGCAGGGCGGCGCGATAGCCCTTGTCCGGAAACGGCGCGTCATAGGCCGCGCACTCGGCTGGCATGAGGTGCGGGCAGGCGCGGGACAGCAGGCGGCCCACGCCGTACAACGGCTTTTCGCGGCACATCGCGCGCCAATCGACACACCCCGATGGCAGCGGCGCATCGCCCGTGGCGAGCAGGGTGTTCATCACGAGCAGGCCCTCGAATCGATCCGGCATGGCCATCGGCAAGGTCAGGCCGAGGATGCCGCCCCAGTCCTGCACCACCAGCACCACGCGGCGCAAGTCCAACCGCTCGATCAGCTCCAGCAGCACCTGGCGGTGCCATTCGAACTGGTGCGCGGTCTCCTTCTTGGGCTTGTCGCTCTTGCCGAAGCCGATCAGGTCCGGCGCCACCACGCGATGGCCCGCCGCCAGCAGAGTGGGCAGCATGCGGCGATAGAGGTAGCTCCAGGTTGGGTTGCCATGCAGGCACAGCCAGGTGAGCGGCGCATCCCGGGGGCCTTCGTCCAGGTAGTGCAGGCGCAGGCCCGCCAAGCTGGGCAGGTCGCTGAGGTAGTGCGGAGCCCAGGGGTACCCGGGCAGATGGGCGAACGCCGCATCGGGCGTGCGCAATGCGTCGTCCCGCAAGGGATGGCGGGCCAGCGCCTCGACACGCTGCTGATGGCGGCGCTGGCGGAAAAAGCCGCTGAGCAGCCCACCGCATTCTTCCGACAACACGCCGCCTTGCACCTGCGTCTGGTGGTTGATTTCGGCATGGGCGAACAGGTTGAGCACCGAGCCTGCGGCGCCGGTCTTGGGGTCTGCCGCGCCGTACACCACCCGCGCCAGCCGTGCATGCAGCATGGCGCCGCTGCACATGGCACAAGGCTCCAGCGTGACGTACAGGCTGCAGCCGTCGAGCCGATAGTTGCCCAGCCGCTGCGCGGCCGCGCGCAGCGCCACGATCTCGGCGTGGGCTGTGGGATCGTGACCCTCGACAGGGGCGTTGCGGCCGGTGGCGATGACCTGGCCGTCCTTGACCACGATGGCGCCCACGGGCACCTCGCCAGCGCGGGCGGCTTCTTGTGCCTCGGCCAGGGCCAGGCGCATCCAGTGCGCGTCTTGGTCGGAAATCATTGCTATAAAATAATAGCTTCTTGCGCTTGATAGATAAGCGCAAGAAGGCGATTTGGCTTATTTTTCTTCGTCCGGCATCGGGCGGGCCTGCTGCATCAAGCCCTCCACCTGTTGCTTGACCTGCTGCTGGATCTGCTGGCTCTGGTCGCGCACCGTGCCTGGGCTTGCCCCGGTGGGTGCAGAGGCGGGATCGGCCGTCTGCAGGGTCGGCACCGGCGTGCGCATGGCCGACATCTGCTTCTTGACCACCACGCCCACCACGGCCAACGCCACCACCAGCCCAACCACTCCGAACACTGCACGCATTTCCATCCTTTGCCGGGCACAGGCTGCCCGATGGCCAAGCGCCCGACTGTAAACCCTGCACAAAAAAAATGGCCGCACTGGGCGGCCATCAGGCAAATTGCCGAACGGAGCCGGCCTCAGTTCAGCGCCACGCGGCTGCCGTCCTGGAAGGTGTAGAGCGTCACCGCAGGCGCAGTCAGCTCGCCCTTGGCCGTGAAAGCGATGTTGGCGGTCACGCCCTTGTATTCGGTCTTGGCCAGGAAGGGCGTGAACACCTTGGGGTCCACCGAGTTGGCGCGCTTCATGGCGTCGGCCAGCACCATGGCCGCGTCATAGGCATAGGGGCTGTAGATCTGGAACTGGCCAGGGAACTTGGCGTCGTAGCGCTTCTTCCAGTCCGAACCACCCTGCATCTTGTCCACTGAGGCACCGCCGGTCGCGCAGGTCACGTTCTTGAGAGCCGGCGTCTTGCCCGACAGCTCGGGCAGCTTCTCGGTGCACAGTGCATCGCCACCAAAGAACTTCACGTGGCCCAGGCCCAGTTGCTCCATCTGGCGCAGCATGGGTCCGGCTTGGGCGTCCAGGCCGCCATAGAAGATCGCATCGGGCTTCTTGTTCTTGATGGCCGTGAGGATGGCCATGAAATCGGTGGCCTTGTCGTTGGTGAACTCCTCGCCCACCACCTTGAGCCCTTTTTGCAGCGCCGTGGCCTTGAACACGGACGCCACGCCCTGCCCATAGGCCGTGCGATCGTCAATGATGGCCACGCTCTTGAGCTTGAGGTGGTCTGCGCCAAACAGTGCCAGCGCGGCCCCCAGCGCGTTGTCGTTGGCGATCAGGCGGAACGTGGTCTTGTGACCGGGCTTGGTCAGGTCGGGGTTGGAGGCCGATGCGGTGATGTGCGGCAGATCGCACTTGGCGTAGATGGCCGACGCGGGGATGGACGTGCCCGACTGCAGGTGACCCACCACGCCAGCGACCTTCTGGTCGCACAGCTTCTGGGCGACGGCGGTGGCCTGACGCGGATCGCCCGCGTCGTCTTCGGCCGCGATCTCGAACTTGATCTTCTTGCCGCCGATCACCAGATTCTGGGCATTGAGATCGTCAATGGCCAGGCGCACGCCGTTCTCGGTGTCTTTGCCGATGTGGGCAATGCCGCCGGACACGGGGCCCGCGTGCGCGATCTTGACGGTCTGCACGTCCTGCGCGGTGGCCGCGGACGCGGCGGCCAAAGTCAGACCCGCGACGGCAAGCTGAACCAAAGACAAAGAAGACAGGGGGCGCGGGGACGAAACACGGGACACAGCGGATTCTCCAGAACAGGGACACACGACACTGCGCACCTTCTTGGTGCGCAAAACGCTGCATCCTACCCAGGCGCGGCGCGAAAGGCGGCGCAACAATATGCAAACTTAGCAATTTGGTGGGGCATTAACCCGGCTAATGCAAACTCGCCGTCGCAGCAGCCCTCAACTGGCCGGAAGCCGCAGTTTGAAGCCAGCGAATGGGAGCACTGCATCGGGGGCGCTGCGCGGCAAGATCTCCTCCACGCAGCCAGTCGCGCTGGGGGGCACAAAGCCCGCAGCAATCGCCGCAATCGCCACCTTGTGCACGCCGCTCCAGTCCCAGCCCCAGCCGGCTCCTGCCACCTCGCCATCCAGCAGTACCGAGCCATCGACCGTGATGCCCTGGTGGATGGTGATGCGCATGCGGTCGGCGAACGCACCGGACCGATAGCCCGCCTGGATGTGCACGGTGAAGATCGGGTGCAATGCCGGGTCAAACACCGCGCCGGAGGTATTGACCACTGTGGTCAGCACCGGCATGGCCGTGCCGTTCCAGCGCTCGGCCATGACCGTCCCGTCCGAAAAGATGATGAACCCGCGCGCTTCGGACCAAAGGTTCTCGCCGCGCCGCAGTATCGGCCCGCAATGGGGGTTGTAACTGCCCTGCCCTCCTGTGCAGTCCAGCGCGAAAACCATGTGGTGGGCGCCATTGACAAAAAGCCGCGAGCAATCCACCGTGCAGACCACGTCGGTGTGGCGACTGGCGACCAGGCTGGTGCGCACGGGCAGGTAGTAGAAGTCGAGGTCGTTCGGGGTCAGCTGGATTTGCGTGGGCTTCTTGGCGCGGGAAGTACTCATCCGAAGTCCTTTCTCGATGGGACGGAGCTGGGCATGGGCGACGCGAGCGGGCCCGCGTGCCGCCCCGTTGTAACAGACACCTGTGCGGCGACGCCCGCCAGTTCGTTACCAAACGCTGCAGCCGCCGATATCCCGCAGGAGACGCCCGCGTGGCGAAACTGAAATAATCCCGCCCCATGTCCCTCCTGCCCCACCAGCTCGAACTGCTCTCCCCTGCACGCGACGCCGACATTGGCATCGAAGCCGTCAACCACGGCGCCGATGCCGTCTACATCGGCGGCCCTGCCTTTGGCGCGCGGGCCAGCGCGGGCAATGACATCCGGGACATCGAGCGCCTGGTGAAACACGCGCACCGCTTCAACAGCCGCATCTTCATCACGCTCAACACCATCCTGCGCGACGACGAGCTGGAGGCCGCTCGCAAAATGGCGTGGCAGGTGTACGAGGCCGGTGCCGACGCCCTCATCATCCAGGACATGGGCCTGCTCGAAATTGACCTGCCACCCATCCAGCTGCACGCGAGCACGCAAACGGACATCCGCACGCCCGAAAAAGCGCGCTTTCTGCAGGACGCAGGCCTCTCGCAGATCGTGCTAGCGCGCGAGCTGACCGTGCAGCAGATTGCAGCGGTGCACAAGGCCCTGGGCCCGGTGGACGCGCCAGGCCGCGCCAACATCGAGTTCTTCATCCACGGCGCACTGTGCGTGGCCTACAGCGGCCAGTGCAACATCAGCCATGCCCAAACGGGCCGCAGCGCCAACCGTGGCGACTGCAGCCAGGCCTGCCGCCTGCCCTACCAGGTCACCGACGCACAGGGCCGCTTCATCGCGCATGACAAGCACGTGCTGAGCATGAAGGACAACAACCAGAGCGACAACCTGCGCGCCCTCATTGACGCCGGCGTGCGCAGCTTCAAGATTGAAGGCCGTTACAAGGACATGGGCTACGTGAAGAACATCACGGCCCACTACCGCACGCTGCTCGACGAGATCATTGAAGAGCGTGAGTCCGAGGGCCGGCCCCTCTCCCGCTCGTCCAGCGGACGCACCACCTTCACCTTCACGCCCGACCCGCTGCAGAACTTCAACCGCGAGTTCACCGACTACTTTGTCACCGGCCGCAAGGAAGACATCGGCGCGTTCGACTCCCCCAAGAACCCGGGCCAAGCCATTGGCTGGGTGACCAAGGTGGGGCCGGACTTCGTCGAGCTGGAGGTAAGCGACCCCGCCACCGTGCTGCACAACGGCGACGGCCTGTGCTACTACGACCTGCAAAAGGAGCTGGTGGGCATGGCCATCAACGTGGCGGAGCCCGTGTCGGCGCGCAGCGTGGGCAAGCTCATCACGCAGTGGCGCGTGTACCCTAAGGACCCCATGGAGGGCTTTAAGGACCTGCGCAAGGGCACGGAGATCAACCGCAACCGCGACATGGACTGGGTGCGCACGCTGGAGAAAAAATCCAGCGACCGCCGCATCGGCCTGTGGGCGCAACTGAGCGAAACGCCCACCGGTTTCAGCCTGCTGCTGACCGACGAGGACGGCAATGTGGGCTGTGCCGAGGTGCACCAGCCCCACCAGCCCGCCACCGACGCCGCCAAGGCCGAAGCCAGCCTGCGCGAACAACTGGGCCGTTTTGGCGCCACCATTTTTGCGGTGCACGACATTGGGCTGCAGCTCTCGCAGCCCTGGTTTGTGCCCGCCTCGGTGCTGAACGCGCTGCGCCGCGATGCCCTGGCCGACCTGGAAGCCAGCCGCGCCCGCAACTTCGCCCGCCTGCCACGCGCCACGCCCGTGGAACCCCCTGCGCTCTACCCTGAAGACACGCTCTCCTTTCTGGGCAACGTGTTCAACCACAAGGCCCACGACTTCTACGTACGCCACGGCGTGAAGGTGATCGCCGCGGCCTACGAGGCGCACGAAGAGGAAGGCGAAGTCAGCCTCATGATCACCAAGCACTGTGTGCGCTTTTCGATGAGCCTGTGCCCCAAACAAGCCAAGGGTGTCACGGGCGTGCAGGGCACCATCAAGGCCGAACCCTTGATGCTGATCAATGGCAAGGAGAAGCTGACCTTGCGCTTTGACTGCAAGCCCTGTGAAATGCATGTGGTGGGCAAGATCAAGCGCCAGGTGCTGAACCAGGCCAACGAGATCCCACTGACCTTCTACAAAGCCCGGCCGCACAAAGCACATTGATGCACCTGCATGTGGCGGCTCAACAGCAATGCCCCATGCACACCGAACCGTTTTCATGCCCGCCTTGCGGGCGAGCACCATGATGGCCACGCTGCTGGTGTGGCTGCAGTTCACCGCCTGCGCTGGGCTGATTGGCGCTGCGGGCTACCAGCTGTCGCGCTACGGTGATGCCATTGCCCAGCGCACAGGCTTGTCGGGCAGCTGGATCGGCCTCACGCTGGTGGCCAGCGTGACTTCGCTTCCGGAGCTGGCCACCGGCATCACCAGCGTCACCTTCGCAAACACCCCCAACCTGGCCGTGGGCAACGCGCTGGGCAGCTGTGTGCTCAACCTGGTGTTCCTGGTGGTGATCGACCTGCTGTACCGGCCAGCACCGGTATGGACCCGGGCCGCCCACGGCCACGTGCTGGCAGGCGCTTTTGGCGTGGTGCTGCTGGGCTTTTTGCTGCTGGGACTGCTGATGGGCCAACTGGGGGCTACTGCCGGCGCTGCCACTGGCGCTGGCACTGCCTCACAGCGCAGCGTGGGCTTGCTCACGCCTGTGATCCTGCTGCTGTATCTGGTGGCGATGCGCACCGTCTTTGCGTATGAACGGAGCCACCCCGCCACAACACCGGCAGACGCAACACCGTCCGCAGACACCCTCGCCCCCACCCTGCCCAGCCTTCGACAAGCGGCCACCCGCTTTGCGATGGCGGCAGCCATCGTGGTGGGGGCCGGCATGTGGCTGCCCTTTGTGGCGGTCAACTTGGCCACCTCCATGGGCTGGAACCGCAGCTTTGTGGGCAGCCTGTTCGTGGCCCTGGTCACCACCCTGCCCGAGCTGGCGGTCACGCTGTCCGCCCTGCGGCTGGGTGCGCTCGACATGGCCATTGGCAACCTGCTGGGCAGCAACCTGTTCAACGTGGCCATCGTGGGCATAGATGATCTGTTCTACCGCCCCGGCGATCTATTAGCCCATGTGTCGCCTGTGCATGCCATCACCGCCGCATCGGCCGTAGTCATGACCGGGCTGGCGGTGGTGGGCCTGTTCTTTCGCCCGCGCAGCCGTGTGCTGCGCGCAGTGGGCATGGTCAGCATCGGCATGGCGGCGGTGTACCTGGTCAACACCTACGTGGTCTTTCTGTATGGAAACTGATGCCGTGCAACACCCCCATCCTCATCTGCGCGATGCCATGGACGTGGCACGCGAGCACGCCGTTGACCCTGATGCGGGCCTGCACCCTGATGAAGCCCTGCGCCGCGGCGCCGCCCACGGCGCCAATGAACTGGCGGCGGGGCAAGACCGCCCTTGGTGGCGCCTGCTGGCCGACCAGTTCAAGGACTTCATGGTGCTGGTGCTGCTGGGTGCGGCCGTCATCTCGGGGCTGGTGGGTGAGGTCACCGACACGCTGGTGATCCTTGTCATCGTGGTGCTCAACGCCGTGATCGGCTTTGTGCAGGCCTGGCGCGCCGACCAGGCCATGGCTGCATTGCGGCAACTGGCGGCTGCGCACGCCACCGTGCTGCGCAGCGGTGCGGTGCAGGTGGTGCCTGCCACCGTGCTCGTGCCCGGCGACATCGTGCTGCTGGAGGCAGGCAACCAGATCCCGGCCGACCTGCGGCTGATCGAGATCGCGCAGCTGCAAGTGGATGAATCGGCCCTCACAGGCGAATCCGTCACCGTGGCCAAGCAGACCGAGGCCCTGGCGGCAGAGGACGTGGGCGCACTGGGCGACCGCACCAACATGGCCTTCAAGGGCACCACCGCCACCCATGGCCGCGCACGCGGGCTGGTGGTGGCCACCGGCATGCACACCGAGCTGGGCAAGGTGGCCACGCTGCTCGACACCGGAGACCGCAGCACGCCGCTGCAACTGCGCCTGGCAGCCTTTGGCAAACGGCTCGCGCTGGCGGTGCTGGGCATCTGCATCGTGATCTTCGGGGTGGGCGTGCTGCGCGGCGAGGCGCCGCTGCTCATGGCCCTCACAGCCATCAGCCTGGCCGTGGCGGCCATCCCCGAGGCGCTGCCCGCCGTGGTGACCGTGCTGCTGGCCCTGGGCGCACGCCGCATGGTGACGGTGCATGCGCTGGTGCGGCGGCTGCCGTCGGTCGAGACGCTCGGCTCGGTCACCACTATCTGCTCGGACAAGACCGGGACCCTGACCCAAAACCGCATGCATGCCGAGCTGCTGCTGGCCCACGGCGTGCGCTGGGTGCCCGGTGACCCCTTGCCCGGCCCGGCCCATGCCGAGGCCCTGCGCGCCGCCGCGCTGTGCAACGACGCCACGCTCCAGGCTGAGAACAAGGATGGTCAGTCGGGCAGCCAATGGCTGGGAGACCCTACGGAGACCGCGCTGGCGCTGGCCGCCCACGCAGGCGGACTGGACAAGGCCCAGCTCGATGCCACCTGCCCCCGTGTGCAGGAGCAGCCCTTTGATTCCGACCGCAAGCGCATGACCACCTTCCACCGCGATGCACGCGGGTTTGTCGCCTACACCAAGGGCGCGCCGGAATCGGTACTGCCCCGCTGCACCGCTCACTGGACGCCCGAAGGCGCTGCCGCGCTCGACACTGTGCAGGTCCTCGCCACCGCCCAGCAGCTCGCCGCCCAGGGCCTGCGCGTGCTGGCCCTGGCCCGCCGCAGCCACGGCCGCCTGCCCGACACCAACGACATCGACGCGGTAGAAAACCAGCTGGAGCTGCTGGGCCTGATCGCCCTCATCGACCCGCCCCGCCCCGAGGCCCAGGCCGCAGTGCGCGACTGCATCAGCGCGGGCATCACGCCGGTGATGATCACGGGCGACCACCCCGCCACCGCGCGCGCGATTGCGCACCGCCTGGGCATCGTCGACAACGCCGATGCACCGGTGCTGACCGGCGCCGACCTGGCCACGCTGGATGACGCCGCGCTACAGGCGAAGGTGGAGCAGGTGCAGGTCTACGCCCGCGTGGACCCGGCGCAGAAGATCCGCATCGTCGAGGCGCTGCAGGCCCAGGGCCACTTTGTGGCGATGACGGGCGATGGCGTGAACGATGCCCCCGCGCTCAAGCGCGCCGACATCGGCGTGGCCATGGGCCGGGGCGGCACCGACGTGGCGCGAGAGGCGTCCAGCCTGGTGCTGCTGGACGACAACTTCGCCACCATCGTCGCGGCGGTGCGCGAAGGCCGTCGCATCTACGACAACATCCGCAAGTTCGTGCGCTACGCGATGACCGGCAACTCGGGCGAGATCTGGACCATCTTCCTCGCACCGCTGCTCCTGCTGCCCATTCCACTGCTTCCCATCCACATCCTGTGGGTCAATCTCGTCACCGACGGGCTTCCGGGCCTGGCGCTGGCGGCGGAACCAGCCGAGCGCGGCATCATGCAGCGTCCGCCCCGCCCACCGCGCGAGAGCCTGTTTGCCCACGGCATGTGGCAGCACATCCTGGGCGTGGGCCTGCTCATCGGCGGACTGTGCCTGGCCGTGCAGGCCTGGGCGCTGCACACCGGGCACGCGCACTGGCAGACCATGGTGTTCACCGTACTCACGCTGGCGCAGATGGCGCATGTGATCGCCATCCGCTCCGAATCCGAACCCCTCTGGCGGCTGGGGCTGCTGAGCAACCGCCCCCTGCTGGGCGCGGTGCTGCTCACGTTCGCGCTGCAGATGGCAACCATCTACGTGCCATGGCTCAACCCCATCTTCCGCACCGAGCCGCTGAGCCTGGGCGAGCTGACGCTGTGCATCGGCGCCGCGCTGGTGGTGCTGGTGGTGGTCGAGATCGAGAAGGCCTGGCGGCGCAGCCAGCAGGCATGCCGCGCGGCCCCTGAGCCCGCCACTACCGCCATGGACGAGCCTGCTGCATAGATGGACCCCTGGCACACAAGAACCTCATAAGCACATAGCCAACGATTCGATGACGCCAGAGGCCTGCGGTGCCAGAATGGCCCGCGCCATCGGCACATCGCGCAACGCCTCCGCCATGGGTGGAACCCGGTTGCCCTATTCCTTTCCCTTCAACGAAAGAAACAAGCTTCATGAAAATCGAAACCCTGGCCGTCCACGCAGGCTACAGCCCCGACCCCACCACCAAGGCCGTGGCCGTGCCCATCTACCAGACGGTGGCCTACGCGTTTGACAGCGCCCAGCACGGCGCGGATCTGTTCGACCTGAAGGTGCCGGGCAACATCTACACCCGCATCATGAATCCCACCACCGACGTGCTGGAAAAGCGCATCGCGGCGCTGGAAGGCGGCATCGCCGCGCTGGCCGTGGCCTCGGGCATGGCGGCCATCACCTACGCCATCCAGACCATTGCCGAAGCCGGTGACAACATCGTCTCGGCCAGCACGCTCTACGGCGGCACCTACAACCTGTTTGCCCACACGCTGCCGCAGCAAGGCATCACCACCCGCTTTGCCGACCCGCGTGACCCAGCCGGCTTTGCGCAGCACATCGATGCGCGCACCAAGGCCATCTTCATTGAATCCATCGGCAACCCGCTGGGCAATGTGACCGACATCGCGGCCATCGCCAAGGTGGCGCACGACCACGGCGTGCCGCTGATCGTGGACAACACGGTGCCCAGCCCCTATCTGCTGCGCCCCATCGAACATGGCGCCGACATCGTGGTGCACTCGCTCACCAAGTACCTGGGCGGCCACGGCAACAGTGTGGGCGGCGCGATCGTGGACAGCGGCAAATTCCCGTGGGCGCAGCACAAGGCGCGCTTCCCGCGCCTGAACGAGCCCGACGTGAGCTACCACGGCGTGGTCTACACCGAGGCCCTGGGCCCGGCTGCCTTCATCGGCCGTGCGCGCGTGGTGCCGCTGCGCAACACGGGTGCGGCACTGGCGCCGCTCAATGCCTTCCTCATCCTGCAAGGCATCGAAACCCTGGCCCTGCGCATGGACCGCATCTGCGACAACACGCTGGCCATTGCCAAATACCTGCAGAGCCATCCCAAAGTGGAGTGGGTGCGCTACGCCGGCCTGCCGGACCACCCCGACCACGCTGTGGTGCAACGCCAGTCGGGCGGCAAGGCCTCGGGCATCCTGAGCTTTGGCGTGAAGAATGATGATGCCGACCCGCGCGCGGCCGGGGCGCGTTTCCTGGACGCGCTGCAGCTCTTCACGCGGCTGGTCAATATTGGCGACGCCAAGTCGCTCGCCACCCACCCCGCATCAACCACCCACCGCCAGCTCAACCCGGAGGAACTGGCCAAGGCCGGCGTGAGCGAGGGCATGGTGCGCCTGTCCGTGGGCATTGAACACATCGACGACCTGCGGGCCGACCTGGCGCAGGCGCTCGAGAAGGTGTGATGCGCGAGTGGCCATGCGCTGTGGGCGTGTGGCCACTCAAAAATTCAAGTGTTTTTGGCCTCTAGCGCTGGATTGACAAGCGCTATTAGCTATAGTTTTGATAGCGAATCAAACCGCAGTGCTGCAGCCTGGCGCCCTGATTTACCGGCCCACGCTGACCAGTGGTGCAGCGCCGCTGCCCATCAGCACCGTGTTGCCCTGCTTGCTGGCAATGGCCAGCGCGGTGTCCCGCTGGATCTCGGCCAACCGGATTTCCTTGAGCGCGGGCGTGAGCGATGCGCTGATGATCTGGTTGGCCCTCGCCTCCCCTTCGGCCTGCACGATCAGGCGTTCCGCCTCGGCCTTGGCCAAGTCAATCTCCTTGCGTTTTTTCTCGATGGCCTGATCCGTTTCGGCACGCTGGCGGATGGCCGACTCGATGGCCTTGTCCGTCAGCATGTTGCGCACGTTCACGGCGGTGACGGTGAAGGCGCCCTTGTCGGTGGCGTCCAGTTCGGCCTGCAGGGTGGTGCGCACGCTTTCCGCCAGCTCGGCGCGCTTGGTGTGCATGGTGGTAGCGTCCATCTGGGCAATGGCCTTGTAGACGGCCTCGCGCGCTTCTCGCTGCACGCGGCTGTAGGCCACCAGCAAGTCTCCCGTGCCGTCCTTTACCACCTGCCGGTGTTGCACTACGTCGCCCTGGTATTTCACGAACAGCGAAGGAATGGAAGCAGGCGTGGTCTTGAAATAGATATCGATGTCCACGTCCTGCATGGTCAGGTTGTCGCGGCTCTTGGGCGTCAGGTTTTCCAGCGAGAAGCTCACCTCCTTGGCAGTGAACTCGTCCACCGTCTTGAACAGCGTCAAGTACAGCCCGGGCGGCAGCGCTTCCTGGCCCACCTTGCCCAGGGTGCGCTCCACGCCGACGTTGCCGGTATCGATCTGGCTGCAAGCGCCGAGTGCGGCACTCAGGCACAACAGGGAAATGGTTCGCAGGGCAGTCATGGGAAATCTCGCGCGGACAAAAAAAGGAAGGGACACAGCTTGCTGTGGCTGCGCCGGGGGCCCAGCGGCCGCGATTGTAGGAGAGCCGCATGCCCATATAGCGCGCGGCGTGCACGGGTGCCCATGCACCCGCGGCGCTGCCAAGACCAATGTCATTGCTGGCGCGGCGCGCCGCCAGGAGCTCAGCTAATGTCAAGCGCCGCAACGCTGCAGACCGCCTGCCAAGGCACTTACCCGAAGGGTGGAGTGGAATCTGGCGATGCCGCCTCGGGGGCTTGCCCGGGGCACAAGCCCATGCGGCGCCTCTGGAGCATCCACTTCATCACGATGGCACGCCAATGCGTTCCCCGAGAAGATCTTGAACAGGTTTTCAGGATCAACCCAGATGGCGCGCCAACCTCAGCCCCGTGAACTGCCAGCGGGCCGAGGCCGGAAAGAAGTTGCGGTAGCTGGCGCGCCCATGCCCGGGCGGCGTGGCGCACGAGCTGCCGCGCAGCACGTACTGGTTGACCATGAACTTGCCGTTGTACTCGCCCACCGCCCCTGCCGCCGGGCGGAAGCCGGGGTATGGGGCATAGCTCGACTGCGTCCATTGCCAAGCAGCACCGAAAAGCTGCTCGAGGGGATCTGCTCCGCCCTGCGTGGCCGCGTGCTCCCATTCCGCCTCGGTTGGCAAACGCGCACCCGCCCAGCGGGCATAGGCGTCCGCCTCGTAGTACGACAGATGCACCACGGGAAGCTCGGCCTGCAGCAGTCCCAGGCCGGCGAGGGTGAACGTGCGCCATCCGCCTCCGCCCTCGGGGTGCCAGTACAGCGGGCGCTCCAAGCCTTGCGCCCTGCACCAGTCCCACCCTTCCGCCAGCCACAGCTGGGGGTTCCGGTATCCGCCGTCTTCCACGAACGCCGCGTATTCCCCCTGGGTGACCAGGCGTGTGGCCAGGGCGTAGGGGTGCAGGTACACGCAGTGTCGCGGCCCCTCGTTGTCGAACGCAAAGCCGCCGCCAGCGTGCCCGACCTCCACCAGCCCGCCTTCGAACGAACGCCATGCCAAAGGCCCTGCTGCAGCCGGCGCCACGACATCGGCAGCTGGCGAATAGGCCGGGAACAGCGGGTTGCAAGACAGCAGGTGCAGGACGTCGGTCAGCATCAACTCCTGGTGCTGCTGCTCGTGCTGCAACCCCAGTTCCACCAGGCTGCAGAGGACCATGTCGTGCGGTGCCGCGGCCAGCAGACGTGCCATGCGCTCATCCACCTGCACGCGGTAGGCCAGCACGTCTTCGAGCGACGGCCGCGTCAACAGCCCCCGCTGCGGACGGGGGTGCTTTTCCCCCACCCCGTTGTAGTAGGAGTTGAACAGCACCCGGAATGCAGGATGGAACGGTGTGAAGTCCCGCTCGTACGCTTCGAGTACAAAAGTTTCAAAGAACCAGGTGGTGTGCGCCAGATGCCATTTGGTAGGGCTCGCATCGGGCATGGATTGCGCGCTGCAATCCTCCGCCGACAGGGGCGCGGCCAGCGCCACGGAACGGGTGCGAATGGCGGCGTAGCGGGAGTGAAGTGGGGTCAACGGCGAGGTCATTGCAGATCGGTATCAAGGACGGGCATGCACGACCGCAAACCAGTCTCGCTCATCGGTCCACGCCTGGGCTTGGGCAAAACCAGCCCGGGCCAGCATGTCGGTGAACACCGGCAGGGGGTATTTGTAGCTGTTTTCGGTGTGGATGCGCTCACCGCGCTCAAACACCCGGCCTCCGCCCGGCCAGCGCACCTGGGCATCGGCGAGGGCTTCCAGGTGCATTTCGATGCGCGAGTCCTCGCGGTTGAAAAAGGCCCGGTGCTGCCACTGGGCCAGATCGAAGTCGCTGCCGATCAGCCGGTTCACATGGCGCAGCACGTTGCGATTGAACTCGGCCGTCACCCCCGCCCCATCGTCATACGCGGCTTCCAGGATGGCCACGTCCTTGGGCAGGTCGATGCCGATGAGCAAGCCGCCATCGTCGTCCACCAGCTCCCGCATGTGGCCCAGCAGCTCCAGCGCGTGCGGGGGGTCAAAGTTGCCGATGGAGGAACCGGGATAGAACACCAGTCGGCCTGCGCGCGGAATGTCGCGGGCAGGTCCACCCCATGGGTGATGTCGCCCCCGACTGCTCGGGCATCCAGCCAAGGCAGGTCGCGCTGCAGCGATGCCACAGAGTCTTCCAGGAAGTCGGCAGAAATATCGACCCCCACAAAACACGACGGCCGGACGGTCTCGCACAGGGCGCGGGCCTTTCGGCAGCTTCCAGCGCCCAGTTCGATCAGGACGCGGCCGGTACCCACCGCACGGGCAATGGCCGCCGCGTGGTGCCGCATCAGCGCATTTTCGGTGCGGGTGGGGTAGTACTCGGGCAGCTGGGTGATGGCCTCGAACAGCTGTGAGCCTTGCTGGTCATAGAAGTATTTGGGCGAAATGCGCGCGGGCCGCTGGCAGAGGCCGTGCGTGATGTCCGTGTAGCGAGGCAGGAGCATGGGTCGGTGGGGCCTGTGGCTGCGGCAGGGCCGCGAATGATCTGAACAGGCGGCCGGGCGCCTGCGCCGCGGCCATTGTGGGGCCATGCCGCGGGTGAGCGTGTAGGCAAAATCCCAGTCCCGCTTCCACAGCCTCGCAGAAGCAAAAAAAGGCCGGCGCAAGCGCCAGCCTTTTACCCTTGGAGAACTCTCGCAGCTTCGAAGGCCGGGGCCGGTGCCCCAGCGCTTCTTAGAAGCGGTAGCCCAGACCCACGCCCACCAGAACGGGGTCCACCTTGAAGGTGCCCAGCTTGGCACCGCCTGCGGCCACATCTGTCTTGATGTAGACCTTCTTCACGTCGAAGTTGAGGTACAGGTTCTTGGACAGCGGAATGTCCACGCCGGCTTGCAGGGCGGGACCGAAGCTGTTGCGGTCAATGCTCACGCCAGCGGGCAGATGCACGCTGGAGAAGCGGGTGTAGTTCAGGCCGGCGCCCACATAGGGTTTGAAACCGCCCAGGTCAAAGTGGTATTGCACCGTGAGCGTGGGTGGCAGGTGCTTGAGCGTACCGATGGGCGCGCCGCCTGCACGCAGGGTGTGCTTCTGGGGCACCGTGAGGATCAGCTCGGCGGCAATGTTCTTGTTGAAGAAGTACGTGATGTCAACTTCGGGGATGGTCTTGTCATTGATCGTCAGGCCCAGCGGCGTGCTGTCCTTGTTCGCGCTGTCGAGGTTGACGACGCGTGCGCGGACCATCCAGGGGCCTTCTGCTTGTTGCGCCAGCGCAGCGCCAGAAGACAGAACACACAGAGCGGCTACAGCCAGCAGAGTTTTTTTCATGGTGATATTCGCATCGGTTGGACGGGGACGACCCCCGTGCAAGCATTGGACCGCCACCCCACCCTGCCGACCTTGCCCTAACTCAAGCCCTGCGAATTCCAACTTAGACATACATCAAGGAATAACCACTAATGCGCAGTGGACTTGCCCCGCACTCGCTGAACCGCTTTGACGCCCACCAGAACCAGGCCGCCGGCGATGATGCCCACCAGCGCGTTGAGCAGGTTCTCTGCCACCACTTTCCACACCCCGCCTGCGGGCCATTGGCCCGCGGCGGCAGCCGCGCCTTCCACGGCGTGGTGCAGCATCGGCACGCCGTGCACCAGAATGCCCCCGCCCACCAGGAACATCGCCGCTGTGCCTGCCACCGACAAGCCTTTCATGAGCCACGGTGCCGTCCGCAAGATGCCCGCCCCCACCGCACGGGCCGCACTGCTGGCCTTGCCGTTCAGCCACAGCCCCACGTCGTCGAGCTTGACGATGCCCGCCACCAGGCCATACACGCCAATGGTCATGATGACGGCAATGCCCGACAGCACAGCCACCTGCTGGGTGAAGGGCGCCGTGGCCACGGTGCCCAGGGTGATTGCGATGATCTCGGCGGAGAGAATGAAATCGGTGCGCACTGCGCCCTTGATCTTGTCCTTCTCAAAGGCCACCAAGTCCACGGCCGGGTTGGCATTGGCCTTGGCATGGCTTTCGTGCTCGGCCTCGTCTTCATGCTCCGCGTGCAGTAGCTTGTGAGCAACCTTTTCAAAGCCCTCGAAGCACAGGAACGCGCCACCCACCATCAACAGCGGCGTGACCGCCCATGGCGCAAACGCGCTGATCAGCAGCGCGGCGGGCACGAGGATGACCTTGTTGATGAACGAGCCCTTGGCCACCGCCCACACCACCGGGATCTCGCGCTCGGCACGCACCCCGGTGACCTGCTGGGCATTGAGCGCCAGGTCGTCCCCCAGCACGCCCGCCGTTTTCTGGGCTGCCACCTTGGTCATGACCGACACGTCATCGGCCATGGCAGCACTCTTCTTGGCCGCCACCTTGGTCATGAGCGCGACATCGTCGAGGATGGTTGCGATATCGTCGAGCAGGGCAAGCAGGCTGCCAGCGGCCATGAGATTTCCTTGAGGTGAATGGTGGGACGCGCGACTATAGCAACGCCGGGCGGCACGCCCGCGTCAGACGTCGACGCCTGGCAGCGCAGGTGGCCTGACCAGGGGCCCTCCGAGGGTCTTTACCGCACCCCGCCTCCGTCCCCGGCGCATACTCGCGCTCTCACCATCCCTGCGGGGGTCCAGCGAGCACCTGCGGACCCGCCGTCAACCCGACGCGTTTCGTCGGCCCGCCGGACTCCACGCCTACACCATGCCCGGCTACCTCACCAAGCAAGAAGACATCGCCATCCCCGGCGCTGCAGATCTCATCATCCGCTCGCTCCTTGACCGACAACAGTTTTCCGACCCCTTGGGCATCGCCGAGGCGCTGGGCATCTCGTCTGCGGCCTGGCCCTTGTTCGGATTGCTCTGGCCATCGGGTATGCAGCTGGCAAAACGCATGGCATCGCGCCCGCTGAATGCCAGCGAGCGTGTGCTGGAGATCGGCTGTGGCCTGGCGCTGGCCAGCCTGGTGTGCCACCGCCGCGGCGTGGACGTGACCGCCAGCGACTGCCATCCTCTGGCATCGGACTTTCTGCGGGAGAACGTGCGGCTCAATGGAATGGCGCCGCTCAAGTACCGTACCGGGCAATGGGGAACCGAATCGGCCGACACCCCTGCCGATGTGCAAGGCCGGTTTGATCTGATTATGGGCAGCGACGTCCTGTACGAGCGCGACGCACAGGGCACCCTGGCCCACTTTCTCGACCGCCATGCCACCACAGGTGCACAAATCTGGATCGTGGACCCCAACCGTGGCAACCGATCGGCTTTCAGCAAGCAGATGGCGGCGCTGCGCTTTGACGTGGTGGAAGAGCGCCTGGACCACCCCGCGTTGGCCGATGTGCCGGCGTACAAGGGGCGGCTGCTGGTGTATCAACGTACCGCCGCTGCGGCCTGAGCAAGGCGTCCAAGGAATAGGCCAGCGCCCAGCGGCACCAGCACGCCGCAGAGCCCGCGCAGCCTAAGCGCCAGGGCAGCCGTGCAAGGGCCGCCCCGCCGCACCGGCTGCGTCCCCTTCCCGATTCGCTAAGCGAATCGAGAGAAGGGGGAAGCGGCGTAGCCGCTCAGGGGAATGATCCGATCAATCCACCCACTTGCGGGCATTGCGCCAGATGCGCATCCAGCCGCTGTACTGGGCCTTGTCCTCGCTGGTCCAGCTCATCTGGACGTTGCGGAACACGCGCTCGGGGTGCGGCATCATGGCCGTGAAGCGGCCGTCGGCCGTGGTCACGGCCGTGAGGCCGCCCGCGCTGCCGTTGGGGTTGAACGGGTACTGCTCGGTCGCGCGGCCGTGGTTGTCCACGTAGCGCATGGCGGCAATGGCCTTGTCGGCGTTGCCACGGTACTTGAAGTTGGCATAGCCCTCGCCGTGCGCCACCGCAATCGGCAGGCGGCTGCCCGCCATGCCTTGCAGGAACAGGCTGGGGGATTCGAGCACTTCCACCAGCGAGAGACGGGCCTCGAAGCGCTCGCTCTGGTT
>Ga0307408_100000336_pt1 | contig 44613 bp, 30 predicted proteins | sample 322Cmetagenome_FD_202116 | JGI IMG/M metagenome (GOLD analysis project Ga0307408, IMG submission 202116) | Maize rhizosphere microbial communities from greenhouse at UC Davis, California, United States - 322HYB-C-3 | ecosystem: Host-associated > Plants > Roots > Rhizosphere > Soil | place... | reverse complement strand
CATCGCCTGCGTCATCAACACGCGCAAGCCATATATCCTCGCAGACCATGCTGCCCGGCGTGCAGCCTGTCAGTACAAAATCGCGATCTCGTTCCACCAGATCGAACACGGTAGCAACCTTGTCGTAGCTTTTAATCCAGTCCAAATTACCCTGTGGCGACACAGCCGCAACGTAGCCGTGCCTATCGAGTTTGCCAGCAAGCATCAGACGTCCTTGGCGGGTATAGCGCAGCGTGCTGACGCCCCCATAGCTGCCACCCACCTTGATTACTTTGATGAGCGGCGCGCCAACACCACGCAGGTCGACACGGGCAAGGACAACAACATTGTCGCGCCCGGCTACGGCTACATAGGCAATGTCATTACCGTCTATCGCAAGCCCCGCGCGCAATGCCAAGTAAAATGGCGCGGCCTCACGCATTGGTGAGTCCAGGTCTATTGATCTCGTTTGTTTTCCGGCGGGATCGAAAGCGACCAGCGTCAGTTTCCGCTCATCGGTGTTTTCAGTACTACTTCCCCCATCAAGCAACGCGATTGTGCTGCGTTCGTGGTTGGAAGCCATCGCCAATACGTTGATCCCGTCGAGGGCTGGCATTACATGTTGCTGCCAGCCGGCTTCCTGAGGAGGTTCTCCAGCCTTTGCCGGCGCTGACAGGAGAACCGCCAGCAACGCAACGAATAAAGGAATAACCGTCATGGTGCGCCCCTTAAATCGATCATTAATGCGAAATAGAATTTTTACTCTTTACGACATTGGCGATCTGGTGGTTGGTGTCTATACATTACGTTCCTCCGCTGATACGCAGCAGCGCCGGCGTGCATCTTACCGGGCCGGGATACGTGCAAACACCAGCTCAAATCGTTGACTCCGGCCGCTGGCGCGCGACCTGATACCTCCCAGGTAATTGCCATTCGCCGAACGTATAATTTCTGCGCTATGGAAGCGGGTGTAATCCGGTGCGGTCACCTGTCCTTTGTACAGAGACGTGATCTTTCCTCTTGCGTCCACATCCATGATTTGAAGTCGTCCGTGCTCGAGCACTCCCGCAGCCGTAAAACCACCCGCGTCACCACTCAGTACAAACAACGCATACAGCTTCCCATTAAACAATGTCTGGCTGGCCGTTATCTGCAGGGATGCACTACTGGATAATTTGCAGCAATGGCGGTGCTGCGACTGGCGTTCTTCATATGCGGCACCTCCTCCGGTATTCACACCCTGACAGTACGGATTAGCGCAGTACAAAATATTTCTTATCTGCACATGTGTCACGTCTTTTCTAGGCACCCATTATTTTAGACCCCTAGAAAACTGTTTTAACGGCAGGATTATCAATTCAACACTTTCTACTGGAACCCCTTCTTGGATACTCCATCTGGTTACACCCAACGCAATATCCTTATCCCCGAAGCTCCCGATGACCCCACGGCAAATATCTGAAGAAAGCGAAAGGTTTTCTTTTTGTAAAATTCCACCATCCAAGTTCAGCGAAATTAAGAAACATGACCCGGATGTATACGCGTAAGTTAAAATCTTATCTTTGTATAGCCGGCCAGAAGCATTCCCTAAGAAGGCATTACTTGCATGCAATTCAATCTTTTTTTCTCCCCCCCAAATTAATTTCATAAAAAAACAGGCTTCCCGGCATTGTTTCTGACATCAACAACTTAAATCCTTCAGAGGTTTTCTCCAGAAGGCCATGAAATTTACCATTTACTCCAACATACTTAACTCCTGAAATGCTGCCACCATCATCCGTATCCAAGTGTGTTATTTCACCAAAGTATTTATTTTTCAACCTATCCGGGTCAGCGCTTATTATTAAATTATTGTTATCATTAAGTGGTATGACATCGCGAACGACGGCATGCTGACTTAGCTTGAACGTTACCAAAATTGGATCATTTCCTTTAATCTTTATCCAAATCCCACTTTCTCCCGAACCAAATACCCACACTTCATTCTTGCTTATCGCTCTGAGCTTTAATATTTTATACTTTTGATTATTTGCATATTCAGGTATTTTTATATCGTATTTTTTTACACCTCCCTCAGTAATTCTTAGAAGCCGCAAGTTTCCATCGGTTAATTGGCGACCATACCAAAGCACTCCGGACAGGTCGAAGTCAGCCAAAAATCCCCCGTCAACATCACTCATCGATTCTGGAAGGAAATTAACTTTGGGAGTGGAAACCCCATCAAATACCAATAGCCGCATGCTATCAAACCTACCCGTAAATTCACCGGGTTTTCTCACGCCCACCAACAATTTTATTGTCGGTGAATTGTCTCTAAAAATTCTTAAGCCAAAAACATTTTCCTTGGCAGAGCCATATTGATAATTTAAGTTATTCGATGATGAAGGGCTTGCAGTCATCAAAAGAAATGAAATTAGAAGGATTTTTAGTATGTTTTTCATAAACTATCACTTTCTGCAGCAATTACAATACTGCCGCTGCCGCTCCATATATGGACCTCCACCGAATTCTTGGACCGCCGTGTGATAAATTGTGACGAAATCAGAACATTGAATTTTCTCCATTTCATATTCCAAACGTTCTCCAATACCAATCTCAGCTGTATTGGTGTACGCATTGCTGCAAACTTCCTGCAGTTTCGCACGAAAACTCGTATCACACTCTGCCTGTGTCGCACCGCAACTCTGATAACATTTATCATGCGCATCGCAAGGTAAAGTCGCAGCTGGATTTCCTGCGCCAAATTCTGTGGATCGAATTGCCAATAATGTAATCGGATTCGCAACCCGCATTGGATCGTTCGGGCCAATTGAGCAGCCATTAAACACATGCGCATTCCCGTTTTGCACCCGCTTCGGACATTTTGCAATCAGGTCGTTATAGTTTAGATTTGTATTGCCGATTTTTATCCCTTGAAAACAGCAGGAATCGTTATCCTGCGGATTTGGACCCGCCTCCACCGGCGAAGATTTGCCGGCGCGGCACTCGCGACAGTCTTCCCGTGGCCTCTCGTCATCCTTGTCGCGCGTGGCAACCGCTCCCCCTGGCACACCTGCTCCTTGCAATCATTGGGCGAGGCCTGCGGTGGCGTCTGGCTGTTATCATTCACGCAGCTTGTTCCCTGGCATCGTTGGCAGGTCGGACAGGTTCCAGCGGAGCCGGTAGGGTTGGGGTTGCCGCCGCAATGCCAGCCTGCCTTGATAACGCCAGTCCCCACATCGGAGGTAATGGTGGAGCCGTCCTCGCTCACCGTCGCGCTGCCGATGGCGACGAAGCCGGCCAAGTCATGATCATACGAATACATCTCGGTCACGGCGCGCGGCGCCAGTCCGTCCACGTTGGGGATGCTCATGCGCGCCGGCGGATTGAAGTGGGTGCCCACCGGCTGTATCGTCACGACGAAACGGGGCTGCTGGCCAAACCCAGGCGCCATCGGCACCTTGTCGATGTTAACCGGCGTGACCGATACGCAACCACTGCGCGAACCGCCGGCGAACGTCGCCGAGCTCGGTGCGATGGCCAGCGCAAAGCCGGGCACATCGGGCAGGGTCAGCGCGCCGCCGGTGGTTTCGTCGACGCAGATGCGGTTATCGGGGTTGAGTTCGGGCAGAAAAATCGGCATGCCCAGGGTATTGTTTTGACCCGATACGGTGGCGATGTCGAAGTCCAGCGTTGGCCAACTGCCTGGGCGCGCGGCGGTGCCACCGTCGGCCATCAGCTTGAATATGCCGACCGGCACCGACTGCATGACGAACTGGCCCTGGGCGTCGGTCTGCACCGCCGCCGCCATCTCTTGCGGAATGTTGCTGCGGTTGCCCTGCGTGATGTGCAGCAGCCGCATGGTGACGCCCGGTATCGGGTTGTTGCTGTTGTCGAGAACGACGCCTGAGATGCGCGTCCGGGCGGCCGGCCCCGGCGCCAGGCCGCTTGCGGTGAAAGCGGCAGGGAAGCCTGTGGCGCCGGCGAAATTGGCTTCCACGACATGATTGTGGATGCCCGGTTCCGGCCCCAAAACCAGCGTGGCGGCGACCCGTCCATCGCTGTCGCTGGTGGCCTGAAGATTAGCCAAGTGCGACGTGCCGAAACCTCCGCCGCCCTCTTTCACCGTGAATGTGACGGGAACACCGGCGAGGCGGTTGTTGTTGGCATCGGTGACGATGGCGATGAAAGGCCACGGCAGCGGCTGGCCGATGACGCCGGTCTGATTGTTACCCGAGTCAACCACCATCAGCCGGGCGCTGCCGGATGTGCCGGTGGCCACGAAATCCACCGTATGGGAAACGCCGGCCGCGCTGACCTCCACCAGGTTGCCGGCGCCTGTCCGGCTGCCAAGGCGGTAATAGACCCTGGCTTTCCCTGCGCTGTCGGTGTTGACCGCCAGCGCCGACAGGCCGCCGCCACCGGTACTATTAGCCGCCACCGTGCCATCCAGTCCGATCACGCGGAACACCACCGCCTTGCCGACCTGCGGCAGCCCCTGCTCATTGGTCAGCGCACCACCAGCGGTTCCGCCAGTTGCCCCGTGGCGTGGCCGCGCTGATTATTTCCCGACACCAGTGTCAAGCCGCCCGACGTTGCCAGCCGCGTCACGGTGGCGCTGGTGGTGGCGCGGTTCCCCGCGCGGTCGGTGGCGATGGCCTGCACGGTATTGGCGCCAACATTCAGTGGCACATTGCGCGCCACAAAGCTGCGATTCACCACCTCGGCGGCGATCCCGTTCACGGTCACGCTCGCCTGTTGCGGATTGACGGTGCCGACCACGATATCGTTGACCATCCCGCTGACCGTGACATTGCCCGCGCTGGTGCCGCCGTTGGCGGCTGGAGAATAGATCTCCACCTTGGGCGCCGTGGTGTCCAGGGTCACCAGGATGCTGTTCGTGGTGGTGCTGCCGCCGCTGTTGGCGGCCACCGCCGTGATGGTGTTCGGTCCTTCGTTCAATGGCACCGAAGCATTGAACGCAGTGCCGCTGAGGACTGCGGCAATGCCGTTCAGCGTGACCTGCGCCGCCGGGTCGCCCACCTTGCCGGAGACGGTGATGACCGACGTATTGAGGTAAGCGCCGCCGGACGGTGACGTGATCTCGATGCCAGTGGCCGTGCCGGTGATGGCGACGCTGAACATGTCGGAGAGGATCGCCTGTCCGCCGCCCGGGAAAGCGGCGGCAATGCGGTAACGTACCATGCCGGGCGAGTTTTCGAACACCGTCGTGCGCAGCGAATAGGTGCCGTCCGAAGCCGTCGCATCGCCATCGGCGCCGTCATCATGCAACGCCCCCAGGTTCGCCAGCGCGACATTGTCAGTGCCGACTTTTTGCAGGATGACCGAGGTCGGTGGCGTTACCGAATCGACGCTGGCACTGGCCAGGCCGATCACCGCCGTGCCGGCCGGCGCACTGGTTACGCTCAAGCCTACCGCCTTCATTGTTGGGACCGCCGCAGCCCTGGATCCGCATGATTGACTTTAAGCAATTTATTCAACACGGCAATAAATTCCATATTTCCCGCCAAGGCATTCCTAAATTCAAGCACTGATAGCGCGCACATTTTCCCCGCCTGCGCGATAATGGCCGCCTTGCAATAAATTACAACCAGGGAGCCAGCCTTGTTCAATTTCGATTTTTACAATCCGACCCAGATCCTGTTCGGCCAGGGCCAGATCGCGGCCATCACGCCGCTGGTGCCGGCCGACGCGCGCGTGCTGATGCTGTATGGCGGCGGCAGCATCAAGCGCAACGGCGTCTATGACGAAGTCAGGGCCGCGCTGGCCGGCCACACCGTCATCGAGTTTGCCGGCATCGAGCCGAATCCGCATTTTGAAACCCTGATGAAAGCGGTCGAGATCGTCAAGGCGGAAAAGATCGACTTCCTGCTGGCGGTGGGCGGCGGTTCCGTCATCGACGGCACCAAGTTTGTCGCGGCGGCGGCCCTGCATGAGGGCGACCCGTGGCTGATCCTGGAAAAAGGCGGCAAGACCATCACGTCCGCCATGCCGTTCGGCGCCGTGCTGACCCTGCCGGCCACCGGCTCGGAAATGAACGCGGCCAGCGTCGTCACGCGCGCCAGCACGCAGCAAAAGCGCGCCTTCATGCACCGCGCCGTGTTCCCGAAATTCTCCGTGCTGGACCCGTCGAAGACCTTCACCCTGCCGCTGCGCCAGGTCGGCAACGGCGTGGTCGACGCCTTCGTGCATACGATGGAACAGTACATGACCTATCCGGTCGATGCGCCGCTGCAGGACCGCTGGGCCGAGGGCATCCTGCAAACCCTGATCGAACAAGGCCCGCGCACGCTGGTCGAGCCGGACAACCTCGATGTGCGCGCCAACATCATGTGGTGCGCGACGATGGCGCTGAACGGCGTGATCGGCGTGGGCGTGCCGCAAGACTGGGCCACCCACATAATTGGCCATGAATTGACGGCCCTGTACGGGCTCGACCATGCGCAAACGCTGGCGGTGGTGCTGCCCGGCATACTCACCGTGCGGAAGGACGCCAAGCGCGCCAAGCTGCTGCAATACGCGGCGCGCGTGTGGAATCTCACCGAAGGCGACGAGGCGACGCGCATCGCCGCCGCCATCGACCGCACCCGCGGCTTCTTCGAACAGATGGGCGTGGCAACCCGCCTGTCCGGCTACGGCCTGGGCCAGGACGCGATCGACGCGGTGGTGGCGCGGCTGGTCGAACACCGCATGGTCAAGCTGGGCGAGCACCGCGACATCGACGCCGACGCCAGCCGCGCGGCGCTGCAACTGAGCTTGTAAGCAACGGAGCTTTTAATACAAGCTATGGCCGTCACATAAGGCGCCATCCGGCGCCTTATGGTAAACTCGCCGCTTCGCTAGGGGTCCTGGACGTCCACAACATGTCCGGGTGAGAGATACCCTCCGTACCTGATCTGGATAATGCCAGCGAAGGAAAGCGTCGTGCCGATCTCCTCCCGCCGTTTGCTCTCCTCCGCTGGCTCCCACGTTTTAAGAGCCACTATGTTCAAACCAGAATTCGCAGTATCCGCCGCCGCACTGGCGGTTGCCCAAGCCTTTGCCGCCCCTGCCCTCGCGCAGCAAACCATGGCCGAGGTCGTCATCACCGGCAGCAAGCCGGCCGGCACCCATGCTTCCGTCGGCGGTTTTGCCGACATCCCGCTGCTGCTGACGCCCGCGTCCGTCAATGTGCTGGACCGCGCAAAAATGCAGGAATTGAATATCCGCACCACCACCGATGCCGCGAAATTCGACGCCAGCATCAGCGACGCGTACAACGCGGTCGGCTATGCCGAGCAATTCTCGATCCGTGGCTTCAAGCTCAACAACGCCAACAGCTACCGCAAGGATGGCCTGGCGATTTCCGGCGATACCCAGATTCCGCTGGAAAACAAGGAAGCCATCGAAGTGCTGAAAGGCCTGGCCGGCATGCAGGCCGGCGTGGCGGCGCCGGGCGGCGTGGTCAATTACGTGACCAAGCGCCCGACCAGCAAAACGCTGCGCAGCGTGACCCTGGAAGCGAGCGAACGCGGTACCCTGTTGGGCCACGTGGACCTGGGCGGCCGCTTCGGCGACACCCGCTTCGGCTACCGCATCAATGTGGCCGGCGAGCGCCTGCGCTCCTACATCAAGGGTGCCGACGGCCACCGCAACTTCGTGTCCGGCGCGTTCGACTGGCAAATCACCCCCGATGCGCTGCTGCAGATCGATGGCGATTACCAGAAAAAAGCGCAAGTGACGGCCCCCGGCTTCCAGCTGATCAACAACGCCACGTTCCCGAACGTGCCGGCCGACATGCAATTGAATGCCCAGCCATGGAGCAAGCCGGTCACCACCGAGAGCAGCAATATCGGCGCGCGCCTGCTGCTGCAACTGAACCAGGACTGGAGCGCCACCGTCTCGGCCAACCGCCATGCGTTCAAGCGCGACGATTACGCGGCCTTCCCGTATGGCTGCGGTTCGCAGGAACTGTACCCGGGCTTCTGCGGCAATGGCGACTTCGATGTCTACGATTACCAGAGCCTGGGCGAGCGCAAAGCGCCGCGGGCGGCGCAAGCCATGTTGCAGGGCAAGTTTGCCACCGGCGCCATGCGCCACGCGCTGACCGTGGGCTGGTCGTGGTTCAGGAACAGTGAGAAGTGGGGTGACTACCTGTACGACTACGCCGGCACCAGCAACCTGTACGCGCCGGTCACCGTCAAGCCGGCGGTGGGCTCGAGCGGCCCGGTATCGGAACGCCGCGCCGACCGCGAGCAAGCCGTGTTCGTCCAGGATGTCGTGGGCCTGACCGACAAGCTGAAATTGCACGCCGGTGTGCGCAGCGCGCAACTGAAGCGCAACGAAGTCGATGTGGCGCCCGTGGATGAATCGTTCCTGCTGCCGAACGTGTCGCTGGTCTACTCGCCGAAAGCCAACGCCAGCGCGTACGCCAGCTGGGCCAAGGGCCTCGAATATGGCGACGTGGCGCCGATGGAGACCACCAATGCCGGCCATGCACTGGCGCCATCGGTGTCGAAACAGATTGAACTGGGCGTGAAGGCCGACATCGGCGAAGACCTCAGCCTGGCCATGGCGCTGTTCCAGATCCGCAAAGGGCTCGATTTCATCAATCCCGCCCACACCTTTGTACGCGGCGGCGAGCGCCAGCACCGTGGCCTGGAACTGCGCGCCAATGGCCAGGTGACGCGCGACCTGAAACTGTGGTTCACCGCCATGGCGCTCGACACCGAACAAAGCGGCACCGGGGTTGCATCCATGGATGGCAGGCGCGTGACCAACGTGCCGAAGTTCAAGACCTCGCTGTGGGCGGAATACGCGCTGCCACAAATCAATGGACTGAAACTGAACGCGAACTGGCAATACGCCGGCAACAAGGCCTTCGATGAAAGCAACACGGTGTTCGTGCCGGGTTACAGCGTGCTGAACCTGGGGGCGTCGTATGCGGTGAAGGTCGGTGACGTGCACACCGTGCTGCGCGCGTCGGTGCGCAACGCCACCAACAAGTTTTACTGGCGCGACGTGACGCCGGACCTGGGCGGCTACCTGTTCCCGGGCGGCGACCGCGCTTACAAGTTGTCGGCGCAGGTTGACTTCTGACGTTTGAGCCGCCGCGCTGCACGCATGGCGGCTTTGACTCGGCGCCCCCGTAAAAGCCGCCCTACGGCGTGGCCCCGCGCTTACCGAAACAGGTACTGCACCCGCATGGTGAAACTCTGCGCACTGCGCGCAGAGTTTTTACCCACCAGCCAGGCCGCTTCATATTTGATTTCCTGGCCCGGCCCCACGTCCACGACGCCAAACACGGCGGGCCCCGCCCGGTGCGATTGGCGCTGGTGCGGCAGCCAGTCATTCCACTTCCCGACTTCGCCAAACCCCTGCATACCCGGCTGCAGCCAGCTTTTCCAGCGCTGCTTGACTTGCCACTGGTAGACCAGTTGCGTTTCCCCGCCCGACCGGCCGCGCGGGTTGCGCTGCCAATCGCGCTGCAGGAACAGGTTGGCATTGAACTGGGTGCGATAGTACTCGGTCTGCAGCACGGGGCCGATTTCCAGGCTGTAAACATGGGGCTTGTCCTTGCTGCGCCCGATCTCGGTATGCAGCGCCACATCGGCCGCATACTGGCCCTGTGTCAGCAACACGTCGTTCTGCCAGTTGACCGCCACCAGCTCGTTGCCATCGCCGCCATGCCGGCGGAACCACACGGCATTGAGTTCCGTGTACCAGCGCGAGGTCACGCCGATGCTGTAGCCGATTTCCGGCGATGAGCGGCTGGGCCCATTGCTGTAGTCCGCATTCCAGTATTTGTAGTCGATGCCATGCTGGCCTTCGACGTCATACACGGACACCAGGTAATAACCAGTCGCCGCCTGCGCGCACGGCAAGCTGGCAACAAGCGTGATGGCTGCGAGGAATTTTCTAGTCATTTCCTTAATGTAGCAGGCTTGCCGAGCACGTGCTCGGCTTTCAGCAGGCGTTGCGTGGCGTCGCCCGCCACCAGCGTATAGGGAATGTTGCGTTTATGCAATTCCTCGAACAGCAAGCCGGCAATGACGGCGCATTCGTCCAGCGTTTCCCGCATGCCGTCCGGTTCCCACGGGATATCGGAGGCGCACACCAGGGTGATATCGTAGTGGCTGCGCCGCACCAGCTGTTCCAGTTCGTCATCGATGCCGCCGAAATAATGGCGGCTGTAGACGGCCGTCATCAGCGGCGTGGTATCGCAAAACAGGTAGCCGGCGGCCCGCGCCAGCGCCGCCTGTTCGCGTGCGGCCTGGGTGCGGGCAATCGCGATCTGGTCCTCCGCCACCGGCATGCGGCCCAGCGTCTCGACGAATTCCCGCAGGTATTCCGGCACCCACACGGTGCCATAGTGCGCCGCCAGGCGCGCGGCCAGGGTGGACTTGCCGGCCGATGCCGCGCCCACGATGGCCACGCGCCGGATCATTTCAGCACCACCGCGTCGGCCGCGTCGCCCGCCCCTTCCGCGGCGCGTTTCCACGCCACCAGCCCGGCCACCGCCATCAGCACGAACAAGCCATACAGCACGGCCGTCAGGATCAAATGCTTGTGCACATACAGCGCGACATAAATGATGTCGACAATAATCCAGACGGTCCAGTTCTCGACCTTCTTGCGCGACAACAGCACCTGTCCCACCAGGCTGCCCGCCGTCAGGAAGCCATCCATGTGCGGCACGTCGGTATCGGTAAAGCGCTGGAGGAACCAGGCCAGCGCGACGAAGCCGGCCAGCCAGCCGATGGCCGACCACATGACGCCGCGCCGGTCCAGTTCCGTCACCGGCAATTGGTCGTGCGCCGCGCTGCCGTGCAGCCACTGGTACCAGCCCCAGAACGAGACGCTGATGAACACCAGTTGCAGCGCCATGTCGCCATACAGCTTGGCGCCCGCAAACACGAAGCCATAGGTGGCCGAGGACAGGATGGCGAACAGCCACGCCCAGTGGTTCTGGCGGATATTGAGCAGCACCGTCGTCACCGACAGCACGAAGGACAGCAGTTCGAGCGGCGTGGTGGTCAACAGGCCGAGCAGGGAGATGGATTCATTCATGGTAGGCTGCAATTATAAGGAAAACGGCGGCCACAAGGGCCGCCGCTTCACGTTTACCGTTTAATACTCCACGCTATGCCAACTCAGCGCTTCGGATACTTGATGGTCATTTCCTTGAGCACGTTATCGGCGTGGTCGACTTCCTTCATCACCCACAGCATATAGCGGATATCAAGGTGGATCGCGCGCGTGATGGCGGTGTCGAAATACCAGTCCTTGGTGATCGATTCATAGGTGGAATCGAAATTGAGGCCGATCAGTTCGCCATTCTTGTTCATCACGGCCGAACCGGAATTGCCGCCGGTGGTGTCCGCGCTGGACAGGAAGTTCACCGGCACGGTGCCCAGCACCGGGTCCCGGAACTGGCCGTAACGCTGGGCCTTGACCGCATCGATCAATGCCGGCGGCGCCACGAACGGATCCTTGCCCGTATGCTTTTCCACGATGCCTTCCACGGTGGTGAACGGGCCCTTGGTCACGCCGTCCTTCGGCGAATACGGCGCCACGGTGCCATAGGTCACGCGCAGGGTGGAGTTGGCGTCCGGGTACACCGGCTTGCCCTGCGACTTCTTCCACGCGATCACGGCCGCCATGTATTGCGGCACGATGCGTTCGAGGTTGCCGTCGACTTCCATGCGGCGCTCTTCCAGCGCCATGCCCAGCGCGTGCAGCTTCACGGCCAGCTTGATGAAAGCGTCGCTGGAGGCGGCAAAGGCGGCGGCATCCTGCTCCATCAGCGCCACGCGCCGCGCGGTATCGCCCAGGGCCGATTGCTGGTAGAGCGCGGCCACATCGGCCGCGGACGGCAGCAGCGCATCGAGGCCTTGCGGATGGGTGCCTGGCGCCAGTTTCGCGTAGCGCGCCAGGCCGGCCGCATAGCGGGCCTGGTCGACTTTCGCGTCATACGACTGTTCCAGGCGCGTCAGGCGGGCCTTGATGAACGACAGGTCGCGCTGCTGGTAGCCGGCCTTGCGCTGCGCATCCGGCTTTTGCTTTTCCAGCGCCAGGCGGTACAGCGTGCGAGCGCTCTTGAACAAGTCGCTGTTGGTGGCGACCATGTAGGCGAACTCCTCGTTCGACAGCGCCATGTCGGCGGCAATCGCGGCATCGAGTTCGGCCAGCATCGCGCCGGATTTGGCCGGCTGCTTCGCATACCAGGCGCGGAAGTCCGCATCCTGGCCGTCCTTGATGGCGGCCAGGTCCTTGCGGGCAAAGCCGTCCAGCAAGCCCTGGGTCTTTTTCATCCGGTTGTTGATGCCCTTGACCACGCTGGCATAGCGCACGTCGGCGGCATTGTCGCCTTTGGTGGCGGCGGCGATGGTGTCCAGGTCGGCCTGGTATTCCGCCACCTGCAGCGGATACGCGTGGTCGCGCGCATAGCGGATTTCCACCGGCAGCTTGTAGCGGCTGGTGCGGCCCGGGTAACCGGCCAGCAGGATCGCGTCGCCGGCCTTCAAGCCTTCGGCCGACAGCACCAGAAAATCTTTCGATTTATACGGCACGTTGTCCGGCGACGGATCGGCCGGGCGGCCATCCTTGCCGACATAGGCGCGCAGGAACGAATAATCGCCGGTGTGGCGCGGCCATTCATAGTTGTCGATATCGCCGCCGTAATTGCCGATCTTGTCGGACGGCGCATAGACCAGGCGCACGTCGCGGATCATCATCTGGCGGATGCGGTAGTACTCGGCGCCGCGGTGGAAGCCCGGCACGGAGCAGCGGTACATCTTGTCGGTTTCGCATTCGGCGATCAGCGCCTTGATGCGCTTTTGCGCTTCCTCGTGGCGCTGGCGGCCCGACATCGCGTCGAGGCCTTTCAGCACGCGGGCGCTGACGTCTTCCACCTTGTCGGTCACATAGACGCGCAGGTTGGGGCCGCCCGGCAGCTCGGCGGCGCGGGTCCGGGCCAGGAAACCGTTGGCGATGTAATTGTGTTCCGGCGTGGAATTGCGCTGGATCGCGTCATAGGCGCAATGGTGGTTGGTCACCACCAGGCCGTCGGGCGACACGAACGAGGCGGAACAGCCGTCGGTCGAGACGATGGCGCTCATCGGGTGTTTCGACAGGTCGGCCAGCTTTTCCGCCGGGATGGCGATACCGGTTTTCTTGAGTTCGGCTTTGAGCTGCAGCAGCTGGTGCGGCTGCCATTGCCCTTCGTCGGCGCGGGTAGCGCCCGACACGGCCAGCAGAGCGGCCGGGAGGACTAGCAATTTATACAATTCGGGTCTCCGGATAATGAAGCCCCGGCAGTATAGACCATTCCGGACCGGCATCCGGCGAATCCCGCAGGCTTCCCGGACGGTCCCTCAGGGCGCCAGCGGCGCCACCGGGGGCGCCAGCGGCATGCGCATCACGAGGCGGCAGCCCTGCCCCGGCGCATACTCGTCGAGCGCCATGGCGCCGCCCATTTCAACCAGGCATTCCTCGATCACCTGCAAGCCATAGGCGCCCGGTTTGCCATGCGCGCCCGGCGTGATGCCGATGCCATTGTCCGAAACAGACAAGGTGACCCAGCCATCGTCGATGCCCAGCGCCACTTCCGTCAAGGTGGCGTGCGCGTGGCGGCGCACATTGGCCAGCGCTTCGCGCAGCATGCGGTACAGCGCCACTTCCATGGCGGGCGCGATCATCGCGCAGGCGGCCTCGTCCGGCACCCGCAAAGTGCAGCCCATCTGCGTTTCCTGGCGAAAGCGCCCGGTCAGCCATTCGATGGCGGCGGCCAGGCCCAGTTCCAGCACCGGCGGGTGCAGTTCGTTGATCATTCCGCGCGCATTGCGGATCGCCACATCGACATGGCCCAGCACCTGTTCCGCGCGCTCATGCAAGCGGCGATGGGAACCGGCCGTGCGGGAGCCAAGCGTGACCACGTCGATGCGCAGCGCCAGCAGGTTTTGCGCCAGGTCGTCGTGGATTTCCCGCGCCAGCCGCTGGCGCTCCTGCTCGCGCTCGCGCAACAGGTAACCCATCAGCCGCTGGTCGCGCTCCAGTTGCTGCTGCATCCGCGCATGGCGCCCGTACAATTCGGACAGCGCTTCGCACTGGATTTCCAATTCGATCTGCGTGACTTCCAGTTCGTGCCGCTGGCGCAGCACGTCGGTACTTTCATGGCTGTCCGGCGCAGGGCCAACCCTGCGCTCGGCCTGCTCCCTCAACCGCGCCAATTCCGTCAACATGTCACTTCCCGCCCTGTAATGCGTGCAATTGTGCCTCCAGCCGCTTGGCTTCCGTGATATTGATGAAGGTAAGCACCACGCCGTCTATCACGTTATCCGTCGTCCGGTACGGCATGATATGCACAGTAAACCAGCGGCCATCACGGGCCGCAACTTGTTTTTCACTGAACATCAGCGTACGCAACACTTCCAGCGCATCGCGTTCCAGTTCCGGGTACTCGAGGTCATTGACGATGTCCGACAGCGGCCGCTGCACGTCGCCGGCAATCAGCTTGTACAGCTGGGTGGCGGGCGTGGTGAAACGGCGGATGTGCAGTGCGTTGTCGAGGAAAATCGTGGCGATGTCGGTGCTGTTCAGCAGGTTTTTCATGTCGCTGTTAACCTGCGACAAGTCGTCCACCTTGGCCTGCAATTCCGCATTCAGCGTATACAGTTCCTCGTTCAGCGACTGCATTTCCTCCTTGGACGTGGTGAGCTCCTCGTTGGTCGACTGCAGCTCTTCGTTGGTCGATTGCAGTTCTTCATTGGCGGAGCGCAGTTCCTCGCGCGACGTCTGCATTTCGTCCCGCACCGTCCGGATTTCCAGGCGCGCCTGCACCAGTTGCTGCTCCAGCTCGGCCACGCCCGGGGTGACGGGATAGTCGCGCAGGTTGCTTTCCGGCAGCGCCGAAGTGGTAAACGTCAGCAACAACGTCTCCTGCAAACCGTCGTCCCCGCGCAACGGCTCCGCCGTCATCTCCAGTTGCCGCGCCTGCCCGGCGCCGCCATCGAGGATCAGCACGGCCCGCTGCACTTGCTGGCCATCGCCCTGGGCGGCGCGGCGCAGCAAATCATCGAGTTCATAGCGCAACGGCTCGCGCGCCATGGCATGGATATTCCAGTTGGCCTTGCCCGCCGCCGGCTCCAGGAAAGCGCCGGTGCGTCCGTGGATATACAGGATGTCCCCCTCTTTGCTGATCAGCACCGAGGCCGGGGAATGGTTCTTGAGCAATTGCTGCTCCACTTGCATTTGCAGGTTGCTGTTCATCGTGGCGGATCTCGTTTCAAACGGAATGACGGGCGCCGCAAGCGCCACCCGGCTTGGGAAGTACACTAACCTGCGTTGCGCAGGGGACGCCAGCCGCTTGTATATCCGGCTTCCGGACGACAGCACGGCAAACAGTTCGGAGAACTGGCCCGGTGTGTCGGCATTGCCCAGGATCAGGTGGCCGTCCGGCTTCAAGGCATAGTGAAACAGCGGAATCAATTGCTGCTGCAGCTTGGCGCTGAAATAAATCAACAGGTTGCGGCAACTGAGCAGATCGAGCTTGGTAAACGGCGGATCGGAAATCACATTTTGCTGCGCAAAAATGATCATGTTGCGCACCTCCTTGCGGATGCGGTAGCCGTGGTCTTCCTCGGAAAAGCAGCGCCGCAGGCGTTCCCGCGGCAGGATGGCTTCCACGCTGCGCGGGAACAAGCCGTGGCGCGCCCGCTCGATCGCATCGGGATCGAGGTCGGTGGCAAAGATTTGCAGCGTGTAGCGGGCGCCCGGTTTCCGTTCCGCCAGCACTTCATTGAAGAGGATGGCCAGCGAATAGGCCTCTTCGCCGGTCGAGCAGGCCGGCACCCAGGCCTTGAAGTCCGCGCCATCCGGATGGTCCGCCAGCAGCCTGGGCAAGACAATCCCTTTCAAGTCATCCCATACGCGCTGGTCGCGGAACAGGCTGGTCACGCCGATCAGCATTTCCTTGAACAGCAACTCGACTTCCAGCGGATTGGCGCGCAAGAACTTCACATACTGCACCAGGGTTTTCGCACCATGCAGGTGGATGCGCCGCTCGATGCGCCGCATGACGGTGTTCATCTTGTAGTCGGAAAAATCATTGCCGGTCTGTGCGTGCAGCATGGCCAGCAACTCGCCGAGCGCGCCGCGGCGCGCCAGGCTGGGTTCACGCAGCAATTGCGGCGGACGGTAGCCATTGGCCCAGTCGACGATCTGGGCCGGCATCTGCGCCGGCACTTCGACAATATCGGCCACGCCCGCCTCGATGGCATGTTGCGGCATCGGGTCGAACCGGGCCGACCCGGGCAACTGCGCCATGGCCAGGCCGCCCGCGTCCTGGATCGCCCGCAAGCCGCGCGTGCCATCCATGCCCATGCCGGACAGCACCACCCCGGTGGCCAGCTCGCCATATTCCAGCGCCAGCGACGTGAAAAATATATCGATCGGCAGGCGCGACCCATATTTTTGCGACGGTTCCGCCACCACGAGCACGTGCCGCGCCAACGTCAGCTCGGCATTCGGGGGAATCACATACACGCGGTCCGGCGCGATGCCCATGCCGTTGCCGGCTTCTCGCACCGGCATCGCCGTGGCGCGCTGCAACAATTGCGGCAGCGCACCGATGTGTTCCGGCGACAAATGCTGGACCACGACATACGCCATGCCGCTGCCGGCCGGCACCGCCGCCAGGAACTGGCACAGCGGCTCCAGCCCGCCAGCCGACGCGCCAAGTCCAACCACCGGGATCAGCGGCTGCGACGGGCTGCTGTCAGCGGCGGGTGGTGCGGGGGATGTTGCCTGGGCGGGTGGCGGGACCGCTGGGACGTGGTTCAGGTCACTCATCAAATTGCGGTCGTGGCGCCGGGAGCGCGTGGGAAATGCTTGGATTTGCCGATTATACAAGGCTATGGCTCCCGCAAGCGGGGAAAACCGCCGATGGTGCGACCGGCGCCGGCCGTTCAGTTGCCGGCGTGCCAGCCGCCACCCAGCGCCTGGATCAGCGCCACCGCCACGGTCTGGCGGTCGGCCTGCACCTGCAGCAGCGCGCGCCGCGCGCTGAGCGCCGCCGCCTGCGCCTGCACCACCTCGGTATAGCCGACCTGGCCGGCGCGGTAGCGGTTGGCCATTTGCTGTTCCGCCAGGTCGGCCGCCCGCGACGCGCTCTGGCGCAGCGCCTGCTGCTGTTCCAGCACGCGGCCGGCCGCCAGCTGGTCTTCCACCTCGCCGAACGCGGCCAGCACCGTCTGGCGGTAACGCGCCACCGCTTCGTCGCGCGCCGCTTCCGCGCCGGCCACGCGGGCCTGGATGGCGCCGCCGTCGAACAGGGTTTGCGCGGCGGCCAGCCCCAGCGACCACAGGCTGTTCGAGGCGCTGAACAATCCCGCCACCTGGCTGGCGCCAAAACCATACGACGCGCTCAAGGTCAGGCTGGGGAAATACGCGGTGCGCGCCACGCCCACCCGGGCATTGGCGGACGCCACCCGGCGTTCGGCGGCCGCGATGTCCGGACGGCGCTGCAGCAGTTCGGAGGGCACGCCCACGGGTATCGCGGGCGCAGGCGGCAGGCGCGGCACGGCAATCGCCGGCAATGGAGCGGCGGCCGGCAGCGGCGCCAGCGCGAATTCCGCCGGCGCCTTGCCCAGCAGGATGGCGATCGCATGTTCGAGCTGGGCGCGCTGGCGCGTGACGGACAGCCGGTCGATGCGGGCGTTATCGAGCTGGGTCTGCGCTTGCAGCACATCCGAGTGCGCGGCGATGCCGGCCTTGAAACGGTTGCCGGCGATGCGCAGCGCCTGTTCATAGCCGGCCACGGTGGCCTCCAGCAGCGCGCCCTGGGCGTCCAGCGCCCGCAGCGAAAAATAGCTGGCGGCCAGTTCGCCCTGCGCCGACAGGGTGGCGGCCGCCAGTTCCGCCGCCGACGCTTGCGCCCCGGCCTGCGCACCGGAGACGGCCGAACCGATGCGGCCCCAGATATCCGGCTCCCAGCTGCCGCCGAGATTGACGCGGTACTGGCTTGCCGTGCGGGTGGCGCCGCCGCCACCGCCGCGCGCGGCATTCGCGCCCAGGTCCAGTTGCGGGAACCATTGCGCGCGCTGTTCCGCCACCAGCGCGCGCGATTGCGCGTAGGCGGCGCCGGCGGCCGCCACGTTCTGGTTCGAGACGCCGACCTGCGCCATCAGGCCATCGAGCACCGGATCGCCGAACAGCATCCACCACGCGCCCTTGCCGAGCAGGTCCGCCGGCGCGGCGGGCACCCACCCTTGCACTTCCTTGTATGCCTGCGGCTGCGCCACGGCGGGCGCCTGGTAGGGCGGCGTGGCGGCGCAGCCGGCCAGCAGCGCCAGGGTTGCCATGGCGGCCGCCATGGGGCGCAAGCGGGTCCGGTGGCCAGCGCGACAGGAGTAGTCAGCGTTCATGATGCAACCTCGATATGGCGGCTCAAATGGGATTCGGACTGGCCGCGCCGGCGCAGCCTGTCCATCAAGACATAGACCACCGGCGTGGTCAGCAACGTCAGCAACTGGCTGGCCACCAGGCCGCCGATGATGGCGACACCGAGCGGGCGGCGCAATTCGGACCCTTCGCCGAAACCGATCGCCAGCGGCAGCGCGCCCAGCACGGCCGCCAGGGTGGTCATTAAAATCGGGCGGAAGCGCAGCAGGCACGCTTCGCGCACCGCGTCCTCCGGCGCCAGGCCGCGCGCCCGTTCCGCATCAAGCGCAAAGTCGATGATCAGGATCGCGTTTTTCTTGACGATGCCGATCAGCAGGAACACGCCGATCAGCGCAATGATGGAGAACTCCATCTTGAACAGCAGCAGCGCAAGCACGGCGCCCACGCCGGCCGACGGCAAGGTCGACAGCACGGTCACGGGATGCACCAGGCTTTCATACAGCATGCCCAGCACGATATAAATCACGACGATCGCGGCCAGGATCAGCAACGGCTGCTGCTGGTTCGATTCCTGCGCGCTGCGCGCCGTGCCCTGGAAACCGCCGCGCACATTGTTCGGCATGCCGATCGCGTTTTCCGCCTCCCTGAGCGCTTGCTGCGCGGTGCTCAGGCTCACGCCTTCCGGCAAATTGAACGACACGGTGGTCGCCAGCTCGCCATCCTGGTGGTTGACCGAGGCCGGGGTCGAACGCTCGGCAAACGTGGCCATCGCCGTCAGCGGCGCCATGGCACGGACATGGGTGCTCAGCGCGGAGCCGGACGACAGGTCGCGCGCGGCCGCCACATTGTTGGCGCCACTATTGGCGCCGCCGCTGGCGCTGGCGGCGGTGTTCTTGACCGGCACATACACATCCTTCAGCGCTTCCGGGCTTTGCGCATACATCGGCGCCACTTCCAGCACCACCTTGTACTGGTTCAGATCATCGTAGATGGTGGCGACCTGGCGCTGGCCGAACGCGTTATACAGCGCATTGTCGACATCGCGCACGCCGATGCCCATGCGCGTCATGCTGTCCTTGTCGATCCGCACAAAGGTTTCCACGCCATTTTCCGCCTGGTCGGTATCGACGTCCGTGAATTGCGGACGCTGTTTCATTTCATCGGCCAGTCTGGACGCCCATGCTTTCAGGTCGGCGCGGTTATCGCTTTTCAAGGTGTACTGGTACGTGGAGTTGCTGGAACGCCCGCCCATGCGCAAGTCCTGCACCGGGTTCAGGAACAGCGACACGCCCGTCACCTTGGCCAGTTGCGGACGCAGGCGCGCAATCACGGCCTGGCCGGAATCGCCGCGCTCCGAGGCCGGCTTCAGGTTGATGAACATGAAGCCGCCGCCGGCCCTGCCGCCGCCCGTGAAGCCCACCACCGTGGCGACGGCGGGATCGTCACGGATGATGTCAACCAGCTGCTTGAGCTTGAATTGCATGGCCTGGAATGAAATGCTCTGGTCCGCGCGCAAGCCGCCATTGATCTGGCCGGTGTCCTGTTGCGGGAAAAAGCCTTTGGGCGCGGCGGAAAACAGGTAAACGTTCAAGCCCACCACGAACACCAGGATCACCATCACCAGCGCCCGCATCGACAGCGCCCAGTCCAGCGCATGTTCATAGCTGCGCAGCACCATGCCGAACGCCCGGTCGAACCAGCGCGCCACCCGCCCCTGCTTGCCATGCTGGCCGGGTTTCAGCAGCCAGGCACACATCATTGGCGTGGTGGTCAGTGAAATCAGCAGCGAGATCAGCACGGCGGCCGACAGGGTCACGGCGAATTCCCGGAACAGCCGCCCCACCTGCCCGCCCATGAACAGCAGCGGAATGAACACCGCCACCAGCGACAGGCTGATCGACAGCACGGTAAAGCCCACTTCGCGCGCCCCCAGCAGCGCGGCCTTGAAGCGGTCCATGCCCGCCTCCACATGGCGTGCCGTGTTTTCCAGCACCACGATGGCGTCATCGACCACAAAACCGGTCGCCACCGTCAGCGCCATCAGGCTCAGGTTATTCAATGAAAAACCCAGCAAATACATGGCGCCAAAGGTGCCCAGCAGCGACACCACGGTGGCCACGGCGGGGGTCACCGTGGCGCGCGCATTGCGCAGGAAAGCGCTGACCACCAGCACCACCAGCACGATGGAAATCAACAGGGTCACTTCGATTTCATGCAGCGACGCGCGGATCGAATTGGTGGAATCGGACGCCACCTGCAATTTCACGTCGGGCGGCAATTGCGCCTGCAATTGCGGGATCAGCGCGCGCACGCCGTCCACGGTTTCAATCACGTTGGCGCCCGGCTGGCGCGTGACCAGCACGATCACGGCCGGCGCGCCATTGAACAGGCCCAGCGTGTTGCGGTTTTCCTGGCCATCGGTCACCGTCGCCACGTCGCGCAGGCGGATCGCCGTGTTGCCGCCGCCATCGCCGCGCCATGCGACCACCAGGTCGCGGTAATCGGCCGCCGTGGCGCGCCGGCCTTCGCCCCTGGCCGGCCCGGCATGGGTATAGATTTGCAGCTTGCGCCCGTAGTTTTCCAGCGCGCCCTTGGGCCGGTTGGCATTGGCGGCCTGGATCGCGGCGCGCACGTCTTCCATCGCCAGGCCATGGCGGTTCAGCGCATAAGGCTGCATTTCCACCCGCACCGCGGGCAGCGAGCCGCCGCCGATTTCCACGTCGCCCACCCCTTTGACCTGCGCCAGCTTTTGCTGCACCACGTTGGCCACCGCTTCATACACCTGCCCCGGTGACCGGGTCGGTGACGTCAGCGCCAGGATGATGACCGGCGCATCGGACGGATTGGCCTTGCGGTAGGTGGGGTTGCCGCGCAAGGTGGCGGGCAGGTCCGCGCGCGACGCGTTGATGGCGGCCTGCACTTCGCGCGCGGCGGCATCGATCTTGCGGTTCAAGTCGAACTGCAGGCTGATGCGGGTCGAGCCATTGCCGGAATTTGACGTCATTTCATTGACGCCGGCGATCACGCCCAGCCGCCGTTCCAGCGGCGTCGCCACGCTGGACGCCATGGTGTCCGGGCTGGCCCCGGGCAAATTGGCGCTGACGGAAATCGACGGGTAATCGACTTGCGGCAGCGGCGACACGGGCAGCACGAAGAAGGCGGCAATGCCGGCCAGGGCCAGGCCGACGGTCAGCAGGATCGTGGCGACCGGCCGCCGGACAAAGGGTTCCGACAGGTTCATGCCGCCACCTCATCGTGGCGCCCGCGCCAGCGCCGCCCCAGCCGGTCAAACGCGAGGTAAATCACGGGCGTGGTGTACAGGGTCAGCACCTGGCTGACGATCAAGCCGCCAAAGATGGCCAGGCCCAGCGGGCGGCGCAGCTCCGCCCCCTCTCCCCAGCCCAGCATCAGCGGCACGGCGGCAAACAGGGCGGCCAGGGTCGTCATCAGGATGGGGCGGAACCGCAGCAGCGCCGCCTGGTGGATCGCCTCGCGCGGCGCCTTCTGTTCATCGCGCTCGGCCTCGATGGCGAAGTCGATCATCATGATGGCGTTTTTCTTGACGATGCCGATCAACAGGATGATGCCGATAATCCCGATCACGCCCAGGTCCTGCCCCGTCACCAGCAGCGCCAGCAACGCACCGACACCGGCCGACGGCAGGGTCGACAATATCGTCAGCGGATGGATATAGCTTTCATACAGCACGCCCAGCACGATGTAGACGCACAGCACGGCGGCCAGGATCAGCCACAGCTGATTCGTTAACGATGCCTGGTAGGCGCCGGAGGCGCCAAGGAAGGTCAAGGTGACCGAGGGCGGCAGCCCGATGTCCCGTGCAGCCTCCTTGACCGCTTGCACCGCGCGGCCCAGCGAGACATCCGGCGCGGTATCGAAGCCAAGTGTCGTGGCGGGATATTGCGCCACGTGCGTGATTTGCAGCGGCGCCGGTTTTTCCGTCACGGTGGCCACCGCCGACAGGGGCGCGGGCTTGCCGGAGCCGGTGCGCAATGGCAGGTTGCCCAGCGATTCCGGGGTCGACAGCCCACCCTGCTGCGCTTCCAGGATCACGCGGTACTGGTTGGTTTCCGTGAAAATGGTCGAGACGATGCGCTGGCCAAAGGCGGAATACAGCGCGTCATCGATGGCCGCCGCCGTGATTTGCAGGCGCGACGCGGTGTCGCGGTCGATCGCCACATGCGCCGCCACCCCCATGGCGCCGGCATCGGTCACCACGTTGCGCAACTGTTCCTTGCGCCGCATCTGTTCCGCCAGCTTGTCGGCCCACAAGATGACGGTGGTGTTGTCCGCACCTTCCAGCGACACGCGGTATTGCGTGGGGCCGGACTCCGCATCGATCGTCAAGTCCTGCGTCGGCTGCAGGTACGCCGTGACACCCGCCACCTCCGCCACGCGGCGCTTGAGGCGTTCCATGATGGCCTGCTGGTCGCCGTGATCACGCTTCAGGTTGACCAGCACGCGGCCGGTGTGCAGCATGGTGTTGTTGGCCGCATCGACGCCGGCCACCGAACTGAGGCTGTCAACGTCCGGATCTTTCAGGATCGCCAGTGCGGCGGCTTGCTGCAATTGCGCCATGCGTTCATACGACACGGCTTGCGCGGTTTCGATCCGCACTTGCAGCTGGCCGGTGTCCTGGGTCGGGAACAAGCCTTTCGGGATAACCATATACAGCACCACGGTCAGCACCAGGGTCGCCAGCGCCACCAGCAAGGTCGCGCCCTGGCGCTCCAGCACCCATTGCAGCGACCTGTCGTAGCGGACGATCACCCGGTCGAAAAAGCGCTGGATCGCGTCGCCCGTTTTCGAACCCGTCTCGCCATGCTGGTGACTTTGCAGCCAGCGGCCCGCCATCATCGGCACCAGCGTCAGCGACACCACGGCGGAAATCAGGATCGTGATGGCCAGGGTCACGGCGAATTCGCGGAACAGCCGGCCCACCACATCGCCCATGAACAGCAATGGGATCAGCACGGCGATCAGCGACACCGTCAGCGAAATGATGGTGAAGCCGATCTGCGTGGCGCCCTTCAGGGCGGCGTCCATCGGCGGCTCGCCTTCCTCGATATAGCGCGCAATGTTCTCGATCATGACAATGGCGTCGTCGACCACGAAACCGGTGGCGATGGTCAGCGCCATCAGGCTCAGGTTGTTCAGGCTGTAGCCCAGCAAGTACATGACGCCAAACGCGCCGATCAGCGAGATCGGCACGGCCAGGCTGGCGATCACGGTGGCGCGCAGGCTGTGCAGGAAGGCAAAGATCACCAGCACCACCAGCACCACGGCCAGCACCAGTTCCATTTCCACGTGTTCCACCGAGGCCCGGATACCGTTGGTGCGGTCGCTCAGCACCTCGACGTTGAGCGCGCCCGGCAAGCCGGCCTGCAATTCCGGCAAGCGCTCGCGGATCGCATCGACCGTGGCGATCACATTGGCGCCCGGCTGGCGCCGCACTTCCAGGATGATGGCCGGGGTCAGCTTGCCGTTGGTGCCGGCCCATGCGCCCAGCCGCACGTTTTCCGCGCTGTCCACCACCCGCGCCACATCCTGCAGGCGCACCGGCGCCTCATTGCGCCATGCGACGATCAATTGGCGGTAATCGCTGGCCGCCAGCAACTGGTCGTTGGCATTGATGGTGAACGAGCGCGTGGGACCGTCAAAACTGCCTTTGGCGCTGTTGGCGTTGGCCGACGTGATGGCGGTCCTTAGCGTATCCAGCCCCAGGCCGTAGGACGCCAGCGCCCGCGTATCGGCCTGGATCCGCACGGCGGGACGCTGGCCGCCGCTCAGGGTCACCTGGCCGACGCCGGACACCTGTGAAATCTTCAGCGCCAGCCGCGTATTGACGATGTTTTGCACTTCCGTCAGCGGCAGCTGGCCGGAGGTGATGGCCAGTGTCAGCACCGGCGCATCGGCCGGATTGACTTTCGCGTACACGGGCGGGGCGGGCAAATCGGTCGGCAGCAGCGAACCGCCGGCATTGATGGCGGCCTGCACTTCCTGTTCCGCCACGTCGAGCGTCTGGCCCAGTGCGAATTGCAGGGTGATCATGGACACCCCTGCCGCGCTGGTGGAACTCATGCGCTGCAAGCCCGCCATCTGGCCGAACTGGCGCTCCAGCGGCGCCGTCACGGTCTGGCCCATGACTTCCGGGCTGGCGCCGGGATACAGGGTTTGCACCTGAATGGTGGGAAAGTCCACCTGCGGCAGCGCCGACAGCGGCAGCAATTTAAAGCCCACCAAGCCCGCCAGCACAATGGCCAGCATCAGCAGCGACGTCGCCACCGGGCGCTGGATGAACGGGCGGGACGGACTCATGGTGTTGATCCCCCAGGTGTGCCGGCCTGGTCGCGCTGGCGGCGCTGCTCACCTCCGCCTTCGCGCCCGCCTTCCCGACGGCGCGCGCCCTGCTGGGGCTTATCACCCGGCAACATGACTTTGGCGCCATCCTTGAGCCGGTCCGCGCCCTCGGTAATCACCTGCTCGCCCGCCTGCAGGCCGGTGGCCATCTGCACCTTGTCGGTGGTGGCCTGTCCGCGCGTCACGGCGCGCCGCGACACGGTGCGGTCCGGTTTCAGCACATAGACGTAGTCGCCGCCGGCCCCATGGCGCAGCGCCGTCACCGGCACCATCACGGCATCCTTCACGGTCCTCAGTTCCAGCCGCACATTGACGAACTGGCTGGGGAACAGCGCGGCTTTCGCATTGGCAAAGCGCGCCTTGGCCTTGATGGTGCCGGTCTGCGTATCGACCTGGTTATCCAGCGCGGCAAAGGCGCCCCGCTCGAGTTCCCGGGTACGGGTGCGGTCGAAGGCCACCGCCACCAGTTTGTCGCCACGGTTGACGCCCGCCATCACCTCCGGCGCGCGGTCCTGCGGAATCGCGAATTCCACGTCGATCGGCGCCAGTTGCGTGATGACGGCGATACCGGCCGCATCGCCCGTGCCGACCAGGTTACCGACGTCCACCACGCGCAAGCCCACCCGGCCGCTGATGGGGGCGATGACTTTGGTATGGCCCAGGTTCAGCCGGGCCGTGCCTTCATTGGCCTTGTCCGTCATGACGGTCCCTTCCAGCTGTTTCACCAGCGCGGCCTGGGTGTCGACGTCCTGGCGCGCAATCGAGTCTTGCGCCAGCAAGGTGCGGTAGCGCTCCAGGGTCAGGCGCGCGTTGTCCAACTGTGCTTCGTCGCGCTGGCGCTGCCCGGACGCCTGCATCAGCGCCAGCTCGAACTGGCGCGGATCGATCTGCGCCAGCACCTGGCCGGTTGTCACCATCTGGCCTTCCTTGAACAGCACTTTTTGCAGGATGCCGGACACTTGCGGACGCACCGTGGTGGTGGCCGCCGCCGTCACCGTGCCCAGCGCGTCGAGCACCACGGGCAAGTCGGCAAGTTCCGCTGTGGCAACACCGACCGTGGTGGCGCCGCCGCCCCGCCTGCCGCCGCCCGGGCCGCCCGGGCCACCGGTGGCGCTGGCGGCGGGCTGGTCGCCGGCGGCCGGATGGGTCAGGTGCCAGGCCAGCCAGCCCAACCCAGCCATCGCCGTCACGGCAAGGAGAGCGCCAATGAGGGCGGAACGCCGGCCGCGCCGGGGCTGGGATGCGGGAGCATTCGGTGGCGTGGGTGGTGTGGGCGGCGCTGGCATGGTCATTCCCCGATGTTCAATTGGAACGAATGGTTCTTGTCAGGACACTAGCACAGCACTATTTTTCCTATGCGTCTGGCGAAAACAATCGGACGCCGGGAACACGATAGAACGCACCTTCAGCCCGCTTCTTTCGCTCCCGCCGCCCACCGCAGCGGGGCCGGCTTCGTTACCGCCTTTCACAGTTTGATACAAAGGCGCTACAAATCCCTATAAGGCGGACACCCTCGGCCCGTACAATCACCGGCATGAGCGAACATATCCTGATCATTGAAGACGACCCGCGGCTGTGCGACATGCTGTCGGAATACCTGGTCAAATCCGGCTACACCGTCACCACCCACATGCGCGGCAAGCCCGCGCTGGCCTGGCTGGCGGACAACCGCGCGGACGCCGTCATCCTCGACCTGATGCTGCCCGACATGGACGGCCTGGAAATCTGCCGCCAGCTGCGCGCCTCGTCCAGTGTGCCGGTGCTGATGCTGACGGCGCGCGGCGACGCCATCGACCGCATCATCGGCCTGGAACTGGGCGCCGACGATTACCTGCCGAAACCGTTCGAGCCGCGCGAACTGCTGGCGCGGCTGCGCGCCATCCTGCGCCGTGGCGGTGAAACCCGGCGCGTCTCGAAGGAAGTGTTGCGCTTTGGCCGCCTGGAAATCGAACCGATCGCCTATGCGGCGCGGCTGGACGGCAAGCAGTGCGACCTGACCGCGTGCCAGTTCGACCTGCTGTTGCTGCTGGCCCGCAACGCGGGGCGCGTGATGTCGCGCGAAGCGCTGATGGACGCCACCGCCGGTAGCCAGAGCGACGTGTTCGACCGGTCCATCGACGTGCACATGTCGCGCCTGCGCGCCGCCATCGAGGACGATCCGAAGCACCCGCGCCGCATCATCACGGTGCGCGGCGCGGGCTATGTCTTTGCCAGGGACCAGGATTGATTGAGCGGGAGTCGCGCATGCCACGGCTGTATTTCAGGTTTTATGTCGCGCTGCTGGCCAGCCTGGCGTTGTTTACCGCGGCCGCCGCGCTGCTGTGGCACTACGCCGGGCCGTTCGAGCCATCGGACCGCGCGCTGGGCGTGCTGCTGCGCAATGCGCTGCCGCACGCCGGCACGCCGGCGGCCGAACAGCAGGCCGCGCTGTCGCGGCTGACCCGCGACATCAAGGCCGACATCACGCTGTACAGTCCCGAAGGCGAACGCCTCGCGTACGTCGGCGAACCGCTGCCGCGTCCCGTGCGCGGCGCCTGGCGCGAGCGGCGCGCCATGATCGAACACGGCCCGGCTGAACGGAGCTCCGCCCCGGAACGCGCGCACGTGCCAGCGTCGGCGTCGGCGTCGGCGTCGGCCGAACATGAGCGCATGATGGCGCGCCATGTGGAACGCGACGACGACGGCAACTTGCGGGCGCGCCGCTTCTTCATGCGGCTCGATGACGGCCGCCTGGTGGTGTCGTCCACGCCGCTGCGGCCGGTGCCGCCCCGCTACCGCCTGCACTACATGCTGATCGCACTGGCCATTATTATCGCGATCGGCGCCTATCCCGTGGTGCGCCGCCTGACGCGCCGGCTGGAGCGCTTGCAGCACGGTGTGGAATCGCTGGGCGCCGGCCAGCTGTCGGCCCGCGTCAAGGTCGAGGGCAGCGATGAAGTGGCGCGCCTGGCGGCCAGTTTCAACCGTTCGGCGGACCAGATCGAAGCGCTGCTCGGCGCGCATAAATCGCTGCTGGCCAACGCCTCGCACGAATTGCGCACGCCGCTGGCCCGCATCCGGCTGGCGCTGGAGCTGTCGAAAGAACAGATCGAAGCCAAGCGCCGCGCCGGCCTGGAACAGGACATTGCGGAACTGGACCAGCTGATCGATGAAATCCTGCTGGCCAGCCGGCTCGACATGGCCGGCGTTGCGCACGACCGGGGCGGCGCCCGTTCGGAAGTCGAGCAACTGGACCTGCTGGCGCTGGCGGCCGAGGAATGCGCGCGCTATGACGAGGCGGAACTGGAAGGCGAGTCCGCCGCCATCCAGGGCGAGGCGCGCCTGCTGCGCCGCCTGTTGCGCAACCTGCTGGAAAATGCGCGCCGCCACGGTGCGCCGCCGACCCGCATGCAGGTGCGCCGCGTCGGCTCGCACGCCGAAATCACGGTGCAGGATGGTGGCCCCGGCGTGCCGCCCGCCGACCAGGACCGCATTTTTGAGCCGTTTTACCGCAGCGGCAATGTGCGCGACAGCACCGGCGCCGGGCTGGGCCTGGCGCTGGTGCGGCAAATCGCGCGCCGCCATGGCGGCGATGTGCGGTGCGAGCCGGTTCGCGGCGGAACCAGCCGGTTTGTGGTGACGTTGCCGCTGGGCTGACAGGCCACCCGGCATCCCCGTGCCTTCGGCTGATTTCCGTAGGGCGGTTTCCGCCCTGGCGGAAGCCGCCATGCCAGCGTCACCGCCAGCACGGGCGATATCGACGCGCACGCATGGTGGCTTCCGCGTTGCGGAAACCACCCTACGGCCTTCGCCGTGACGCCGGTGGCTGCTATGCTTCAGTTCCAGCCCATCTTACACACGCGCCCATGAAACCAGTCCTGTTTGCCCTCGCCGCCGCCCTCGCCTTCAGCGCGCTGCCCAACACCGCCACCGCCACCCCGCTGAACGCCACCGAACAAACCATCGTCGCGGCCGTCAAAGCCCGCAAGGAAGCGGCGCTGGCGCTGCTGGAGCGCTCCGTCAACATCAACAGCGGCACCATGAACCACGACGGCGTGCGCGAGGTCGGCCAGCTGTTCCGCGCACAATTGGACGCGCTGGGGTTCCGCACCCGCTGGATCGACATGCCGCCATCGATGCGGCGCGCCGGCCACCTGCTGGCCGAGCGCGGCGGCACGCGCGGCAAGCGCATCCTGCTGCTGGGCCACCTGGACACGGTGTTTGAGAAAGACAGCCCGGTGCAGGCCTGGCAACGCAGCGGCGACCGGGTGCGGGGCCAGGGTGTCAATGACATGAAAAGCGGCGACGTCATCATCATTGAAGCGCTGCGCGCACTGCATGCCGCCGGCGCGCTCGATGGCGCCACCGTCACCGTGCTGTTCACGGGGGATGAGGAAAACGCGGGCGAGCCGAAAGAGGTGTCGCGGGGCGACATGGTGGCGGCCGCCAAACGCAGCGACGTCGCGCTGTCGTTCGAGGCCACCGTAATCAAGGATGGCCGTGCCACCGGCACCATCGGGCGCCGCTCATCGTCGTCGTGGACCGTGCAGGTCAAGGGCAAGCAGGGCCACTCGTCCGGCATTTTCAGCCAGGACGCCGGCTATGGCGCGATTTATGAAGCGGCGCGCATCGTCGATGCGTTCCGCCGCGACGTCATCGAACCGGACCTGACGTTCAGCCCCGGCCTGATCGCGGGCGGCACGCAGGTCGCGCATGACGACGCCAACGCGCGCGCCACGGCGCAGGGCAAGAACAATGTGATTGCCAGCACCGCCACCGTGACCGGCGACATGCGCTACCTCACCTATGAACAGCGCGACCGGGCCCGCGCGAAAATGCAGGGCATCGTTGCACAAAGCCTGCCCGGCGCCGGCGCCACGATCACGTTCCTTGATTCCTATCCGCCGATGGCGCCCACCGCCGGCAACCGGCAATTGCTGGCCGCCTATTCGCAAGCCAGCGATGACGCGGGACTCGGTCCGGTGGCGGCATTCCCGCCGGGCCTGCGCGGCGCGGGCGACATCCAGTTCGTCGCGCCCTATATCGACAGCCTCGATGGCCTGGGCGCGGCCGGCAAAGGTGCGCACTCGCCCGATGAAGACCTGGACATCGGCTCGATCGAACAGTCGACCATCCGCGCCGCGCTGCTGCTGTACCGGCTGACGCGGTAATTGTCCGTTTCCGGACAGCGGGCGGCGCTCGACCGTGCGGCGGCGGACACCGCGATGCCGCAATCGGCCCGCATCCGCGACGTTTTCGCGTGGCACGCGTCTTGCAAAAGGCATCGGCATCGCTGACCACCACCCTCCACCATGAAACAAGTCTTGTCGAACCTGATCCAGGATTTCCGCGTCGGCCTGCGCCTGCTGGCGCGCGACCCCGCCTATGCGCTGACCGCCGTGGCGGGACTGGGCGTCGGCCTGGCCGCGTGCCTGCTGCTGCTGGGCTTCGTGCGCTACTCGTGGCAATACAATGCGCACGTGCCGGATGCGTCGCGCGTGTATATCGTCAAGCACCGCAACCATGCCGATCCCGGCGTGCCGTCGTACGACCAGGTACCGGCCATGCTGCACGGCGCCGCGCCCCGCGTTGCCGGTATTGAACAAGCCACGGCCTACCTGACGTGGGCGCCGCTGGCCATCCTGGACCAGGGCCGCGCCGTCAAGGTGGCCGGGCTGGCCGTTACGCCGGGCTTTGACCGCATGCTGGGCCTGCGGGCCGTCAGCGGCGATACCGCCGCCGCATTGGCCCGCCCCGATGGATTGGTCGTGACAGAGGCGGCGGCGCTGCGGCTGTTTGGCACAACGGACGTGCTGGACCGCGCGGTCCCCGCCGCCACCGTCAATGGCCACAAGGCGGTGTTGCGCGTAGGCGCCGTGGTGCGCACGCCGCCCGCCAACAGCACCATCCCGTTTGAAGTCCTGCATGGCGTGGCATCGACCATCATGCCGCCCGACGTGCGGGGTGAAGTGCAGACAGGGGCCGACGGCTGGTGGGGGTATGTGCTGGTCAAGCTGGCGCCGGGCGCATCGCCTGCCGTGGCGGCGGCGGGCTTGCAGCAGGTGCTGGACCGTGCGCCATTCGCGCCAGCGAAGAAAACCATGGAAGTGCAACTGGCGCCGTTGACGGACGCGTATTTCGATCACGGCGTGTCCGTCAACTTCCTGTCCATGCGCATCGACCGGGGCGACCAGGCCGTGGTGGGCGGACTGGCGGTGGTGGCGGTACTGGTGCTGGTGCTGGCCGCCGTCAATTACACGAATCTCGCCACCATCCGCGTGATCCGGCGCCGCCGCGAAATCGGCTTGCGCAAAGTGCTGGGCGCGGGACTGGGACGGCTGGCGCTGCAATTCACGGCGGAAGCCATGGCGGTGTCGCTGCTGGCGACGGTGTTGGGTTTGCTGATGGCGTGGCTGGCCCTGCCCCTGTTTGGCGCCGCCATGAACCGGGACTTGTCGCCGATGCTGTCGGTGCACAATGTGGCGGCCGCGCTGCTGGGCGGCGTGGCGCTGGGGCTATTGACGGCCGCGTATCCGGCATGGATGGCGTTGCGCGTGCGGCCCGCGCAGGCGCTGGCCGGGCGTCCCGATGCGGAAGCGCCGGGCGGCGCGCGGCTGCGCAAGACGCTGGCGATGCTGCAGGTGGCGGCGGCCATGGCGCTGGCCAGTTATGCCATTGCGGTCGGCTGGCAAACACGCCATGCGATCGAGTCCTCACCGGGCTTTGATCCCCGGCCGCTGCTGGTGTTTGACTTGCCGGAACCGGACACGCCGCACAGCAGCGCCGCCGCGCGCGGCTTGCTGCAGGCGCTGGCACGCGACGCGGCCATTGCCGGCGTGGCCGTATCGAACGACCCGGTCGGCGCGGCCCGCAACCCGTGGCGCTCAGCGCTGCGTACGGGCGGTGGCGCGGACATCGTCACGGACATCAAGTCCGTCAGCGCCGACTTCTTTACGGTGTATGGCATCGCGCCCGTCGCTGGCCGGCTGTTTTCATCCCGGACCGACCGCGAAGACGATGTGCAACCGCTGGTGCTCAACTTGCTGGCCGCGCGCCAACTGGGCTTTGCCCATGCGGAGCTGGCCATCGGACAAACCGTGCAATTGCGCGATGGCGGGCGGTGGGTTAGCAAACGCATCGTCGGCGTGGCGCCGGAAGTGCGTTTTCATTCGATGAAAACCGCGCCCCGGCCGACAGCCTATGCATTGCGGACCGCGGCATCGGTCCTGACGGTGCGGGCGGCGGGCGCTCCCGGCGCGGCGGAACAGGCGATCGGCGGCGCATGGCGGCGTTACTACCCCAATACGCCACTGGACGTGCGCAGCGCGCAAGACATCCACGCATCCGGCTATGCGGACGATCTGAGATTGGCGGGCTTGCTGGCGGTGACGACAGCCATAGCGCTGATGCTGGCAGCCAGCGGCGCGTATGTGCTGGCCGCCGACGCGATCCGCCGCCGCACCAGGGAAATCGCGCTGCGCAAGCTGCACGGCGCGCGGGCGCGCGATATCGCCATGCTGGTGGCGCGCGAACTGGCGATGCTGGTGGCGCTGCCCGCCTTGTTCGGGTTGCCGCTGGCGGCGGTGGCGATCGAGCGCTACCTGTCGGCGTATGTGGAACGGGCGCCGCTCGGGTGGTGGCCGCTGGCGCTGGCATTGCTGCTGGGGGTGGCCACCACGGCGCTGGCTGGCGGGCGCCATGCGGTGCGGGCAATCAGGCTGAACGCGGCTATCGCGCTGCGTAGCTGAACCCGTAGGGTGGCTTGGCTTCATCAAGCCACCATGCATGCGTTACCGCCACGGCCAGCGCTGGCGGCGGCGCATGCATGGTGGCTTCCGCCCTGCGGAATCCCCCCTACGGAATGCCGCCGCAGGCAAAAAGGTGGCGATGCTGGCCCGGATTTATCCCGCCGCGAAATCGCGCAACGCCGCGCCGTGCATCCGGTACCGCACCCACTCGTCCTGCGGCAGCGCGCCGATCGACAGATAAAAATCGATCGCCGGCTGGTTCCAGTCCAGCACACTCCACTCAAAGCGCCCGCAATCCTGTTCCACGGCGATCGCCGCCAGGTGGCGCAGCAGCGCCTTGCCCGCGCCCCGGCCCCGGCTCGCGGGCGAGACGTACAGGTCCTCCAGGTACAAGCCCTTCTTCGCCTGCCACGTCGAGTAATTGAAGAAGTACACGGCAAAGCCGACCGCCACGCCATCGGCTTCGCAGATCAACGCGCGCGCCGGCGTGCCGGGGCCGAACAGGCTGGCGCCGATGGTGTCCACGGTGGCGGCCACCTGGTCGCCGGCTTTTTCATACACCGCCAGCTCGGTAATGAAACGCAGGATCAGCTCGGAATCGGCGATGGTGGCGGGACGGATATGCAGGGTCATGGGCGATCTCAACAAGGGAAAAACGCCATGCTACGCCAGCCAGTACAATGCATGAAGTGCATTTATTTCACAAGGTATTGAACACTATGCATCCCATCCTGCGCCGCCTGGATTTGAACCTGCTGCCCGTGTTTGACGCGCTGCTGCGCCACCGCTCCGTCACGGCGGCCGCCGGCGAGCTGGCCATGAGCCCTTCCGCGCTGAGCCACGCCCTGTCGCGCCTGCGCGAGGCGCTGGCCGATGAATTGTTTGTCCGCATCGGCAACGCCATGCAGCCCACCGCCTATGCCGAAGCGCTGGCCGCGCCGGTGACCGCCGCGCTCGAGGCGCTGACCCGGGGACTGGGCGAAGCGCGCGGTTTCGATCCCGCCACCAGCGAACGCACCTTCGTGCTGGCCGCCACCGATTACACGGCCTTTGCCGTGCTGCCGCCGCTGATGCGGCGATTGCAGCATGCGGCGCCCCGCGTACGCTGCAAGGTGGTGTACTCGAGCGGGCGCGCCTCCAGCGAAGAGCTGGCGGCGGGCCGGATCGACTTCGGCATCGGCTATGAGGAAGACCCGATCGCGCCGGCGCCCGGCATCGAAAGCTTTGAGTGGTTCAGCGACGACTACGTGGCGATCGCCGCGCGCAGCCATCCGCTGATCCGGGGAAGCATCACCCTGGACCAGTACCTGGCCGCGCGCCACGCGGTGGTCACGCCGTGGAATGAATCGTCGGGCTATATCGACAAGGTGCTGGAAAAGATCGGCCACCAGCGCGACGTCGCGCTGCACCTGCCATCGGTGCTGGCGGCGCCGTTCGTGATCGGGGGATCGGAACTGGTGATGACCATGCCGCGCCAGGCGGCGCTGGCGCTGCGGGAGGCGGCGGCCATCGACATCATGGCCGCGCCGTTTGCGATTCCCCGCTATACGGTCAAGGTGTATGGGCACGTCCGGCATAGCCGGACCGCCGCCCACTTGTGGATGAAGGATGTGCTGATGTCGATCAGGGCGATGCGCACAGGCAGTGCGTGATCGCCGCGAACGGTTTGCGCCGGGTGGCCACTTCGTTCAGCCAGCCCAGTTCCTGCACGGTTTCCTTTGCTGCGCCCAGCGGCATGCCGGTCGGGGCCACCGAGGCTTTCACATACGGCGCCAGCGCGTCGGTCACGGCATACGCCACCGAGCCGCCAAACATTTCCAGCAGCTTGTCGAACTTCGACACTTCACGCTCGATGTAGACCACGCGGTGATCCGGACCCAGCTTCGCTTTTGCGGCGGCGGTTTTCAGCGCGTCCTCATAGGTGCCCAAGCGGTCCACCAGGCCACGCTCCTTGGCTTGCACACCGGTCCAGACGCGGCCCTGCGCCACTTCGTCGATCTTTTCCGGCGTGGTCTTGCGGGCCGCCGCCGCGCGGGTCGTGAAGTCGCTGTAGATGTGGTTGACGCTGGACTGCAGCACCTGGCGGAAGCGCGGGTCCATCGGGCGCAGCAGGTTGTCCGCGCCGGCCAGCCAGGTGGTGGTCACGCCGCCGGTATGGATGCCCAGCTTGTCGATGACTTTTTCCGCGGTCGGGATGATGGAGAACACGCCGATCGAACCGGTGACCGTGTTCGGCTCGGCAATCACTTCATCGGCCGCCATGGAAATCCAGTAGCCGCCGGACGCCGCCACGTTCCCCATCGAGACTATCACCGGCTTGCCGGCGGCGCGGGTCAGTTCCAGTTCGCGCCGGATCAGTTCCGACGCGAAGGCGCTGCCGCCCGGCGAATCGACGCGCAGCACGACCGCCTTGATGTTCTTGTCTTCGCGCGCGGCGCGGATCATGTTCGAGGTGGAAATGCCGCCGATCTGGCCGGCCGGCGCAATGCCGTCGCTGATTTCACCGACCGCCATCACCACGCCCACCGCATCGCCCATCAGCTTCGGACGCACGCGGCCCAGGTATTCCTCGAAGGCCACCTGGCGGAACGATTTGCCCTGCGCATCGCGGGCGCCGCGGTCGATCATCATCTGGCGGATTTCATCGCGGGTTTTCAGGCCGTCGACCAATTTGGATTCCAGCGAGAATTTACCGAGGTTACCGCCGGCTTTGTCAAACAGCGCCGGCAAGTCATCGATGATTTTCATGACATGGCCTTGCGGCAGCTTGCGGGTTTTTTCCACTTCATCGGTATAGCTGGCCCACAGCGCGTTATACAGGTAGGAGTCGGCCTCCAGCGCGGCAGGCGACGGGCCATTGGCGATATACGGTTCGGCAAAGCTCTTGTAGGTGCCGACTTTCACCAGGTTGACGGTGACGCCAAGCTTGTCCAGCGCATCGCGGTAGTAATTGCGGTGGCGGCCAAAACCTTCCAGGAACACGCCGCCCATCGGGTGCACATACACTTCATTGGCGTGCACCGCCACCAGGTATTGTTTCTGGTCAAAGCTGTTGCCCCAGGCGACAACCTTCTTGCCGGAGGCCTTGAAGCGTTCGACCGCGCGCGCCACTTCGCGCAAGCTGGCCTGGCCGCCGCCGCTCATCTCGTCCAGCAACAGCAACGCGCCGCCGACATTCGGATCCTTGGCCGCACCATCGAGCACGTTGATCACGTCGCGCAGCACCACGGTGCGGCGCACTTCGCCGCCGGTCAGGTTGGCCTTGACGGCATCGCGCACGCCACTGGCCGATTGTTCCACCAGATCGCCTTTCAAATCCAGCACCAGCGTGGTTTTCTCCGCCAGCGGCTTGGCGCCGCCAAAGATGACGGCCCACGCCAGCGCCAGCAACACGATCAGGAACAGCAAATTAAAAATGGCCCTGCGGCCAAAATCCAGTGCCCGCCAGGCAAAGCCGAAGCCCTGGCGCACATAGGAAAAGATGGATCGTGACATCATGACTCCTTGTTGAAGATGTTATTTCTGGCAACACTGTAACGGATACGGCGCGTCTTGACCACTGCGGCGGGAAATCAGGAACAGGCCGCCCATCACCAGCAATCCATTGACGAGCAGCAGTTCCAGGCCGATCCGGTACGGCCCGAACAGCGCGCCCTGCCACAGTTCGATGCCCCAGCACAACGCGGGCCCGGCCAGCACCACCAGCGGCACCCAGCGGTCATTGACCTTGCGCTGCGTCAAGATGCCAAATGCAAACAGACCCAGCAGCGGACCATAGGTATAGCCGGCCAGCTTCAGGATCACAACGATCATGCTGGCGCTGGCGATCCACTTGAAGACCATCACCAGCGCCAGGAACAGCGCGCAAAAGCCCAGGTGCACGCGGTGGCGCAACCGCACCCGCCGCGCCTCGGACCAGTCATCGCGCCGCGCAATACCCAGCAGGTCGATGCAGAACGACGAGGTCAGCGCGGTGATCGCGCCATCCGCGCTGGGGAACAGGGCCGACACCAGCGCAATGAAAAACACCAGCTGCAACAGCGCCGGCATGTGGCCCATGACCACCGCCGGGAAAATCTGGTCGCCGCGCGCCGCCACGCCCGCCACCGGCGCATACAGGTACAGCAAGCCGCCGAGGAACAGGAACAGCGCCAGCACGCCAGTCAGGATCACGGTCAGCAGCAGCATGTTCTTTTGCGCGTCGGCCAGGGTGCGCACGGAGATGTTTTTTTGCATCATTTCCTGGTCCATGCCGGTCATGGCGATCGTGATGAACATGCCGGCCACCACCTGCTTCCAGAAATACGCGGGGCTGTTGACGTCCAGCGTGAGCACGCGCGACCAGCCCTGCGCCTCCATTTGCGCCAGCGCGCCGCCCACGTCAAGCTCCAGCGCCCGCAGCAGGAACACGGTGCAGGCCACCAGCCCGGTCAGCATGCCCGCCGTTTGCAGGGTGTCGGTCCAGACGATGGTTTTCACGCCGCCTTCATAGGTATACAGCAGGATCATCAGCAAGATCACCAGCGCCGTGGCCCAGAACGGCACGCCCAGGCTGTCCAGCAGGGTCGCCTGCAGGATATTGACCACCAGGTACAGCCGCGCGCTGGCGCCCAGCGTGCGCGACAGGATAAAGAAGGCGGCGCCGCTCTGGTACGAACGGCGGCCCAGCCGCAGGTCGAGGTAGTGGTAAATCGAGGTGAGCTTCAGGCGGTAATACAGCGGCAGCAGCACGCACGCCACCGTGACATAGCCGAGCACATAGCCCAGCATGATTTGCAGGTAGCCGAAGCCGTCGCGTCCCACCATGCCCGGCACGCTGATGAAGGTCACCCCGGACAAGGTGGTGCCGACCATGCCGAAGGCCACCAGCAGCCAGTTGCTGTTCTTGTTGCCAATAAAAAAGCTGTCGTTGGTGGCGTTGCGCGACGTGCGCCAGGCCACGGCCAGCAACAGGGCGAAGTAGGCCAGGACGGCGGTGAACAGGGAAGCGGGCGACATGGAAATCCGATACAAAATGCTTTGGGCCGCAATATAGCATTGACTCGCCCGCCCTTCCCGGGCGCTCGCTTACAATGACGCCATGTACTCCCAAGACACCATCGATTTCGCGCGGCGGCAGGAAACCCTGATCCGCCCCCTCGAATACCGCGTGCACGCCCAGCACGACGGCCGCAGCGAAGCCCGCGAAGACGGCATGCGCGATTACGCCCGAGTGCTGTACGCGGCGTCGTTCCGCCGCTTGCAGGGCAAGATGCAGTTGCTGGGCGTGGACGCCAACCGCTTCAACCGCAACCGCCTGACGCACAGCCTGGAAGTGGCGCAGATCGCCCGCTCGATCGCCGCCGAACTGGGTCTGGAACGCAGCGTGGTGACGGAAACCTGCTCGCTGGCGCACGACATCGGCAACCCGCCGTTCGGCCACTACGGCGAAAAAATCCTCGACAGCCTGTGCACCGGCGTGGGCGGCTTCGAAGGCAATGCGCAAGCGTTCCGCATTTTGCGCACCCTGGAAAAACGCCACTATGGCTATCCGGGCCTGAACCTGACGGTGCGCACGCTGTTCGGCATCACCAAGTATTTCCACACGCGGGCGGAAAACCCGAAGAAATTCCTGTACGACGACGATTACGCATTCCTGCAAGGCGAACTGGCGCGGCATGGTGTCGCCGTCACGAAAAGCATCGATGCGCAAATCATGGATTTGTCCGATGAAATCGCGTACGCGGCGCATGACGTGGAAGACGCGCTGTCGTTCGGCATTATCACGGTGGGCGAGATCGCCCATGAATTCAGGATCAGCCCGGAATACAGCGGCGCCTGCGATATGTTTTCCGGCATCGCGGACCTCGCGCACAATGAAGCGCTGAAGTGCGAACAGCACGCGTCGTCGGAAGAATATTCGATCGTGCTGCGCAAGGAACTGACCTCGCAAATCGTCTATGAACTGTGCCGCGACATCGCCGTGGTCGACGGGCAGCTCGGCTACCGTTCCAAGCTGCTGCTGGCCAAGGGTTTAAAAAGCCTGCTGTGGAAAGCCATCTTGCGCAAGAAGGATGTGCAGCTGTATGAAAAACGCGGCGAGAAAATCATTCGCGGCCTGTTCGAAGTGCTGACCGACCGCCACTACAACCGCGACAACATCCTCTTGCCGCCGGAATTGCGCTGCCTGAAGGATAGCCAGGAGCGGCTGGTGGTCGATTACATCGCGGGGATGATGGATACGTCGGCGGCGCAGGAGTATGAAAAATACTTCGGGCCGCGCAGTCTGGAAGCGATTTACTGATACGGCAATCGAAAATTGACATCAACTGAAGGCGAAGCTCCCCGGTGGCATTGACGGTGCAGCTGGCGGACGGTGTTCGCACGATCCGCCAGCCTGTGCTGCCTGGCGCGCGGATTTGGCAATGTCGGCTGTCGGGTGATAGCCAGCCAAGGCGCTCACGAATTATCACAAAAGCAATTCATCAAAAACGTAATGAATTGGATTTAAATGCAGGGTTATCATTTTTTCAATCGTTCGTGATTGAAACCACGGCATGCGTTGCGCGCCAGTTCGTGGCTCCCACAGAACGATTGATGCAATGACCTTTCTTTTAACCTCCATTAAGGAACGCTTGATGAAGATTTCCAAAACCCTCGCAACTGCGTTGGCTGCGGCTACCGTCACGATTTTATCAGCCGCCGTCGTCCAGGCATCAACGCCATGTGAAACCCGGTGCACTGAAAATGCGACGAGTGCTTATAATTCGGTTATTGCCAGCCAATATCCGCCCCAACCCGGCAATGAGGCTTGCGCGTCCGTGGCCGAGCCCTACAAATCTCAATGTATCGCGGCCGTGGATGCACAACGGGCGGCGGCATTGGTGTCGGCTCAAAACGCCTATAACCAGGCATATGCCAACTGTTCGCAATCATGCGTCAACCGCTAACACGATTTAATCCGGCGTGAGCTTGGCAGCGGCGCTTGCGTGCCGCATGCACGGCGGCGGCCGCCAAAGCGGCAACCGCCTTACCGATTCCAAGCCCCGTCAATGCCCGCCTGACGCTACCCGGCCCGGCTCGACCGCCACCACACCCTCGCGCTGATCGAGCCTGCCACTGAACGCCGTCAACGCATACGCCCCGACCACCACCAGCGCCCCGATCCAGCCCGTGTGGATCAGGCCCAGGTGTTCAACAATGAGCCCGCCGCCCCAGGCGCCACCGGCAATGCCCAGGTTGAAGGCCGCGATGTTCAAGCCGGACGCCACGTCCACCGCGCGCGGCGTGTAACGCTCGGCCTGCTGTACCACGTACACTTGCAGCCCGGCCACGTTGCCAAACGCCACCGCGCCCCACAGCAACACGGTCGCCACCACCAGCACCGGATGCGGCGCCGTGAACGACAGCACCAGCAGCACGGCCGCCAGGCCCGCGAAGATGATTTTCAGGGCGCCGATCGGGCCGCGTTTATCGGCCAGCTTGCCGCCCCAGATATTGCCGACCGCAACCGACACGCCATACACCAGCATCACCACGCCCACGGCGTTTTCCTCGAAACCCGCCACCTTTTGCAAGATCGGCGCCAGGTACGTAAAGGCCGTGAACGAGCCGCCATATCCTGCGGCCGTCATCGCATATACCAGCAGCAGGCGCGGCTGGCCCAGCACCTTGACTTGCTGCAGCAATGACGCCGGCTGGCTGTGCTTGATGTTGGACGGCACGTACAGCAGGCTGCCGATAAACGCCACCACACCCAGCGCGGACACGGCAAGGAAGGTGGCGCGCCAGCCCAGGTGCTGGCCGATAAACGTCCCCAGCGGCACTCCCGTCACCAGCGCCACCGTCAACCCCGTAAACATGATGGCAATCGCGCTGGCGGCCTTGTCTTTCGGCACCAGCGAGGTGGCAATGGTGGAGCCGATGGAAAAGAACACGCCGTGCGCCAGCCCCGTTAAAATGCGCGCGGCCACCAGCGAGCCATAACCGGGCGCCAGCCAGGCCAGCACGTTACCGGCGGTGAACAGCACCATCAGCCCCAGCAGCAAATGCTTGCGCGGCACGCGTCCCGTCAGCGCCGTCAGCACCGGCGCGCCGACCGCGACACCGAGCGCATACAGGCTGACCAGCAGCCCGGCGGAAGGTAAGGTTACCCCCAGGTCGGCGGCGATGGTGGGTAGCAGGCCGACAATGACGAATTCGGTGGTCCCGATGGCAAACGCGCTGATGGTCAGCGTCAGCAAGGCAATAGGCATGGTAAAAACTCCTGTTCAAGTTGTATGCCTGGCAGTATCGGGCTTATTGTCTTTGCGAAAAATACGTCAAACAGCAGAATATATTTGAGTTGGAGTCAACAATGATGGATGCGGAAGCGTTGGCGCAATTGCTGACCTACAAAATGCCCTACGGTAAATACAAGGACCGGGTGCTGGCCGACCTGCCCGGCCACTACCTCGGCTGGATGGCCCGCGAAGGCTTTCCCAAGGGGCAGCTGGGCAGCCTGCTGGCCCTGATGTACGAACTGGACCACAACAACCTGCGTGGACTGCTGGACCCGCTGCGCGCGCCACGGCGCTGACGCCGATACAATGGCGGCTGACTTTACGACGGGGGGCATGCAATGAACGGCACCGGCTATGTGCGCAAGATGGCGGAATACAATTCGTGGATGAATGCAAAGGTCTATGAAGCCGCCGGCAAGCTGTCGCCGGCCGAACTGGCGCAAGACCGGGGCGCCTTCTTCGGTTCCCTCCTCGGCACCCTGAACCACCTCGTGGTGGCCGATACCATCTGGCTCAAGCGCTTTGCGGCGCACCCGGCACGATTTGCGGCACTGGAACCCGTGCGGGCACTGCCGTTGCCGAAGCGGCTCGACACGATCCTGTTCACGGACCTGGCGGCCATGACCATCCACCGCGTCTGGCTCGACGGCGTCATCACGGCCTTTGCCGACGCCGTCACTGAAACGGACCTGGCGTCCACCCTGCACTACACCAACACCAAAGGCACGCCGTTCGCGCGCCCGCTGTTCGGCGTGCTGATGCACTTCTTTAACCACCAGACCCACCACCGGGGCCAGGCCTCGACCCTGCTGACGCAGGCCGGCGTGGAGCTCGGCGTTACCGATTTGCTAGCCCTGTTACCGGACACACACTGAGTTCGACCCTACAGGCACAAGCGGCGACAGAGATACGCGTTACCGATTTGCTAGCCCTGTTACCGGACACACACTGAGTTCGACCCTACAGGCACAAGCGGCGACAGAGATACGCGTTACCGATTTGCTGGCCCTGTTACCGGACGCCAGGTAAAGTCAGCTTCCGATCTTCGGCGCCGTCAACGCCGTGAATTCACCGCTGTCGATCAGCCGCTGCAAGTCCTGCGCGCCGCCGATCAGGGTGCCGTTGATGAACACCATCGGCAAGGTCGGCCAGCCGGTCCACATTTTCAGCGCCGAGCGGCGCCGCCACTGGCTGAAATAGCTGCCGTATTCCAGGTAAGCGTATTGCGCGCCCTGCCGGTCCAGCATGCCGCGCGCCTTGCGGGGAAACGGGTTCATGGCCATGCCCACCACCACGACTTTATTGGCGGCAATGGCCGCCTGCACTTCCTGCACGATATCGGCGTGGTTGCCGCTGATTTTCGCGCGGATGGCCGGGTGGATGCGGGATTCTTCGAGGACGGGACGACTCATAGGTGTGCTTTCCGATACTTAATTAGGAAGATAATGGCATTTTTGAGACAATATTTCCACAATGCCACGTTAAAATCGTGTCATGTCACTAAAGGCCGGTAATGTGACAACTTCGGACGTCCCGACCAAACCGCCGCGGAAGGAAACACCCATGAAAACTATGCTCGCCCTGCTTGCGTTTGCAAGCTTCGCCCTGACGGGCTGCGCCACCCAGCCGGAAACTGCCCAAGCCCAGGCGCAGACCCTCGATACGCCAAGCAAGATGGTGAAGGCGGAATATGATGCACCGATCACGGCCAGCCGCCTGCCGAGCACCAAGGTGCAATAAGCTTGACGATGATGGCTGTCAGCGGGAATTGAAAGCCAGCCGCTTTCCTTCCCGCAGCATCTGGGCGAAGTCATCGGCCGGCACTGGCGGGCTGAACAGATAGCCCTGCAACTGGTCGCAGCCCAACTCCCTCAGGAAACTCATCTGCTCAGCGGTTTCCACCCCTTCCGCCACGATTTCCTGCCGCAATTGCTGCGCCATCGTGACGATCGCCCGCGCGATCGCGCAATCGTTTTCTTCATACGGCAAGCCGATCACGAAAGAGCGGTCGATTTTTAACGTGCTGATCGGGAATTTCTTCAGGTAAGCCAAGCTGGAATAGCCGGTGCCGAAGTCATCCAGCGCCAGCGCCAGGCCCATGGCCACCAGTTCATTCATGATGCTGATGACGTTGTCCGCACCGCCCACCAGCAAGCTTTCCGTAATTTCCAGCATCAGCTGTTCGGGCAATACGCCGTGGCGCCGCATCACGTCGGCCATGCGCTCGGGCAGGCGCGCATCGAACTGGCGCGCCGACAGGTTGACGGCGATCGGCGTCATGATCAGGTTATCGTCCTGCCACGCGCGCACCTGGCGGCAGGCTTCCTCCAGCACCCAGTTGCCCAGTTCCAGGATCAGGCCGGTTTCTTCCGCGATCGGGATGAACACGCCTGGCGACACCATGCCGCGCACCGGGTGTTTCCACCGCAGCAGCGCTTCGGCGCCGACGATGCGGCCGCTGCGCAAGCTGACCTTGGGCTGGTAATACAGCTGCAATTCCTGGTTCACCAGCGCGTGGCGCAACTCGCTTTCGATCCGTAAATGCTCCTTGGCGCGCTGGTTCATTTCCTCGCTGTAGAACAGGAATTCCGCTTCGGCATGCACGGCCTTCGACGTCGCCACGTCCGCATGGCGGATCAGGTCGGCGGTGTCGGTGCCGTCTTCCGGATAGACGGCAATGCCGGTATGCACCCGCACCTGCAAGGTGTGCTGCGCCAGTTCGATCGGCGCGGCGACCGATTGAGCCAGTTTTTGCGCCACGATCGCCGCGTGTTCGCGTTTTTCGATGTGCAGCAGCGCGACGGCGAAGCGGTTGCCGTCCAGCCGCGCCAGCACGTCCGCTTCACGCAGCACGCCGCGGAACTGCCGGCCGACCGCTTGCAGCAATTCATTGCCGACGTCATGCCCGAGGGTGTCGCTGATGGCGCCCAGGCGGCCGATTTCCACCGCCAGCAGCGCGCCATGTTCGTGGCTGCGACGCGCTTCCGTCAGCGCCTGCCCCATCAGCTGGGACAGCAGGCACTGGTTCGGCAAGCCGGTCAGGGTGTCATAGTTGGCCATGCGCTGCATGCGCGCTTCGGCATCCTTGTGCACGCTGATATCGGAAAACAGGGAAAACGTGTGGCTGATGTTGCCCGCGTCATCGCGCACGGCGCTGATGGTCACCGACTGGGGGAACAGTTCGCCATTCTTGCGCCGCCCGACAATCTCGCCGCGCCACGGCCCGGCGCCCGACATGGCGGCGCGCACCTTGGCGCGGAATTCCGCGTCGTGCACCCCGGAGCGCAGCAGGTCCGGCGTGCGGCCCAGCGATTCGCCCGGCGTATAGCCGGTAATGCGGGTAAACGCACTGTTGATCGAGACGATGCGCTCGCTGGAATCGGTGATCAGCACGCCCTGGTCGCTATCTTCGATGATGCGGGCATGCAGGCTGACCTTGTCCACTTCCGACAGCGGTTCATGGACCTGGGTCATCACCGCGTGCATGCCGACCGGTTCGCCGCTTTCATCCTTGAGCAGCTGCATGACCAGCTTGACCCAGATCACCTCGCCGGTCTTGCGGCGGCGGCGCACTTCCGCCGTCACGGTGTTGCGGGGGGAGTCCCCCTCGGCCATGAACAGGTCGGCGATATGGTCATCCTCATCGTCGTCCGCATGCAGGAACAGGATGTTTTGTCCCAGCACCTCGGTGGCCGGGTAGCCAAACAGCGTTTCCGCCGCGGCGTTCCAGGACGTCAGGTAACCGGCCAGGTCCAGGGTCACAATGGCTTCGGGCGTGGCGGGCGGCGCGTTCACCGCCGTGGCGGCCAACCCGGACTGGGCTTGCACCTGGGCCAGCGCCGCATCGAGTTCGGCAAGCGTGGCCGCCAGGGCATCGCCCTGTTGCG
>Ga0307408_100000334_pt1 | contig 44873 bp, 29 predicted proteins | sample 322Cmetagenome_FD_202116 | JGI IMG/M metagenome (GOLD analysis project Ga0307408, IMG submission 202116) | Maize rhizosphere microbial communities from greenhouse at UC Davis, California, United States - 322HYB-C-3 | ecosystem: Host-associated > Plants > Roots > Rhizosphere > Soil | place... | reverse complement strand
TCGCCGGTGTGGCACCAGTCGTATTTGACGTAATCGATGCCCCAGCGCGCATATTGCAGCGCATCCTGGTATTCGTGCCCCTGGCTGCCGGGCCGCTTGCCGCAGGTGAGGGCGCCGGCATCGGAATAAATGCCGATCTTCAGGCCCCTGGCATGCACGTAATCGGCCAGCGCCTTGATGCCGGACGGGAAGCGCACCGGGTCGGCCTGGATAAAGCCGTTGGCGTCGCGCTCGCCGTGCCAGCAGTCGTCGAGGTTGACGTAGACGTAGCCGGCGTCGCGCAGGCCGTTTTTCACCATGGCGTCGGCGGTGTCGCGGATCAGGGTTTCACTGATGTCGCAGCCGAACTTGTTCCAGCTGTTCCAGCCCATCGGCGGCGTGTCGGCCAGGCCGGGGAATTTTTGCGCCCACGCGGGCGACAACGCCAGCGACAGGACGGTCGCGGCGGCAAAGTACTTGTAAGACTTCATGGTCGGTTTTTGGTTGACTGGTGCCGAGGCACGGGACGAATGAGTGTGTTAATGTAAATTAATTTACATTAATGGCGAGTCTATGCCCCGATCTCATGCGGTGTCAATGGCGATGTCAATGGCAATGGCAATAGCTAACCGGCCGGCGGCGGCCGGCCGCAGGCCAGGCGCCTCAGGCGGGAGGGCGCTGGCTGGCGTGATGCCGGCGGGCGGCGGCGGCCAGGCGTTCCATGGTGGTGTGCGCGGTGATGCGCTCGTCGCGCCAGTAGGCGCTGACCGCTTCGCGCATGGCGTCTTCGAGCGCCGGCGGCACCGCCATGGAAATACCGGGCACCAGGGTATGCGCGCGGGCGGACGCCTGGAACGCGCTGCCGGACAGCTTGGCGCAGCGGTCGAAGCTGGCCAGGTTCACGTCCAGCCGGACCGGGATCGATCCCTTGTCCCGGTTGAATTCCTCTTGCACGGCCGGCGACAGCAGCGCGGTGGCGAAGTCGCGCTGCGCGGCGGCCTTGGCGGCGCTGTTGACCTTGAACATGGCGAACGAATCGACCGCGAACGAAAAGGCTTTTGCCGTGCCCGGCGCCGCGACGCAGGCGAATTCCAGGCCGGAATCGTGCTGCGCCGCGAGGAAGACCGGCTTGGCCCAATCCCCCATCAATTGCATGCCGGCTTCCCCTTTGGCGAGTTTCTGCGACGCCCAGATCCAGTCGCGGCCGAAGGTGGCGGGCGCGGTATAGGCCTTGATGCGCCGGAAGGTCAGCAAAGCCTGCTCCATGACGGGCCCGGCCAGCGTTGCCGGATCCAGCGCGACGAACGCCTTGCGGTGGAAATCCGGCCCCCCGACCCCCAGCGCAACCGTCTCGAACAGCAGGAAATCCTGCCACGGCTGGCCGCCGTGCGCGAGCGCCGTGTATCCGGCCCGTTTCATGGCGTCGGCGACGCTGAAGAATTCATCCCAGGTGGAGGGTACGCGCGCGTCCGCCTGGTGCAGGATGCGCAAATTGACCCACAGCCAGTTGAGGCGGTGGACGTTGACCGGCACCGCGACGTAGCTGCCCTTGAACTTCACGGCGTCGCTGACCGGCTTGGGCAGCACCTGGTCCCAGCGCCCGGCGCGCGCCACCTCGTCCATCTTCGCCAACGCGCCTTGCTGCGCCCACTGCTGGATGACCGGCCCCCTGATCTGCGCCGCCGACGGCGGATTGCCTGACAGGACGCGTGAGCGCAGCAGCGAGACGGCCAGGCCGTGGCCGCCGTCCGCCACCGCGAAATCCTTCCAGGTGTGGCCCTGGCGCCGCAGCGTCGATTTCAGCAGCGCGGCCGCCTTGGCGTCGTCGCCGACTTCCCAGTAATGCAGCACTTCGATCTCGCCACCGTGCACGGCGGTGGCGGCGCATGCGGTCATCAGCGCGATTGCGGCGCGCCATCCGGCCCGGAACGGGCGCATCGGTCGACAGGTGGAATTGGCCATGGCTCTTCTGTGGGGCGGCGTCCGGCGGTCTCCGGCGCGGACTTGTCTGGACATGTTAACGCGCTATCGCTGTCCTGTGAAGCGGTTCCCCATGCGCCGCGCCCGATTGTAAGGCGGTGCCGTATCCGTTAATATAGCTAAATGCAACTTTTACTTGCCGAAGACGACCCCATTCTTGCCAACGGTTTGATTGCGCAACTGAATGGCGCGGGATTTACCGTGGAACATGCTCCGAATGGACCGGTGGCAGAATTCCTGCTGGGCCGGCAAAACTTCGATATCGCCATCCTCGACCTGGGCTTGCCGATGATAGACGGGCTCAGCGTGCTGAAGACCTTGCGCGCGACACGGCCCGATTTGCCGGTGGTGGTGCTGACCGCCCTCGACAAGCTCGACAGCCGCGTGGCGGGCTTGAACGCCGGCGCCGACGACTACATGACCAAGCCGTTCGACTTCCCGGAACTGGAAGCGCGCCTGCGCGCCGTGCTGCGGCGTGCCAGGCCGGGAGCCGCGCAGCACGACGTGGCGGTGCCGGGCCTGCATTTCGACCGCGCCACGCGGCGCGCCGTCGTCGATGGCGAGCCGGTCGAACTCAGTCCGCGCGAAGCCACGCTGCTGGAATTGCTGATGGCGCAATTCGAAAAAGTCGTGACCAAGGAGCAGATCGCCGCCGCCTGGTCCGGCGATGGCGGCGAAGTCGGCGGGGGCAACACGGCGGAAGTCCATATCCACCGCCTGCGCCGCAAGCTGGAAGGGTCGGGGCTGGAAATCCGCACGGTGCGCGGGCTTGGTTACTTGCTGGCCACCGAACATGCCCATGGACGACCGGCCTGAAGCGGACCTCGCGCAGCACAGCCGCTTCCCACCCCGCAACGGCTCATTGCGGCGCCAGCTGCTGATCTGGGTATTGCTGCCGCAACTGGTGCTGTGGGGCGCCGGCGGCGTCGCCACGTACCGCCTGGCGGTCAACTACGTCAACCAGGCCGCGGACGCCACTTTGTCGCAGGCCAGCCGCGCGCTGGCGCGGCGCGTGAAACCGATCGGCAGCGGCCTGCTGATCGATTTTCCCCGGGCCGCGCAAGACATCCTCGAGACCGATCCCAACGACCGCCTGTTCTACATGGTCAGCACGCCGCCCGGCGAATTTGTGCTCGGCAACAGCAACCTGCCCATGCCGCCGAAGGAGATGCGGCCGCGCCTGGATGCGCCGTATTTCTATGACGGCGAAATCGCGGCGCCCGACGAGCCCGGGCAATCCGGGGGCGGGCCGGGGGCGGTGGTCAAGGCGCGGATTGCCGCGTTGTACCTGACCTATGGCGAGCCGGATGGACAACAGCAATGGATGCTGGTCCAGGTCGCGCGCGGCATGGCGCCGCGCGAAGACCTGTTCAAGATGATCCTGATCGACACGCTGCTGCCGATGTCCGCCCTGATCCCGCTGCTGACCATGATCGTCTGGGTGGGCACCGGGGCCGGCCTCAAGCCGCTGCTGCGCCTGCGCAAGGAAGTCGAAGGGCGCTCGCCGGTCGACCTGGCCCCGCTGCACGTGGAATCGGCGCCGCAGGAAGTCCGGTCGCTGGTGCGGGCCTTGAATGAACTGCTGGCCTCGGTGCGCCAGAACGTCAATGCGCAAAAGCGCTTCATCGCCGACGCGGCCCACCAGTTGCGTACGCCGCTGGCCGGTTTGAAGAGCCAGACGGCGCTCGCGATGGCGGCCACCCGGGACCCGGAGTTGCTGGCCCGCCTGCGGCTGGTGGACCAGAGCGCGGCGCGCGGCGCCCACCTGATCAGCCAACTGCTGATGCTGGCGCGCGCCGATCCCGACGCGGCGGCGGCCAGCGAGATGGCGCCGTTGGATGTCGTTCCGTTCGTGCGGGAAATCGTGGCCGAGTTCGTACCGCGCGCCATGCGTGCGCAGGTCGACCTGGGCATGGACGACCTGCCGGATCAGCCCGAACCGCTGCGCATCAACGCGGTTGCCCTGTTGCTGAGGGAAGCGTTGATCAACGTGATCGACAACGCCGTCAAGTACACCGGCGGCGGCGGCGTGATCACCGTGCAGGTCAGGCCGGATGGCGGCGATGTGCTGATCGTCGTCAGCGATAATGGCCCCGGCATCGCGCAGGGCGACCGCGCCCGGGTTTTCGAGCGTTTTGTCCGGGTCACCGACCAGGGGGAAGGCTGCGGCCTTGGCCTGGCCATCGTGCGCGACATCGTGGCGCTGCATGGCGGCAGCGTGACCCTGGACGGCGCGCAACCGCACGGATTGCAGGTGGCGCTGCGCCTGCCGAGGCTGTAAGCGGGGCCGCGGCGGGCGCCGGCCCGTCCGGCCGCGCTTACCTGGCCGCTTCATTGGACGCTTATTTGCCCGCTTATTTGCCCGCCTCCTCGATAATGGCCAGGTCCCAGGGACCGAGCGTGATGCTGTCGCCGGTGGCGGTGCGTTTGCCGGTCAACAAGTCCGTGCCCGGCTTGCGTGCATAGCTGAACGTGGCGTCCTTGCCGGAATAGTTGAAGTAATAGTGGACTTGCCGCTGGTGGCCGTTGGTGCCGCTGCGTGTGCGTATGCTGTCCGGCAATTGCTGGTCGGCGCCGACCAGGCCCAATTCCTGCAGCGACGATTTCAGCACGGCTTTTTGCAATTTATCGGACAGGAACGTGCCTTCATAGACGATCTTGCCCGCGCCATACTGGTTCGACGTGATCGCCGGCCAGCGGCCGAAGAAGTGGTGGTCGTAGTATGCCAGCGCCTTGGCGGTGTCGAGCTGCAGGAACTCCGCCCAGTGCTGCACTTTATTGTCGCCGCCGGCCTGGAACGGGTCGCCTTTCAGCGCCAGCGGCTGCGCGAGGTTGGAGAATTCCTGGTAGTGGAAGCCCAGCGCTTCGCGCAAGGGGCCGGGCGCCATGGTCCAGCGCACCGCCGCGTTTTCATTGGCAAAGCCGCTCTTGAAGGACATCACCACATGGCCGCCCTTGCGCACGTATTCCGTGATCCGCTTGAGCAGAGCATCGTCCGCCACATACAGGGGCGGCACCACCAGCAGCTTATAGCGCGAGAAATCCTGTTCTTCCGGGAACACGAAATCGGCACCGACATTCATGTCATACAGCTGCCGGTGCACCTGGCGCACCACGGAACCGTAGTCGGCCTTGCTGCCGCCGCCGCCCCACTGGCTGTCCTTGGCGAAGGGCATGTCGTTGAGCGCGTTCAGCGAGTCGCGGCTCCACAGGATCGCGACGTCATTGCGGATTTTGAGGTTGACCAGGCGCGGGCCGATCTTTTGCAATTCCTTGCCGGTGCGGCTCATTTCCGCATAGGCGCGGTTCGGCTCCAGGTCGTGCGACAGCACGCCTTTCCAATAGGTTTCCTGGTTGGCGTGGATCGATGACCAGTGCCAGTATTCCACCATGTTCGAACCGTTGGCCAGGTGCGTATAGACGTCCTGGCGGAACTGGCCGTCATACGGGGGGAACTGGAACGACGAACTCCAGTCGGTGGTTTGCGCGTTGGTTTCCGTGACCAGGAAATTGCCGTTCTTGAGCGAGCGCGTGAAGTCGGCCTGCAGGGTCTGGTCGGCGCCGTTGTAGTACTCGCGCTGGCCCCAGTGATAAATGTTCACGGCCGGCATGTCGAGCGCCTTCGACACGGCTTCCTCGTTGACGTCGTTGTGCATCGCGCCGGCGAAATCGTGCGTGACGAACTGGCGCGGCGACGCGCACTCGCGGATCAGTTGCGCCTGCCAGTGCAGGAAGTTCGTGACGCGCTGCTGGCCCCAGCGCGACCATTCGAGTTTATAGCCGGTGCTTTGCGCGCCATCCGGGCGCGGCAGGTCGGTCCAGCTGTGGATGCCCTGGCCCCAGTAGTTCAGGAACCAGGCCTTGTTGAGCGCTTCCGGGGTGCCGAATTTTTTCTCCAGGTGGTGCTGGAAACGGATGAACACATCGTCGTTGGCGGCGCCATAGGTGCTGGTTTCATTGTCGACCTGCCAGCCGATGACGTGCGGATTGTCCTTGTAGCGCGCCGCGATCTTGCGGATCAGGCGTTCCGCGTAAAAACGGTAGGCCGGCGCATCGGTGTTCATGTTCTGCCGCATGCCGTACGTGTTTTTCGCGCCATTGAATTTTTGCGCCAGGATTTCCGGGTGCTGGCGCGCCATCCAGGCGGGCACCGAATACGTTGGCGTGCCCATGACGACCTTGATGCCGGCCTTGCCCATGGCGTCGATGACCCGGTCCATCCACGCATAGTCGAAGCGGCCGTCTTCCGGTTCCCACAGGCTCCACGTCGATTCGCCCAGGCGCACCACGTTGAAGCCGGCGGCCTTCATCATTTGCACGTCTTTTTCCAGCCGCTCGTACGGCATGTACTCGTGGTAGTACGCGGCGCCATACAGGATGGTCGGGAATTCCGGCACGGCGGCGGCCGTGGCGGCTGCCGCCGTGCCGGCGGCGGTGAACGCGCATGCCAGCGCAAAGGAGAGCAGTGTCCGTTTCAGCATAGGTCTTCCTGGTGTCGATAGTTGTCCCGCGGCGGGGCAGGCCATGGGTAGCCTATTGTGCGGATGCGGGCGGGGCGGGCGCAATTATGAAAACCATCGGACACGCCAATGTTTTTCCGTAAGCCGGAGCGGGAACAACCACGGCGTGGCCGCAAGGTGCGCCGGCTGTGTAATTTCATGCTCCCTGTTGGCGATTTTTGCAATTGCCGCGAGGTGCCGGCCGCCCACACAATACATTCCAGCAAGCATGACCGGCCGCATGGCTTTGAATGCTTTGCCAGTTTCAACGTGTAGTCTCCAACTGCCCTTGCCGGTAGTTTTTTCGGGGCGGCTTCGGCCGCCCTATTTTTTTTTGAACTGTTGGTGGTAAAAACTGATGAGACTGAAGAAAAGAATTACCTTGTTGTCGGCCGCGGCGGCCCTGTGCTGCGGCGGCGTGACGGCCACGGAGACAGGCGCCAATCCGGCGCCCGCCGACAAACCCTGGCTCGATGCGCGCCTGCGCGCCAGCGAACGCGCCGACCTGGCGGTGCGTGCCATGACCCTGGATGAGAAACTCAAGCTGGTATACGGCTACCTGGGCGCGGACATGGAATCGAAAAAGACCAAGCGCCCGGCCGAAGCCCACGTGCAGTCGGCCGGTTTTGTTTACGGCGTGCCCCGGCTGGGCATCCCGCACTTGCGGGAATCCGATGCCGGCATCGGCGTGGCCAGCCAGGCCGGTCCGGATGCGCGGCCCGCCACGGCGCTGCCGTCCGGCCTGAACACCACCGCCACCTGGGACCTGCAAACCGCCTATGCCGGCGGCGCCATGATCGGCGCGGAAGCGCGCCACTATGGCTTCAATGTGCTGCTGGCCGGCGGCGTCAACCTGATGCGCGAACCGCGCAACGGACGCAACTTCGAATATGGAGGGGAAGACCCACTGCTGGCCGGGAAGATGGTGGGGGCGCAAATCCGTGGCATCCAGTCCAACCGCCTGATTTCCACGCTCAAGCATTTCGCGCTGAACGACCAGGAAACCGGACGCACCACGCTGAACGTGAAGATCAGCGACCAGGCGGCGCGCATGTCGGACTTGCTGGCGCTGCAGATCGCCAACGAAGAGGGCAAGCCCGGCTCGGTCATGTGCGCCTACAACAAGGTCAATGGCCTCTATAGCTGCGAAAGCCCCTACCTGCTGACCGAAGTGCTGAAGCAGGACTGGGGCTTCAAGGGCTGGGTGATGTCGGACTGGGGCGCGGTGCACAGCACGATCCCGGCCGCCAATGCGGGCCTGGACCAGCAGTCCGGCATGCCGTTCGACCTGGCCGACTATTTCGGCCCGCCGCTGAAGGAGGCGGTGCAGAACGGCTGGGTGCCGCAGGCGCGGCTGGACGACATGGCGCGCCGCATCGTGTATGCGATGTTCGAACATGGCGTGGTGGACCACCCGGTGGCGATGGCGCCGGAAAAAATCGACTTCAAGGCCAACGCCACGGTGTCGCTGAAGGATGCGCAGGAAGGCATGGTGCTGTTGAAGAACAGCGCGAATGTCCTGCCGCTGAGCAAGTCCATCAAGCGGATCGCGGTGATCGGCGGCTATGCCGACAAGGGCGTGCTGGCCGGCGGCGGCTCGTCGCTGGTGTATCCGGCCGGCGGCAACGCGGTGCCCGGGCTGGAACCCAAGAGCTGGCCCGGGCCGGTGATGGTGTATCCGTCGCCGCCATTGAAGGCCATCCGGGAGCGCCTGCCGCATGCCGTGGTCACCTTCCATGACGGCGCGGATCGCGCCGCCGCCGCGAAAGTGGCGCGCGAGGCCGATGTGGCGCTGGTGTTCGCCACCCAGTGGACCGGCGAAGCCATGGATGTGCCGAATTTGTCGCTGCCGAACCAGCAGGACGACTTGATCGCCGCGGTGGCGGCCGCCAACGGCAAGACCGTGGTGGTGCTGGAAACCGGCGGCCCGGTCACCATGCCATGGCTGAGCAAGGTGCCGGCCGTGCTGGAAGCGTGGTATCCGGGCACCAGCGGCGGCGAAGCGATTGCCAGCGTGCTGTTTGGCGAAGTCAATCCGTCCGGCCACCTGCCGGCCACGTTCCCGCTTTCCGAAGCGCAATTACCGCGCCCTGTGCTGGACGGCTATCCGCAGGTCGAACACCACCGCTTCGACGTCGATTACCACGAAGGCGCGGCGGTCGGCTACAAATGGTTCGACTTGAAAGGACACACGCCGCTGTTCCCGTTCGGCCACGGCTTGTCGTATACGCAATTCGCGTTGTCGGACTTGAAGGCCGGCGTCAAGGACGGCGTGCTGCATGCCTCGTTCTCGGTCAACAATACCGGCAAGGTGGCCGGCAAGGAAGTGGCCCAGGTCTACGTGGCGCCGGTCAACGCGCAATGGGAAGCGCCGAAACGCCTGGTGGGATTCCACAAGGCCGACGTCAAGCCCGGCGCCGCCGCCAAGGTCTCGCTGTCGGTCGATCCGCGCCTGCTGGCCATGTACGATTCGGCCAGCAAGACGTGGAAAGTTGCCAAGGGCGATTACAAGGTGATCCTGGCGGCCGATGCGGCCGGCAGCCAGGCGGTCAGCCAGGTGGTGCACCTGGAGGCGGCGGCCTACGACCTGCATGGCAAGCCGCTGCGCGGCGCGCCACGCTAAGGCGGGGCGGGGCGGCGGGCGCGTGCCGTTCCGCGGCATTCATGATGCGTTCATGTTGGGGCCGCCGCCGGCGGCGCTCGCCGTGGCTGCGGTGTGGTGCGGAAGCCACAGCGGGCAGGCCGCCCGTAGCGCGCGCCAGGCTGCCGCTCCGCTGGCGTTAAGGAAGTGTTCATTTTCATGGTGGCGCTTGGTGATTTTCGCAATTGCCGCGGCTGGGGGTAGCAACCAGAATGAAATCGTTGCAGAGCGCACGGCGGGCCGGCGACACCCTGATAAAAACAGCCGTACATGAGAAAGCTTCGAGGAGAGTAAATTGCAAGGATTAAAGAAAACCGCGATTGCCGCAGGCGTGGCGCAGGTGGTGCTGCTGGCCGGCGGCGCTTTGTTCGGGCCGGCCGCGTTCGCCGCCGACAAGGACAAGCCGGAAACCAATACCGTGGTCGTGGTGGGCCAGCGCGCCGCACTGGCCTCGGCCCAGAAGATCAAGCAGGACGCCGATGAAATCGTGGACTCGGTGGTGGCGGACGATATCGGCAAATTGCCGGACAAGTCGGTCACCGAGGTGCTGCAGCGGATTTCCGGCGTCACCATCGACCGTACCCTGAACCGCTCCGACCCGCAGCAGGGCGTGGGCGACGGCATCAACCACTTTGCCGCCGAAGGCACCGGCGTGTCGATCCGCGGCCTGAGCCTGGTGCGTTCGGAACTGAATGGCCGCGATTCGTTTTCCGCCAACGGCGGGCGCTCGCTGAGCTTTGAAGACGTGCCGCCGGAACTGATGGCGGGGATCGATGTGTACAAGAACCCGTCGGCCGAACAGATCGAGGGTGGTATCGGCGGCCTGGTGAACTTGCGCACCGCGATGCCGTTCGATTTCAAGGGCCGCAAGGGCGCGCTGTCGGTGGAAACCGCCCGTTCGGTCTTGCGCGGCAAGAATTCTCCTTCGTTCTCCGGCATGATCTCGGACCGCTGGGACACCGGCCTGGGCCAGTTCGGGGTGCTGGTGGACGTGGCGCACTCGCGCCTCAACACCCGCAGCGACGGCATGTCCGTCAGCCCGTACATCCCGCGCACCAATGTGGTCAAGGGCGACACCAGCGGCAAGCAGTACTGGATTCCGCCGGGCGGCGGCTGGACCTCGAACAATTTCGAGCGCGACCGCGACGGCCTGTATGGCGCGCTGCAGTGGAAGAAAGATGCGCTGTCGTCGTCGCTGACGTACTTCCGCTCGAAATACAAGATGCATTCGACGGAAAGCGCGCTGTTCGGCACCACGCCGCCGCTCAGCATCGTGGTCGACCCGGGCGCCACGTTCGACGACAAGGGGGCGCTGCTGACCGGCACCCTGCGCGCGCCGGGCGAGCCCGGCATCAGTATCGGCACCGTCTCGCGCGCCGTGGGACGCGATGCCGACACGCGCGACCTGTCGTGGAACCTGTCGTGGCGCGCCAACAGCCAGTGGGTGTTCAAGACCGACGTGCAGCATACCCGCGCCACCACGTCGGGCTGGGACAATACCATCGGCCTGAACGGCTTCGCCCCGAAGGAATCCATCAACGTGGCCACGTCGCCGGCCGCCCTGGTGTTCGACGCGAACGACCGCGCCTTCCTGTCCAACCCGGACAGCTACTACTGGAGCTTCGCGCAGGAACACCGCGACCATGCGGTGTCCACCCAGAGCACGGCGCGGATCGACGCCAAGTACACCTTCGACAATCCGGTGCTGAGCGACGTGCGCTTCGGCTTGCGCTTCACCGACCGCGACGCGGAGACCCGCTCGACGCACGGCAGCGAATGGGCGCAGATCACCCAGAGCTGGGCGGTGGGCGACTCGTGGCAGCCATTGAGTTCGTTCGCCTACCTGAAGGACCCGCGCTTTGCCGGTGACAACGTTGTGCGTTCGTTCAATAACTTCTTTGGCGGCAAGGTCGCCACGCCGCCGAACGTTGTGGTGCCGGACCCGTCCATGGTAATCGGAACGCCGCCGGCGGCGTTCACCAAGCTGCACGGCTACACCCAACAGGTCTGCAAGGCGCCGTGCCCGGCCTGGATCAACTGGAACCCGGCGCCGTATGGCGACGACAAGGGCTTGAACCTGCAGCATGAGCGCACCAAGGCGGCCTATGGCCAGCTGCGTTTCGGCTTCGAAGACTTGCCGTATCCGGTCGATGGCAACGTCGGCCTGCGCGTGGTGCGCACCGACATGGCGGCCACCGGCTACACGCTGTTCACGCCGCCGAACGCGCAAGTGCCGGGCGTGCCGCTCATCGCGGCGCAGTCAGACAAGCAAACGTTCGACAACAGCTATACCAACTACCTGCCGAGCCTGAATGTGCGCATGAAGGCCGGCAGCGACCTGCAGTTCCGCGCCGCGTTCTCGAAAGGGGTGACGCGCCCGGACTTCTACCAGATGCAGGCGTATACCACGCTGGACCAGAAAATCTACACGCGCCAGGATCCGGTCACCAAGGAGCAAACGCTGGAATCGATCAGCTATACCGGCAACGCGCGCGGCAACCCGCTGCTCAAGCCGACGCAGTCGACCAATGTCGACCTGAGCGCCGAATGGTACTTCGGCCGCACCAGTTCGCTGACCCTGGCGGTGTTCAACAAGCGCCTGAAGGACATCATCGTCGGCCGCACCAGGGGCTATACCCTGAATGACAACGCCGGCCAGCCGCACGACTTCCTGGTGACGGCGCCCGTCAATGGCGCGAAGGGCCGCGCGACCGGCATGGAGATCGGCTACCAGCAATACTTCGACAAATTGCCTGGCTGGCTGTCCGGCTTCGGCGTGTCCGGCAACTACACCTACATCGACAGCCGCCTGGACCTGGGCGCGCCGGTCGGCGGGGGCTGGTGTACGCCGAAGGATACCAACGAAGCCAACCTGGCGCGCGACCTGGCCGGCTGCGACACCGATGGCCGTTTGCTGGGCGGCGTGCCGATGACGGGCCTGTCGAAGAACGCCTTCAACCTGGCGTTGCTGTATGACCAGGGACCGGTGTCGGCGCGCATCGCCTACGGCTGGCGCTCGAAGTACCTGCAGGCGATCAACGCCTGGGGCACGGCGGGCAACGACGGCATCGACTTGAATCCGGCCAGCCCGAACAAGGGCGGCGGCTATACGGTGAACTATGCGCTGCCGACCTGGGGCGGCGATTATGGACAGGTGGACATGGGCGTGCAGTACAAGGTGGCCGAAAACTTCACGGTGGCCTTCGAAGCCCAGAACCTGACCAATGCGCTGTACAAGCAGTACATGCAGCAGCAGATCGGCCTGAAAGAGCGCGGCGCCTTCTACACCGGCCGCCGCTACACGCTGCAGGCCCGCTACAGCTTCTGACGCATTGATGGACCGGCCGCTTGCGGACCCTTTGCCGGTCCGCAAGCGGTTTTTTTCTCCGGAAAGACGACCATGAATACCACTGAAATTTTCCTGCTCGCCATGCTGCTGATATTCACGGCGCCCTACCTGCTGTGGCGGATCGGCAGGACGGACTACTTCGCACCGCTGGCCATCGTGCAAATCATCGGCGGCATCTTGCTGGGGCCGGGGGTGCTGGGCGCGGCGTTTCCGGAGTATCACCAGACGGTCTTTACGCCGGCGGTGGTGCAATCGCTGAACGGTATCGCATGGTGGTCGGTCATGTTGTTCGTCATGATTGCCGGCATTGAGCTGGACTTGAAGCAAGTTTGGCAGCACCGGCGCGAGAGCGCCATCACGGCGGGCTGTGCGTTGGGCGTGCCGCTGCTGTTCGGCTGCGCCGCCGCGGTGCTGTTGCTGGGCTACCAGGGCTGGATCGGCCCGAAAGGCAAGGACTGGCAATTCCTGCTGGGCATAGGCATGGCGTGCGCCGTTACCGCGCTGCCGGTGCTGGTGCTGTTGATGGAAAAGCTGGACATCCTGCGGGTGCCGATGGGCCAGCGTATCCTGCGCTACGCCAGCCTGGACGACGTCGCCATCTGGGGCGTGCTGGCGGTGATCTTGCTGGACTGGGAAAGGGTGGGGCGCCAGGCCGGTTTCCTGCTGGCGTTCGCCATACTGACCGTGCTGTTCCGGCGCCTGATGGTGAAACTGGCCGAGAGCGACCGCTGGTACGTCTCCCTGATCTGGCTGGCCGCCTGCGGCTTTGGCGCGGACTGGGCCGGACTGCATTACATGGTGGGCGCCTTCCTGGCCGGGGTGGTGATGGATGCCCACTGGTTCGACCGGAACACCATGGATATGCTGTTCAAGCATATCCTGCTGGTGATGATGCCGGTGTTCTTCCTCAGCACAGGCCTGCGGACCCAGTGGGATGTCGGCAGCTATCCTGTGTTTTTCGTGGCCGGGCTGCTGTTGCTGGCGTCCGTCGGCGGCAAACTGGCCGGTACCCGGCTGGCCGGCAAGCTATTGAAGTGGAAAGAAGGCGAAGCCTCGCTGTTTGGCTGGCTGTTGCAAACCAAGGGGCTGATTGAAATTATCTTTGCCAACATCTTGCTCGATAAGCAAATCATCACGAATGAAACGTTTACCGCGTTGCTGCTGATGGCGGCCGCCAGCACCATGCTGACGGTGCCGGTGGTCCATCCCAGGCTGCACCGTGTGGCCAGCACCGGCCTGTTGCGGCAAGCCAGTTGAGTCTGTCTTCCGTCCCGACCAGCCATGTCCTTCCCGACATGGCTTTTTTAATTATGCCTTGCCAGCGCGCCTCATCCATGGCAGGCGGGTCGCGCCGCCGGCATCGAACTGCTATGATGCTAAAAGGCATGCCGGTCCCGGCGGTGCGCGGAGATCAATCAACCATTGTAGACAATGCAAGAGTTTTATAGGAAGTCGCTGCTGGCGCTCATATTCCTGGTGGCGGCCGATGCGCTGCTGGCCGCTTTGCTGATCCAGCAAAGCTACCTGTCGTTATCGCTGTTCCCCACGCACGACCTGCATTGGCGCTACTACACCAACACCGACGCGACCATGCAGGGCACCTCGACTGTCCGGGTCGACAAATCCACCCGCGAGCGCTTGCGCTTCGATTTCAACATGACGAAAGCGGCGCAGTACCCGTTTGTCTTCGCGGGCATCGTGCTGAACGACCGCCAAGGCAAGGAACTCCAGGTCGACCTGACCAAGTACACCACCGCCACCTTCAATGCCAAATGCGCCCCGGCCAATGAAATGGTCCTGTCGGTGTCCACTTTCGACGAAAAAGTCTCGAAGCCGGGCGACTTCATCACTTACCGTTCGCCCTCGACATTTTTTGCCTGTAATGCGGCGGGCGTGCCGGTCACGCTGGACTTGACCCGGCTGTCGATCGCGCAATGGTGGTTCGATGCATTCAAGCTCGACCTGACCCAGCAGGAAACAAAACTGAACCGTGTCTCGAAAATCGCATTTGGCACCAGCTCGCGCAGCGCCTATAACGTGGATTCCCATGCCGAAATCAGCGACCTGGTATTACATGGGCGCGATTACCGTTATATTGAAGCACTGGTCGTGGTTTTATTATCCAGTGTCGGCATATTTGCCATTTTATTTTTCCGTGCTTATACCCGTGCCCTGACGGCCAGCCTGGACGTTAAAATGAAAAAGGATTTGCCATTGGTGGCTTATCGGCAGTTAACGCTGGAACCTTATAAAGACAAGGAAAAGGCCACGGTATTACGCTTTATTGCCACCAATTATACGAATACCGAATTGGACCTGGAAGGCGTGGTGGCGGGGACCAACACCAACCGCAATAAAGTCAATGAAGTGCTGAAAACCGAACTGGGCATGACGTTTACCAGTTACCTGAATAAATTGCGGCTGACGGAAGCCGCCCGCCTGTTGACGGAAAACAGCGCGGCGGCGGTGGCGGAGATCGCTTATTCGGTTGGTTATGGCAATGTTTCGTATTTCAACAAATTGTTCAAGGAAGAATACGGCTGCACGCCGAAAACCTTCCGCACCCTGGCCAGCCACCCGGACCCGTCCGCCGAGTGCGACACTGCCGTGTCATCCCCCGTCCAGAGCGACGAACCCGGCTAACAGCCACTTGCACTACCTGCAGAAGTAATCGCAATTTCTGCATATTGATAGAAATTCCTGTATGGGCGTTAGTGCCCCCTGGGCCTGCGCCCCTAAGCTGGTGTCGTGGGTTAGCTTCCGCTACCCACCCGGTTCACACCATACAAGGAATAGAAGTCATGAACGTCGATCCCCGGTGCCGCCAGCCCGTTGTCCGCCCCACGGCCGGACGCGGCCCCATCCTGTCCAGCCAGCCAGGCAAACCGGCACTACCGGCGCACCACGTGCCGCATTCCCGTATTAATTTCGCCATCGCGGTTTCCCTTGCAGCGTCGTTCTTGATGCTGCTGGCCGGACCGGAATTTACTTCCATTTAATTTCACTGCAGTAGGCCAGCGCCGCCTCAGTGCGTCCGGTTCCGGGCCGGATATTGTTCGGAATAATAAAAAATATAGTTTGAACGGAGGAGATTTTGAAATTAAAACCACTCAGTGCGCTGTTGTCGGCCGCCTTGTTAATGGCCTCAATGGCGCCCATGGCGCAAGCCGAGACGTATAAATGGGATACCGTCGCCATGGGCGGCGGAGGTTATGCGACGGGCGTCATTCCAAGCAAATCAGAGCGCGATGTGCTGTATATGCGCACCGACGTTGGCGGCGCATACCGCTGGGATCCACAAAATGAGCGCTGGATTCCATTACAGGACTGGACACCGGAAGAACGCTCCGGCCTGATGGGCGTGGAATCGATCGCCATCGATCCGAAAAACGCCGGCACCGTGTATTTAATGGGCGGCACCGATTACCTGAATAATGGCAAGAGCGCGATCCTGCGTTCGCGCGATTATGGCCGCACCTTTGAAATCTTCGACACCACGGCGCAATTCAAGGTGCATGGCAACGGCATGGGCCGCGGCAATGGCGAACGCCTGCAGGTCGATCCGGGCAACAGCGACATCCTGTATGCCGGCACCCGCCGCAACGGCCTGTTCAAGTCGCTCGATGCCGGCGCCACCTGGAACCGCGTGGCGTCGCTGCCGGTCACGTCCACCCCGAACGACAATGGCATCGGCTTCGTGCTGCTCGATCCCGCCAGCGTCGACGGCGGCCCGGCCCAGCGGGTATTTGTCGGCGTGTCGCGCATGGACAGCGTCGGCCCCAACCTGTATTTCAGCTATGACGGCGGCGAAACGTTTGAACCGGTCGAAGGCGGCCCCGCCGGCCTGATGCCGCAGCGCGCGGTGATGTCGCCCGATGGCAAGCTGTACGTGACCTATGCCGACGGCGCCGGTCCGCACGGCAACGACCTGGAAGCCATGAGCCGTGGCCAGGTGTGGGAATACGACGCCGTTGCCGGCAACTGGACCAACATCACGCCGGCCGGCATCAGCGGTCCGTTTGGCGGAATCAGCATGGATCCCGCCGATCCGCTGCACCTGGTGCTGTCCACCACCAACTACTGGCGTCCGCAAACCGTGACCGGCGGCTGGGGCGAGCAGATCTTCACTTCGCGTGACGGCGGCCGCAACTGGATCAACCGGATGGCGAACCCGGTCACGATCAATCCCAAAGGCGCCGACTGGATCTTGGGATCGTCGATCCATTGGGCCTCCGACGTCCAGTTCGATCCGTTCGACACCCGTACCGCCTGGGTGGTATCGGGCAATGGCGTGTTCCGCACCACTAATATCGAAGCCCCTTCCACGACCTGGAATTTCGAAGCGGGGGCGTACGAGGAAACCGGGACCTATTCGGCCATCAGCTTGCCGAACGGGCAACTGGCGACGTCGATCGGCGACTACGACGGATTCATCCACACTGACGTATCGCAATATGCGCCGCGCCACACGCCGTCGATGGGCAGCACCACGTCGCTGGTGGCCAGCGCGGACGGCCAGGTCATGGCCCGGGTCGGCAACAGCCTGTACTACAGCACCAACACGGGCGCCAGCTGGACCCAGGCCGCGACCATCAATGGCAGCGCCGGCCGCCTCGGAATCTCGGCCGATGGCCAAGTGCTGTTGCACGTGCCGGACAATGCGGCGACCGGATACCGCAGCACCAACTTCGGCGCCAGCTGGACGGCCGTGCAGGGCCTGATGGCCGGCGCGCGCCCGTATGGCGACAAGGTCAATCCGCAAAAGTTTTATGCCTACAACAGTGGCACCGGCCGCATGCTGGTCAGCACCGACAGCGGCGCAACGTTCGTGCCGAAGGGCATGGTGGGGCTGGGCGGGTCACGCTACATCACCCCGACCCACGGGATCGAGGGCGACGTCTGGGTGTGCCAGCCGAACGGCCTGATGCACACCACCGACAGCGGCGAGACGTTCGCCAAGATCGCCACCGTTAAGGATTGCACCGCCGTTGCGGTCGGCAAGGCGGCGCCGGGCGCGAACTACGGGACGCTGTACATCCTGGGCACCGTGGGGGTGACGCGCGGCGTGCTGCGTTCCACCGACATGGGCGCGACCTGGGTGCGCGTGAACGACGACGCCCACCAGTATGCGGGCCTGGGCAACGACGCCGTGCTGGCGGCCGACCTGACCCGCTATGGCGTGGTGTACCGCAGCACCATGGGACGTGGCGTTGCCTACGGCAAGGTGGCGGACGATGGCGACGTCACCGTGACACCGGCCGACCCCAACGTCACGGCGGTGGAGCCGCCGAACCAGTGCGATTACGTGGTCACGAACTCGTGGTGGGGCGGCGGCATTGCCGAAATTCGCATCACCAACAACCGCTCCACCGCGATCAGCGGCTGGACCGTCAACTGGACCTATGGAGACGGCACCGCGCCAGCCCAGTGGTGGAACGCCAACGTCAGCGGCAGCTCGCCGACCTTTACCGCCACCGGCGTGGACTGGAACCAGACCATTTCGCCGGGCGCCACGGTGACGTTCGGGATGGTGTTCAGCGGCGGCGGTGAGCAACCCGCGATCCCCGCCTTCTCCGGCGACGTTTGCAAGTGACGGCAACCGGGGCGCCGGCTGGCGTCCCTCCACAGTACGAGAACAGATCATGAAAAAAATATTGTTTGGTTTGATCGCCGGGGCGGCCATGCTGCTCGCTTCCTCGGCGCAGGCCGGCGTGGTGTCGTTTGAAGACTTGAACGCCGGCGGCAAGCTGGCCAGCATGTCGAAGAACAACCCGTACGCGGGATTTACATGGAGCAGCTCCCTGTTCCTGGGCGACACGTCGGTGGCGGGCTATGGCAATGCCGCGCACTCCGGCACGGACTTCCTGACCAACGGGTTCGGGGTCAACAACCTGGGCATCGCCAGCGCCGACCCGTTCAATTTCACCGGCGCCTGGTTTGCCACGCCCGCCACCAATGGCAGCAAGGCCGGCTGGATCAACATCACGGCCTACGATAGCGCCAACCAGTTGATCGGCAGCACCGGCAACATCGTCATCGGTTCGGCGTTCTCCTTCATCGGCGCCAACTTCACCAATGTGGCGCGCCTGAACATTGCGCGCGACAAGGGCTGGTTCGTGATGGATGACCTGTCGTTCAACCGGGGACAAGGCACGGTGCCGGAACCGGGCGGCTGGGCGCTGCTGGGCCTCGGTGCGGCCGCCCTTGTGTGGGCGCGGCGGCGCAGCCTGGGGCGCGGCGCATAAGTTTGTTGCATGCATGGACAGTGTCAACCGCAGGGAAGCGCCATGCGCGCCGCCCTGACGGAATATATAAAAATACAGCACGGAGACCACGATGATGAAATACGAACCGCAATTTTTTGACGGCGCGAGGCTGGCATGAACACCACCAAGGCCCACCGCATTGCGTTGCTGTTTAACGCCAACAAGAGTTTTGACCGTGAAATCATCGCCGGTATCGGCGCTTACCTGGGCAGTACCCGCTCGGCCTGGGATCTGTTCCTGGAAGAAGACTTCCGCCTGCGGCTGGCCGGCATCGAGCACTGGCAGGGTGACGGCATTATCGCCGACTTCGACGACCCGGCCGTGGCGAACGCGCTGTCGCGCTGCCAGGTGCCGGTGGTGGCGGTCGGCGGTTCCTACGCCGACGACGCGCAGTATCCGCGCGGCGTACCGTATGTGGCGACCGACAACCACAAGCTGATCAAGCTGGCGCGCGACCACCTGATCGACGTGGGCCTGCACCGCTTTGCCATGTTCAGCCTGCCCAAGGCCAGGGAAAACCGCTGGGCGCAGGAACGGGAAAACGCCTTCCTCAGCCTGATGCGGGACGACCAGATGGATGCCGAGATTTTCCGCGGCTGCGAAACGTGCGCCTCGTCGTGGGACGAGTCGGTCCAGGGGCAAATCGCCTGGCTGCGCAGCCTGCCGAAACCGGTCGGCGTGATCGCCGTCACCGATGCCCGCGCGCGCCAGTTGCTGCAGGCCTGCACCATTGCCGGCATCGAGGTGCCGGAACAAGTGGCCATCATCGGCATCGACAATGACCCGATGGTGCGCCTGCTGTCCCGTATTCCATTGAGTTCCGTGATCCAGGGCGCGCAGGAAATGGGGCGCACCGCCGCCCACCTGCTGGACCAGATGCTGCACGGCGTGCGCCTGCGCGATACGCGGATCCAGGTGCCGCCGGCGGGCATCAATGTGTTTGCCTCCAGCCAGCACCAGCCGGTCAAGCATCCGCACGTGATGCGGGCGCGCCACTTCATCCGCCAGTATGCATGCCAGGGCATCAAGACCCACCAGGTGGCTGAGTACGTCGGGGTGTCGCGCTCATCGCTGGAGGCGTACTTCCGCCAGGAACTGGGGTGCAGCGTGCACGACGTGATCCTGCGCTTCAAGCTCGATGCCGCCAAGGCCGCGCTGGAAGAGGGCGAACGCAGCATTGCCGACGTGGCGCAGGGCTGCGGTTTCACGTCGACCCAGTACATGCACCTGGTGTTCAAGCGCGAGCTGGGCTGCACGCCCCGGGCTTATCGCGACCGTGCGCTGGACGCGGGTGAGGGTGCGGAACAGGCCGCCTGCGCGCAGGCGTGACGGGGTGGGCCGGAACGGTTCGCCAGAATCGTTCCGGTGCTTGGTGAATATCGCAATTGAAACGTCATGGTGCGGGCCGCAGAATGGCAGGGTGACTATCTGCGTGCGCAAGCCCGGCTTATAACAATGACTAATTTATTTCCCCCGGCCCCGGCGGCTTCCGACCAATACCGCTTGTTTACGCTCAGAAATGCCTGTGACATGACGGTCACCATCAGTGAACGCGGTGCCGCGCTGCGCTCGTGGCGCGCACCCGACCGCTATGGCCGCATGGCCGATGTGGTGCGGGCGGGCGCGGATGGCGCATCGCTAGACGCGGCGCCAGAGGTATGGCAAGGCCGGCACACCCCGGGTGGCGTGGCGCTGCGGTTAATGGAGCCTGGCGGCGGCGCGGAGCTGCGGGCCAGCTACCGGCTCGACGACGACGGCTGCCTGACGGTGAAGCATGACGTGCTGGCGCGCCTGCCGACCATGGTCAGGTTGCGGTCGCATCCCGGCTTCAACCTCAATGGCGGCATTGCCGACGTCGGCGACCATATGCTGCAGATCGACGCCGACTATTACGTCGAAGTCGACGCGGGCGGCGCGCCGATCGGCGTGGCGGCGGTGGGCGGCACGCCGTTCGACTTCCGCGAGCCGGCGCCGATCGGGCCGCGCCTGCGCTGGCCGGACAGCCAGATCAGCCAGGCCGGCGGCTTTAACCACTGCTTTTACGTCGGCAGCCATTTCGCCGGCGGGCAGGGGGAATTGCGCGAAGTGGCGCGGGTGTTCGATCCGGGCTCCGGGCGGCGGCTGCAAATGTACACCACGGAAGCCGCGCTCCAATTTTGCGCCGGCGGCGGCCAGACGCGGCCGGCGAACAAGGCGCCGGGCGGACGCCATGGTGACCGCGACGGATTTTGCCTGGAGGCGGAGGCGCGGCCGGCGCTGGTCAGCGTCGCGTGGCCGCATCTGCTGCTGCACCCGGGCCAGTCCTATCGCCAGACCAGCGCTTATCGTCTGTCGCTGTTGGGTTGATCTTTTCAAGGAGGCAGGCATGAGCAAGGCATTTCAACGCATGGTGGTGGTCGGTGGCGGCGCCGCCGGCTGGATGACGGCGACCGCGCTGGCGACGGCGTTCCCGGGCAGTTCGGTGGAACTGGTGGAGTCGGAAGAGATCGGCATCATCGGCGTGGGCGAAGCGACCTTCCCGTCGATCCGCAAGTTCCACCAGCTGCTGGGCATCGACGAAGCGGAGTTCCTGCGCGCGACCAATGGTACCTACAAGCTCGGTATCGAGTTTTGCGACTGGCGCGCGCGCGGCGAGCGCTATTTCCATACCTTTGGCGATTTCGGCATGCTGAGCGGACCGCTGGCGGTCTGGGGCCAGCACCGCCGGGTTGCCGATCCGGCGCTGGGACCGCTCGGCGAGCAGTGCCTGCCCAGCGTGATGGCCAGCCAGGGCCGGTTCCGGCCGCCGTCCGACCAGGCCAACGCCTTCGATTACGCTTACCATTTCGATGCGGTGCTGTATGCCGGCTTCCTGCGTACACTGGCGCTGCGGCGCGGCGCGCGCCGTACCGAAGGGCGCATCGTCGATGTGACGCGGCGCGCCGACGGCGGCGTCGCCGAATTGAAGCTGGCCGATGGCCGCGCCATCGCGGGCGACCTGTTCATCGACTGTTCCGGCTTCGCGTCGCTGCTGCTGGGCCGCACGCTGGAAGAGCCGTTCGTGGATTTCAGCCACTGGCTGCCGGTGGACCGGGCCTGGGCCTGTCCCGCCGCGCGCGGCGGCGCCGGGCTGGCGCCGCTGACCCCGTACACCCGCGCCACCGCGCTGGAAGCGGGCTGGGCCTGGCGTATCCCGTTGAGCAACCGCACCGGTCATGGCCATGTGTTCGGCAGCCGTTATATCGATGAAGAGCGGGCCCGCGAACAGTTGCTGCAACAGATGGATGGCGAACCGCTGGCCGAGCCGCGCCTGCTGCGCTTTGCCACCGGCCACCGCGAGCGCGTCTGGGTGCACAACGTGGTGGCGCTGGGACTGGCATCGGGGTTCCTGGAGCCGCTGGAATCGACCAGCATTTTCCTGGTGCAGAGCGGCCTGGGATGGCTGATCGAATTGCTGCAGCCCGGCCCCGCGCCATCGCCGCAGATGGTGGCCGCCTACAACACCAGGATGACGCGCCAGTTTGCCCGCATCCGCGACTTCATCATCCTGCACTATTGCCTGACCGCGCGCCGCGACAGCCAGTTGTGGCGCGCCATGTCCAGCATGGAATTGCCGGAAACGCTGGCGTTCAAGATCCACGCGTGGCGCCAGGCGGGAGCGCTGCACATGTACGACGAGGAAGGCTTCGACGCCACCAGCTGGCTGGCGATCCATGCCGGCATGGGGCACTGGCCGGACCGGGCCGATCCGTCGCTGCGCGACATGCCGCCGGACGTGGCCCTGAAGGGCTTGCACCTGCGCCGCGACCAGATCGCCACGGCCGTGGCGGCGATGCCGTCCCATGACGAATTCCTGCGCGGCGTGCTGCTGCGCTGAGGCGCCGCGCGAACCGATCGCCAGCGGTGTGAAGATAACCTGATTCCGGGAGGAAGGCATGACGGCACGGCCGATCAAGAAAATCGTCATTGCCGGCGGTGGCACCGCTGGATGGATGTGCGCCGCGCCGCTGGCGCTGAGGCTGGGCACGTCGTGCGACATCGTGCTGGTTGAGTCGCCGGAGATCGGCACGGTCGGCGTGGGGGAGGCGACGCTGCCGACACTGCGCTATTACAACGCCGCGCTGGGACTGGACAACGCCGATTTCGTCAAGCGCACCCAGGCCACCTTCAAGCTGGGCATCGAATTTCGGGACTGGGGCCACGTCGGCAACCGTTTCTTCCATGGCTTCGGCGACTTCGGCCCGGCCATTGAAAACCGTTCGCCATTCATGTACTGGCAGCGCCTGAAGCGCGACTGGCCGGACCTGCCATCCTATGAAGAATGGTCGGTGGCCACGGCCATGGCGCGCAGCCACCGTTTCATGGCGCCGTATGGCGACCAGCCCTCGGTCACCAATGCCTTCCAGTACGCTTACCATTTCGACGCCGGCCTGTACGCCGCCTACCTGCGCGACTTTGCGATGCGGCGCGGGGTGGCGCGCGTCGAAGGCACGATCACCAGTGTCGAGCAGCATCCGGAAAGCGGCTTTATCACGGCGCTCAACCTGCGTGACGGCCGCCGCGTCGAGGGCGACCTGTTCATTGATTGCTCCGGTTTCCGCGGCTTGCTGATCGAGGGCGTGTTCCAGGCCGGCTACGACGACTGGAGCGCCATGCTGCCGTGTAACAGCGCGCAGGCCGTGCCGAGCGCGAGCATCGGTCCGCTGGCGCCCTACACGGTATCGGCCGCGCGCGGCGCCGGCTGGACCTGGCGCATACCGCTGCGGCACCGCACCGGTAATGGCCATGTCTATTGCAACGCGTTCACCACGGATGACGAAGCGGCACGCGTCTTGCTGGACGGCCTCGATGGCGCCGCGCTCGATACGCCGCGCCAGCTGCGCTTTACCACTGGCCGCCGGCGCAAGTCGTGGATCAAGAATTGCGTGGCCATCGGCTTGTCGGGCGGCTTCCTGGAACCGCTGGAATCGACCAGCATCAACCTGATTGAGAACGCCATAGGCTGGCTGCTGCAGTACTTTCCGGACCGCGACTGCCGCCCCGAACTGGCCAATGAATTCAACCGGCTGGTGTCGCAGCGCTACGAATACGTGCGTGACTTTATCGTCCTGCACTACAAGGTCACGCAACGTACCGATACGGAATTCTGGCGCTATTGCGCGGCCATGCCGATACCCGATACCTTGCAGCACCAGATCGACCTGTTCCGCGAGACCGGGCGCGTCATGCTGTACGACCGTGACGGGTTTTCCGTGGCGTCGCATATCTCCATCCTGGCCGGGCTGGGCGTGGTGCCGAAGGCCGGCGACCCGTTGCTGGAACAGATGGATTTGCGCGCGCTGCGCACGCATTTCGACAGGGTGCGCGAGACCATCGCGCGCGCGGTGGGCCAGATGCCCGGACATCAGCAGTATCTCGAACAGCTGGTCGGCGGTAGCCCGGTTTGAGCGGCTGGCGGACCCGCTGGATTGTTGAATTTTGTTTGGCGCTTGGTCATTTTCGCGATTGTCGCGTCGTGAGACCTGCTTGCACAATAGCCGTGGCGCCGAGCCGGCGCCAGTGTGCTGGTAAAAGGATTCAATGAAAGCGACGATGAAACAAATGATATGCAGCCTGGGCCGCCCGGCCAAGTGGCTGGGGGCGGCGGGCGCCATCGCGGGCGCCATGGCGGGCGCACCGGCCTGGGCCGGCGAAGCGTCCGCCGCGGGACCGTGCGCCACGCGGCCGGCGGCGCGCGGCATCGACTATCCGTGGATGTCGATCGCGCGCTGGCAACAGTTCTATCTCGACCATGCCGCGCGCGCCGCGCGCGGCGATATCGACGTGATGTTCGTTGGCGACTCGATCACGGAGATGTGGCCGCAACCCGTGTGGGACGCCAACTTCGGCCGTTTCAAGCCGGCCAACTTCGGTATCGGCGGCGACCATACCGGCAACCTGCTGTGGCGCCTGCAAACGCCCGCGATCGCCGCGCTGGCGCCGAAACTGGTGGTGCTGCTGATCGGCGTAAACAATTTGAACCTGTGCGGCGAATCGCCGGAACAGGTATTCGAGGGCATCCGCGCCGTGGTGGAGAAGCTGCGCAAGCAATATCCCGGCGCGCGCATCCTGCTCAATGCCGTGCTGCCGGCCGGCGAGTTGCCGGATTCCGCCTTGCGCCAGCGCGTCAACGCGCTCAACAGGATGGTGGCGGCGCTCGGTGACGGCAAGACCGTGCTGTTCCATGACTACGGTCCGCGCCTGCTGGGCGCGGACGGCAAATTGTCGGCGCAACTGCAGCCCGACTTCCTGCACCTGTCGGAACAGGGCTACCGGATCTGGGCCGATGCGCTGCGCCCGGATATCGAGCAATTGCTGAAATAATTTGCTGAAACAGCGTGCCCGAACAAGCGCGCCACGCGGCCTGTCAGACCGTGTGGTCGCTCAAGCGGTGCGCAGGCTGGTCCGGTGCGCGTGAGCGGCACCGTCATCAACCCCGCGCATCCGCTCACCGGGCGGGTGCCGGCGCATAGTACCACTCGACCGTGTCGTCCGCCTTGCCGGCGGTGACGCTGACGCGGTTGGCCCCGGGCGCCAGGCGCACCGGCCACGTGGCGATGTGGCCGGTCACCGCCTTTTCGCCGAGGTCGACGCCATTGACCGCCAGCCTGGCCGTGGGCTGGTTGCTGTACACCTTGACTTCGACATCGGCCGTCTCGCGCCGCGTATGGCGGCGCGACGTGATATACGCCATGGGCCGCGATGCGCCGTCGGTCCAGTTGGCCTGGTACCAGAAATACGCATCCTTCTTCACCGTGCGGTCATAGTTCACCAGTCCCTTGTCATTGAACCCTGGCTGGTCGCCTTCGTTGCGGAAGGCCGATGGAAAATCGAAGCCGAGCCAAATGAATTTGCCCCACAGCCAGGACCGTTGCGCCAACTGGGGCCATGCCGCCTCGTGGTACCGGGCCTGGTATTGTTCCGGATGCCAGCGCCCGGCCGGTTGCGGGCGCTGCGGCGGGTCTTGCTGCTGCAGCGCGCTGCCGCCCGCGCCATATTCGCTGACGGCCAGCGGCGTGGCCGGACGGCGCGCATGGTTGTTGTCCAGGAACGGGCCAAGGTCGGCGAACTCGCCGTCGTACCAGCCGTAATACACGTTCGACCCGGCGGCATCCGTGTGCGACGCCTGCGGGCCATCGATCGGGGCGCAGCAATTGGCATAGACCGTCGGCCGGTCCGGTTCTTCGCGCCGCGCCACGCGCTGCAGCAGTGCCAGCACGGTGGCGCTGGCCGCGTCCACCTTGTAGATCTCGTTGCCCAAACCCCACACCATGACCGACGGGTGGTTGCTGTTCTGGCGCAGCAGCTCGCGCAATTGCTGCACGCTGTTGGCCAGGAACGCCTGGCCGGTGCCGACTTCGGCATTGAGCGGCATTTCCGTCCAGACCAGCCAGCCCATCCGGTCGGCCAGGTCGTACGCGCGTTGCGGATGCTGGTAATGCGCGTGGCGCACGCCGGTGACGCCCAGGTCCGACAGGATGCGGTAATCGGCGTCGATATCGGCATCGGTCACGGCCGTGGCTTTTCCCGGCAAGAAGGTCTGGTGCACGTTGACTCCGTGCACCGCGTACGGCGCGCCGTTCAGCAGCACGCCGCGCGCCGGGTCGAGCCGGATGTCGCGCACGCCGGTCTTGAACTCGGACCGGTCCAGCAAGCCGGCGCCGGCGCCGAGCTCCGCCTCGCTGGTGTACAGGTAGGGATCGCGCACGCCTTGCCACAGGTGCGGCGACGCCAGTGTGCCGGCCAGCGCCACCGTGGTCACGCTGCGCGGCGGCAAACTGACGGTCTTGCGCGCGCTGGCGGCAACCTGGCCCGATGCGTCGCGCAGGCGCGCGCTGACGGTGGTGCGTACCGCGCGGGCGCTGTCATTGGCCACGCGGGCGGTCCATCCGAGCGTGGCGCCGGCGGCCGAGACGCCGGATGCCTTGAAGTACACACCGGGACCGCCATAGTCCAGCATATCGAAGTGCACGGCGGGGGTGCTAACCAGCCGCACTTGCCGGTACAGGCCGCCGGCCATGGTGTAATCGCCGCCGAGCGGCTGCACGTCCGGGTTGCGCGCATTGTCGACGCGCACCTCGACCTGGTTGCGGCCCGGTTTCAGCCAGCGCGTGACGTCGAAGCGGAAGCGCGCGAAGCCGCCCGCGTGGCGGCCGGCATGGCGGCCATTGACCCAGACGTCGGTGACCAGCATGGCGCCGTCGAACTCCAGGAAATGGCGCCGGTCCGCCGGCTGGCGCGGCAGGTCGATGGTGCGGCGATACCATCCCGCGCCGCGGTGGTATTTCTGGCTGGTGCTGTCGGCGCCGTTGAAGCTGTGCGGCAGCGTGACAGGTTGCCAGGCCGGCTGTTGCTCGGTACGGAATTGCCAGCCGGCGTCGAGCGGCATCGACAGGCGCGGCTGGGCCCATGCGGCCGGGGCGGCGCACAGCGCCAGCGGCAACAGCCAGGTTCGGAAGGCGCTGGTGGCGGCGCGCCGGGTGAAATCGCGGGAAAATTGCTCAATGCTGGTCATGGCCGCTCGCAGTTTGTTAAGTGATGGGACGGATTCGCGGTGGAATCGCCGCCATCATAGAAACCGGCTTTTGGCAGTGTCAAACAGAAGTGCCCGGATGCGCTAATTTCATTGGCGGGTCTGGCAATTTTGATGAGGCGGGCAGGGCCAGGCGCGGCCCGGCGTCACTGAGTGGCCGGAAACGCCACCACGTGACTGACATCGAGCCGGATGCCGATGTGTTCGCCAACGGCGTGATTGTGGTGGCTAGGCACCAGTGACAGCACTTGCGCCCCGCTGGCCAGTTGCAGCGTGTACAGGAACTCCGCGCCGCGGAATGCCTTGGAGACCACTTCCGCCTTCAACCCGCTGGCGTCGTCGTGGACGATGTCGTCCGGGCGCAGCAGCACGCTGACCTGGCCGCCGGCGCCGGCCGGGCCTGACGCGGGGTCCCGCGCCAGCAGGCCCAGTTCGATGCGAACCCGATCCCCGTCCGACAAGGTACCCGGCAGGAATACGCCTTGTCCGACAAAGTCCGCCACGAAGCGGTTGGCCGGGCGGTGGTACAGGTTGTACGGCGTGTCCCATTGCTGGATGCGCCCGCCGTGCATGACACCGACCTCGTCGGCCATGGCGAACGCTTCATGCTGGTCATGCGTGACCATCACGGCGGTGGTGCCTTCGGCGCGCAGGATGGCGCGCACGTCGAGCGCCAGCCGCTCGCGCAAGTCGACATCGAGGTTGGAAAACGGTTCATCGAGCAACAGCAGGAAAGGACGCGGCGCCAGCGCGCGCGCCAGCGCCACGCGCTGTTGCTGGCCGCCGGACAGTTCGTGTGGATAGCGCTCGCCTTTGGCCGGCAGGCCGACCAGGTCCAGCAATTCGGTCACGCGCGCCTGGCGCTCCCGGGATGGCAGGCTGCGCAGGCCGAAGCCGATGTTGGCGGCCACGGAGAGATGCGGGAACAGCGCATAGTCCTGGAACACCATGCCGACACGCCGCTGTTCCGCCGGCACGTGCCGCCGCCCGCTGATTTCCCGCCCGTCGAGCAGGATGGCGCCGCTGGTCAGGTGCTCGAAACCGGCGATACAGCGCAGTACCGTGGTCTTGCCGCAGCCCGACGGCCCCAGCAGGCAGGCAATGGCGCCTGGCGCCAGACTGAATGACAACTGGTCCACCACGCGGTGGCTGTCATAGGCATGGGAGACGTTTTCGAGTGCGAGGCGCGGCATGGTGGTGTTGATTGAAATGGGCGTCTATTATAATTCGCCTTTTGCTTACTTTCCTACCATTGTGCAGACCACGGCCTCTCCCGCAGTTGCAACCCGGCCCGGCTTCGCTTCCCGGCTTACAGCGTTTGACGGCGCGGCGCTGGCGGTTGCCGCGCTGATCGCCGTGCCGCTGGTCACGATCAGCGCGACCTTGCTGCTGGGGGGCTCCAGCGACACCTGGCGACACCTGGTATCGACGGTGCTGCGGGATTACATCATCAGCACACTGGTGCTGTGCAGCGGCGTGGCACTGGGCACGATAGTGATCGGCACCTCGGCGGCCTGGCTGGTGTCCATGCACGACTTTCCCGGACGCCGCCTGTTCGAATGGGCGCTGGTGCTGCCACTGGCCGTGCCGGCTTACGTGATGGCCTACACGTATACCGATTTGCTGCAGTTTGTCGGCCCGGTGCAAACCTGGTTGCGCGCGACGTTAGACTTGATGCCGGGCCAGTACTGGTTTCCCGATATCCGCACGCTGGGCGGCGCGGTCGCCATCTTTGTGTTCGTGTTCTATCCCTATGTCTACCTGCTGGCGCGCGTGACATTCCTTGAGCGCGCATCCGGCATGCTGGAAGTGGGGCGTTCGCTGGGTCTGGGACCGTGGCGCCGCTTCTTCCATATTTCGCTGCCGCTGGCCAGGCCCGCCATCGCGGCTGGTGCTTCGATGGCGCTGATGGAAACACTGGCCGACTACGGCGCCGTCTCGTACTTCGGCGTGCAGACGTTTACCACCGGTATTTACCGCGCCTGGTTTTCCCTTGGCGACCGTGTCGCGGCGGCGCAGTTGTCCGCCGCGCTGCTGGGCTTTGTCTGCCTGGTGCTGCTGCTGGAGCGGACCACGCGTGGCCGCGCGCGTTTTCACGACACGTCCAGCCGGCGGGCGGCGGCGCCGGGACGCCGCTTGTCCGGCATCGCGGCGCTCGGGGCGGTGCTGGTCTGCGCGGTGCCGCTGACCATCGGTTTCCTGGTGCCCGCCGGCACGCTGATCCACATGGCGCTGGCCGAGGGGGATGCGCAGTTCGGCGGCCGCTTCCTGCTGCTGGCCCGTAACAGCTTCCTGCTGGCCACGATGACGGCGTTGCTGGCGGTCGGGGTGGCCCTGATGCTGGCCTATGCGGCCCGTACCGCGCGCCACGCGTTGCCCGGCATCGCCAACCGCGTGGTGGCGCTGGGCTACGCCTTGCCGGGTTCGGTGGTGGCGGTGGGCGTGTTGATCCCCGTGACCCGCCTCGACACCTGGCTGGCATCGGCGGTGCAGGCCATCAGCGGCTGGAATCCCGGCCTGCTGCTGACGGGCGGCATCGCGGCGCTGGTGTACGCCTACCTGGTGCGCTTCCTGACGATCTCGCTGCAGACCGTGGAAGCGGGCCTGGCCAAGGTTACGCGCTCGATGGACGATGCGGCCCGCTCGCTGGGCTACACCAAAGAAGCGACACTGGTGCGCGTCCATCTGCCGATATTGCGCGGCAGCCTGCTGACGGCGGGCTTGCTGGTGTTTGTGGAAATCATGAAGGAGTTACCGGCCACGCTGGTGATGCGGCCGTTTAATTTCGATACGCTGGCGACCCAGGTGTATACGCTGGCGTCCGATGAGCGGCTGACGGAAGCGTCCACCGCGGCGTTGGCGGTGGTGGCGGTCGGCGTGCTGCCCCTGATCCTGATCTCGCGCGAAATCACGCTGAACCAGCGGCATTAAGCAGCCGCCGGGACCGCGACGGGTAATGCCGCCGCCCCGGTCCCGCTTCCGGTCCAGGCCGCGCTTACTTCCACCCGGCCCGGTCGTAGATCTTTTGCACGGACGCCTGGTTCCTGGCCAGCGCACCCACCTGCATGGTCTCGGCCTTGAACTTGCCCAGCTTGTCGAGCGCCGGGTTGGTGGTCTTGATGCCGGCGACCACGGGCCACTCGTTGTTGCCGTCCGCGAAATACACCTGGGCCTGGTCGGAAGCAAGGTATTCCAGGAATTTCACGGCGGCATCCTTGTTGGGCGCGGTTTTCAGCATGCCGCCGCCCGAGATATTGATATGGGTCCCCGTGGATTTCTGGTTGGGCCAGATGACGGTGACCGATTCCATGATCTTCCTGTCTTCCGCCTTGTCCGAACGCAGCAGCCGTGCCACATAGTACGAATTGGCGATTGCCACGCCGCATTCGCCGGCCGCCACCGCCTTGATCTGATCCGTATCGCCGCCTTTCGGGGCGCGGGCGAAATTGGCGACGACACCCTTGGCCCAGGCTTCGGTGGCGGCTTCGCCATGATGGGCCAGCAGCGCCGCCCCCAGCGACAGGTTGTAGGGGTGCGAACCGGAACGGGTGCAGACCTTGCCCTTCAGCACGGGCTTGGCCAGGTCTTCATAATTCTGCGCGTCGGCCGGATTCACGGTGGCCTTGTTGATGACGATGACGCGCGCACGCGTCGAGAAGGCGAACCAGTCGGGGGTGCGCAGGTGCGCGGGAATGCGCGCCTCCAGTTGCTTGGACTGGACCGGCTGGAACAGGTTCATCTCGTCCGCCTTGGCCAGGCGCGCCGCGTCCACCGTGATAAACACGTCCGCCGGGCTGTTCGCGCCTTCGTTCTTGATGCGCTCCAGCAGTTCGTTCTCGCCGGCTTCGATGCGGTTGATCTTGATGCCGGTCTGTTTGGTGAAGTTGGCGTACAGCGCTTCGTCGGTCTGGTAGTGGCGGGCCGAGTACAGGTTCAGCACTTTTTCCTGCGCTTGCGCGGAAGTGAAGGCCATCGTGCACAGCAGCAGGGCAGGGGTGAACTGCTTCAGGGTCATGTCGGGTATTCCCAAGTAATCGAAAAGAAACCCAGCGTATCAAAAAGATTATGCCGTTGCAAATGATTCTTATTATCAGGTTCCACGGCATGCAAGGAAGTGGTTTTTTAACTTGAAAGCCAACGTTGATATTTAACAACCGTCCGTTGGCGCTTCAAAGTAGGCATTATTCGTTGTCGAATTCCGAACTCAAGTCCTTGAAGCCCTTGCGCACGGCAAACGGCAGGAATTCGTCCGGCGTATCGAGCACGATCAGGCGCTTTTCCTGAATCACGGGATCGCCCGCCGACAGGTCGGGACCGGCGTAACCGAGCGTGCGCAGGTGTGCGCTGATGCCGGCGATCAGGGTTTTATCCCGGTGCAAGCCGTCCGGCGCGGGCGCGGCGAGATCCACATACAGGTCGATGACGCCATAGCCTTCATCGAAAATGCGGATGGATTTGATGTCGACGGCGCGGCCGCTGCCGTCGGTGGTTTTAAAGGGGCCGCTGAGCTGGATATCGGTGTCTTGGTTCATGTTGGCAGCATACACCAAATGGACGGACCGGTCCGCCCCGGCGGCAACTCCGGTACAATCCGGCGCCCACCACCGACAACCCCCAACCGGCCGCCGCTCCACCATGAACCAGCCCGCCCTGACCATTTCCCGCATCCTGCACGCCGGCTATGTGTTCGCCTGCGACGGCGCCCGCATCGCCTTCGACACTATCTTCGAGAACCCGTTCAGCCGCAACTGCCACGCGTTTCCCGATGTCCGCTTCGACCAGGAGCAGATCCGCCGGCAGCGTTTCGACGCGGTGTTCATTTCCCACTTCCACGACGATCATTGCTCGCTTGAGAGCCTGGATTTGCTGGACCGCGCCACGCCGCTCCACCTCTACTGCATTTTCGACGAATTGTTCGACATGGTGCGCCAGCTGGGCTTCACAAGCGTGCACCGTTTGCACTTGAATGTACCGGTCGAGGTCGGCCCGTTCCGGATCACGCCACGCGAAGCCATGGATGCCGATGTGGATACCATGTTCCAGGTCCAGGCCGGGGGACTCAATGTGCTGAACGTCGTCGATTCCTGGATCGATGACGGCACCCTGGCCCAGTTGGTGCGTGAAGGGCCGTGGGACATGGTGCTGTGGCCCTTCCAGACCATGCGCGAAATCGAAGTGCTGGCGCCCACGCGCGCCACGGCCGCGCCGCCTGCATTACCCGGGGAGTGGCTGGAACAGTTGCAGGCGCTGGCGCCGCGCTACATCGTGCCGAGCTCCTGCCAGTTTCTGCAGGAACCGTGGTCGTGGTACAACCGCGCCTTTTTCCCGATCTCCTACGCGCACTTCGCGCGCGAGGTGGCGGCCGTGCTGCCGGCGACGCCGGTGGTGCGCCTCGATCCGTCGGTGTCCGTGCTGCTGGACGCGACGTCGCTGCGCCCGGCGGCGCCGCTTGACTGGGTGGTGCCGGTCGGGCCCCAGGCCGTTGATTACACCTACGCGGGCCATGCCGCGCCGCCGCCCACGGCGGAGATCGCGCGTCATTTTGCCCCGCTGACGGCGGAGCAGCAGGCGCGCGTGCTTGATTACTGCCGCATCGGCTTGCTGGAAAAATATGGCGAGGTGGAAGCCGCGTGCGAATACTTCGATCAACCCCGCATCTGGCAACTGTCGCTGTATGACCATGCCGGCGCCGCCACTCATTTCCGCTACCGGCTGGAACCCGGTGGCGGAGCGCGGAGCGACGGGGGCGCGGGGGCGTTGGGCTGGACCACGGAAATTCCATCGGCCAAGCTGTATGCCGCGCTGGAAAACGGCGAGTCGCTGACCTCGATATATATGCGCATTAACGGCGCGGTGTTCGATGCCGATACCGAGCGCGACCTGGCGCAGGCCGATGTGGTCGATGATCCCCTGATCCGCTGCCTGTTCAGCGATACCTTCGGCGCTTACCAGAAGGCGCAACTGCGGCGGCTGCTGGCGCGTTAATCCGCCTATTTACCCAACAAACGCAGCGACTCTTCCCAGTCGGCTTCCCAGGCCATCAAAAAATCGTGCGTCTTGAAGGCGCGCTTCAACGGGCCGAGCGGCACCCGGTAGACATCGTGCAGTCCGAGGGCCAAGGTGACTGGATGCCAGACCGCGTTGCGTTTGGATTTCCGGACGCTGGCTTTGACCCGGGCGCCCTCGTCGCCGAAGATGCCGATGGCGTCATCGAGCGCCCGCTCCAGGTCCATCCGGACCAAGGCGGAAAACGCGGCCAGGACCTCGGCCTTGCCGATGCCGGACTGGGATTCCTTGGCGCCGGCCGTGGGCGCCGGGGGCCGCAGCGCCGCTTGCGCCTCATATTTCAACTTGCCGGCCAGCCGCTCCACGTCTTTCTTCTGGAAACGCAAATCCGCGAGCGGGCGGCGAAAACCCGGTTCGGGCAGCCGCACCGGCAGCTTGTAGGCATCCTTGGTCATCGTGATCAGGACGTCGGCGCCGCCGGCCGCCAGCCGGGCAATGTCGCCCTCGTAATAGATCGGCGCGGCGTAGCCGCCGTTGGCCTCGCCGAACAGGTCGGGATGGGCCGCGTCATAGTCGAGCCACACGACCGGTGTCAGGCCGTGTTCGAGCAGGCGGGCCAGGGTCCAGGGGGCGCCGGTCTGGTGCGCCAGCCAGGCGCAGGCTTCGGCGGTGGTGGCCCGGAAGGGCAGGTCGGGAGGGCTCATGGTGCGGTCTGGAAATTGGGCGGGATGCTTGCCGGAAGCCGCATGGTAACGGCAAAGGAAGCGCGCCGGCAATGATTTGTGGATGCGGGGAAAGCGTGGTTGTACAGTAGCGCTTGCCGCCGGGTATTGGAATGCGCTTTTGCCGGCTTCGCAGTACAGTACAGCCAGGGGCGCGTACCCCGGCATATTCTCAGGAACAACATGGCAAGTACCATCACACATCGCGGCGTTGCCATCATCACCCTGGCCGAGGGCGAGTCGATGCGGGAGCAATGTGCCGCCAACTGCATTGCGATCCGCCACGATGACGCCGGCTGGTGGACCTGTTTCATCGGCGAAGGCGGTGAAATCGAATGTTACGACGAGCCGTATCCGAGCCGCGACCAGGCCACCTGGGCCGCCAAGGCGGCGGCGGAGTTCGGCATCTAGCTGGCGCTCCTCCGTCCGGAAACCGGCCGTTCAGCAACTGAAACGCGTCAGGATCGACACCGGCGTCACCAGCGGCAGCCAAGGGAGTTGGCGGCATGGGGCGGCACCATTGGTTGTGCGGAAATGTTATAGTGGACCGCGCCCTGAAACCTGACTTCGCATGCTCCTCAAGAAACTCCACACCCTCGGTATGTTGCTGGCCGCGCTGGCCGGCCCGGCTTGCGCCGCCACGGAAATCCGCATGGGTACCGCCAATGGCGCCATTTCCCAGTCCGCCCTGACCGTCTTGCGCGAAGCGTACCGGCGCATCGGCATCTCCGTGTCCACCACGGTGGAATCGGCCGACCAGTCGCTGCAACAGGCCGGCCGTGGCGAACTGGACGGGGTGGTGGCCCGGGTTGCGGGACTGGAATCGCGCCACCCGGGCCTGGTGCGGGTGCCGGTCGCCGTGGTGGAGGTTGACGCCATGGTGTTTGGCAACAAGACACCGCTGGCGCCGAACGGGTGGGATAGCTTGCGGCCGTACCGGATCGGCATCCTGAAAGGGGTGCAGTACGCGGCGGAGGGGACGCGCGGCATGCGGACCAATGTGTCGGCCGACAACGCCCAACTGTTTGGCAAACTGGAAAACGATGAGATTGATTTTGCGGTGGCGACCCGTATCGAAGGTGTGCTGGCGATACGCGAACTGCGCAGCCGCAAGATCACCATGCTCGAACCGCCGCTGGCCAAGGTGGTGCTGTATCACTACCTGCATGCCAGCCACCGCGACCTGGTGCCGAAAATCACGGCCAGCCTGAAGGAAATGGAGCGCGAAGGACGCATGCGCCACATCATGCAGCAGACCCTGGCGCGCATGCTGGCCGATGCCCGCGCCAGCGGCGCCAAACGGGGCGCCGGCAACTGAGACCTGGCTGAAACCGTTCAGGTTGCGCAAAATATGCATAAAGTCCTAGGAAAACCGCTTTTATGTGCGGGAAAATCGTTGCAAAGGCATTAAATCGCGCGCAATTTGCATAGTCCGCGCAATACACTTTCATGCATACCTACACCAATCAAGGAGCATGACATGTCCGATCTGTTTGACAACCCGATGGGCCTGATGGGCTTTGAATTCGTCGAGTTCGCATCGCCAACGCCCGGCGTGCTGGAACCCGTGTTTGAAGCCATGGGTTTCACCAAGGTCGCCCACCACCGCTCCAAGCAGGTCACGCTGTACCGCCAGGGCGGTATCAATTTCATCATCAATAACGAGCCGCGCAGCGCCGCCGCCTACTTCGCCGCCGAGCACGGCCCGTCGGCCTGCGGCATGGCCTTCCGCGTGAAAAATTCGCAGCAGGCCTACCGCCGCGCGCTGGAACTGGGCGCGCAAGCGGTTGACATGCCGGTCGGCCCGATGGAACTGCGTCTGCCGGCCATCAAGGGCATCGGCGGCGCGCCGCTGTACCTGATCGACCGCTTCGAGGAAGGCAAGTCCATTTACGACATCGACTTCGAATACATCGAGGGCGTGGACCGCAACCCGGTCGGCTTCGGCATGACGGAAATCGATCACCTGACGCACAATGTGTACCGTGGCCGCATGGCTTACTGGGCCGGCTTCTATGAAAAGCTGTTCAACTTCCGCGAACTGCGCTACTTCGACATCAAGGGTGAATACACCGGCCTGACGTCGAAAGCCATGAGTGCGCCGGATGGCAAGATCCGTATTCCGCTGAACGAGGAGTCGTCCAAGGGTTCGGGCCAGATCGAGGAATACCTGATGCAGTTCAATGGCGAGGGCATCCAGCACATCGCGCTGTTCACGCCGAACCTGATCGATACGCTGGACCGCCTGAAAGAAGCGGGCGTGCCGCTGATGGACGCGCCGCCGGCCACCTATTACGACATGCTGGAAGGGCGCCTGCCGGGCCACGGCGAGCCGGTGGACGCGCTGAAAACCCGCGGCATCCTGCTCGATGGCGATACTTCCAACGGCCAGCGCCGCCTGCTGCTGCAAATCTTCTCGAAAACCCAGCTCGGTCCTGTATTCTTCGAATTCATCCAGCGCAAGGGCGATGAAGGCTTCGGCGAAGGCAATTTCAAGGCGCTGTTCGAATCCATCGAACGCGACCAGATCCAGCGCGGCGTACTGAAAGCAGACTAAAGGAATAACGATGTTCAAGCATGTGGAACCATTCCCGGGCGATCCGATCCTGACGCTCAATGAACAATTTGGCGCCGACACCCGCGCCAACAAGGTCAATCTCAGCATCGGCGTGTACCTGAACGACGCGGGCAAGATGCCGGCCATGCGCGCCGTGCTGGCGGCGGAAACCGCGCTGGCGGCCGACCTGGGCACGCGTCCCTACCTGCCGATGGAAGGCAATGCCGCCTACCGCAAGGCGGTGGCGGCGCTGACCTTTGGCGACACGGTCCCGTTTGAGCGGATCGCCGTGGCGCAGACCCTGGGCGGCTCGGGGGCGCTGAAAGTGGGCGGCGACTTTATTGCCCGCTACTTCCCGCAAACCACGGTATGGGTCAGCGACCCGACCTGGGATAACCACCACAGCATCTTCCAGGGTTCGGGCCTGAAGGTGAAGAAATACCGTTATTTCGACGCGGCCACCGGCCTGGTGGATTTCATGGGCATGCTGTCGGCGCTGGAAGCCATTCCGGCCGGCGACGTGGTGCTGTTGCACGCGTGCTGCCACAACCCGACCGGCGCCGACCTCGATGCCCAGCAATGGCGTGAAGTGGCGGCCCTGGTCAAGCGCCGCGGCCTGTTGCCGTTCTTCGACATGGCGTACCAGGGCTTTGGCAAGGGCGTCGAGGAAGATGCGTTCCCGATCCGCCACTTTGCCGCCGAGGGTATCGCGCTGTTTGCCGCCACCTCGTTCTCGAAGAACTTTTCGCTGTACGGCGAGCGCTGTGGCTCGCTGTCGGTGGTCTGCGCCGATGCGCAGCAGGCCGACAACGTGCTGGGCCAGTTGAAGGCCACCATCCGCCGCAACTATTCGAACCCGCCCACCCACGGCGCCCGCATCATTGCGCGCGTGCTGGGGGACGAAGCGCTGCGTGCCGACTGGCGCGCGGAACTCGATGGCATGCGCCTGCGCGTGGCCACCATGCGCCAGTCGCTGTACGCGGCGCTGCGCGAACGCTTGCCGAACAGCGACTTCGAATACCTGGTGCGCCAGACGGGCATGTTCAGCTACACCGGCTTGAGCCCGGAGGAAGTGGCCGCCATGCGCGTCGAGTCGGCGGTGTACCTGGTGGGTTCCGGCCGCCTGTGCATTGCCGCGCTGACCGATGCCACCATTGCGCCGACCGCCGATGCCATGGCGCGCGTGTTGAAGTTGCGCGGCTGATATGCCTGGGTGTCAACTTAGTTGACCAAACGTTATTCGAGATGTATTAATTTTATCGAAATTTAATTTCGTAACGTTGGCCTATGGCAACAAAAAATTGCCATGTGCATGCTATCGTGCCTCCCATTCGTTTCCGTACGGTTGGGAGGACACATGATTTCGTCAAACTATGCCTGGCTGCTGGCCGGATGCCTGTTATGCGGCGCCGCCAGCGCCCAGGTCGATCCGCTGATCGGCGGCGTGACCACGCCGTCCGCCTTTTATAGCCGCTACGCGCTCAATTCCGGCGCCAGTGGCAACGTGGCGTTCATTCCCGACCCGGCCGGCACCAGTCGCACCGTGATCAGCACCACCGTGCGTGACACCGATACCGCGGTCGGCGCCCTGATGCGCACCGATTACCATCCGCTCAATGAGGCGCTGGGCACCGGCGTGCGCTGGTATGGCATCAGCGTGTACCTGCCGGCCGGCTGGGCCGTGCATCCGTATCCCACGGTCATTGCCCAAATCGAAAACATCGGCGCCACGGCGCCTGGCTTGCCGTCGCTGCTGTCGCTGCTGGTGCGCGGCGACAACATGGAATTGAACATCAATGCGAATTACCTGGACCCCGGCACCGCCACCGAATCGAATTCCGCCAGCCAGGTGATGATGCTCGGTCCCGCCATCAAGGAACGCTGGAATTGCCTGGTGGTGCGCTCGGACTGGCAACCGGCGCTGGGCAGGGGCGCCGTCACCATGTGGATGAATGGCGAAAAAGTCTACAACGCGGCGATGACCACCAGTTCCTATGTCGGCGCGGCGCAGCGTCCCAGCGCGGGCCTGCTGTTCCCCGGCTTGATGGGGGTGCCCGAGCGGACCCTGGTGAGCGACTTTATCAGCGTCGGCGGCCCGACCACGACGGCTTCCCAGATGTACCAGAACAGCCCCTGTTCGGCTTATATTTCGGGTGGCAATATCCAGTGGTAAGATTCCCCGGTCCCCCCATGACCGGAGCCACCGATGCTCATTAGGCGCTGTGCCGTACTGCTGATCGAACCCAGGGAAGAACTGGGGTTGGATTTGAAGGCGATGTTTTCCGGCGGCGACGCGCTGGCGGCGTCGGTGCGCTGGGTGGCGCTGGCGCCGCACCTGGACCGTGAAGTCGATATCAGCGCCGTCGAGGTGGAGATCCTGGGCGCACTGGGACAGACGGTCTGGCGGCACAGCGCCGTGCTGGAACAGGAGTGGGGCGGCGACGCCCTGGCGCGCCTGCTCGATTGCGGCTTGCTGGTGGCCGATTTGCCGCAGGGCGCCGCCGCGCTGCCCGGCCGCCTGGCGCACTGGCGGGAACGCGACGACACGCTGCGCGCGCAGCACTGGCAGCCGCTGTCCGCCGTGGCCCACGTGTTCAGCCGCTGGCACGGCATGCGCAGCGAGTCGGGCATGCAATTCCCCTCGTTTGAGGAACTGGTGAAGGTGTTTGGCCCGCCACCGCCGCCGTCGGCCGAACGCGGTGGCGCCGGTCCCGCCATCGCCTTGCCCGTGCCACAACGGTCCCCGCTCGACGACGTGCTGCTGCGCCGCCATACCGGTCGCAACTTCGACACGGCCGCCGAGGTGCCGCTGGCGCTGGCCGCGCGCCTGCTGCAGCGCACCTTTGGCGCCCAGGACCGCCGCATGATGGCGCCCGACGCGTGGGTGCTGAAGAAAACCAGTCCGTCCGCCGGCGCCTTGCATCCGTGCGAAGCCTATGTGCTGGCCCAGCGCATAGCCGGTGTCGCGCCGGGGCTGTACCACTACCATGCCATTGACCACGTGCTGGAACCGCTCAGGGCGCTCGCCCCCGACGACGCGCACCGCCTGGCCATGGTGGCGGTGGCGGACCAGCAATGGTTTGCCGACGCGCCCTTCATGGTGGTGCTGGCGGCCCGGGTGGCGCGCAATTTCTGGAAATACCGCAACCACGCGAAGGCCCACCGGGCCCTGTTGCTCGATGCCGGGCACCTGTCGCAAACGTTTTATTTGCTGGCCACGGAAGCGGGCATGGCGGGTTTCATCACGGCCGCCATCAATGAAGCGCAGCTGGAACAGGCGCTGGGACTGGATCCGCTGGCGGACGCCGTGATCGCGGTGTGCGGTTGCGGACCGGCGGGGCCGGGGGATTACGTGGAATTGCCGGGCGCCCCGGGGTGATGCGCGCGGCGCCGGTTCGGCGGTCCCGTCAAGCCGCGATATGGGCCAGCGCCTCGAGCTGGCGGCGCTGGCGCGCCAGCTGCAAATGCAGGGCGACGCGCGCCCGCACCACGGCCGGGCTGAAGGGCTTGGAGATATAGTCGGAGGCGCCCAGTTCCAGGCCGTGCGCCTCGTCTTCGGTGGTACCGAGTCCGGTGATGAAAATCACGGGTATGTGCGCCGTGGCGGCGTCCCGCTTCAGGCGGCGCAGCACTTCGTGGCCATCGACGCCTTCCATCAAGACGTCCAGCAAGATCAAGTCCGGCAAGTGTTCGGAAGCCCACGCCACCGCGCCCACGCCATCGCCGGACGCCGAGACCGCATAGTCGTCTTCCAGCAGGATGGACAGGACTTCGCGGTTCAATTCCTGGTCATCGACGATCAGGATACGTTGCCGCTGCAAGGATGGAGCGGCGCCCGGGCCGGCAGGTGGCTTGGCGGCGCCGGCCGCCAGCGCCATGGCGTCGTCGGCCGGGGTGCGCATGGCGTCGGCCGGCGCGCCGCCCAGCGCGGTATCCATCGCCGCCGCCAGCGACGCCAGGGCGGCGGCCAACGGCGCGCGCAGCGCGTGCGCGTCGGCGCCACGGTCCTGGCGCAGCGCGTTTTCCAGGGCGCCCGCCATTTGCACCACGGCGTGGGCGCCCAGCGTGGCGGCCACGGATTTCAGGCCATGCGCAAAGCGCAGCAGGCCATCGGCGGCGGTGGCGTCATCGAGCAGCAGTGCCTGGCCGGACGCGCCATAGCTTTTCCTGAAACCGGACAATACCTTGAGCAGCACGTCGTGGCGCTGGCCCACGCAGCGCAGCGCGGCGTGCCAGTCGATACCGGCGACGGCGGGCAGGGTGGCCGGCGAGGCGGAAGGCGGCGCCGCCGGTCCCGCATCCGATGCCGGCGCGGCGTCCGCGCGCGGCGCGATCCAGCGCAGCAAGGTGGCATACAGCGCCAGCGGATCGATCGGTTTGGTCAGGTGCTCGACCATGCCCGCGGCGATGCTGGCCTCATGGTCGCTGCTGAGCGCGTGGGCCGTCATGGCCACGATCGGCAAGTCCGCATGGGCCCCCAGCGCGCCGATGGCGCGGGCCGCCGTCAAGCCATCCATGACCGGCATTTGCACGTCCATCAACACCAGGTCATAGCCGCCGCGCCGGGCCATTTCCACCGCCTGCATGCCATCGAGCGCGACATCGACCGTGACCGGGGCCTCCGCCAGGAAGTCCAGCGCCACGTCGCGGTTGATGGGATTGTCTTCCACCAGCAGCACACGGGCCCCGGCCAGGCGCGACAGGTCGGGCGGGCCGGCCCGCGGCGCGGGGCGGGAGGCCGCATTGCCGGTACCCGACGCATCGGCGGGGGCAACGCCCAGCGCAATGTCGAAACTGAAACAGCTGCCGACGCCCGGCTCGCTGTCGACGGTGATGTCGCCGCCCATCAATTGCACCAGTTGGCGCGAGATGGCCAGCCCCAGGCCGGTGCCGCCGAATTTGCGCGTGACCGAGCTGTCGGCCTGCGTAAAGGACTGGAACAGGCCGTCGATTTGCCGCCGCGTCATACCGATGCCGGTGTCGCGCACGGCAAAGCGCAGCAGGACGGACGCCGGCCGGCGTGCCAGTACCTCGACCGACAGGCTGACTTCGCCCTGTTGCGTAAACTTGGCGGCGTTGCCGGCCAGGTTCAGCAAGACCTGGCCCAGGCGCAGCGGATCGCCCAGCAGGCGCCCCGGCACCTCGTCCGCCACGCGCAGCACCAGGGCGATGCCTTTTTCGTCGGTCTTTTGCGTGATCAGGCCGGCCAGGTTGCCCAGCAAGTCGTCGAGCGGGAACGCGACCTGTTCCAGGTCCATGCGGCGCGCTTCGATCTTGGAGAAGTCCAGGATGTCGTTGATGATGCCCAGCAGATTCTCTCCCGACCACAGGATCTTGGCGAGGTAATCGCGCTGTTTCGGGTTGAGTTCCGTGCGCAGGGCCAGCCGCGACAGGCCGATCAGCGCATTCATCGGCGTGCGGATTTCATGGCTCATGTTGGCCAGGAATTCACTCTTGGCGCGCGACGCGGACACGGCATCGGCGCGGGCGCGTTCGATCACCCGCAGCGCGTGCGCTTTCTGGAAGGCGGAAACAAAGTGTTCCTTCAGCCCTATCAACAAGTCCTGGTCGCTCTGGTCGAACGCCAGGCTGTGGTGGCCGTTGGCGAAGACCAGGTAGCCCTGCACCGCGCCTTCGACGCGGATGCGCAGCGCCAGCCGGGCCGCGCCGCCGGCGCCGCGCACGACAAAAATGTCGTCGGAAATCGCACTGCCGTCCGGCGCATAGCGTGCCGCCGCCGCATCCGGCGCGAGGGCGGGCAATTCCGGCGCCGCGCCGCTGCGCGACCACGCGGCCCGCACCGCAAACGTGTCCGCCGCCGGGTCGTACACCAGCGCATGGGCGGTCTCCACGCCCTCGATCACGGTCGCTTCGCGCAGCATGGTGACCAGCAGGGCGTCGAAGTCGAGCTGCTCGTTGATGGAGCGGACGATCGCGTTGAGTTTTTCCAGGTGCAGGGTGCGGGCGTGGATACGCGCTTCCAGGCGCGTCCTGGCGCGCAACAGGTAGCCCATGCGCCAGCGGTACACCCCCCACACGGCGCCGGCGGCGGCCAGCGCCGCCAGGCATTTCGCCCACCACGACTGGTACCACCGCGGTTGCACGATCACTTGCAGCGACAGGGTTTGCGCGGTCCATGCGCCGGTGCGGTTGCTGCCGCGCAGGTGCAGGCGGTAGGTGCCGGGGGCCAGGTTGCGGTAGATCGCCAGCCGTCCCGTCGCATCGGTGGAGACCCAGTCGCGGTCCACCCCATCCATCCTGGCCGCATAGCGGTTCAGGTGGGGCGCGGAATAATCGAGCGCGGCCAGCTGGACTTCCAGGCTTTTCGCACCGGGCGCCAGGGTCAGCGTGGGGTTCTGGCCGATCAGGGCGCCCGCCGCCATCGGCTGGCCATCGATGCGCACCGCGCTGATCACCAGCGGCGGCGCAAACGACCACTGCACCAGTTGCTGCGGACGCACCACGGTCAGGCCGGCGGTGGCGCCGAAGGCGAGATCGCCGTCCGGCGTCAGCGCGGCCGCGCCGCTGAAGTAGGTGCTGAAGGCCATGCCATCCTGGCGGCCGAGCGCGCGTGCCTTCAGGGTGGCGGGGGCTATGGCGGCCAAGCCGTTGGCGGTCGCGGCCCACACCGTGCCCTGCGCATCCATCTGCATGGATGTGACGGCGCCGTATGGCAAGCCGTCCGCCGTGCCGATCTGGCGGAACACCGGCGCGCCGTCGGCATCGCGGCCCAGCAGCACGTGCACGCCGCCGCCATGGGTGCCGACCCACAAGCGGCCCTGGCGGTCCATCAGCAGCGCGGTCACCAGCGGATAGCGCAGCGCGCCGGCCTCGGTGGGCCGGGCGTTGATCCGCTCGACCTTGCCGCTGTCCGGCGACAGGTGGTTCAAGCCGTTGCGCGTGCCGATCCACAAGCCGCCCTGGCCGTCATCGGCGATGGCCTGGATGCGGTTGTCGGTCAGGCCGCCGGCTCCCGCGCCCTGGACCACCGCGCGCACCGCGCCACTGTCCGGTTCATAGCGCAGCAAGCCGTCGTAGGTGCCCAGCCACAGCACCTTGCCCTGCGCCAGCATGGCATTGACGCGCGGATAAGGCTGGTCATGCGCCAGTTTGACGCGGCGCACCTTGCGTCCCTGCGCGCTGCTGCGGTACAGGCCCAGTTGCGTGCCGATCCACGCTTCATTGCCCGGCGCCTGGGCCAGCGCCAGCACGAAGCGTTGCGGCAGCGCCTGGTCCGGTTGTGACGGATCGGGGCGCAACGCGGCAATGCGGCGGCCATCCGGCAACAGCTGGTCGATGCCCTGGTCGGCCAGCGCGATCCACATCGTGCCGGCGGCATCGCCCATCAGCGCCGACACGCCGGTCTCGGCCAGTCCCTCGGCGCCGTGGATATTGCGCACGCCCTCGGCCTGGGGGTTGTAGAGATCGACGCTGCGTTCGTTGGCGACCCATACCAGGCCGCTGCGGTCGCGCAGCACGGCGGCGGTGCGGTCGGCGCCCAGGCTGCCGGGGACGGTCGGCTGGTGCCGGATGCGGCGGGCGCGGCCCGTTGCCGTGTCGACTTCCACCACGCCGCCGCCATAGGTGGCGGCCCACCAGCGGCCGGCGCTGATTTCCGCGAGGCCCAGCACCATGTGCGCATGGACGTCGCCGACACCGTCCAGCGCCAGCAACCGGCCGGCGCCGGCTTGTGCGCTGGCTCTGCCCAAGCCGCTTTTCATGGTACCGAACAGGATATCTCCCTGACGGTCTTCCGCCAGCGACAGCACGGCGTCGCTGAACGGGGCGCCGCCCGGACCTTGCACGGCGACGGTGTGGAACGCGCCGCTGTGCGCATCGCGCCGTTCCAGGCCGGTGACGGACCCGACCCACAGGTTGCCGGCGCGGTCGCGCAGCAGGGAACGCACCTGGCTGTCCGGCATGCCGGGGGGGCGGGTGACCGGGCGCACGGGGCCACGGTCCGGCGGCAGGTAGTCCAGTCCGGCCGGGGTGCCGATCCAGATCCCGCCATCGGGATCGCTGGCGATGGCATTGACGGCCGCGTGGCGCAGGCCGCCCGGACCGGCGCCAACACGCTGGAAACGTTCGTTGACCTTGTCATAGACCGCCATGCCGCCATTGGTGGTGCCGATCCACAGGCGTCCCTGGTGATCGACATGCAGGACCTGGACCAGGTCGCCTGGCAGCGATTGCGGGTCGGCGGGGTCAAACAGGAAATTGCGCGTACGGTGGCCATCCCAGCGCGCCAGGCCCTGCTGGGTGCCGATCCATACGTAGCCATCCCCATCCTGCGCCATCACCACGGTCACCGGATGGGGCAAAC
>Ga0307408_100000333_pt1 | contig 44985 bp, 39 predicted proteins | sample 322Cmetagenome_FD_202116 | JGI IMG/M metagenome (GOLD analysis project Ga0307408, IMG submission 202116) | Maize rhizosphere microbial communities from greenhouse at UC Davis, California, United States - 322HYB-C-3 | ecosystem: Host-associated > Plants > Roots > Rhizosphere > Soil | place... | reverse complement strand
TCCCTTCGGATGGCATTTACGCTGTTGAGGTTGAGCTTCTTGAAAAGAATCAAAGTAATTACCCTATAGATCAGCCGCTGGTCTCGAATCCTAAATCAACCAGCTCTAACCAGTTTAAAGGGATGGCTTACATAGGCAATCGTCCAACCATTAATGGGATGAGCCGCAACATAGAAGTGAATATCTTCGATTTCGATCGCGATATTTACCGGCAGTATATTCGCATTTATTTTAAGAATTTTGTGCGCCATGACATGCGCTTTAACAGTTTGGATGAACTGAAACACCAGATTGAGAAGGACAAACAGGCTGTATTGAAATTACTTTATTAGCGGGCTTCTATCAAACAAGCCTGGCAAAAAAGCGATTCTTAATATAATTGCATTTTTAACGGTACAAACTCAGCGTGACAAAACTTAACCTGGATAAACAGGAAGCAGAATTTTTAAACCATACCATACGGCATTGGAAAGATGAAGGACTACTGGACGAACCCACCTCCGAAAAACTGCTTCAATCATACGATATTAAACAGTTTGACTGGCGACGGCTTGCTCAATATTCATTCTGGATTGCGCTGGCTTGTGGCTTAATAGCCTTTGCATCACTTGTGGTGGATGACGCGCTTTTAGAACTGCTTGCCCGACTTTCGGATACTCCAGATATGCTGATAAGCGTTTTGTCGGCAATATTAGCAGCCTATTTTTATTATCTGGGTCAAAAGCGCAAAACAAACTTCCCCGAACGAGTTTTCAGTAATGAAGCTATTTTGTTTATTGGTGTGCTGTTTACTGCTACAGCGATTGCCTTTTTGGGCAAAGTACTCGATAATGGTGCAAGGCATTTCTCCCTTCTCTTCTTACTATCTGTTTTTATTTATGGGATACTTGCATTCCGTTTTAAGTCGCAATTGATCTGGGCTTTTTCGCTGATTTCGCTGGGAAGCTGGTTTGGCACCGAAACCGGCTATCAAACCCAATGGGGCGACTATTTTCTAAAGATGAACTATCCCTTACGCTTTGTGTTCTTTGGAGCTTTTTTAACTGGAGTTGCGTGGTTTATAGCGAAAAGCAAACGTTTCGGCCTCTTTAAAAACCTCACTTATATTATTGGACTGTTTTATCTCTTTGTCTCATTATGGCTTCTATCCATTTTCGGCAACTTCGGTAATATGGAGGACTGGCTGAAGGTACGGCAACTTAACCTTTTTTACTGGGCAATTCTCTCCGGCCTCATTGCATTAGCAACTCTCTTTTATGGCCTGAAAAGAAAAGATTCCATCGCCCGGGAATTTGGAATATCCTTCCTGCTTATAAACATCTATACCCGCTATTTTGAATATTTCTGGGACTTAAGCAATAAGGCTATATTCTTTTCTATCCTTGCTATATCTTTTTGGTTTATTGGAAGCAAGGCGGAGAAAATATGGAAGGCGCCACTGTCCTCGAAAGGTGAGAGCGAAGAAAAAAGGGGAAGTAACTCTTAACTACCTCCCCTTTTTTGTACTGTCTACCGACACTCCCCGTTAAGGAGCCGGAGGACTAACCTTCACTCCGTAAGTAATATCTACACCACCCGCGGCTAACATATCATGTACCGAACAATATTTTTTAACTGCTAACTCAGCAGCTTTTTCTGCCTTGGCTGCATCAACGTTTCCAATCAAATCAAAGTTCATGTGAATTTTGGTAAACACTGCAGGGATTTTATCTGCACGCTCTGCATCCAGAGATACCTTCACATCCTGAACATCCTGGCGCTGCTTTTTAAGAATTTGTAATAAATCCAAAGAACTGCATGAGCCTAAAGCCATCAACACAAGCTCCATAGGACGAGCACCTAAGCCTTGTCCACCAATTTCGGGCGAACCATCTATGCTCACTTTAACATCAGTCATGCCACTTGCCTCAAAATGCACGGCATCGTTAATTCTTTTTAATTCTACTTTCATGAGAGAGGTTGGTTTAACCACCGGATGCCCCGGCATAACATCATGAAGGGCACCGCTATTTTCTTACAAATTTAAAAATATTTAGGCTGAAATTTGTAATGCCTGCATCACGTTAAATTTGCCGAGGCTCCCCCCGCTATTAAAATACAGATAGCAGGAACTTAATAATTGTCCGGCTACTCACCAGAATCACAATTATTCCTACGGCAATCATAATTGACTTTGCTGAAATACGGTTAGATACCTTAGCCGCAATTGGCGAAGCTACAGCACTACCTAAAATTAAGCCTCCGATAGCATCCCAACGTAAATGATCCAGCATGGTGATGAATGTAAGAGAACTCATAAATGCGACAAAGAAGCGTGAAGCTTTAACCGAACCTAGTGAAAAACGAGCATGTCTGCCTCCGGCAATAAGCGATGAAAGCACAATAGAACCCCATCCTCCGCCACCAACAGCATCAATAAATCCTCCAAACAATCCTAAACCACGGATATTGGTAATTTTCTTTTTCTGAGCAAATGCTGCACCCGCCTTTTTTGCACGCATCATTTGAAACGCTTTACGCAAAATAACGATTCCCAGAATAAGGGTATAAGTAGCCACAAATGGCTTGGTATATTTACTGTAATGCTCTAAAGAAGAAAGGATGTAGGCACCAGTTACAGAACCGATGATGCCGGGAACAACCAGCAACCAGAATAATTTCTTATTCACATTACCCATCTTATAATGCATAACCCCGGCGATACCATTGCTCAAGATCTCAGATAAATGCACCGCAGTACTTGCTGAAGCTGGCGGAATACCCATAGAAATACTGAAGGCCGTTGATGTAACTCCGTACGACATACCAATGGCTCCATCTATCATGGCGAAAATAAAGCCAGCAATAAGGAAATAATAGAAAGTGTCTGTCAGATCACTAAACGTCGCTTTAAAAGCAGGGACAAAAGTCCATAATAAACCAACTGCCGCCACGATTACCAGTAAGCCTATAAGGTTTAAAATAACCTTAGCGTTTGATTTCGGATCTTTCACATCTGGCTTTACAGGTTCTACAAGTACCGGACGCTCTTCAATAACTTCTTCTACTTCGTAATTTGATTGCATTATACATTTAATAAACACAGCAAAAATACAAAGTATATAGCATTAATAGGATACATTTTTTATTATTTAAGATGCGGCTTTAGGAAACTACCGGTATATGACTTTTTATTCTTAACCAAATCTTCAGGAACACCTTCAAATACAAGTTCTCCACCTCTGTCACCTCCTTCTGGTCCAATATCAATAACCCAATCTGCACATTTGATTACGTCCATATTGTGTTCAATAACCAGGATAGAATTACCCTGATCCAGCAGGGCATTTAAAGACTTAAGCAGTTTTTTAATATCATGGAAATGCAAGCCTGTGGTAGGCTCATCAAAAATGAAAAGCGTTTTGCTGCTGTTGTTACCTTTTATGAGGAACGATGCAAGTTTGATACGCTGAGCCTCACCGCCGGATAAGGTATTAGACGATTGTCCTAAATGAACGTACCCTAATCCCACGTCGGCCAATGGCTGAAGTTTTGCGATAATTTTGGCTTCGTCTTTAAAAAACTCAAGAGCTTCCTCGATGGTTAGATCCAATACTTCTGAAACACTTTTCTCTTTGTAAGTTACATCGAGTACGTGTTGTTTGAAACGTTTTCCATTGCAAGCCTCACAAGGAAGGAAAATGTCTGCCATGAATTGCATTTCGATCTTTACCTCTCCTTCACCCTGGCAAACATCACAACGGCCTCCTTCTACGTTGAAAGAGAACGCAGCAGGTTTTAAGCCTGCAGCTTTTGCAGCAGCTTGCGATGCATATAGATTGCGTATATCGTCCCAGGCCTTCACATAAGTTACCGGGTTAGAACGCGATGACCTTCCAATTGGATTCTGATCAACCAGTTCAACCTGCTGAATTTTGTCAATATCACCTGTTAATTCATCATAAGCCCCGGTTTGTTCACCTGAGTAATTCCCAATCGCTTTTTGCAAAGCTGGCTGTAAAATCCGCTTCACCAGAGAGGTTTTGCCCGAGCCTGAAACGCCAGTAACGCAGGTTAGAACATTCAATGGGAACTTAACATCTATATTTTTGAGATTATTTTCCCTGGCCCCTTTAAGCTCCAGGTAATCATTCCATTTACGACGGGATTTAGGAATTTCGATCTTTTCTTCACCACTTAAATATCTTCCCGTTAAACTGCCTTTATCCGCAATGATTTCATTGTAAACACCTGTAAATATTAGATTTCCGCCGTGAGTACCTGCCTCTGGTCCGATATCTATAAGGTGATCTGCTGCCCGCATTACTTCTTCCTCATGCTCAACCACAAGAACCGTATTACCCACATCCCGTAAGGATTTTAAAACTCCTATTAAGCGGTGAGTATCTCTGGGATGCAAACCAATACTCGGCTCGTCCAGTACATAAACAGAACCAACGAGCGAACTTCCAAGAGAAGTTGCCAGGTTAATTCTTTGCGATTCGCCTCCCGAAAGGGTATTACTTAGCCTGTTTAAAGTAAGATAACTTAAACCAACGTCTGTTAAAAATTTTATCCTATTGGTGATTTCCATCAGTAAACGCCTGGAAATCTTTGCCTCATTTTCGCTAAGCTGTAATGATTGAAAGAATGCCAATGCAGTATCTAAAGGCATCAATACTATATCTGTAATTGACTTTTGGGCCACCTTAACGTAAGAAGCATCTTTACGCAAGCGACTTCCTTTACAGTCGGGACAGGTTGTTTTTCCACGATAACGCGAAAGCATTACCCTGTATTGAATTTTATAGGTTTGCTCCTCTAAATGATGAAAGAAAGCGTCCAGACCTCTGAAATATTTATTACCTGTCCAGATTAAATTTCGCTGTTCATCTGTAAGCTGATTGTATGAACGATGTACCGGAAAATCAAACTTCAATGCACTTTTAACCAGCTCATCCAGCCATTCACGCATTTTTTCGCCTCTCCAGGGAGCTATCGCACCATCATAAACTGATTTGCTTTTATCCGGCACCACCAGATCTTCATCGATACCAATAACTTTCCCATAACCTTCGCATTTACGACAGGCGCCGTAAGGGTTATTAAAACTGAAAAAATTAGGATTAGGCTCTTCAAAGCGGATTCCATCCAATTCAAATCTATCGCAGAAAAAATGTTCATTGCCATTCTCTTCTACAAAACAGTCGCCTTTACCTTCAAAAAAAGCAGTTTGAACAGAATCGGCTGTCCTGCTTAAAGTTTCCTCTTCCTGATTAACAGAGATACGGTCCACCACAATTCTAAGGACAGAGGCATCGGCAAGCTTTTCATTTTGAACGGTTTCGTCCTCCAGCAAATCTTCAATCCGCGCAAGCGAACCCTTAAAATAAACACGCACGAATCCCTTTTGCAGCAAAACGGCCAGCTCTTCTTTCACAGCCCTGTTATTATGAGGGTGTAAAGGACATGAAATAGTTACAGTGCTATCTTCTGGCAAAGCCGATATAAAGTTTACCACATCGGTAACTGTATCACGTTTCACTTCTTTACCAGATACAGGCGAAAAAGTACGTCCAATACGCGAAAAAAGCAATTTCAGGTAATCGTAAGTTTCAGTAGAGGTACCTACAGTAGACCGCGGGTTACTGGTTATTACCTTCTGTTCGATGGCAATAGCAGGTGCAATCCCTTTAATGTAATCTACATCGGGCTTATTCATCCGGCCCATAAATTGGCGGGCGTAAGAAGACAGACTTTCTACATATCTCCTTTGCCCCTCGGCATAAAGTGTATCAAAAGCCAGCGAAGATTTGCCTGAACCCGACATTCCTGTAATGACTACAAGTTTGTTTTTGGGGATAGCTACATCAATATTCTTAAGATTATGAACCCGTGCTCCTTTAATTATTATATGATGTCTGGGATCTTTTTCTGCTTCTATGCTCATTTAAAACCGACCTGCTTTTTTATTTCGTAAGTATTCGTAAAAGGGTATAACAGCAAAAATACAGTGCCGTTTTTATTATGCTGCAAAGTAGCTGCTTTTATTTGGCTTAGCCTTACTGATTTTTACTTTTCAATTATCAGCCTCCTTTTATTATTTTTTTACACATACACAATAAAAACGTTATACATGCCATAAATCATTAATTTTAAGCGCTTAATTTGATTTTATTGCGATGAATGTTTGGACTTTGTTTTTTTAATAATTAAATTTGACAAACACACGCATACACACTTACATCATTTATTATTACAGGAGATTAAACTATAGGATAAAACTCTACTCAAATTATTGTTAGAATTAGTTAAGAGGGAATTAAACGAGAGAGTCCTATGAATTTTCTGAATAAAAACGACAACGAGCTAGTTGAACTTTACGTAGGGGGTAAAGAAGCCGCTTTGGCAGAACTTCTGCGACGTCATAAGTCTAAAATCTATACATCTATTTACATGCTCGTGAAAGACGAGTTTCTGGCCGAAGATATTTTTCAGGATACCTTCATTAAAGTCATCAATACATTAAAATCTGGTCGATATAACGAAGAAGGTAAGTTTTTACCATGGGTGTTGCGTATTGCACACAACCTTGTGATTGACTTCTTCCGTAAGGAGAAACGTACTCCGGTTATTACCAATGGCGATGGTTTTGATATTTTTGATGTGCTTGGCTTCTACGATGAGAGCATTGAAGACAAAATGGTTCGGGATCAAACTCATAAAGATCTTAAAACTATGATCCAGATGCTGCCTTCGGAGCAGAAAGAAGTATTAATTATGCGTCATTATGGCGACATGAGCTTTAAGGATATTGCAGAGGTTACCAATGTGAGCATTAACACCGCCCTTGGACGTATGCGTTACGCCTTAAACAACCTTCGTAAATTAATGCAAACCAAGGAGTTATCGTTAAAACTCACTTCGTAGCAAAAAAAGTTTGAAGCAGACAAAATAATAGTTTTCGCAACGCCGTTTAATTTGATATATTTATTAAAAAACGGCGTTGCGTATGATCCAAATTTCTACACAAGATCTTCAACTATTACTTCTTGAAACTCGGGAGGAACTTTCCCACACTATTGGTGCTGAGGAAAAAGAGTTTTATACTTCCATTAAGCCCGAACTTAACCGCGAAATCCGCAATCCTCACGAATCCACGATCGACAGGATAATGGCTTATTCGAAAGGAGTGTAGAAGGAGCCCCAGCATTTTTATTAGCTTTCAAAAGAACGCCTCAAACTCTGGTTTTTATTAGGGAATGGCTGGGCGTTATTCGGACTCCTTTTACTTTGCGGCTTTATCGAGGAGCTGCCTGAGAAGAAAGAGCCGAGGGTATAGAAGCACAAAATTATTTATGATTTCCGGGCAGGTGAACTCTTGTCGGGGAATCATTTTAATACAATATTTTTTCTTCCGAGAATAGCCACACTTAGACCCATATCAGCTATTATTGCATAAATCTGGTTTGCAAAATCTTTTCACATAAATCAACCTGACATGCCATCTAAACTTCAGAAAATCGCCGCGCTCACAAGTTCATTATTACTCGTGAGTACGTTTATTTTATACAGGGGAGGATATTTTGAACAGCATCAAAGCCAATTATCAAACATTATCAGCAGTTCGAATGGCGGGGCACCTGCGTTAAAGAAAGATAGTTCGTCGAAAAAAACGGATTCGTTAAGAAGAGTTAGATTGTCATCTTCTAAATCATTAGTACTTACTGATCTAAAATTACCAAGTACCTCGGTTACACCAAAGCAATCCGACAGTAGTAAAAAGGTACAGAAGAAAAAGCTGGCCAGAAAGAAATCTATGCGATGAACACGCCAAACGTCTTATTATCAACAGCAGTTAGCCTGATTTTTCTAGGCCTTGTATTTATCCCTCTGGAGAAAACTTTTCCGGCTAAGCCCAATCAAAAAATTCTACGTTGGAAATGGATGCTGGATCTTTGCTATTTCCTGGGACAGTACCTATTATGGAGTAGCCTGGTTCTAAAGACATTGGATTATGCCGACAATTACCTTATGTTGCTTGTTCCTGTAAACTTCGTTCACGCCGTACAACAGCAAGCAATTTGGCTGCAGTCAATTGAGGTAATAGTTTTAAGCGATTTTCTTATTTATTGGGGACATCGATTGCAGCATAAAATTGACTTTCTGTGGAGATTCCATAAAGTGCACCATAGCGCGGAAACACTAGATTGGCTTGCCGCCCACAGGGAACATCCCATTGACTCTATCTACACAGTTGGCATTATTAACTTACCAGCGCTTGTATTCGGGTTCAATTTGGATGCAATTGCAATGATGGTTGCATTCAGAGGCATTTGGGCTATATACATTCATAGCTGTAAACCTGAATATTGGCTTTCTAAAAAAGTTACTGGGTTCACCAGATTTACACCACTGGCACCATGACATTGAACGAGACAGAGGTAACTATGCCAATATATCACCAATAATGGATATACTTTTCGACACCTATTACTGCCCTAAAGCCTCTAGTGAAAACTTTGGAATAAAAGAAGAATTCCCACAGACCTATTTCGGCCAATTACTTAAGCCTCTCATTCCGGCAAAATCATCTAAAATGTTAAAATAAAACACTTCAATAAATTCCTCTTACATCCATCTGATTAAGGAATAAATTTAATTCCCTATTTTTATCCATGCTTAAAAAAGACCGTTTTAACGCGTTTGTTGACTATTTTTCGAAGCATCAACCAGACGCAAAAACTGAACTTAATTATACTAATCCATACGAACTTCTTGTTGCCGTAATACTCTCTGCTCAGTGTACAGATAAACGTATTAATCAAATAACACCAAAGCTATTTGAACGTTATCCGGATGCTTACGCCCTTTCTTTAGCCAGCTCTGATGAGATCTTCGAATATATCCGATCGGTGAGCTATCCCAACAACAAAGCAAAGCACCTGGCGGGAATGTCTAAAATTCTTGTAGAACAATATAATGGAGAGATCCCATCTTCAATGGAAGATCTTCAGAAGCTTCCGGGAGTAGGTAGAAAAACTGCAAACGTTGTTACATCCGTTATTTTTGAAGCCCCGGCGATGGCGGTAGACACACATGTTTTCAGAGTTGCAAACCGTTTGGGGTTAACCCGAAATGCAACAACTCCATTGGCTGTAGAAAAACAATTGATTGAATACCTTCCGGAAGAAACCATACGCCATGCACACCACTGGCTTATTTTACATGGAAGGTATATTTGCGTGGCCCGAAGTCCGAAATGTGAGATTTGCCCAATTACCCATTTCTGCAAATATTACGAACAGCAACAAACAGCAACAGCATTAAAGAAAGCAGAAATGCTTCTCAGGAAAAAAGAGAAGGAAGCGTTGCAAAGAAAAAAAGCTAACAAACTTTCAACAGCGCTTAAAAAGTTCGAGGTAAAAGAATAATTTTATCTTAACTAACGCTAAAAATATTTTGATAAAAATTTTAGCATAATATTTATTTTACATACTTTCGCAACTACATTAACTAAAGAAATGAGCAACGCAGATAAACTAAAAGCGCTACAGTTAACGCTTGATAAATTAGAAAAGTCATACGGTAAGGGCACGATCATGAAGCTGGGGGATACTGCCGTAGAACCTCTTGAATCCATCTCTACAGGATCTTTAGGCCTTGACATTGCTTTAGGAATTGGTGGTTTACCAAAAGGACGTATCATTGAAATTTACGGACCGGAATCGTCAGGTAAAACCACTCTTGCAATCCATGCCATTGCCGAAGCTCAGAAAAAAGGCGGCATAGCTGCTTTTATTGACGCGGAGCACGCATTTGACAAATTTTACGCTAAAAAGCTTGGTGTTGATATAGAAAACCTATTAATCTCTCAGCCAGACAACGGAGAGCAGGCTCTTGAAATTGCTGATAACTTAATCCGTTCAGGAGCTATTGATATCATCGTTATTGACTCTGTTGCTGCCCTTGTTCCTAAAGGTGAGATTGAAGGAGAAATGGGTGAGTCGAAAATGGGTCTGCAAGCACGTTTAATGTCACAGGCATTACGTAAACTTACAGGTACTATCTCTAAAACCGGATGCTGTTGTATTTTCATTAACCAGTTACGCGATAAAATCGGCGTAATGTTTGGTAACCCGGAAACTACCACTGGTGGTAACGCTTTGAAATTCTACTCATCAGTACGTTTGGATGTTCGTCGTATCTCCCAAATTAAAGACAGCGACGAGGTATCTGGTAACCGAGTAAAAGTTAAAATAGTTAAGAATAAGGTAGCTCCTCCTTTCCGTCTGGCAGAGTTTGACATTATGTTTGGTGAAGGAATCTCTAAAGCTGGTGAGATCATCGACCTTGGTGTTGAATATGAAATCATCAAGAAAGCCGGTTCATGGTTTAGCTATAACGACACCAAATTAGGACAAGGCCGTGATGCTGTAAAACAACTAATTTTGGACAATCCTGATTTGATGGATGAGTTGGAAACCAAAATTAAAGATGCTGTTACCGGCGCTAAACTGGAAGAAGCATAAGATTAGCATTTAGCTATCGGGCTTTTAGTTATCCGCAAAAACAAATAGATTAAAATAGAAAAAGCTCCATATCGGAGCTTTTTCTATTTTATATGATTAAAAGATTTATTAACCTGTGTTCGACACTTAATTAGCTCCAGCGGAGCGTTATGATAATAGATTCAGATTAAACACTATAATAAAGCGCCGTAGTGCCATATATTCCTTTAATTCAGTAAATAATGCCGCTCCCCCGGGAGCTCTATTACAGATAGGTATTTCATTAAAACATGCCGCACCTACGACCTTTATAGCGCTTAAAATCATAATTCTTTACAACCTGCCCATTAAAGCGCCGGGCTCTGTGATTTCCTTTTAAGCTTCGCTTAAACCCCTTTGTGTCAGAAATTCTCTGTACCCTTTGCGCCTCCTCCGTGCTCTCTGTGTTAAAGTCAATACGCCCCACGAATCTGTTGTTCCTTTATTGTTAGCTCGTTGGCGGGATTGAGAGAATCGAACTCTGGTTATTAATCATTTGCCTTAAACCTTACTTTCTTCCAATTTCTTTGAAAGCTTTTCTAACATAGCCAACAGTTCTTCCATATTTAAAGGCTTAGAAATATAATCATCCATACCAGCACTTAAGCATTCTTCTTTATCTTCTGCCATCGCATTTGCTGTCATGGCAACAATAAGGGGCTGAACGGCAAAAGATGATCTGATTTCACGCGTAGCCTGCAACCCATCCATTTCAGGCATATGAACATCCATAAAAACAACATCCGGATGCACCTCACGAGCTTTCTCTATCACCAACAAACCATTTTCGGCCAGCTGCGGCTCATATCCCAACTTATTCAACACCCTCAAAATCAGCTTTTGGTTTACGAGATTATCTTCTGCAACCAAAATATTTAGCGGATACCTGGATGCAAAGTCTGCGCTCAAAACATTCGCCTGCGCCTGAACCGGAGCAGCCTTGATAACAGAAGTAATTGCTTCCTTTACCACCTTACAAAGCTGTTGCTGTTTAATTGGCTTCGTCAGAATTGCATTAAACAGATCAGGATATTTTTTTCTTGTTTCATCACCGATAGAACTCAACAACACCACTGGAATTTTCGGATATTTCTTCCTCACTTTCTTGCAAAACTCAACGCCGTCCATTTCTGGCATTTGCATATCGCTTAAAATGAGATCAAACGCCTTTCCGCTCTCGAGCACACTCAATGCCTCCGGACCAGATATCGTTACTTCTACTACGAGTTTCCATTGCTCCAGCTGCAGCTTCAGAATTCGAAGATTTGTAAGGTTATCATCCACCACTAACACATTTTTGCCCTCACATTCCGTCAGCGATATAACAGTATTTACTGGTGGCTCCTTCTTACTAACTACAGCCGAAATATAAAACTCGAACGTAGTTCCCTCTCCTTCATGACTTTTGACATTGATCTCTCCCCCCATTAACTGAATTAGTCGCTGACTAATAACGAGTCCCAGCCCCGTACCACCGTATTTACGGGTAGTAGAAGAGTCGACCTGAGAAAATGCCTTGAACAAGCGTGAGATTTTGTCGGCTGCAATTCCTATTCCTGTATCTCTAACCTGCAACTCTAACTCGAATTCACTGTCCGAAATCTGCCTTTTAATGCTAACGCCTAAATACACCTCTCCTTCATGGGTGAATTTAATCGCATTACCTACCAGATTTATCAAAATCTGTCTTAAACGTAAGCTGTCACCGATAATGTATGGTGGAATGGCCGGATCCACATAACTAACCAGATCAATACCCGTTTTAGCTGCCTTGGTTGAAAACACATCCAATACATCTTCCACGCACTGCCTTATAGAAAAATCGTGTGGATCTATTTCCAGGCTCCCCGACTCAATTTTTGAAAAGTCGAGAATATCATTAATAACTCCCAACAGCGCATCTCCGCTATGACGAATCGTATCGGTATATTCCTTTTGCTCCTCATCTAAATTGGTTTCGGAAAGTAAAGAGGCCATACCCAAAACACCGTTCATTGGGGTGCGTATTTCATGACTCATGGTTGCAAGAAAAGTACTCTTTGCCATATTGGCTTTCTCCGCTTCCTCACGGGCCTTTTGCTCATACTCCCTTTGTAAGTGCAGTTCCTCGTTCAGCACCTGCAAGTGATCGGACTGGTTTTGCAACTCCTCGGCCTGCACGGTTAATTCTTCCGCTTGCACCTGCAATTCTTCGTTCATATCCTGCAACTCGCTCGCCTGCTTCCTAACTTCTGCGGTGCGCTCGTTAACCAGCACCTCCAGTTTTTCTTTCTGCGCCTTTATTTTATTGATGCGGTACAGGTAAAATGAGCAGATGCTTCCAGCAACGGAAACAAAGGCCAATATCCTGAACCACAACGTCATCCAGAAAGGTGGAGTTATAACAATCTTTATACTTTTTGGGACAGTGCCCCAAATTCCATCTGTATTTGTTGCCTTTATTAATAAGGTATAAGTTCCAGGATCCAGGTTCGTATATGATGCTTTATTATCTAAACCTGCATAATTCCAGTCGGCCTCAAAACCATCCAAACGATATGCATATTCAATATTTCGGGCGCCTATAAAATCCAGCGCTACGAAGCTGAAAGAAAACACCGACTGCCAGTACTTCAGCGTAATTTCGTTCGTTTCAATAACACTCTTACTTAAGGGCGAATTCTTCGTGCCCAGGCCTACCGGCTTATTGAACAATTGAAAATCAGTAATATATATTTTAGGAACATTGGTGTTAATATTGATTTGTTTAGGGTTAAAAAGATTAAACCCATTTAAGCCTCCAAACAGCAACTCCCCATCATACAGCGCAAACGACGAACGCGGCAAAAAATCATTGTGTTGCAAACCATCCTTTACCGTAAACCGCTTAAACAGTCCCTTTGAAGGTGAAAAACGAGTAAGTCCTTTATTGGTTCCTAGCCACAGACTACCTTTATAATCCTCCTCTATACTGTTCACCGTATTGTTCGACAAGCCATCCTGCTCCTGGTATACCTTAAATGAACCATCTTTTTTTAGCAGATTTAATCCATTATTGGTACCAACCCATAAATTACCCTTAATGTCTTCATGAAGATGAATAACATTATTACTACTCAATGAGACAGAATCTGCTTGATTGTGAGAGTAAACTTTATAGATACCCTTCTGAAGATTTACCCGAAATAGTCCCTCAATATTGGTTCCGATATACAGGGTTTCATCGGCAGTTACATACAGAGAAGTAACACCATGAACCGGCAATGCTCTACCCGGCCACAAAAGCGGGTAAAAACAATGATCTTTAAAATCGTATTTAAGGATTCCAGTGGTGAAAGTTGAGATGTAGATATTTCCAGCAGCGCTTTCCTGCATATACCAAACGTCCCGCAAAGGAATTTCGAGTAAGCTTTGTTGGTCGTATGCCCTTATTCGATTATAGGTTCCGGATTTGCGATCATAAATCAGAACGCCCTCATCAAAAGTTCCAATCCAGAAATTATGGCGACTATCTTCCAGAAAGGACATTACCGTTCCAACTCTGTTACCATCAGGTTTATGTCTATGATGAGTCAACGACTTGCTTTTCCGGTCAAACCTGTCAAATCCTTCTCTCAAACCAATCCAGATATTCTGCGATGCATCCTCATAAAAACAGAATACTTCCTTACTGCCCAAGCTCTCTGGTTTTCCCGGAGTGTTAGCAAAATGCTGAAACTTTGGCGGCGCATAATTTTTTACAGACAGGCCAACAATGCTGCTAATCCAGATATTACCTTCAGCATCCGTAAATATTCCATTTAACCCGTTGTCGATTAAGGATTTGTCGTTAAAGGGATCGGTAACATAATTATCAAAGTTATTTGCATTAGCATTAAATACGCTTACACCCCAATTGGTAGCTATCCAGATGCGACCATCTTTAGCTTCGCAAATACCCGGCACATAGTCGCCTAACAAGCTTTTTGGATCTTCGGGATTGTGCAGATAGTGAGTAAAGCTATTCGTTTTTCTCTTTAGGAAATTTAGACCTCCAAAAGCCGTCCCAATCCACATATTACCACGGCTATCTGAAAAAATAGACCTGATCGCATTGGTACTTAAACTATTAACATTTCCGGGAACATTCCTGTAGGTGGTTGAAAACTTTCTATCGGCGCTTAAAACGGAAATACCATCCTCGGTTCCAACCCATAAATTATTGCTTTTATCCTGGGTTAAAACCCTAATGGCATTATTAACTATCCCCCGTTTAAAATGAGTAAAGATCTTTCTTTTCCGATCAAAAATATCGAGCCCCTGTTCTGTTCCAATCCACAAAACCCCTGCAAAGTCTTCGTAGATAGCTGTAACCCGATTCGAGCTTATACTTCCAGGATCATTAACATTATGCTTATAGGTGATAAAACTGTCAGATGAATAATCGTAAATATTTAAGCCTCCTTCGTGGGTTCCAACGTAAATTACTCCGGATTTATCGGAACTAACGACGACAATATTACTATTACTCAAACTGCCCTTTTCGCGGTTATTGTAGCGATAAACTTTAAATTTATAGCCATCGTAAAGGTTAAGTCCATCGGAGGTTCCTACCCAAATGAAACCTTTCTTATCCTGTGCAACCGATGTTACGTTACTTTGCGAAAGCCCGTCGAGACTACTTATCCGCTGAAACTCCTGAGCGAACGCACCAGCATTCAACAATAAGCCAAACAGGAATAGGAAAATCCTTAACCAAAGGCACTTGATGTAAAATTCCCCCATAATACTTAAGTTAATAATTGGTACCAGATTTATACAGTTTAGCTTTACTAATGGTTACTTAACCTATTTTAAAAAAACTCAAGAAAGCAATGAGGTTATGAGGATCTTTAATAAATGGAAATAGTTACTACCAGAATATCCTAAGATAGCTTAAATCTTCATCATCTGTATATTGAATTTCGACTTTCGGTATGGCATCAGGAACCTGCCTGAATTTGCGAATCATTCCAATCAAAACGCCTCTTCCATATTGGGGAGGATTAAAAATAAGACTTCTGACGAGCCTGATATTAATCACAACCGCCTCAATGATTTCAAATGCATCTTAGTTTAAATTAAAACCGTTGTATCTGAGTTTTGTTTAGATGAATCCAAAAACGGCAGCTTCGCCGGGCACATAACAATGATTGAGTACACATTAGTTTTAGGCAAGGAATATCGTTGTAGAAAAACATTGACGATAAAAAGTCACACGGCTAGAAAAGTGAATTTTGAAGCCCCTTGTAGGTCCTCAACGCGATTCTACTTTCGCCCATAAAAAAAGCCCGGGCCTCAGGGATCCGGACTTATACAAACTCTGTTTATCTATTGGAAAACTTCCGGTATTCAGACTGATAAATAATCCTTAAATAAAGCTCTTTGAGGGGTGATATATTGTTTAACACGAAAAGCAGCACCACGGCAATACTTAAAAAGCTATAAGTATCGAAAACAAAACTTAAATATCCGCCCAAAATCAGGAAACGGACATATTCAAGGTAATAAATCCATCGTCGCTGCTCTAATAATGCTCCTACATAAATTAACGTAACCAATACAAAAAGAGTAGAGAACACTTTATCCTCGAGGTTTAGGCCTTTAAACAGCAACGTAATTATGAACAAGAGCACCACACAAAGCGTGATCTGGAAACTTACATACAGTTTAAAACGAGGCGTTAAAGGTTTTGAATCTTTATGAGGCAGAAAGCGCTGTTCTAATGCCGGGCGTATATCCTGATCCAGATCTTCCGGACTACCGAATATAATCTTTAGTTTGTTCCAAACTCCATCCACCCGCCTACAAGCCTCAGCCAATTCCATAAAATAATGAAAATGCTGCCACATGAAGCTATAGCTGTTCAGCTGATGCGTTAAACCGTAAACCGGTTTCTCATCTTCTTCCATATATGTCCCAAAGATCTTATCCCAGAAAACAAATAAATCGCCGTAGTTTTTATTAAGATACTTTTCATTAGACGCATGATGAACGCCGTGCAGCGACGGACTGATAAAAATATAATCTAACCAACCCAGCTTGCCAACTATTTGGGTATGGGTGAAAAATGAATAAGCGCCGTGCAGTACCAATATGGTTATTACCAAATTTGGGTGAAAACCGAGCAATGGTAAGCCACAAAAGAAGATGTTTCTAATTAGCGCCTGAAAAGTTGTAATACGTGCAGAAGCCGTGTAATTAAACTCCTCGCTTTGATGATGAACAATATGAGCGCCCCACAGAAGATTTATTTCATGCCCAAGGCGATGATACCAATACCATATAAAATCGGTTGCCAGCAATAATAATACCCACACATACCACTCGTTAGGGATGCTAAAAATGGAATAATTATCATACACGCGATTAAATAAAGCAAAGAAGCTTCCTGAGATGAACAGGTTTAACAAACGTTCGGCAATACCAATACTTAAATTGGCAACAGAGCTATCGTACTTAAACAGGTGTTTTTTATTTTTCCTGATAGCGGCAAAGTACTCCAGACCAACAAATAGAAAGAAGGCTGGCAATCCAAAAGCGAGGTAATTTATTTCCATAGTATTAACTCTCTAAGAATTCAATCTAATAAGTAGAAACCTAAAAGAGGGCTCAAGAAGCGCTCTCTTAGCAGAACAAAGGTCGGGATTTGAGCTTAGCTTTTCAATAGCAAAACCAAATACTGACTTTTAACTTACCCGAAGTCAGAAGCTAATTTAATTTCATTGAAAAAGACCAAAGCCTAATTACCCTATCTCCGATTCGATATAACCGTTTCAGCTCGGGCTGTATCAACAAACCTTAACGACCATAGTGACTCTGATTTCTGCTTCGATTATCCAGCTGCAAATTTAGAACAAAATCAACAAAATACAATACCTACAAATTTAATAGACTATATTAAAACAACCCTATTTCTTCAATTTCGGCCCTGTGATTTCTATTAAAAATATTTATACGCACCGGGAACATTGAATCCGATTTTTGTCAGTGTTACCTCTGCTTCAGAACCCTCAGAAAAACTGACATAGAGCAAGGCAGCAAGCCAACGTCTAAAATCTAAAAAAACACGCCATTCCGATTTGTCATACAAATTCAAGAATGTTTAAAAATAAAAATCAAACTAGTTTAAAAGCCATTAAACGAACACCTAAGTGCCTCAAAAAGAACAATGTTGAAAACTACATCTGTGTTTAAAACTTAATAATAACTCTGGAGCTTCTAACCCTATCTTTGTTTTAAGTTCTTTAACATCATCATGAGGGAAGCAGTGTAAACGCAAAGTGTGCTGTAATCAAAAAGAAACCACGTATAATTCGTGGATTGACGTGCGATTGTATTAAAATAACAGATTAAGCTTTTACCGAAACCACCTATCACATTATTAAAACGCTTAAGTCGGACACCTGCTCATGATCTTGTCAGAACTTTCATAAATAAGGTTTTGTCATAAGCTTGACTTCATTCAGCGCAGCCCACTCTGCTCGTTTGAAAGCTTGCCGGTGTCAGATCCACAAAAAAGCCAAAAGAAAAGAGTTGTTATGCAACAAGATGAAATATTACTAAGAGAGAATAAGGATCGGTTTGTGATTTTACCGATCAACTACCCCCAGATCTGGGAGATGTATAAGAAAAGTGAGGCTAGTTTCTGGACGGCTGAGGAGATCGATCTTTCTTCTGATCAGAAAGACTGGAACAATCTTAACGATGGTGAGAGACATTTCATTTCGCATATTCTTGCATTTTTTGCAGCCAGCGATGGGATAGTGAACGAAAATCTTGCAGTAAATTTCATGAGCGAAGTACAAGTTCCGGAGGCTCGTTGTTTCTATGGGTTTCAGATCATGATGGAGAACATCCACTCTGAAACTTACGCTCTTTTGATTGATACTTACATTAAAGATCCTGCTGAAAAGGATCGTTTATTCCACGCTATTGACACCGTTCCCTGCGTAACTAAAAAAGCAGAATGGGCTCTTAAATGGATAAACAACGGAACTTTTGCACAACGTTTGGTTGCTTTTGCAGCAGTTGAAGGCATTTTCTTCAGCGGTAGCTTCTGCTCTATTTTCTGGCTTAAGAAACGCGGTTTAATGCCGGGTTTAACCTTCAGCAACGAGCTTATCTCGCGTGATGAAGGCATGCACTGCGAATTCGCCTGCCTATTATACAGCATGTTGAGCAACAAACTTCCGGAAGCAGAAGTTGTTGAAATTATTTCTGATGCAGTTGCCATCGAAAAAGAATTTATTACTGATGCATTGCCGGTTGCACTGATTGGAATGAATGCCAGGTTAATGAGCCAATATATTGAGTTCGTAGCAGACAGATGGCTGGTTGAACTGGGTTATAATAAGATTTATAATGCTACCAATCCTTTTGATTTTATGGAGATGATCTCTCTTCAGGGAAAAACAAACTTCTTTGAAAAGAGGGTTGGCGATTACCAGAAAAGTGGCGTTTTGTCATCAAAAGAAAGCCAGGGCTTCTCTCTGGATGAGGACTTTTAATTAGATAGGAGATTTGAGACGTTAGATATGAGAGCCTGTTAAGGCACATAAACTAATTCGAAATCTGATGCGATAGACTTTCTATTGCTACAGTTAAATCTCTCGGGCAAATAAGAATAGAAAAGGAACAACAGAGGTGTTTACTTCATCAGGCATTCATCTCACATAAAAAACTCCCAACATGTTTGTAGTAAAAAGAGACGGACAAAAAGAATCTGTAAAATTTGACAAGATCACAGCTCGGATTGAAAAGCTGTGCTATGGTTTCTCATCATTGGTAGATCCGATTGATGTTGGAAAGAAAGTAATCGAAGGATTATTTGATGGTGTTACTACTTCTGAGCTGGATAATCTAGCGGCTGAAACGGCGGCATCATTAACCACTAAACATCCTGATTACGCTTTATTAGCATCAAGGATTGCGGTTAGTAACTTACACAAGAATACAACCAAATCCTTCTCTAAAACCATGAAGATGTTGCACGAATATATTGATCCTAAAATCAACAAACATGTGCCTCTTATTGCAGACGACATTTGGGAAGTTATTCAAAAAAACTCGGCTATTTTAGATAGTTCCATCATCTACGATCGCGACTTTGGATTTGATTACTTCGGATTTAAAACGCTTGAAAAATCATACCTTTTAAAAATTGATGGTAAGATTGTTGAGCGTCCGCAGCACTTATTTATGCGTGTATCAGTTGGTATCCACAAGGATGATATTGATAGTGTTATCAAAACCTATAATTTAATGAGTGAGCGTTGGTTTACTCATGCCACTCCTACTCTGTTTAACGCAGGTACACCAAAGCCACAAATGTCTTCTTGCTTCCTTTTAACCATGCAGGATGACAGTATTGACGGCATTTACGATACATTAAAACAAACCGCTAAGATTTCACAAAGTGCCGGCGGTATAGGTTTAAGCATTCATAATGTGCGTGCAACAGGTTCGTACATTAGTGGAACAAACGGCACAAGCAATGGTATAATACCAATGCTAAAAGTATTTAACGATACTGCCCGTTATGTAGACCAAGGTGGAGGTAAACGTAAAGGAGCCTTTGCTGTATACCTTGAGCCATGGCATGCAGACATCTTTGACTTTTTAGACTTGCGTAAAAATCATGGTAAAGAAGAATTGCGTGCCCGCGATTTATTTTATGCGCTTTGGGTGTGCGATTTATTCATGAAACGTGTTGAGGACAATGGAGATTGGAGCCTATTCTGTCCGCACGAAGCACCAGGCTTACATGAATGTCACGGTGCTGAATTTGAAGCACTGTATGAGAGATATGAGCAGGAAGGCAGAGCCCGTAAAACAATAAAGGCACAGGAGCTTTGGTTCGCAATCCTTGATTCTCAGGTTGAAACAGGAACTCCGTATTTATTATACAAAGACGCTGCAAACGCGAAATCAAACCAGCAAAACCTTGGAACTATCAAAAGTTCTAACCTTTGTACAGAAATCATCGAATACACGGCGGCTGATGAGGTAGCGGTTTGTAACCTTGCTTCGCTTGCTTTACCTCGCTATATCATCGATGGCGTATTTGATCATCAAAAGTTATATGATGTAACTTATCAGGCTACATTAAACCTGAACAGGATTATCGATTATAACTATTACCCTGTTGAAGAGGCTCGTAACTCAAACTTGCGTCACCGTCCAATCGGGCTAGGAGTTCAAGGTTTGGCAGATACGTTCATCCAGTTACGTTTACCTTTCGAGAGCGAAGGAGCAAAACAGTTAAATAAAGAAATCTTCGAAACGATCTATTTTGCAGCTATGACGGCTTCTAAAGACATCGCCATCAAAGAAGGTGCATACGAAACGTTTAAAGGTTCTCCACTATCACAAGGTAAATTCCAGTTCGACCTTTGGAATGAAAAACCAGCAAGCGACCGTTGGGATTGGGAAAACCTGCGTTTGGATGTAATGAAACATGGTGTACGTAACTCCCTTTTAGTTGCGCCAATGCCAACTGCTTCAACATCTCAAATTCTTGGTAATAACGAATGTTTCGAGCCATATACTTCAAACATTTACACCCGTCGTGTATTAAGTGGTGAGTTTATTGTAGTTAACAAATATTTGCTTCGTGACTTAGTTGAGCTTGGCTTATGGGATAACGACATGAAGAACAAGATCATCGCTGAAAACGGATCTATTCAAAACATCCCTGAAATTCCTGCTGACATTAAAGAACTTTACAAAACTGTTTGGGAGATCAAGATGCGTAATATCATCGATATGGCTGCTGATCGTGGTGCATACATCTGTCAATCGCAATCGTTAAACTTATTTGTAAGTTCTCCAAACGCGGCCAAACTTACTTCAATGCACTTCTACGCATGGAAAAAAGGCTTGAAAACGGGCATGTACTACCTGCGTACTCAAGCGGCTGCGCAAGCGGTTAAATTTACTGTTGAAAACCAGGGCGGTAAGAACATGGAGCCGGTTATCCCTGAAAACATACAGCAAATTGCAGACGAAATTCCAGCAGGACCAATGTGTTCGATGGAAGAAGGCTGCGTAACTTGCTCAGCATAAGGAGAATTACGATTGAGGGAATTACGATTTACGAATTATTCCCTCAAATCGCTTATATTCAAAAAAGGAATTACAACTGGAAATCTTAAGGATTTCTTCTTGTAATTCCTTTTTTGTTATGCTTCATTTAGTAACCTTTACAGGAATCGTAATTCGTAAATCATTAAATCGTAAATCCCTTGTCTAAACACGAAATTATTACCTGCGAACGCTGCAATAAGCGGATGGAATGTAAGGCAAATGCTTACACTAAATGTCAGTGCAGTGGTGTTCAGTTAAACTTAAATGAGGTTCAGTATGTTAGTGAATTGTATGAAGGCTGTCTTTGTGCAAATTGCTTAACAGAGCTAAAACAGGAATATTTAACTTTGATTCAAACTGGCGACCATGAACATTGAAGAACGCAAAGCACTTTCTGAAACCCGAATATTTAAACCGGTATTTGCCTCAGATACTAATCATTACAGCACATTACATGGTGGCGTAGCCATGAAGATGATGGACGATACTGCATTTATTGCTGCCACCCGATTCTCACGTTTGCCGGTTGTAACTGTATCATCCGATAAAATTAACTTTAGCAAACCCATCCCGGAAGGAACTATTGTTGAAGTTGTTGCAAAAGTAAGCGAACTTGGAACGACAAGTATTAAAATTTCGGTAGACGTTTTTATTGAACAGATGTACGAAGAAAAACGCGAGCTGGCCATTCATGGTGAACTGACCTTTGTTGCACTGAACGCAAATAAGAGGCCCGTTTCGATTGTGAGCCATCTGAAGGAGCTTGGGGTAGAGATGGATTAAAGTATTGCCTTAACGCTTTTCAATTTGTAAATTTGAGTATGACTACTGCTGAGATTAAAACAGAAATTCAAAAAGCATTAAATGAAATCCCTGAATATGCATTGCATGATGTACTCTCTTTTCTTCAGGAAGTAAAAGATCATACCCCGGATAAAGAGGCGATTTTCAGACACTTAGATCAAATCATAAAAGAAGACAGAGATCTATTGAAAAAGCTTGCTCAATGATTAACAAAGAGCTTGTTGAACAAATCCATAATAAGCTTATAACTGAATTTGGAGGAGCTCATGGCACCAGAGATTTAGCCGGACTCGAAGCGGCAATTGCAAGACCCTATGCTACCTTTGGAGGTGCAAGCCTATACCCTGCGCCGGAAGACAAAGCTGCGGCTGTATTAGAGAGCATAGTTATTAATCACCCATTCATTGATGGTAATAAAAGAACGGCCTATGCTTTATCACGAATATTTTTATTACTTGACGATTTTGATATTGAAGCCTCACAGGAGGAAAAATATGAAATGGTAATACAAGCAAGTCGTGGCGATATTCGATTTGAGGAAATCAAATTGTGGATAAAAGCCCGGTTAATAGAAAGATAAATCCATTAGACCTGAGCACCTATCACTCACAATTTCTACTTTATCTAAAATTCTCTAACTTCACGCCCTCAAATACATAACAATGAAATTACTTGAAGGAAAAACCGCTTTAGTTACCGGAGCATCAAAAGGCATCGGCCGTAAAATAGCTGAAAAATTTGCAGAGCAAGGAGCTAACGTAGCTTTTACATATTTATCGTCCGTTGAAAAAGGACAAGCTTTAGAGCAAGAACTTCAATCGGCAGGCACAAAAGTTAAAGGCTATCGTTCTGATGCTTCTAAATTTGCTGAGGCTGATCAATTAATCACTGATATTGTTGCTGATTTCGGCACCATCGATATCGTGGTTAATAATGCTGGTATCACTAAGGATGGTTTATTACTTAGAATGACTGAACAGCAATGGGATGACGTTTTGGAAGTGAATCTTAAATCGATCTTCAACATCACCAAAGCTGCTTCAAAAATCATGATGAAAAACCGCAAAGGTGTGTTTATTAACATGAGTTCGGTTGTTGGTGTTCAGGGAAATGCTGGTCAGGGTAACTATGCTGCTTCAAAAGCCGGAATCATTGGTTTCTCCAAATCGATGGCAAAGGAGCTTGGTTCAAGAAACATCCGGACCAACGTAGTAGCACCGGGCTTCATCAAAACTGAAATGACAGAAGTATTAGACCCTAAAGTGGTTGAAGGCTGGGAGGCTAACATTCCATTAAAACGTGCAGGAGAAACTGCAGATATCGCAAATGCTTGTGTATTCTTAGCGTCAGACATGGCGTCTTACATCACCGGACAAGTGATTGCTGTTGACGGCGGAATGTTATAACAGTCATCTTCTAAAAAGACAAAAGCCTTCATGTGCGAGAACCCTTATCTTAACAATCTGGCATGTGATAGCTTCATTTCCATAAAAAAAGAATTAATTCAATGAAAAATGGCATATTTACGTTCGTACTTATGCCATTTTTATTTCAATTACAATTCACCTCGTTCTCTGTTTTGTGGATGCTGATAAGCTTGCTGATCGGGCTTGGTTACGCATTTTTACTCTATAACAGAAAATCTGATTTACCGGTATCCATTATAAGGCTACTGTTCACATTAAGAACATTGGCCGTGGCATTCATCGCATTCCTGCTATTTGCCCCACTGGTTAGAACATCTAAAAAGAGCATTGAGAAACCATTGATCTTTATCCTGCTGGATAACTCAGCATCTATAGCTGTTTCCGAACCAGCTAACTTCAATCTATCTGCGTACACTTCTGGCATAAAAAAACTAGCTTCAGACTTTGACGAGGATTATGAAGTTAAAACACTGAGGTTTGGCAAAGACGTTCAAAACTCGACTTCATTAAACTATAAAGAACAAACAACCGATATTGGCTCTGCCCTTAAAAATATTACCGAGAATTACCCGAACCGAAACATTGGGGCTGTAATTCTGGCAACCGATGGTTTATATAATGCAGGTAGCAATCCGCAATATGAAGCCCAAAACATTAAAGCGCCAATCTATACGGTTGCTCTTGGCGACACTCTTCCTAAAAAAGATTTGGTTGTAACCAATGTAAATTATAGCAATATTGTTTACCTCGGCAATGATTTTCAGATTGAAGTTGAACTGGCAGCCTATCAATGCAAGGGGCAGTCTACAACACTTAGCGTAAGTGGAAAAAGCAGCAAAGTTTTTGAAAAAGTCGTTCCTGTGTCTTCCAATGATTACAAAATATCTTTACCCATAATCCTTTCTGCCAAACAAAAAGGAATTCAAAAATTCACAGTAAACCTTTCGGGTGTTGCCGGAGAACTCTCAAAAGACAATAACTCATATACTTTTTTTGTGGAGGTAATAGATGGAAAACAGAAAGTATATATCCTTGCTAACTCTCCGCATCCGGACGTTGCGGCTCTTAAACAAAGCATAGAGAGTAACAAGAATTATGAAGTAAAAACCGGGTTCATCAGTGATTATAAGCCGGACGATATAGAAAAATCAAACGTACTGATTTTACATCAGCTACCTTCTGGCAATTACCTTACACCTGCTTTCAAAAAGCTGCTGGAGAATAAAAATTGCTGGTTTATCCTGGGCGACCAAAGTAATGTGAATACGTTTTCGGCGACTCAAAATTTGCTTGATATAGCTACCAATGGTAATAATCAGGAAGTATTGGCTCAGGTTAGCCCAGATTTTTATGAGTTTGTTATTTCTGATGCCACTAAAGAAAAGATTAAAAACTTTGCTCCCTTAATTACTCCATTCGGACACTACGGATTGAAGGCCGAAGCATCAGTACTTTTACAACAACAAATTGGGAAGATTAGTACTGAAAAACCACTCTTTGTTTTCTCTAAAAACACCAAATACAAAACAGCTGTTTTATGCGGCGAAGGAATCTGGCGCTGGAGGATAGAAGACTTTAAAGAGAACAATTCACACCAGGCGGTGGATGAGCTGATCGGAAAAAGCGTTCAATATCTCTCAAGCAAGGAAGATAAACGGAAGTTTAGAGTGTACCCCGCAAGAAGTAATTTTGATGAAAGCGAACACGTTGTTCTTAATGGCGAGCTTTACAATAATACGTATGAGCTGATAAACACCCCGGACGTTTCAGCAACGCTTAAAAATGATGCTGGTAAAAGCTATCCTTTCCTGTTTTCGAGAACTGGCAACACGTATATTTTAGATGCCGGAATTTTACCTTTCGGAGAATATTCCTTCGTGGCAAACACGCAATTAGGGACAGAGAAACTTAAATCGGAAGGTAAATTTGTAGTAAGTCATCAACAAGCTGAACTGAGACAAACCACTGCTAACCATCAATTGCTAAATAATATTTCGCAGCAAAGCAAAGGCGAATTAATATATCCCGACATGCTGGCTGGCCTGGCAGAAAAGGTTAAGAAAAACGAACTGGTAAAGTCTATCTCTTACGAGAACCGGCGTTACGATGATCTGATCAATTTGAAAGCATTATTCTTTATTGCCTTAGCGCTGCTAAGTTTGGAATGGTTTAGCAGAAAGCGGAACGGCGAAATTTAATTACTGAGGTCGAAGATAGAAGCAGAGAACCTCAGTTTTACTCTTCCACACTCCATCTATACTACCATCTTGTTTTTGCTTCCCGCTAAAAATAAAAACCTGATGGTTGGCAGAATTAAAGCAGCGGAAAGTCCATAATCTTTCTTCGGTACTAAATACGCCCGTTACAACGTATCTGCGATTACGGGCTGATTCAAAATAGGTGCCTTTATACTTCAGCAACTCGTACCCTTCAGACATAAATTCGGAAGATATTTTTACAGGATCAAGCATTAACTTAACATAAGAACGCCCTTTAACCTCGCCGATAAAACATAAGCGACTGTTAATTCGTTCGCCATGCTGCAGCCGAACAGAGCCAAAAGCACCAGGATCTGGAATAAAAAAAAGTAAATGTAGAAAGACTAGGACTTTCCTAATAATTGGCTTAAACACAGGCAGAAAATTGAATACTTAATTAAAAGATTGATTTATCTTCCGGTTCTTTCTCCTTGATAATAATGTAAACATCTTCGTTGGCTTTTTTCATCAGATATTTCTCACGGGCAAACTTTTCAAGCATCTCCTGATTGGACGACAGCTCGTTCAGATCTTTCTTAACCCGCTCCGTTTCTGATGTATAGAAGCCCTTTTCCTCTTCTAACTTATGAAGCTGCGTACGGTATTCGTATTGCGAAAACAGGTCGTTTCTGTCAAAAAACAACATCCAACCCACAAAAAAAGCCGTCACCAGAAAATACTTGTTGCTAATAATCCCTACAGTCCGTTTCATGTATACAAACTTACATAAAAAGGCTTAGCTTTTTAAAATGCTGATTACCTTAAATATACATTTTCTATCATTCATACATCAACGCATTTTATAGCCGATGGCTCTTTTAAAATAAATCTTAAAAAAATGATAAATAGTATGCAGGTTCACATCCATCTTTAAAGCTTCATTAACCTGGAGCAAGGCTGCATCAGGATTAAAGTTATGCAAATGATCGGATACCTTGGCAAAGTATTGGGCATAGGACCGGATGGCTCTCTTTTTTAATTTTTCCTTCTTTTCCGCCGGTATTAAATCCTGAATAGTATCTATTACCTTTAATGTATCAGTAATATTCTCCCCGCTTATCAACGATCTGGTTGTAATGTTATTGGAATGCAACCGATATCTCGACAGTGTTTTCGGAGAATAAGCCATTTGATATTTCGATGCAATCCGTATCCACATATTCCAGTCTTCGCCATAATGAACTCCGTAGAAGCTACCGAGATCTTCGTAAACAGACCTCTTTACCACCATAGACGGAGGCTGAATTACCTGCCCCTCGGCCAGCACATCGAAAATATCTTTCACGATACCATTGCCTAAAGCAAGTTTTTTACCGGGCCATAAATCCATATCTTCAGGACTTACATATTTAAAACCGGTAAAGGCGGCCCCTGCTTTTGGATAGGTTTTAAAAAGCTCATCAATCTCATTATAAAACCCCGGCATCACAAAATCATCCCCATGCAAAATGTGTACTTGCTGTCCTACAGCCCTGTTAATGCAGGTTTCAAAATTGCGAAGACTTCCCCGGTTAAATGGCTGCCGATAAAATGAAACACGTCCCTTTCCTACTCTCTTCACAATCGCCTCCACATCATCGTCTGTACTGCAATCGTCAACAACTTCTATCTGCATAAATTCTGCCGATGGAGCCTGCTCCAAAACACTCTGTAATGTTTTAACCAGATAACTTGAACAATTAAAAGTAGGGATCATAACAGACCAAACTGTTCTGCTTACCTCCTCGGGTAATGGCAAAATCTCAGGTGGTGATTGTGGTGTGCGCTCGTTATTTGTCATTAAAAAGCAGCATTAATTTCAGGAGATCTCCCGAATAAATTATCGATCAATTATTAAGACAAAAACCATGTAATTACTTTACAGTTTGATTTGGGATTGAAGTTTTTTCAATCCTGCTTTGGTTATATGATACTCTAAAATAGCATTTATCTTTGTAATTAAAAATCAAAGGCTTACGATCCTCCTTACATTTCTTTTAAACTATCGTTAATTAATCGCATTTTTATATAAACAAGAATTTGCATGCAGAAACGCCGCTCCGATTCTAAACCCTGGTGGAATTGGGAAATTAATTCTAAACAACGTTTTTTCAGTTTAGGGCTGAGAGAAACTTTTTATAACAAAGGATTGATTTTACGTCTGGTACGTCGTGATTTACTCGCAAGTTATTATCAAACGTTGATTGGCCCCTTCTGGATCTTTCTCCAGCCTTTGTTAACTACGCTTGTCTACATTGTAATATTCGACAAATTTGCGAAGATAAGACCCGATGATAAAATACCGGCAATTCTCTTCTACCTCCCGGGAAGTATTATATGGACCTTCTTTAATGACTGCTTTACAGGCACCATGTATACCTTTATCGCCAATGCACATATTTTCAGCAAGGTATACTTCCCAAGGCTTGTTGTACCACTGAGTAATACCATCACCCAGTCCATACGCTTGAGCATTCAATGCCTGCTTTTCCTGATCATCTATCTTTATTACTATTTACGATACCATAATGTGGACCCAGCGGCTGTGTCAGTATTATTTTTACTGCCTTATACAGTGTTGCTTACTGCTGGTTTTGCATTAGGATCGGGATTAATTACCAGTGTTTTCGTGGCAAAATACAGGGATCTGGAAACCTTTATTCAATTCTTCCTGCGACTTTTCATGTTTGCAACACCGGTGGTTTATTCCAGCAACATTGTTCCCGAAGAATACAAAATGCTTTTTTGGCTGAATCCGCTTACTCCGGTCATAGAAACGTTCCGCTCTACGTTGTTAAACAATGACGGATGGGCGACAGTAAATCATCTTATAATTGCCACAATGGAGGTTGCGGTGATTTTTGTTGTTGGACTTTTTCTGTTTAAACGACGGGAAGTTAAGGTAATGGATACTATTTAAGCCCTATGAATTATGAGTAAACTGGTTATACAAGCCGAAAACATCTCAAAGCATTTCCGTTTGGGGAACATTGGAGCCACTACATTGAAACAGGATATTTATGATTTTTTCAAGAAAAGAAGTTTTTTTAGAGGAAGCGCCAAAAACCCTATACCAGATGCGGTGGATCACCCGAACGATATATGGGCGCTGAAAGATGTCAACCTGGATATTTACGAAGGTGATGTTTTAGGCTTTGTGGGTAAGAATGGATCAGGGAAGTCGACTTTACTGAAAATACTTTCCCGGATCAGTCATCCAACAACCGGCATAATACGTGGCCGGGGTCGTATCGCGAGTTTACTCGAAGTAGGGACCGGATTTCATGCCGAGCTTACAGGCAGGGAGAATATTTACCTTAATGGACAGATACTGGGCCTGAATACTGGGCAAATTAACGATCGCTTCGATAGAATTGTTGATTTCTCTGGTATTGAAAGGTTTCTCGACACCCCCGTTAAACGCTATTCAAGCGGGATGTACGTTCGTTTGGCGTTTGCTGTTGCAGCGCACATGGAAGCCGATATAATGATTATTGATGAGGTTTTGGCCGTGGGAGATTCCGAATATCAGATGAAATGCCTGGCCAAAATGAAAGAAATTTCTAAAGAAGAAGGTAAAACAGTTCTGTTTGTGAGTCACAACATGCAAACGATCCGGAACCTTTGTACAAAAGCGCTGTACCTCGACAAAGGCCGTGTTGCTGATATTGGCCATCCTGATTTGGTTGTTTCTAATTACCTGCGCAAAGAACAGGTTGAGTTTCTTTACCAGGAACACGACCAATCGGATGCACCTGGAAGCAAAACAATCAAAATAAAGGAGCTGGAGATTGTTCCCGATTATATGGGTGGGCCTGAGAAAATACGAACGGATACGCCACTTACCATCAACCTGGAGTTTTGGTATACAGGAGAACCCGCAATTGACCTTGCTGTTAGCGTTCTGCTTTTCACCTTTTCCGGAGATTGCATTTTTGATGTGCGATCTTCCTTTAAAAAAGTTCACAAAGGATTGCTTAAAGGCGAATGTACTATCCCAGCAAACTTTTTAAATGATGGCTCTTACTATGTTTCTCTCGCATTTGTGAATGGTGAAAATAAACTCTTATTCGAATATGATATTTGTTTATCATTTGAAGTGGAGGATGCCGCCAAATTAAATAACTGGTATGGTAAATGGCTTGGCTTCGTACGTCCGGAATTTACGGTTGATTTAAGTCAGAAAGAACTTGCTGAATAATGGAACTTTTCCATCCGTACAACATACAGCACCTACAAATTACTGAAGTTAAAAACTTTACACCTCAGGACGAAAATTACTACGTCGTTTTATGGTGGAAAAAAACTCCTCTGGGGCACCTCTATATTGAAACGACAAAAACGGACAATCTGTCGTTTAAGCAATTAGCTTTAAGCGCTGTACATAGTAGCCTCACTTATTACTTCCAGGCGAACAATAACTTTAATATTACCGATTTCAAGGATAAGTTCCTTAATGACGATCCGCTCGCTGAAGATATCTTATCGCAGGTGGTAACTGCTCCTGAAGCAAGACAAACGGGCACTATTTCTATCGTCATCTGCACAAGAAACCGGCCTCAGGCCATTGAAAGGTGTATTAAATCACTACTTTCATCGTCGGATACAGATTTCGAACTCATTATCGTTGATAACAATCCGGATAATGACCTTACAGAGCTCGCGGTAAAAAAATTTCCAGGGGTAAAATACATCCGTGAAAACCGGAAAGGCTTAGACATTGCCCGAAATACTGGCGCACAAAATGCATCTCACGAAATTATTGCTTATACCGACGACGATGTAATTGTTGATTTGGATTGGGTTAAAAACATCAAAACTTGTTTCAACCATCCATTTACCATGGCGGTAACAGGTCTGGTTATTCCCAACAGCCTTCAAACCAAGGCACAGTATAAATTTGAAAAAGAATGGGGCTTTAACAAAGGTTACCAACCCAAGGTGTTTAACTGGCAATACTTTCAGCAGCACAAAGCCAATGGGGTTCCGGCCTGGGATGTGGGAGCCGGTGCTAATATGGCCTTCCGACGACAGGCATTTGAAATTGCCGGCTATTTCGATGAACGTTTAGATGTAGGAGCTTCGGGTTGCAGCGGCGATTCGGAAATGTGGTACAAGATATTGGCCGAAGGCTGGAATTGTAATTACTACCCACATCTGTTTGTTTTCCATGAGCATCGGGACACAATGGATTCCTTAAAGAGTCAGCTTTTTTACTACATGCGGGGCAATGTAAGTTCCCTATTGGTTCAGTATGAAAAGTACCGGCATAGAGGCAATCTTAAGAGGGCATACCTTAGTTTGCCCACCTATTATCTGCAAAGGATTTTCAGAAGCATCCGGCATTTACAAAACCATAATCTGGATACATTAGGCACTGAAATTAAAGGCTGTATATCTGGCTGGTGGTTTTATCAGAAAAATAAAAGTCGCCAAACATATGTAAGAAAATACAAGCCCTTATTTGAAGATGCTGTCGTTAAGCCAAACACGGTTATTTCGGTCATCATTCCCTGTTACAACCATGCCCATTATTTAAAAGATGCCCTGGAAAGCGTATTCAATCAAAGCTATAAACAGGTTGAAATTATAGTGGTTGACGATGGCTCGACAGACAATACCGCAGAACTTTGCAGGGAATATCCGCAGGTAAAATATGTACGACAGGAAAGAGTTGGTTTATCCGCGTCAAGAAATGCTGGGGTTAATGCCAGCACAGGAAGCTACCTGGTATTTTTAGATGCCGATGACATGCTTCAGCCAACCGCGATAGAAACCAACCTGTTCTACTTCTCCTACTTTAAAAACATTGTTTTCGTTTCCGGAGCTCACGATAAAATTGATGAAAACGGCAACGAACTACCTGTAGCGCCTGCTGTTCAGAAAATTTACGATTGCTATGAAGCGCTTCTTCAAGGTAACTACATTGCCATGGAAGCAACGGTGATGTACAGACGGGAGTTGTTTTTTGCCTTCCAGTTTGATCCATCATTAAAGGCCTGCGAAGACTATGATATCAACCTTCGCATTAGTCGCTATTTCCCGGTATTCAGTCACGTTAAGAAAATAGCTATTTATCGTATCCATACCCAAAACATGTCAAAAGATAAGTCGCTGATGCTTTCTTATTCTTTAGAAGTACTCCAGAGACAGGAGCCTCTTTTGAAAACAGAGGAAGAGAAACAGCTATTTCAACAAGGCATTAAAAACTGGACGGAATACTACACTTCCTCCTCCGAATAAAAAAAGGCATCCGCTTCATCAACGCATGCCTTTTAATACTCTCTCTCCCCTTACTACTTCTTTTCGTCGGGAACAAAGCTCATCGACACCGAGTTCACGCAATGCCTTGTATTCTTTGAGGTAAACCCTTCTCCCAAAAACACGTGACCTAAGTGTCCGCCACAGTTAGCGCAAACAATTTCGGTACGCATTCCATCCGGGTCCGGAATACGTTTTACAGCGCCTTTAATTTCGTCATCAAAACTTGGCCATCCGCAATGCGAATCGAACTTTGAATCCGAACGGTAAAGTGGTGCGTTACACCGGCGACAGACATAAGTTCCTTTTTCTTTATTGTTTAGCAACTTACCGGTTCCGGGATACTCGGTTCCCTTGTGTACAATTACTCTTTCTTCTTCCGGAGTTAATTTATTGTATTCCATTTTATTTTTCGTGCTTGATGCTGACTGCGTTTGTTCTTTCTTTTTATCCTGTGCGCAGGATGTAAAGCTAATTAACAAGAGGCCGGCGAAAATGCTTAAAAGTTTCATAATGATTTTAAATATAACGTTTATCTCTTTGTTGCGATATAGCTGAAATCCTGACAAAGAGATTTTTACTTTGCTGTTATTTGTACACAAATATTCGGCTTACCTTTACGTCAATGAAAATCACCCTGCTGGTTATCGGAAAAACTGAAGACAAGTACTTAAAAGAAGGTATTGAAAAGTATCTGAAGCGTTTAAAACATTATATAAAGTTTGATCTGGTAGAGATTCCCGAATTAAAAAACACTAAAAATCTCTCTGAAGATCAACAGAAATCCAAAGAGGCGGAACTGCTTGGGAAGCATTTAAATTCCCAGGATCATGTGGTGCTGCTTGATGAACGGGGACTTGAATTTAGCTCAATTCAGTTTTCGGCCTTTATAAACAAGAAAATGCTGGGAAGTGTACAGAATCTGGTATTTATTGTAGGCGGACCTTATGGATTTGATGCTGTTTTGCAATCTATAGCTAAAGACAAGATCTCTCTTTCTAAAATGACATTCTCGCATCAAATGGTACGACTGTTTTTTGTTGAACAGCTTTACCGGGCATTTTCTATTTTAAAAGGAGAGCCCTATCATCATGAATAAAGGAAGGTTTTTTAACATTCATAAAGCTATCAACACCAACAGCTTAACATATCCGTTGTAGATAAAGAAACCATTAAACCGCTAATAAAATATGATTGAAGGATTTAAACCGAGGCATTACAGGTTCAAAGGAGCCAATACCAGCAATGAAAAAAAATATTTCTGGCTTGCATGGCTGATAGGAATTATCTTCCTGGCAATAATTGTATATTTCTTTTAAACTAAAAAAGCTGATTACTCAGCCTTTTTAGTTTTTTTTACTTTTGGAGCAGGTTTTTCTTCTTCAGTTACCGATGCTTCTGCCTCTACTGGCTCAGCTTCGGGTGTTTCTTCTGCCGCAGCTACTGCAGGAGCTTCGTTAAAAAGAGGCAGGTCCTTTAAGATGTTAAACCAGGTAATGATCTTCTTCATATCCGAAGCATATACCTTCTCTTCATCGTGACCCGGCGCTACTTCTCTAAAAAACTCACGCATTTTCTTGCCATCAGCCTTTGCATCAGGAACCGATGCGGCATTTTTAATATTTTCAAGAATGTCCGACAATTTTAAATCGTCATCTTCACCAAAAACGGTAATATCTTCTAATGAAGCTAACTTAGCAGTGCTTAAATTCACCACAAGCTTCAATTTCTGGGCATCAAGTCCTTCTAAAACAAAACCTGATTTATTCTGCCCGATAACTTTAAATAGCCCCGGTTTTCCGGAAACTGCAACTAATCCTCTTAGGTTCATGTGTGTTATCAGATTTAGAGATCTGAGGCTTAATACTTAAAAGCTATAAGCCTCAGCAATCTATTTATGCTTCTTCCTCTATAATATCTATTCCTAAAATCTTATCACCCTGGCGAATAGCGTCAACAACATCAACATTCTCAACCACTTTACCGAAGCAAGTATGATTGCGATCTAAATGCGCAGTGTTTTTACGACTGTGACAAATAAAGAATTGAGAGCTTCCTGTATCACGGCCTGCATGAGCCATAGAAAGAACACCTCTGTCGTGGAATTGATTGTCGCCGGTTAATTCACATTTGATACGAGTGCCCGAACCTCCTGCACCAGTTCCGGTAGGATCGCCTCCCTGAATAACGAAATCAGGAATTACACGGTGAAAAGTAACACCATCATAAAATCCTTCTTTAGCCAGCTTTAAGAAATTAGCTACGGTATTTGGCGCATCTTTATCGTAGAACTGTACGGTCATATCGCCTTTTTCTGTTCTTATAATTGCTTTGCTCATGTCCTTCTGTTTAGCGTTTTAGAGGGGGGCAAAGTTAATTATTTCAGCCACATAGCCATTATTATAATTAAGAATTTAGCACGATGCTGATACAGTTAGAATTACCCTGCACTCTGGCAACCATTATCTATGATCAATAAACCAGAATCCCCAAAATCATTCATTCTTTCTGCATAACTTAGGGCAAGTATTTGCGTTAATACAACATGGCAAAATTCAGCTTCCTTATCCTGCTCTTATTTTCAGGTCTGCTTGCAAAAGCATCGTCAATTCTTATCCCCATGGATGAGAATCAAAAGAATCATCTTAAGGCTTATGGGATTGCTTTCTGGACACTTAAAAGCGGTGCAGAAGCCGACTGGTTACTTAATTACCGTGGCGGCAGTTTCCTGATAAAATATGCACAATCATTGGAAAATGAATGCAAAATAAGAGGGGTATCTTACGAAGTTATAACTGACTCCAAGGTGAATAATATCCTTACGGAGATTGCTGATCCATCTGTAAATATGGACATGGTGAAGCTGGAAAAGGCCCCTAAAATAGCGGTGTATTCGCCTAAAAACAAACTACCCTGGGATGATGCAGTTACCCTTGTTCTTAGCTATGCCGAGATTCCTTATGACGTGGTTTATGATGAGGAGGTTTTAAAAGGCGAGCTTCCCAAATACGATTGGTTACACTTGCACCACGAAGATTTTACTGGTCAGTACGGCCGATTTTGGGCAACTTTCAGAACGGCCAGCTGGTATATTGAAGACGTGAAATTACAGGAAGCCGCGGCTAAAAAGTTAGGTTTTCAAAAGGTTTCGCAAATGAAGCTGGCGGTTGCCAAAAGTATACAGCAGTTTTGCGCTGGCGGCGGATTTTTATTTGCCATGTGTTCGGGCACTGACAGTTTTGATATTGCGCTTGCCGCCGAAGGAGTTGACATTTGCGAAAGTATGTTTGATGGTGATGGCGTGGATGCCGGCGCTAATTCAAAACTCGACTTCAGTAAAACCTTTGCATTCCAGAATTTTAAGCTGGATATGAATCCGTACAACTACGAGTTCTCTAATATCGATGCCAATCCTACCCGGAATCTGGCGCAGCCAAATGACTTTTTCACATTGTTTGATTTCTCGGCCAAATGGGATGTTGTGCCCACCATGTTAACGCAAAGCCATGATAAAGTAGTGAAGGGTTTTATGGGACAAACTACTGCCTTCCGCAAGGATTTGATTAAACCGGATGTGCTGGTAATGGGCGAGACCAAAGTTGCCAATGAAGCGCGATATATTCATGGTGATATTGGAAAAGGACAGTGGACATTTTATGGCGGTCATGATCCGGAAGATTATCAGCATGCAGTGGGTGACCCTCAAACCGATTTAAGCTTACACCCTAATTCTATTGGCTACCGCTTGATTTTGAATAACGTGTTATTCCCTGCAGCAAAGAAAAAGAAGCAAAAAACTTAGGTAAGATTAGGGATTACACGCAGAGGACACAGAGTGGAGGCGCAGAGTGCACAAAGTTTTTTTGAAGGCAGAGATGCTTAAGAGAGTTCAAAATTCAACACTAGTTTGGTGCTAAACACGGCATCCATTTACACTATCAGAGGTGTCTTCTTTCTGCCCTAATTTCTTTTGAAAATGGTAGCCAATAATTGAATGCCCCTGATTGAAGTAAAACTTATGCGAACGGGTGTTCTGCACATAGGTATTCAGCTCTAGCGAACGGCAATTATTTTCTTTTGCCCAATCTTCAATAAACGTGAAAAACGTTGCACCTATTCCCTGCGATTGCAATTCTGGTTTTACTACTACATTGTCTACTTCTAACTGTCTTCCGCAATAAAAGCGCACGGTAATCCAGCCGCTGGACATGGCAATCAGCTCCTCATTCAGAAACAAGCCAAAGCAACGGTAACTGTTAAAACTGAACATTTCTTCCAGATATGCCCACAGCTCGTTCTTTGAATATGCAGGATTAAGCAATAATCCAAGAGCTGCAATTTCGGCTATATCGGCCTTATTAAGTTCTTTAAAAACAAGATCGCTCATCATAATGGACGGAAAAATCAGGTTGATAAAAACGTTCTAATCGTAGAAATTCCACTGAACGCCAAATCTGAACAAAGACCCAGGCATTGGATAGCGGTTAACTGTATAGTATCCTCTAGAAAACAGTCCCTGGTTTGCATAATCATAACGCAAAAAGAGGTTTGCCCTATTTAATGCAAATTCGGCCCAGCCATCAACAACCGGAAAAGAATCAAACTTAACGGCATCATTAGGCACATAGAACTGGCTTACGTTTATAGCATAAGCAGGAGATGTAAATTTCGAGTTCCAGCGCACATCAAAACCCAAATGTGCTGCAACTGATTTGGAGAAGCGCCTTTTATAGTAAAAGCTGTTAAAAGTATACAGTTCGGGAGTTAGCAATATCTTTTGAAAATCTGATTTCTGAATAGCAACATGACTTTCCAGGTTAAAGCGTCCGAAGTGAAAATCTTTGCGAGCCGTAAGCTTCAGCATATTAATCAGGTTTCCAGCCTGAACGGGAGCTATCTGATTCGTATCAGTTTCCGCATAATAAAGGTATTTTCCGATCAAATAATACTCTGCCTTGGCGCTGAACTTATACTTTGAATTTAAATAAGCGAAAGACAAATTGTTGATCTTAGTATTGTCAAAGTTCTTATTATCCCAATTATTGTAAAAGTAATTCGATGTTTCATATAATGCTTCAGGCGATTTATTTTGAATGTAAGCCCCCAGAATTATCCGGCCAACAGACTGACTAAGCTGTATCTGAGCTTCCGACTCATAAAGATAATCGCCTGCATTCCGGCCTACGGTAATTTGGTTCACCTGGCCATTAATATTAATGCGATCACTGAAGCGATAGCCCAGATCTCCTTTCAGGGTAACATTCTGAAAGCTATTCAAAGGGCCCATTTGCTGGTACTTGTAGAAATCGTGCTGAATCCCTACATCCAGCTTCAGCTCATTTTTAACAAAGCTTAAAGAACGGCCACGAAGATAAAAGCTGTACCTGAACTCGTTACTTACATGCTTCAGTGTTGTAGAATCCTTTACATAAGCCACATCATCAGTACGATCAGGGAATACCTTGTAGGTATCATCCTGGTTTTTGAGGAACGTATAACTATCGTTATTGTAGCTAAACTGATGGGATAAACGCTGAGTTGGACGCACACTGAAAACTGAATCGGCATTCTTCGCGGTATCCAGACGGCCTATATAATAGAACTGCTTCAGGAACCAGTTTTTCTGTTTCCAGGTATGTTTTACAGGATTTGTACCCGATAGCTTTACGGCTGGCGAAATATTCCTGTTAGATTCAAACTCACCAAATACATCTTGCACGGTCGCTCCGTTCTCAGCATTTTTCAGGGTATTGAACAAACCATTCACCAGCAAATTGTACCGTTTCTTAGGCGATTCATACCAGGTAAAAACTGCGGCACTTAAATCGCTCGCATTCTGATTGGTGTAAAAACCCAGGTTATTATAACGGAAGTAATTCGCACCAATGTTCCAGTTAGGCTTGATATTCTGCGAATGTGTAACCTTAAATGTTTGCTCCTTTAAGGTCCCGTTTACGTAATAGAGGGATGTGAATGGCGTTCTGGCCCGATAATACTTAATCGAATCCTGGTTAAGGCGATAAAAATCCAGCGAATGAAATCCGGGATCAAACCCGATTGTTTTTCTTGGATTGAACAACAATTCGCGACCAGGCAATCCAATACTTCCCAAATTAATAGTTGGCCTATCTGGTTGTATAAGTGGGTTGTAATGATGAAAATGCGCTAGCGTAGTATCCAGAAAGAGCGTTTGCGTACTGTCTTTCAACAAGCCAACCGTGGTATAACGAATAAACTTGGCGGTAAAAATCACCGTATCCTGCTTCTCTTCCTCCAATTTTCTCAACGAGTCCAGCGCATCACTGTTCTTTCGCCCAGCAGAAGGACGCACCTGTGCATTGGCTGTAAAAGCTAAAATAAAACCTATCAGGAATAAATAATATTTCATTATAAAGACGAAAGCAGTTCTTTAAGAATGAGTGTCATCTTTGGCTCTGCTTCCTCAGCCACTTTTATTATTTGTTCAACAGAAACGGGCTCCAGGGTATCGTGGTAGCCCTCATCAGTAATCACCGAAATTGCGAAAACGGGCAATCCCATATGCTTTGCAACAATTACCTCGGGCACCGTACTCATTCCAACGGCATCGCCACCAATAATGCGCAAAAATTTATATTCAGCTTTAGTTTCCAGGTTAGGGCCTGCAACCGAAACATAAACTCCGGTGTGGCAGTTTATATCATGCTCTTTGGCAATTTCCAATGCTTTTGCAATTAGTTCTTTGCTGTAAGGCTGACTCATATCCGGGAAACGAGGTCCAAGATCGTCGTAATTTCTTCCCCGTAAAGGGTTGTCATGTTGCAGGTTAATGTGATCGTCGATTATCATCAGATCTCCTGTCTTAATATCCGGATTTAAGGCACCACTTGCATTAGAGACAAACAGTTTGTTTATTCCCAGCATTTTCATCACGCGAACCGGAAACGTAATCTGCTTCATATCGTACCCTTCGTAATGATGCAAGCGCCCCTGCATGGCCACTACCTTCTTCCCTCTCAGCATCCCAAATATCAACTTGCCCGAATGAAACTCGACAGTAGATATAGGAAAATTGGGAATATTGGAATACATCAGCTTGTGCTGAACCTCAATCTCGCTAACAAGCCCACCTAATCCGGTTCCTAAAATGATACCAATTTCGGGGACAAATTCGCCGATTCGTTTTTTGATATATTCGGTAGTGCTGTAAATGTCAACTAACATAGTCCTCAATTAAATGATTAAACCGACCGGCATCTGGCTCATGGATTTTTGCGGTAACCGGCAGATAATAAACGGGCAAAGTCTTTAATAGTTCTTCGAGCTCGGGCTTGCGTAAGCGCTGAGCGTCTTTTTCTGTTGTAATGATGATCTTGTTATTCTTATTGGATGCAGCAAAATCACTTACAAGTTTAGCAATATTTTTTTTGGTAAAAGGATAATGATCGGGATAATCATAGTGATGAAGCTCAACACCAAAACTTTTCAGCTTTTGCGCCAAGGGAGCAGGATTGGCGATTCCTGTAATCAGAAAAACCTCTGTTTGGGAATCTAAAGCAGACAACGCAATCTCTCCTGGAATCCATTCTGCATAAACGCCGGCAAGATTACCATAATCCAGATAGGAGAAAAACACCGCTTGATATGGATAAGGTTTTATGCGTTTTACAATCCTGGCTTGCTCCTCTGCACTAACATGTTCCGGGGTTTTGGTGATTACAATTACATTGGCCCTCTTCCTTCCCGAAAAGGGTTCTCTGAAATTTCCCGCAGGAAAAACGAGGAAAGGCTCATTCAAACGAGTATAATCAAATAAGAGAATATTGAACCCGGCTTTAACCGCACGATGTTGATAGGCATCATCTAAAATGATCACATCATGCGAATGCTCAAGCACATCGATGCCGACAACCCGCTTCTCTGAAACTGCTACTGTTATATTGCTAAACTTTTGCCGGAATTGTAAAGGCTCATCCCCAGCTTCCTGGGGCGTATCATCTTTTTGAACTAACCGGAACCCCTTTGTTTTACGACCATAGCCGCGACTTAAAACAGCTACTTTTTTTTGATGCTGCAAAAGCCGGATAATATACTCGGCCATCGGGCTTTTGCCAGCTCCTCCTACTGCTAAATTACCGATGCAGATAACCGGTATTTTATACTTTTTGGACGGAAAAATGCCTGTATTGTAAGCCCTGTTCCTTAACAGGATAATTATTTCATAAAGTATCGAAAAGGGAAACAGCAGCAGCCGCAGGTATTGCATGTGGGCAAAGATAGGATTTTAAGGGCTTAGAGCGGCTAACTGAGCTCCATTAACCCAACATCACCCGTTCTGCAACTTCCTTTCCACTTACCAGTGCGGCCTCAACGGTGCCTACGTGAGGGCCATTGTAGGTTGCTTCGCCAGAAAAGTAAAGTGTTCCTTGCACCGGATTCGACAGAACAACCGCAGCATTCGGCTCCTCTACCGTGATATAAGTATAGGCACCTTTTGAAAAAGGGTTATTTACCCAGTTACATGAGAAACTCACAAGCAAATCGGCCTTTAACTCGGTTATAGACTTTGAAAAGATTCCGGATAAAGATTTTAAAGCAATTTGCACCAAAGCTGTTTCATCAGCGTCCTTATACTTTTCTGTTCCGGGGCCTGCAAGCCAGCCAGTAAGTACGGGTTCAGAATTGGGCGCTTGTGTCCACCAAACAGGAATTGCTTCTTTCGCGAAAATAAATCCGGCGTCCTCTGGCCAAAAAGCTTTCTTAAACTGAAGAATCACTTTTATAACCGAACCGAAGCCCATAAAACGAACAGCTCCCATCCTGATCGGCAAGGGTGGATTAAGCGTAATACTGCCTAAATCGCCTTCCTTCATTTGTAACACACCTAGTGGAACGGTGATTATTACTTTCCTGCCAGCATAACGACTCCCGTCTACAGCAATTGCCTCTACAAAGCCGCGACTCCAGTTAAAATGAGAAATTACTTTGCCAGTAAGAATCGAAACCCCCTTCGCTATATTATCCTCCTCGAGGTATTTTATCAGCCGACTATATCCACCTTCAATGCGGAACTGTTGCTGTTCGTCATCAAGTTCCCATTCTTTTTTCAGCGAAAGCGAACTTACCTTGTTGGCGTCAGCTGCATCATATCCTTCCACAAAACGCAGAACAGATGCTCTGAAGGCATTATACTTTTTGTCTGAAAAATACAGGTCGAGGAATTTGGCAAGTGATACATCCTCCTGCAAAAGCTCGAGTTTTTCCATCAATTCGGGCCAGAAATCCCGGTCAGATTCAAACTCTGTCAGCTTTCCTTTAACTGCATTATAATTCTTCCCTGAGATACTTTTAAAAGCAATACCTGCTTCATCCAACAAGGAAAAAGTTAGTTCGGCATTGCCATGAATAAATTCGGCTCCAAGCATAAAAGGCTGAGAATTACCCTTAGAAGAATAATCCAGTATCCGGCCTCCTGTAAGCTCCTTTGCTTCTAGAACAGTTACATGCTTACCCGATTGAGCGAGCATCCGTGCTGCCATTAGGCCTGCCGCACCAGCACCAATTATTAAAATACGCTCATTAGTCATGCAGATTTTTATAAAGTTTAGTTGCAGTAATTCGGTTACCCTATCTTAAATATAAGAAAATACGCTTCGAGTATCAGGATCAATTTTTAACCTTCTGTGGATAAGCCTTTAAAAATTTCAACAATACTCCGTTGGTCCATCCAAAGCCGTCCTGCGTTGGATATTCTCCGCCCCCTGCTATCAATGTTGTATCTACCACATTATACTTCTCCATCAGCTTCCCGGTTTTATGATACACTTTGACATTAAGCATTGTCCAGCGCCGCCTTATTTCCTGAGCTAATGTTTTATTGCCGTAGTTTTCCAGACCGCAAACCGCCAACCATTGTAAAGGAGCCCAGCCGTTTGGCGCATCCCATTGTTCACCAGTATTTATGGGCGTAGTTACGAGTCCCCCGGGTTTTAAAAAATCCCTTTGCAGCCTTCCGGCGATTAAATTAGCCCTCACTTGATTTACCATATGAAAATACAAAGGATACATCCCCGCAAGGGAAATACGATCAGATTGCTTTAGCGTTCTCCAGTTAAAATCTTTGTAGTAGCCAGTTCTGTCATCCCAGCAAAATCGAAGTAAAGCGTTTTGTCTTCGTTCAGACACCACCATCAGCCAGGTTCTTTTCTGCTTATCTTTTTTACGGTTATAGGCCTGTACAAGTGTCTTTTCCAGATGATAAAGCAAGCAATTCAAATCAACAGGAATAATATCGGTGGTTTGAATTGTGCTAAGGGTACGACCATCAGCCAGCCAACGACTGCTATAGTCCCAGCCCGACTCTGCTCCCGAACGTAATTCGCGGTAAACTTTAGCCGCCGGACGAGCACTCATTTTTGCAGTTGCGACATCTTCCCGGTAAGCTTCTTCTCTGGGCCAGTTGCCGGCATCGCAATAACGGTTTAAAACAGACCCGTCAGGCAAATGAACTACATGTCCGACAGCTCCCTTTTTGATACCCCTGTCGTTCATCCAAAACTTATATTCCCTTTCCAGCGCATCTCTGTTTGCATCAAGAACGGAATCTGCCTTCTCCTTTTTTATTTCCATCAAAAGCTTTACCATCAGCGAAAAAAATGGCGGCTGCGAACGGGTGAGATAATAAGTGCGGTTTCCGTTAGGGATGAAACCATGGGTGCGAATAAGCCAGGCGAAATTATTCACCATATCTTCTACCAGCTTATTACGGCCGCTTTCTGCAAGGCCAAGCATTGTGAAATAAGAATCCCAGTAATAGACTTCGCGGAAACGCCCTCCCGGAACAATATAGGCTTTCGGCAGATTGATCAGCGAGTTAAATATTATCGCGGATGTAGTATCACTGCTGGTTGGATTACGTTTCAGTACATCCCACAACGCAGCAATATGGCTTTCTACATCGGCTACAGAATCACTTTTATAAGCAATTGAAGCAGAGCCGGGCCCTTGATAATTCTCACTTACAAATTCCTTAAGGTCAAAATCGGCATCGTCCTTTTCCGATTGGTAATCGTCCATTATCAAAGCAGGCTCTTTCAAGGGCACACAATCGGGAAATGTTTTGCTATCGGGAAAAATCCGGGCATTTTGCACTGCTTCGAACAAACCCGGATAAAGTTTTCGGGGAGAAGTGCTCTTACTACGCGGAATATGATTCTCCTTGCAGGCAAACAGCAGAAAACAAAAAAACAGAAAAGCCCACCTTGTCATATATCAATTACAGATTAATCCTTTTTTAGTTTAGGTACTCTAATCCTTACTTTTACGTAAAACACACCGATATGAAAATAAAGGCCTTTGTTGCGGCTTCGCTTACCGCGTTTACTTTTTTCGCATTTAAACCCGCAAACACAGAAGAGGTTTACAAAGCGGATACTCAGAAAAGTTCGATAGAATGGATTGCCGGAAAAGTTACCGGAGAACACCGTGGAATTGTAAAACTAAGTGGAGGATCGCTGGCTTTGGAAGAAAACAATCTTAAATCAGGTTCTTTTACCATCGACATGAAAACCATGTCTGTAACCGATCTAAAAGGAAGTTCGGCCCAAAACCTTTTAGGACACTTAAAAGGTGAAGACTTTTTCTCAACCGACAAGCACCCTACATCTACCTTCGCCCTTACGAAAATTAGTGCAATCAACGGCGACAAGGCAACTATCAGCGGAAATCTTACCATAAAAGGAATTACCAATGCAATTAGCTTTCCGGCAACTATTAAAAAGCAGAAAAATACCCTTACCGCAGTAGCAAAGGATGTTAAAATAGACCGTACGAAATACGATATCCGCTACCGTTCCAAAAGCTTTTTCGGAGATATTGGGGACAAAGCGATTGATGATGAGTTTATTTTAAACATCAATCTGATCTGTAAGAAATAAGAATTCTTCCATCTGAACAGCACAATACCAATGTGCTGTTCCTGGAAAATCCATTTATAAATTATGACCTTTAAGACTAACGCCAGACAGGGTTTAGAACCGCGGTCTGCGTTTTACGTCGAAGACAGTTTCTGCGGTTAGTTTAAATCGCAAAAGATTAACAAAGCTGTACATTTCGTTTAAACGCAATTCCCTAATTACTATTTAGAAATCTTCAGAAAAATACAGCTAAACCATTATCCAGGCTTTACGTTTTCGAAAGAAAGCACCTATGATTCACTGGCATATCGGCTGTTCGGGGTTTCATTATAAGCACTGGAAAGGAAGCTTCTATCCGGATGACCTGGCACAAACCAAGTGGTTTGATTACTACTGCCAGCACTTCAGCACGCTCGAACTGAACGTTACATTCTATCGATTTCCGCGAGTTGCCGCACTAAGAAACTGGTATAAAAAAACACCGGCAGATTTCCGTTTTGCAGTTAAAGCCCCGCGACTGATAACTCATTTTAAACAGTTTAACAATGCCACGGAACAAATTTCAGATTTTTACAATACTATCAGAACAGGTTTAGATGAGAAGCTTGGCTGTGCGCTTTTTCAGATGCCTCCTAAGTTTAGCTATAGCGATGAACGCCTCGAAAAGATCCTTAAAAACCTTGATAGCTCATTTTTAAATGTGGTTGAATTCAGACACCCCAGCTGGTGGAAGGAGGATGTTTACAAG
>Ga0307408_100000332_pt1 | contig 45065 bp, 41 predicted proteins | sample 322Cmetagenome_FD_202116 | JGI IMG/M metagenome (GOLD analysis project Ga0307408, IMG submission 202116) | Maize rhizosphere microbial communities from greenhouse at UC Davis, California, United States - 322HYB-C-3 | ecosystem: Host-associated > Plants > Roots > Rhizosphere > Soil | place... | reverse complement strand
TGATCACTGATATTTTCGTTATAGTAGCAGGTATCCTTACTTTTCTTTTTGCCTCGTTTACCCTGGCACTATGGATTGGCGAATGCACGGGCTCTTACGCCTGTGGGTTTGGCATAGTTACTTTGATATATCTGGCTCTGGCTCTAATTGTATTGTTTACCAAAGACCGCTTAATTAATAATTATCTGAACGATTTTTTAGTAAAGCGTATATTTAAACGTAAAAAATAAATGGAAAAGGCTTTTAGCAGTTTAGCAGAATTACAGGCTGAAATTCAATTCCTGAAAGTTCAGCAATTTAAGCAGGAGGAATTTTTAAAAGAGCAATTAAGCAGCCCAAAGGCTATTTTTAATACGTTGGGAGGCTTGTTTAAAACCACTTCAAGTAAGCAGTCTTTTCTAAAAGATTTCGTAAATCAGGATTTTATAACAAATATTTCAAGGGTAATCCTCCCTCTTTTCTTAAATGGGGTAGTGTTTAAAAAGTCCGGGTTGATTATGAAGACTCTGATTACATTCTTATCTCAGAAAGCTGCCGGCCATGTTAATTCCAATGCATTATCTGGTATAGTTGATAAGGTGAGCGGCTTTTTTAAAAAGAAATCTTCGGGAGTGACAAGTTCTGCTCCTAAGGCAAAAAACTACGGTATCCCGCCAGATAGCGAGGCATACTCGTAATGGCTTTTATAGTTGATAGTTCAAGGAATTACTTGCCATGAACTATCAACATAGGATAAGTTTATCTCTCAACAAATTGAGTTAAGAAGTCCTGATAAGCGTAAGCAATTCCTTCTTTCAATTCCACTTTGTGCTTCCATCCAAAAGAATGCAATTTGTTTACATCCATTAATTTACGTGGAGTTCCATCTGGCTTGCTTGTATCGAATTCCAGTTCTCCATCAAAGCCAACCACTTCCTTAACGGTTAAAGCAAGATCCTTAATCGTTACATCTTCGCCAGTTCCAATATTTACCAATCCAGGCTCATTGTAATTTTCCATTAAGTAGAAGCAAGCTTCTGCCAAGTCATCTGCAAATAAAAATTCACGCATTGGGCTTCCTGTTCCCCAGATGGTTACTTTGTCTTTCCCATCAACTTTCGCTTCGTGGAATTTGCGGATTAAAGCAGGCAATACATGCGAGTTTTCTGGATGGTAGTTGTCATTGTATCCATATAGGTTAGTTGGCATTACAGATACAAAATTACAGCCATACTGGTCGCGGTAAGCATCGCACATTTTTATACCTGCAATTTTTGCTATCGCATAAGGCTCATTTGTGGGCTCAAGCGGCCCGGTTAATAAATATTCTTCTTTTAACGGCTGCGGAGCCATTTTAGGATAAATACAACTAGAGCCTAAGAACATCAGTTTTTTAACACCATTCAGGTAAGAATTATGGATGATGTTATTCTGGATCATAAGGTTATCATACAGAAATTCTCCGCGATATGTATTGTTAGCAATAATGCCACCAACTTTTGCAGCAGCTAAAAAAACATAATCAGGCTTTTCGTCGGCAAAGAAATCTGCCACTGCCTGCTGGTTCCTGAGGTCTAACTCTTTGGAGCCCCTTGTGATAATGTTTGAAAATCCTTCTTTTTCAAGTTTTCTAACAATTGCAGAGCCTACCATTCCCCGGTGTCCTGCCACGTAAATTTTTGCGTTTTTTTCCACGTAATGTTCCTGTAGCCCCAAATATAAAGTTTTATTTTTGTGCCGTATAAATCATGGGTAAAGATAAATTAAGGCGCTTCGCCGAAATCGCGACATTTTCTAATGTCTTACAATTGGATGAGGGTAAAAGTTTTAAAGGAAACTGGAATGGCAATCATTTTCGCAACGAAAACCCGATAGTTTTAGAATTGGCATGCGGAAAGGGAGAATATACTGTAAATCTTGCAAGGATGTTTCCAGAAAAGAACTTCATTGGAGTAGATTACAAGGGCAACAGGATTTGGCGAGGGGCAAAAACAGCCATCGAGGAAGGCATTGCTAACGTAGCCTTTCTTCGCATTCAAATCGAGAACATTCTTGATTATTTTGCTCCGGGAGAAGTTTCCGAAATCTGGATTACGTTCCCCGATCCTCAGCCACAAGATAGCCGCGAGAAGAAACGCTTAACTTTTCCCGGTTTCCTGGAAAAATACAGGCAGATACTTAAACCAGGTGGAGTTATTCATTTGAAAACTGATAATGATGGGCTTCATGCCTATACAGCCGAAAAAATTGATGAACTGAAATTAAAACTTCATGCCCGTACAGAAGATTTATATAAATCAGAATTGGCGGATGAAGTGTTATCTATCAAAACTTATTACGAAAAAAAGTACCTGGCAGACGACAAGAACATTAACTATCTTAAATTTAGCTTAGAATAATGGATAAAGAATCCTTCTATGAAAAGGTGTACGAAGTGGTAAGGCAAATCCCTACGGGGAAGGTTACCTCGTACGGGGCAATTGCCGAATACCTTGGAACGAAGGGTTCATCTAGAATGGTTGGTTACGCTATGGGTGCCTGTGGTAACGTATTTCCTCCAGTTCCGGCACATAGGGTGGTCAATAGCGCCGGCCTACTCACAGGTAAGTTTCATTTTCCTACTCCAGATTTGATGCAACAAATGTTGGAAAGCGAGGGTGTTGAAGTGGAGAATGACAAGGTGGTTAATTTTAAGAAAGTGTTCTGGCGCCCGGGAGAATAGTAAATTTAGGGTTTGGAGCGTGCGATTGGAATATTTTAGTCTTTGAGTTGTTCTGATGAAGTCGCAAATTTGGGAAAGGCTCGTCGCAAACGACGTTATCCCAATTATTTTGTAAGTAAATTATCAGACGCCGATACCGAAAATGGAGAAACCCAAGTTTGGTTCGATTTTGCGCTGGCCTGCCAATATAATATCACAAGGACATTATGATATTCTTTTTGCCCAAGCCGAAGAAGTCGCAAGGCTATTAGTTTTCGTGATGAGTAATCCGGAAAAGTTTTTAACCAACAAGAAGTAAATTCGAAATAAACTAGCTAGACCTATGGCTTTAGATTCCCAACTTTCAACGGATAGATCAAAACTCCCAACTTCAAACTCGGAACCAACTCGCTGCACCTGGTGCGGCACCGATCCCTTATATGTGAAATATCACGATGAAGAATGGGGCAAGGAAGTACACGACGATAGGATCCTCTTCGAGTTTTTGATATTAGAATCGGCTCAGGCTGGATTGAGCTGGATAACTATTCTGCGCAGGCGTGAGGGGTATCGTAAAGCTTTTGCAGATTTCGATCCGGTAAAAGTTTCTCAGTTTAACGAGGGTGATGTAGATCGTTTGATGCAGGATACTGGTATTATCAGGAATAAATTGAAAATCCTTGCTGCGATTAGTAACGCAAAACTTTTTCTTGCTGTTCAAAAGGAATTCGGCTCCTTTGATAAATATATGTATTCATTCATGCCCAATGGAAAACCAATTATCAACCACCTTGCCAACCAGGGGGATATTCAGGCAAGGACCGAAATTTCTGATGCCATAGCTAAAGACATGAAGAAACGAGGTTTCAAGTTTTTTGGAACTACCATTTGCTATGCCCACATGCAGGCTACAGGTATGGTAAATGACCACATTTCCGAGTGTGCCTTTAAAAACGTTTAGTATGCTGAAAGTTGACTAGGAAAATGCTTAGTCAAGTTTCGGGCTTAAAACTTGACTAAGAAAATCCTTCAAGTTTTATAATAGGAATAGGTGGTAATATTTTTTGAAATAATAAAGTCGATTTCTTTGGTTTCCTGTTACTTCAACTAAAATAAATATAAAGCAACACAGTCTTCTCAGTCAAGTTTTATCCCCCCCAAAAACTTTATTATCTTATTTTATGATTATCTGGCCATGTTAAAGATGTTGTTAACTTTGGCATCGGTGTACCACATTTTAACTGGTGTAATCATTAATGGAACCACAAACTAAAAAACTCTTTCTTTTAGATGGGATGGCCCTCATGTACCGGGCTCATTTCGCATTAAGCAAAAATCCTCGTTTTACATCTAATGGGATAAATACTTCAGCCGTTATGGGCTTTACCAATACTCTGCTCGAAGTACTCAGGAAAGAAAAACCGACACATCTGGCAGTGGTGTTTGATACAGATGCACCCACAGAACGACATACTGATTTTACAGATTATAAAGCACATCGTGAGGCCATGCCAGAGGACCTTTCTGCTGCAATGCCTTATGTAATTAAGGTAATAGAGGGATTCAACATCCCCGTTATTACATCTGATGGGTATGAGGCTGATGACATTATAGGTACGCTTGCAAAAAAAGCAGAGCAGGAAGGCTTTACGGTGTATTGCATGACTCCAGATAAGGATTTTGCGCAATTGGTATCTGATAAAATCTTCATTTATAAACCTGCGCGAATGGGCAATGAAATGGAGATTCTGGGAGTTCCCGAAGTTTTGGCAAAGTGGGAAGTGGAGCGCGTTGATCAGGTTATAGATATTTTGGGATTATGGGGAGATGCGGTTGATAATATTCCGGGGATTCCTGGAATTGGAGAGAAAACAGCAAAGGCTCTGATCAAGCAATACGGTTCAATCGAGAACATCATTGCCAATAGCCACGAGCTTAAAGGCAAACAACGCGAAAATGTGGAGAATTTTGCAGAGCAGGGCTTAATCTCTAAAAAACTTGCAACCATATTATTGGATGCACCAGTGGAACTGGATGTGGAAGCTTTACAGATTAATCCGCCAAGCCGCGAGAAGTTGGAGCCACTGTTTCTTGAATTAGAATTCAGAACGATTGGCAAGCGTGTTTTTGGGGAAGATCTAGGCGCCGAGGTTAAGCAAGCATCTTATGGCCAGCAAACTGATTTATTCGGCCAGCTAACAGAGCAGGTGGTGGTTGTAAAAACCGAAACCATCGTTGAACCGCTTGCGCCAACAAAAAATATACATAATACCCCGCATGAGTACCATTTAACCGATACTAAAGAGAAACGGGCGGAACTTGTTGCATTACTCGAAAAACAGTCAGCAATTTGCCTAGATGTAGAAACCACATGTTTGGACGCTAATAATTGTGAGCTGGTGGGAATGTCGTTTTCCGTAAAGCCAGGCGAGGCCTTTTATGTTCCAATGCCCTTAGCCCAAGATGAATGCTGTGCTATCGTGGAGGAATTTAAGGCGGTTCTTGAAAATCCAACTATTCGAAAAATTGGACAAAATCTTAAGTACGATATTCTTGTACTTAACTGGTATGGTATCCAGATAAAAGGTGAGCTATTCGATACCATGCTGGCACATTATCTAATCGATCCGGATACTCGGCACAACATGGATATCCTTGCAGAGAATTTTCTTGGCTATTCGCCAATTCCAATAACATCATTAATTGGAGCAAAAGGGAAGGCTCAGTTAAATATGCGTGATGCAGACTTGGAGAAGATTAAAGACTATGCCTCAGAGGATGCAGATATAACCCTTCAGTTGAAAGAAGTCTTTGAACCCACCCTTGTTAAAGCGAATGCGGACAAGCTTGCAAAGGAAATTGAAAATCCGCTTATCTATGTTTTGGCAGACATGGAACGTGAGGGGGTAAAAATAGATAGTAATGCACTTAGCGAATACTCACAGCAGATTGAAAAAGATGTGAAACAATTTGAATTGTCCATCTATGAAAAGGCTGGAGTTCGGTTTAATATCGCATCTCCTAAACAATTGGGCGAAGTTTTGTTTGAGAAGTTACAGCTTGATCCAAAGGCGAAGAAGACCAAAACTGGCCAGTACCAAACCGGCGAGGATATTTTACTGGGGCTTGCTTCTAAAAGCGATATTGTTCAGGATATTCTGGATTTCAGGCAATTGCAAAAGTTGAAGTCAACGTACGTAGATGCCCTGCCTTCAATGATTAATCCGAAAACGGGAAGAGTTCACACTTCTTATAATCAAGCGGTTGCGGCTACCGGCCGACTGAGTTCCAATAATCCGAACCTTCAAAATATTCCGATACGTACCGATAGGGGTAAGGAAGTGAGGCGTGCTTTTATTCCTCGCGATGAAAATCATGTACTATTATCTGCGGATTATTCTCAAATAGAGTTAAGGCTAATAGCGGAAATCAGCAAGGATGCCAATATGATGGACGCATTTTTGAACGGATTAGACATTCATACAGCAACAGCTGCAAAAGTGTATGGCAAGGCTTTAGATGAAGTAGATTCAACAATGCGCAGAAATGCAAAGGCGGTCAACTTTGGGATTATTTATGGGCAATCGGCTTTTGGTTTGTCGCAAAGTCTGGGAATCCCCCGCAGGGAGGCAGCAGAAATAATAGAGGAATATTTCCGCCAGTATTCAGGAATAAAGGCCTACATGAGCGATACGATGAATTTCGCCCGTGAGAACGGCTATGTGCAAACCCTAATGGGAAGGAGGCGCTATTTGCGCGATATTAATTCTGCCAATGCTACCGTTAGAGGCTTCGCAGAACGAAACGCAATTAATGCCCCTATTCAAGGTTCAGCTGCAGACATGATCAAAATTGCTATGATTAATATCCATCGCGATATGAGGGAACAGAAACTTCAGTCAAAAATGACAATGCAAGTGCATGACGAGTTAGTGTTTGATGTGGTTAAATCGGAGGTGCCCGAGGTAAAACAGATCATAGAACACCGCATGAAAACAGCCATTAGCACTGAAGTGCCAATTGTTGTAGAGGTTGGAGAAGGGTTGAACTGGCTTGAGGCGCATTAAGCCGTGGTTTGAATTAGAAATATTTCAATGTAAATCAGATTAATTATAAATTATTGTAAAACTTTCAAAACCCGCCAAAAAGTGGCGGGTTTTTTTGTTTAACCGAAATATTATTTCTTAACTTTCAAACCATCAAACAGACTCTATGAATGTAATTCACCTTAGCGCAGAATGCTATCCGGTGGCAAAAGTGGGAGGCCTTGGCGACGTTGTAAGTGCCCTTCCAAAATATCAGCAGCTAGCAGGGATTTCAGCAATGGTCGTATTGCCGTATTACGACAGAAAGTTTACTCAGGAAAATGATTTCGATGTAATTCTCGAATCTGAGTTTGAAATGGATGGAGCTACACTTCAGTTTCAAATATTGAAAGAAACCACTGATAAATTAGGCTTTCCCCTGCACTTAATCAGGATACCGGGGCTTTTGGACCGTCCTGAAATATATTGCTATCCAGATGAAACGGAGCAATTTTTGGCATTTCAATTGGCTTTTTTAGAATGGTTAACCTATTTTAGTATCAGGCCAGATGTTATACATTGCCATGACCACCATACAGGCCTGGTGCCGTTTTTTTTAAATCATGCAACAAAATATAGTGAGTACTCTGACATCAGGACGGTGTTGACTATACATAATGCCCAATATCAGGGATGGATCGGGTGGGAAAAGTTCTACTACCTTCCGGAAATCGACACTGAAAAGATCGGAATGCTTGAATGGGGAGACTGCATCAACCCTTTGGCTGCCGCTGTTAAATGTTGCTGGGCATATACCGCTGTTTCGCCGAGCTATTTAAAAGAGCTCAAGTATCATTCAAATGGATTGGAGCCGCTATTTGTAGCAGAAGAAGCTAAGGGTGTTGGTATTATTAACGGGATTGATACTGATATCTGGAATCCTGAGACCGACCCGATGATAGCCGTCAATTACAATATTGATTCGGTTTCGGAAAAAAAGCAAGAAAACAAGAAGTTGGTTGCAGAGGAGTTCGGCCTCGAGCCGGATAAACCATTGTTCGCTTTTATAGGCCGATTAGTGGGGGAGAAAGGCGCAGATTTGCTACCTTATGCAATTACCCGAATTCTTACAGAGTATAAAGCCAAGGTAAACATATTAATACTTGGGTCTGGTGAGCACTATATCGAGGATGAGCTTGCAGGGCTAAAAGAAGCCTTTAAAGATGATTACAGCGTTTTTATAGGCTATAATGAGGCATTGTCACATCGTATTTATGCCGCCGCTGATTTTCTTTTGATGCCTTCCAGGGTTGAGCCATGTGGCTTAAATCAATTGTATTCTTTAAGGTATGGAACAATTCCTATCGTGAGAAGTACAGGTGGGTTAAAAGACACCGTAATTGATTTTTCTGAACCAGATGGCTACGGAATCTGCTTTGACGACGCCGATTCTGACAGCATTTTTGACGCTGTAGCCAGGGCTGTAGAATTATATGAAAACACAGAAGAAATTAATTTGTTACGTACCCGTATGATGGCGCTAGATTATTCATGGTATCAATCAGCCAGTCGATATATAGAACTTTATAACAGCCTTAATATATAAAATCATGTCCAATGTAATCGCCGTAATACTTGGAGGTGGCCAGGGAACCCGCCTTCATCCGCTCACAGCAACACGGTCTAAACCTGCTGTTCCTATTGCCGGAAAATACCGTTTGGTAGATATTCCAATTTCGAATTGCTTAAACTCCAGCATTGACAGGATTTTTGTGTTAACACAGTTTAATTCTGCCTCCTTAAACAAACACATTAAGAATACATATCATTTTAATGTATTTAGTACAGGCTTCGTAGATATCCTCGCTGCGGAACAAACTCCAACTAACTCGGGTTGGTTTCAGGGAACTGCAGATGCGGTTAGGCAGAGTCTCCATCACTTAAGCCCTTTTGAGTTCGACTATGTCTTAATTCTTTCGGGAGACCAGTTATATCAGATGGATTTTAACGATATGATTCAAAAGCATATCGAGAAAGGTGCTGATATTTCAGTGGCAACTATTCCGGTAACTGCACAAGAAGTTCCAGGTTTTGGTATCATGAAAACTGACGAAAGCGACAACATCACAGCTTTTGTTGAAAAGCCAAAAACAGATTTCGAGGATTGGGCATCTGAAGTAAGCCCTGAGATGAAGGCTTTGGGTCGGATTTACCAGGCATCAATGGGCATTTATATCTTCAACAGGAAGACTATCTACGATACCCTGACAAATGATCCTCACACTGATTTTGGTAAAGAGATTATTCCTGAGGCGATAAGCAGAAGCAAAGTAATTAGTTACCAGTATGAAGGTTATTGGACTGATATTGGTACAATTCCTTCATTCTTCGAAGCTAATATTGCATTAACTGACGATATTCCCTTATTCAATATGTTTGATAAGAGAAGCATTTACTCTCGCCCGCGCATGCTTCCTCCTTCAAAAATTCAGGGCACAACCCTGGAGAAGACGGTTATCGCTGACGGTTGCATCATCCATGCAAGTCGCATTGAGCGTGCAGTAATTGGCATTCGTACTCGAATTGGAAAAGGTACTACTATAGAAAGTAGTTACATCATGGGAGGCGACTATTATCAAACGCTTGAACAGTTGGAAGAGTCTAAGAAAACAGGTACTCCAATTATGGGTGTTGGCGAAAGATGCTATATAAAGAACGCAATTTTAGATAAGAATTGCTATATCGGAAACGATGTGCGTATTAATGGCGGCCCTCACCTTAAAGACGGTGATTACGATAAGTACACTGTGAGTAGCGGGATTGTTGTTGTGAAGAAATCGGCAGTACTGCCAAACGGAACGGTTATCTAAAGTTCGATAGCCGATCCGATATTTATTAAATTTAACTGAAGCCCTGCATTAGAGAACTTTTTCAGGGCTTCTTCTTTGTCTATCTTGATGTAGCCAAAAGTGTCATAGTGCATTCCTATGATATTATCGCACTTGATAAATTTGGATGCCAAAATAGCATCATCGATCCCCATTGTAAAATTATCTCCAATAGGAAGAAAGGCAAAATTGAAGCGAAACATATCTCCCAAAAGCCGCATTTCTTGAGTTAAGGCAGTGTCTCCAGCGTAGTAGATATTTTTTCCTTCGGTTTCAAGAATATAGCCAGCAGCTGTTCCTCCATATGTACCATCGGGTAGTGAATTAGAATGTGCCGCAAATACCATCTTAACAGTGCCGAAATCGAACTTGCGTTGTCCTCCAAGATTCATAGGATGACAGTTGGTTACTCCATGCTTATGAAGCCACACCATAATTTCAAATGAAGATATAACCAGCGCCCCGGTTCGTTTAGCAATAGATACCAGGTCTGCTGTATGGTCCTCATGCCCGTGAGATACCAGGATATAGTCGGCCTCAATAGAGTTAACGTCAATATCTTTTGCCAGTTCGTTAGGGGTGATAAATGGGTCGAACAGCAATTTTTTGCCAGCGGTTTCCAAAAGGAAACACGATTGCCCGAAATAGGTAATGTTCATAACAGCTTTAGAGGATGAAACTAACCTCCGAAAAGGTTTCCAAGATTGCCCAGCATAGATTGGCTCACAGCCTGCATTTCGGATTGATGCACATTTTCGGCCTGGGCTATGGCTTTGTTTAAGGCTACCACAAGTAGCTCTTCCAGTTCTTCTTTATCGGCTTCCTTAAAGAAATTTTCATCGATGTTAATTGATGTAATTTGTTTGTTGCCGGTGGCTGTCACTTTAATTTTGCCACTTTCTGCTTCGCCAGTAACAGTAATATTATCCAGCCTTTTTTTAATCTCTTCAGCCTGTTGCTGAACTTGAAGTAATTTATCGAACATAAGGTTGCGCTTTAACTAAATTTTAACAAACGCCTATAGCAAATGTTTATAAAGTGTTTCGAATTATGTCTGGCGAGAGGGGCTTAGAAATAAAGCCGTGTACATAAGAATATGATTGAGACCTTAAAATGTCTTTTTCGTCAACAGAGGAGCTAACGATATAAATTTTGATGGGTTTAGCCAATAAGCTTCTAAACACATCAAATTTCTCCAAGAAATCCCAGCCATCAACCACGGGCATATTTAAATCCAGCAATATTACATCAGGCAGAAGATCTGCACGGCTATGGTTTTCCTGAAGGAATTCCAATGCTTTGCCGGCTTCGGTATAACTTTTGAACTCATCGTATATACGATGCTTTTCAATCATTATCTGCGCAATGCGCTGGTGTATCGGGTCATCATCAATTATAAAAACTCTGCTCATTACCGGTTAAAACCTTGTGTCTATTGAGTGTTTAAAAAGTATTTTGTTGCCTTGCAGTTACTAAATTATAGTATTAGTAGCAATGCGTTTAACGCATTTAATATACCTAAAAAATATTTACAAAACTAACCGGATGCAAATATGCATGATTGTGGCAAATAATCAACGCAATGTAGAATAAAAGGGGAAAAATATCCCGTTAGTCTTCTGATGCGTCTCCACTACCGTTGTATGCTGATTTGCGAACGACTGGCATTCCAACTATTCGAAAAAGCTCGTCAAGTTGTAACAGGCTTCCATTAGTTAGATTAGTTAACAAAACAATGGTCACATCGTTTGTTAGATCTCGCAAATAAATATGTCTAAAACCATGCCACCAGCCGGTATGGTAAACGATTTTGTGATTATTGCCTTCAAATGTCCTCCAGCCATAGCCATAATTAAAGTGTCCGCGGACTAAATTATTATGGCCGGCATAAGCAGAATCCTGCCATGCTTTGCTTAATAGTTTGCCCTCTTTTAATGCGTGGCCGAATAGGTATAAGTCTTGTACAGTACTATAAATACCCTTGTCGCCTACAGGCCCATCTAAAAAATTTTGAACCACAGAATAGCGCCAGGTTCGGTCATGTCCCACCACATCTGCTGGGATGGTATCGTAAAGTGCCTTAGATAGCACCGCTGTGTTTTTCATCCCGGCAGGAGTAAAAATGTTTTCTTTCATGTACTCGGTATAGGATTTTCCGGTAACCTTTTCAATTATGGCTGCCAGAACCATGTAGTTTGAGTTATTGTAATGAAACAGGCGGTTTGGCTGGGTATATGGTGCCGGTTTTCGTTCGGCAATAAGATTCATTACATCCGTGTTTGTAATGCCTTTGCGTTGGTTGCGCTTTTCTTTACGAAAGATGCCGTCTACAAAGTATACATAGTTCATCATCCCCGAACGGTGGCTGAGTAACATGCGTACGGTTATGCCATCGTACGGGAAGTTTGGAAAAAACTCTTTAACATTTTGGTCAAGCTTTAGCTTGCCTTGTTCTACAAGCTGCAAAACTGCGGTGGCTGTCATTGGCTTAGAAACAGAAGCCAGTTCAAATTTAGAGTTGATGTTTAAGCTGTCGCGATGTAGATAGTCTGCCCAGCCAATGGCATTTTGATAAAGGATTTTTCCTTTACTGGCTACTAGCACGTTGCCATTAAAGCCCCTCGTTTTATGCAGGCGCTTCATAAATTCGTCTATTCTTTTGTCAGCCTTCTGGGGGTCGTAGATTAATAATAGACTATCAGACTTGTCGTCTTCAATAGTTCTTTTAACGGCTTTTTTTTCTTCTGATGTTGAACACGAAATTAGAGTGGATATTGCAAATAAAACTTGAACTACGCTTATGCAAAACTTAATCATACGCTTCTGATACATTCCTTATTTGGTGGAAAATTAGGCATTATTACACTAAACGCTGGAAAAGAGTTTTAAACATGTGCTGATTTAGAATAATTATAAAAAATGTAGAAGTGCTTTGGGAAAGTAGGCTGGAAAAAGAAAAAAAGTGCTTCTGGTGTGCTTGAAAATTAATGTTCAAAGAAAAAAATATCTAAGTTTGCGCACAAAAAATCATAATATCATGACTTTCAGAATAGAACGTGATACGATGGGCGACGTGCAGGTTCCTGCCGACAAATATTGGGGCGCCCAAACCGAACGCTCAAGAAACAATTTTAAAATTGGCCCGGAAGCTTCAATGCCTAAAGAAATTATTGAAGCCTTTGCTTACTTAAAAAAAGCGGCTGCTTTCACTAATACTGATTGTGGCGTGTTAGCTGCTGAGAAACGTGACCTTATTGCACAGGTTTGTGATGAAATTTTGGAAGGAAAGCTTGTTAGTGAGTTTCCACTCGTGATCTGGCAAACTGGATCAGGTACGCAATCTAACATGAACGTGAATGAAGTTGTTGCTAATCGTGCGCACGTTTTACAAGGAAATAAATTAGGTGAAGGAAAAACCTTCATCCATCCAAATGATGACGTTAACAAATCGCAGTCATCTAATGATACTTACCCAACAGCGATGCACATTGCAGCCTATAAGATGGTTGTTGATGTCACTATTCCTGGTATCGAAAAGCTTCGTGATACTTTAAAAGCTAAATCAGAAGCATATAAAGATGTGGTTAAAATTGGCCGTACTCACTTAATGGATGCAACCCCATTAACTTTAGGCCAAGAGTTTTCGGGTTATGTTTCTCAATTAGACCACGGCTTAAAAGCTTTACGTAATACTTTAGATCACCTTTCTGAACTTGCTTTGGGCGGAACAGCGGTTGGTACAGGTATTAATACTCCTAAGGGATACGATGTTAAGGTTGCTGAGTACATTGCTAAGTTTACCGGGCTTCCATTCCGTACTGCCGAAAATAAATTTGAGGCCCTTGCTGCACATGATGCTTTAGTGGAAACTCACGGAGCGCTAAAACAGATTGCTGTTTCTTTAATGAAGATTGGTAATGATATCCGGATGATTGCATCTGGGCCTCGTTCTGGTATCGGCGAAATCTTTATTCCGGAAAATGAGCCAGGATCTTCGATTATGCCAGGAAAAGTGAACCCAACTCAAAACGAGGCTATTACAATGGTAGCTGCTCAGGTTATGGGTAATGATGTTGCTTTATCAATAGGTGGTTCCAACGGGCACTACGAGCTAAACGTATTCAAACCATTAATGGCGGCAAATTTTTTGCAATCTGCACGTTTAATTGGGGATGCCTGCGTTTCTTTCAATGACCATTGTGCTGTAGGCATTGAACCAAACTACGAAGGAATTAAAAAACACGTAGAGAATTCACTGATGCTTGTTACCGCTTTGAACCCGCATATTGGTTACGAAAATGCGGCTAAAATTGCCAAAAAAGCTCACAAAGAAAATAAATCCCTTCGCGAAGCTGCCCTTGAGCTTGGATTGCTTACCAATGAGCAATTTGACCAGTGGGTGCGCCCGGAAGATATGATAGGCAGCTTAAAATAGCAGGCCTCACCCTATATCCCTCTCCTCCGAAGAAGTCCTTAGGGCAAAGGAGAGGGGCTTTTTCTTGCTTATGCGATACACCAATCACCAATCACCAATCCCTAGATTTTTATTCCTTGCCTCTAGCTTCCTGCTTCTAATATCTTTCCTGCCGTCATGTACATTTAATCCGAATGTTCAAGGTAAAGGGTCTGATTTTATGCAGGGGGTATGGGAAGAAGAGCCTTTGCCCTACCGCGATAGCTTATTACAGTATACTAGCCATCAATTTAAGTTTACTTGCGATTCTTTTTATGTAGTGCTTCAAACTAAGGCTAAGGCGAATTATTATGCTGATAGCTGCTTTAAAGGCGGAACATGGAAAGAGTATGCCAAAGGAACTTATGTAGTAAACCACGACACACTTTACTTATTTGGCACTTTCACGAAGGCTAACTACAAACAAAAATTGCACGATTGCTATCGTATAGGGCAGTACCTTCCAACTTTCTTAATCAAAAATAAATCTGCAGGTAAGATTGAATTGCAAAGTTTGCAGCAACACTTACCTGTTACATTGAGGCTAAAAGAAGAAATTGTTTGTAACCCACAACCTCTTTAGTTTAATCACATGAGACGGATTATAAGAGTTTGTTTTTTGCTGACGATTTTGTCCTATTTTCCAACCCAGATAATGGCTTGGGGAATGCTGGGACATAGAATTGTAGGGGAGATTGCAGATTCTTATTTAAGCCCATCGGCAAAGAAGGAGATTCAAAAAATTTTGGGGACTGAATCTATCGCGATGGGAAGTAATTGGCCTGATTTTATTAAGTCCGATCCGGCTTACAAATATTTAGATGTTTGGCATTATGTTGATTTCGAGCGGAATATTTCCTTTGGGCAGATGAAGTTCGTCTTGGAAAAAGATACTTCCGCCAACGCCTATAATAAGCTTAATTTTTTGATAACAGAGTTAAAAAAGAAAGCACTTCCTTTGGATAAGAAGCAAATGTACCTTAAACTCCTTATTCACATCATAGGAGACATACATCAGCCGCTGCATGTTGGATATTCGGACGATAGGGGAGGTAACGATGTTAAGGTTAGCTGGTTTAATGAGCCTAGCAATTTGCACTCGGTTTGGGATGCTAAATTGATCGACTATCAGCAATTAAGCTATACTGAATATACCAAAGCAATCAATTATTCAACTTTGGCGCAAAGACAGCTTTGGGTGAAGGGAGGGCTGCTGGCCTGGCTATGGGACTCGTATCAGATCGCAGAATCGCTTTATAGGGACGTCAAGACTGGTGATAAGCTATCTTATCGGTATAATTTCGGCCATATAGGTACGTTAAATAAACAGCTTCTCAAGGGGGGAGTTCGTTTGGCCGAAGTATTAAATAAAATATTTACATAGGACTACACCGATTAAAAATGATTGCAGATTTGATGGAATCATTCTTAATCATTTTGATCACAAAAAAAGAATGAAGATTTTAATGGTTTGCCTGGGGAATATTTGCAGGTCTCCCCTGGCTCATGGAATTATGGAAGGCATTGTCGCTGAAAAAGGGCTCGACTGGGAAGTTGATTCTGCAGGGACAGGCGACTGGCACATTGGCTCAGCTCCTGACAAGCGGTCTATTGCGATAGCAGAAAAGTATGGGTTGGATATTTCAAAACAATGCTGCCGACAGATTTCGGTGAGCGATTTTGACGAATTCGATCGTATTTTTGTAATGGATAAGATGAATTTAAGAGACGTCCTGAGCCTTGCGAGAAATGAAGAGGATGAGTCAAAGGTAAAGCTGCTTTTAGATACACAGGTTGTGCCCGATCCTTATTGGGAGGATTCGCAGTTTGACCCGGTGTTTAAACTGGTTGAAAATGGATGTAGAAGGATTGTTGAAGAAGAATTAAAAAAGCAAGGCCTGAAGAGTTAATCATTCAGGCCTTTTTATTAACCATTAATTATTCTATTGAAGCGTTTTAGCCAATTGGCTTACTGGAATAGATGCTGCAAACTTTTTTATTTCATCCTCGGTTGAATTTTCAGCCTTTAGTGTAAGCAGTGATGAATTTAAAGGGAGCTGAATTTCATATGAAATTTTATTCGTTTCTGTATCCGTGTTCTTTTGAAGCAGGGCTTTATAACCTTCCAATTTGATAACTTTTTGATTTCCTCCAGCAGAGGCTACAAAAGGGAGTGAGAGAATTGCATTGATGGAGGCCATTAAAGGCGAGTTGCCAATTATATCAACAACAGCCGTTTTTGCACCGGTTCCATAGTCACGATGAATAACTACCCCTGCAAAGCCAGAGGCGCCGCTAACATTATCATTAGCGGGATTAGAGTTAAGGGCTTCTAACTTGGCTGGTAGCAGTTTTAATACTTCTTTGCCGGCAATAATATTCAGTTCCTGCATCATCTGCTGCATAGCAAAACGAGATTCTTCCAGTTTCTTTGCTGAGTAAGCAGTTCTTGCTGCCGATAGTTGTTTGTTAAATTCCTGGGCTTGGGCCGTGCCAATTCCAGCAATAAGCATTATTGAGTATAATAGAGTTTTCATGTTTTTCCAGATTATTTTTCGCCCAAAGTTTTCTTAATAAGGTCAATGTCAAATTGGCTGGCAGCGGCCATTAGGTCTTGTTCGGTTGCAAAATTAATGCCCTCAAACATAATCATAGATGATTGCCCCAGCGGAACGCTTAGCTTGTATCCTGAACTTTCATCATACTCAATTACAGCCTTGTTTCCTTTCAGCTTTGTTTGTTTCCATTTCTGGTTTCCGCCAGTAGTTTGGGCATAAGCACTATTGTTTAAGTAGAGGTTAATGGCATTCATCATCAAAGCATTATTGGCAATGGTCATACTCAATTGCTTATCTTCTTTTAAGTATTCCCGATGAATTGTTAAACCAGCCCAGCCCCATCCGCTGCTAGTTACCTGATCTTTATCAGCCTGTTTGGGAAGAGAAGCAATCGTTTCTGGTAATGATTTAAGTAGTTCTTGCCCGATTTCCATCTCAACCCCAAGAATAGCTTGTTGAAGGGAGTAACGAGCTTCGCCGTAATTGGCTGCTTTAAAGGAAGCTTCGGCACTTGTAAGGTTTTCTTTTACGTCAGGAGGAGTTGTTACCAGGCCCGCGCCCCCTTTATTTCTGGGGCTTCCAGTAGAAGTGCCAGTATTTATTCCAGGCCCGTTATTAGAGGTGTTGGCATTGGGGGGATTGGTTGTATTTTCTTCCCCTTTTTTCTTGCCATTCAACAGCTCATCAGTTTTTTTGTCCAATGCCTTTTCTGCAGCATCATTCGCTTTTTGTTTGATTTTGTTAAGGAAGCCCTGTGCGTTAGTGGTGGCAGGAGCAAGCATACCCATAGCTAACAGCAGGGGCAGCAGTTTCCCATAAGTTTTCATAGTAAGTGGTTTTAGAGTGCAGCATAAAGTTAGGGCTAAAAAACGGATAGCCGAAAGATATTTGATATTTGCCATTTACCTACGTACGCAGAACGCGAGGCTTATGCTACACTTGAGGAGGTATATTTTGAGAATGGAGGTAGTGTGAAAAATAAAGCCCCGCCAGGATATCCGGGCGAGGCTACAAATTCAAAGGTTAACAATATTATTGAGCGTTTTGACGCGCTTCTGCTTTTAATTTATCGTTAGCAACAATTACAATCTCTACGCGGCGGTTTTGAGATTTACCAGTTTCGGTCGAATTGTCGGCAATTGGTTCACTTTCTCCTTTACCAACTGTGCTTAGGCGGCTGGAAGCAATGCCTTGCGCTGCAGCATAAGATTTTACGGCAGTAGCACGTTGCTGAGAAAGATTCATGTTAAACTGGTCGCTGCCAACAGCATCGGTATGTCCGATAACCATGATGTTAGTTTCAGGGTTATTTTTCATTGTAGCTGCTAGGTTTTGGATGTTGGTTTTTGCTGCATCTTTTAAATCTGATTTGCCAGTATCGAATAAGATACCTGAATCAAATTTAACAATTAAGCCTTCGCCTGCATCAATAACTTCGGCTCCTGGCACTGTTCTTTTGATTTCTTCAGCCTGGCGGTCCATTTTACGGCCTATATATGCTCCGGCAACACCGCCAATTGCGCCACCAACTACGGCGCCTACTGCTGTGTTACCAGCTTTTTTGCCAATAAGGGCACCTATCGTACCTCCTGCTGCTGTACCAATGATCGCACCTTTCTGAGTTTTAGTTAATGAACTGCAACTCGCCGCCAGCATTGAAAATGCTGCTAATGCTAAACAATAAGTAGCTATTTTAATTTTCATCGTTTTCATGTTTAATTGTATTTGTGTGTTAGTGTTAATTGTTCAAAGTAAGTGCCAAAAGAGCTTTTAAAGTTTTCATCCTCTGCTCGTATATATTCTTTTATACTGATTTCGACCGTAATAGATTGAAAAGGTTTAATCTGATAGACTGCGCCAATTTTAGTACATTATTACGTAAGAAGCAACATTAGTTTTAAAAATCGTCTTTAAGATTAAACCCATAACGACATTTTTGCACATTTATTCTACTGATTAATTAATGTATTAAGGCAGTATTAACAATTAACAATTTGTTAACACGAAGTTGCCGATCCCTTAACAATGGCTTAATACTTTTGGAATCAAATACATAGGCATCAAGTTTGTAGCAAATAAGTTAATACTGATTTAACTAAAGAGTAACAGGCTTATAACACGTATCAAAGTTATTTGTAACACTTTAAAATTTAAAAATGAAGAAATTAGTTTTGTTGTTCTCCGTTGCAGTTACTCTTGCATCATGCGGTGGCAAAAAAAATCAAAATTCTGGTTCTGGCTTATCTGGTGAAGTTAAAATTGATGGTTCAAGTACGGTTTATCCGCTATCTGAAGCTGTGGCTGAGGAGTTCAGGAACGCAGAAGGCGCTATTCGGGTTACAGTGGGGGAGTCAGGAACAGGAGGTGGTTTCAAAAAGTTCTCTCGTGCAGAAATTGACATCAACGACGCATCTCGCCCAATCAAAGAAGAAGAAATTGAGCTTTGTAAACAAGGTAAGGTTGATTTTATCGAGTTACCTGTTGCTTATGATGGCTTAGCCGTGGTTGTTAATAAAGAAAATAGCTTTGTTGACTACTTAACAGTTGAAGAGCTTAAGAAAATTTGGGAGCCGGAAGCTCAGGGTAAAATCAAAACCTGGAATCAGGTTCGTCCTTCTTTCCCGAACCAGCCTATTAATTTATATGGTGCAGGTACTGCGTCTGGTACATATGATTATTTCACTGAAGCAATTGTGGGTAAAGCGAAATCCTCTCGCGGAGATTACAATGCAAGTGAAGATGATAACGTGTTGGTAAAAGGTGTTTCATCTGACAAGAATGCTTTGGGCTATTTCGGTTTAGCCTATTACGCTAATAATGCTGATAAGCTAAAATTAGTTCCAATAAACGATGGTAATGATGCTAATGGTAAAGGGGCAATTTCCCCAAGCTTACAAACTGTTACGGATGGAACTTATCAGCCATTGGCACGGCCTGTATTTATCTATGTATCTGCAGCTTCAGCAGATAAAGAGGATGTAAAGGCGTTTGTTAAGTTTTACTTGCAAAATGCAGCAAGCCTTTCAAAAGAAATTGGGTCAGTGCCTTTGCCTGCCGAAGCTTATGAGCTGGGGCTTAAAAGATTTGAAGCAAAGAAAACCGGGACGGTGTTTACAAAAGGAAAAAAAGCAGTTGGTGTAAACATTGCCGACTTGTTAAAAGCTGAACAATAAGAAATATATTTATAATGTGCTAAGCTTCCTGCTTGTAGTGGGAAGCTTACTCATGAAAATACGATGCTAAAAATCAAAGAAAAAGCTATAGAAGGTTTTCTGATCTTCTGTAGCCTTGTTACAGTTTTTACTACACTCGGGATAATTATAGTCCTGGCTACCGAAACTATTGGTTTTTTCAAGCAGGTTTCATTCATTGAGTTCTTTACCGGAACTGAATGGACGCCGCTTTTTGCCAATAAGAAATTCGGTATTCTACCCTTGGTTTGTGGTACGCTGCTTACTACCCTCATAGCAATTTCTGTTGCTTTGCCTTTGGGTTTAACAATAGCCATTTATTTAAATGAATATGCTCACCAAAAATTTACGGCTATAGTAAAGCCTGTGCTTGAGATATTAGCTGCGGTGCCAACGGTGGTTTATGGTTTTTTTGCTTTAACTTTTGTAACCCCCCTTCTGCAATCGTTTATTCCGAATTTATCAGGTTTTAATGCTTTATCTGCAGGATTGGTTATGGGGGTGATGATCATTCCGTATATTTCGTCTTTAAGTGAAGATGCGTTAAGGGCAGTGCCAAAATCTTTGCGTGAAGCTGCCTACGGGATGGGTTCCACTAAGCTCCAAACAGCATTTAGGGTGATGGTGCCTGCGGCTTCGTCTGGAATTGTGGTATCAGTAATTCTTGCAATCTCGAGGGCCATTGGTGAAACAATGATTGTTGCTGTGGCAGCCGGCCAGGAGCCTAAGCTTACTTTTAACCCTTTAACATCTGTAGAGACGATTACTACCTACATTGTTCAGGTAAGTATGGGTGATGTTCCAAGGAATTCGCTTGAGTATAGTACTATCTTTTCCGCCGGGATGGCCTTGTTCATTTTTACCTTCGTTTTAAATAATATTAGTTTCTGGATTAAGAAAAAATTTCAGCAGAGGTATGAGTAGTTCGCAGAAAAACAAGTTGAAGAATTTGATATTCAAGGGGTTCGCTATTGCGTGTACGTCGGTCGGGCTCATTGTCTTAGTAGTGCTGCTATACGTGGTGTTCTCCCAGGGCCTTTCACGTATTGACTTTGACTTTTTAAATAATCTTCCCTCAAGAAATGCCGAACGTGCCGGAATTTACACAGCTCTTCTGGGAATGGTTTGGGTACTGGTGCTAACAGTACTTATTTCTTTCCCCATTGGTATGGGCGCTGGCATTTACCTGCAAGAGTATGGAAAGAAGAATTTTTTTAACAACTTTATAGAGGTTAATATTTCGAACCTTGCTGGTGTTCCCTCTATCATCTATGGGATTTTAGGATTAGAGTTATTCGGCAGGCTGCTCGGCTTAGGCAATAGCATTTTAGCAGGGAGCCTAACGCTTTCATTGCTGATTTTGCCCTTAATTATTGTTTCCACCAGAGAGGCAATAAAGGCGGTTCCGCCATCTTTGAGGGAAGCAAGCTATGGCCTTGGCGCTACTAAATGGCAAACTGTTTGGCATGTGGTGTTACCTTCGGCTTTTGGAGGAATTATGACTGGGCTCATTTTAGCGATTTCCCGTGCTATTGGCGAAACTGCACCATTAATTGTGGTTGGAGCGCTTGTTTATGTGCCATTTGTGCCAGAAAGCCCTATGGATGAATTTACAGTACTGCCTATTCAAATATTTAACTGGGTTACCCGCCCGCAAGCCGGGTTTGTAACCAATGCTGCAGCAGCTATCATTATATTATTAACTTTTACATTTATGATGAATGGAATTGCGGTTATTATCAGAAACAGATACAACAAAAGAACTAAGTTTTAAAGAAGTAATGAAGCTGGAAGCAAGAAACGTTAATCTATACTACGGAGAGAAACATGCGCTGAAAAATATCAGTATGGGTATCGAGGCCAATACTGTTACAGCGTTTATTGGCCCTTCGGGATGTGGTAAGTCCACCTTTTTACGTTGCTTTAATCGCATGAACGACCTGATTGACCATGTTAGGATTACCGGCGACATTTTAATTGATGGCAGGAACGTTTATAAAAGCAAAATAGATGTGGATGAACACCGTAAGAAGATTGGTATGGTGTTTCAGAAGCCCAATCCATTCCCTAAAAGCATTTACGAAAATGTAGTGTACGGATTAAAAATTAATGGAGTTAGGGATAAACACATTTTGGATGAAACAGTAGAGCGTTCATTGAAGCAAGCTGCTTTATGGGAGGAAGTTAAAGACGATTTGAAGAAATCGGCATTGTCTTTATCCGGAGGACAGCAACAGCGCTTGTGTATTGCAAGGGCGATGGCGGTGGAGCCTTCGGTAATTCTAATGGATGAACCGGCTTCAGCGCTGGACCCAATTTCAACCTCGAAAATCGAGGACTTAATTTACGAATTGAAGAGCAAATACACTATTGTAATTGTTACGCATAATATGCAGCAGGCTGCCCGTATAAGTGATAAAACGGCTTTCTTTTATTTGGGCGAACTGATTGAGTATAACCAAACTGTTACTATGTTTACCAATCCTCACAAGGAGCAAACTCAGAATTATATTACAGGCCGTTTCGGATAATTATAAAAGAATTAAATATGACTCATTTAGAAGAAGAGTTAAACCGCCTTCGCGAAGAAATGATTGAAATGGCCAATCTGGTTACTTCGCAGATAGAAAAGAGCCTTAGAGCATTGGTAGAGGAGGATGTTGACCTTGCCCGCGAGGTTATTTTTAACGAAAAACGAGTTAATGCATTTGAGCTTTCTGTGGATAAGGATTGCGAAAATATTCTTGCATTGCTTAATCCTTTTGCTTCGGATATGCGGTTTGTGTTCGCAACCTTAAAGATTAACACAAACTTTGAACGTATTGGAGATAGCGCCGAAGGTATCGCTAAATACATACTGCAGTCAGGTAAATGCTTTGATGATGAGTTGCTTAACGATTGTCGCTTCGCTGAAATGGCATCTACAGTGAAGGAAATGCTTCATTCTGTAACCACGGCTTATGAGCAAAATAACGCGAAGCTGGCACGCACTGTATTTAAACAGGATATGATTCTGGATGAAATCAACAAAGCTTCTACCGATAATATTGCTTTATATATTAATAAGCGCCCTGAGAATGTTTATCAGGCATTGTACCTGCTTACAGTTATCCGTAAGCTAGAACGGGTGGGTGACCATATTACCAACATAGCTGAAGAGATTATTTTCCACCTTGAAGCAAAGGTGTTAAAGCATATTAAGAAAAGCGCCAGAGGCGAAGCTTAGCTGTTAAAATGTTGAAATTTGCCCGGCTTATTAATTTGCCCGGGCAAATCTTTATCAGCAAACTGAGTTCGATTAATATTTTTCTATTAAACACTCCAAATAAACAATTTGCATTCCCCTCTCCTCGAGGCATAGCCGTTAACTTAAGAACACTATCCATTGAAAATCAATCTTTTGTTTTGATAATCGGCATAGTGGTATACCCTCTGCCTTCGGCATTTAATGAGATTCAATTTGTTTCTACAGAGGGTCTCATTGAGCTCTTTCAGTCGGTTCTCTCAGGCGGGAGAAAGCCCACTGCTTCCTTGCAAACGTCATAATTAAAATCGCGCCCAGGTTAGAATGCTTCTGTTTGATGGATCTTCCGATATTCTTCTAAGGTCTTAGCAACGGTGTAGGGAAAACTATAAGGGAACTTACAGCTTTCTTTGTCGAGTGTTTTCTTGTTAGAGTCTGTTAGGGTATAACTCGAATCAGCGACAGAAAAATCATCGTTATAAAATTTTGTGAGGCTTTCAAGTGCCGCGCCTTTTGTGCACTCGCTATGGAAAAAATTATTTAGGCGTTGAAATGCGAAGAGTTTACCTTTTTCATCAAAATAGTTTTTGTAAACAATAAACCAATCATCTTTTGGGCTGAAAGGTATCTCAGCCACATAAACGACTTTATCCTCAGGATTCTTTAACACATTGTAAGCGGCTTCAATTTTGCCCGGATAGTGTTCGCCATTCTTTAATTGTATCAAATGCTTCTTATCTGCTGGCTTTACAAACAGTATCAGATTTGTGGAGGTGGCTAAGCTATCAATGACGAATTTTTGGTGTTTCAGTTTGCCAGAAAGGCTATCGTTTTTCTTAGAATTAGTGCAGTTCGCTAGTGCGGCCGCTAGTATTAATAGCAATAATTTGAAGTTCATATGGGCTCGAATTTCTGTACACAAAGTAAAGGTAAACGGCATCAATATCAAGTCGTTTAGGCAGGCTTGTTAACAAAAAAGAACCCCACTCTATTTTGATAAAGTGGGGTTCAAATATTCGTGCAAAAAGATTCTAGTTAAAGAAATCGAGTGCGAAGTATAAAATCGCTGCCAATGTTGCAGAAACAGGGATTGTTAAAATCCAAGCCCAAATAAGGTTAATGGTAACGCCCCATCTTACGGCAGAAACCCGTTTAGTTAACCCAACCCCGATAATTGAACCTGTTATGGTATGGGTGGTTGAAACCGGGATCCCGAAGTGTTCTGTGATACCCAGGGTAACCGCACCTGCAGCTTCTGCGCCTACACCTTCAAGAGCAGTAACTTTTGTAATTCTCGAGCCCATGGTTTTAACAATTTTCCAGCCACCACTCATTGTTCCTAAAGCAATTGCGCCATAGCAAACTAAGGGAACCCAACCTGGCATCGGATCGCTACTGCCAATTACGTTAGAGGCAACCATAGCTACATAGATAATACCCATTACTTTTTGCGCATCGTTTCCACCGTGAGTGAAACTTAATGCTGCTGATGACAAGAGCTGTAATCTTTTAAACCATTTTTCTGCCGTAGCAGGTTTAGCGTGCCGACACACATTGATAATTACAAGGGTGATAATTACGGAGATTATCATACCGATAATTGGCGCCAGGACGATGAAAGACACAGTCGTTAAAATCTTTCCTAAATTGATAGCCTGAAATGCATTGTCACCAAGGGTGAGCGCTTTTGCCATACCGGCGCCAGCAAAACCACCAATTAATGTGTGAGATGAACTGGAGGGAATACCGTAATACCAGGTTAATAAGTTCCATGCAATAGCTGCGGTTAAGCCTGCTAGTATTACATGGAGGGTGATATATTGTTCAAGTACCGTTTTGGCAATTGTATTCGCAACTTTATGGTCGTCAAAATAAAAGTAGGCTGCAAAATTGAAGATTGCTGCCCATAACACCGCCTGGAAGGGAGATAGTACTTTTGTTGAAACGATAGTTGCTATTGAGTTTGCAGCATCATGGAATCCGTTGATGTAATCGAACGCAATTGCCATGATAACAACAACTACTAATAGAGTAGTAACCATTTGTTTATTCTTTAGGCGTTCTTAACAAGAATAGACTCCATCACATTCGCAACATCCTCGCACTTGTCTGTTGCTGTTTCAAGTGCAGAAAGAACTTCTTTGTATTTAATCAGAGCAATTGCATCCTTCTCATACTCAAATAATTCACCTACAGCCCTGTCGAAAATATAGTCAGCCTGATTTTCCATGCTGTTGATTCTAACGCAAGAATCGGTAATCAGACGGATGTTTTTTAGATTTTTTAGCTCGCCTACAGCCTTGTGTACGTCCTGACAGCCTTGTAAAATCAACTCTGCTAATTTTTTAATCGGCGGAGTCATTTCATTGACTTTGTAAAGCATCATTCTGCTGGCAGAGCCATGGATAAAATCGGCAATATCATCAATAGCAGATGCTAAAGCATGAATATCTTCACGATCGAAAGGTGTGATAAAGTTTTTCCCAAGTTCAAGGAAAATCTGGTGGGTAATCTCGTCGCCACGATGTTCAAGGTCTTCAATTAACTTACCAACCTCTTTTCTGTGGTTTTCATCGTTGGTGTTAACAAAGTCAATTAATGCTTCCCCTAACTTTATTACGTTAGCACTGGCCTGTTCAAAAAGTGGGAAAAATTTGCGATCCTTCGGAACGAAGTATTGGAATATGCCGTTTAAGCCCATGTTGTATTAAAAAATTGTTACAAAGATATTAGTGCAATGTTAAGTTAATGTTAACACCGAGCCTAAACTGGAATAAAATTCTGTTTGGCTTTTTCGAGGGTAAACGCGAAGGTGGTACCCAGGCCTTCTGTGCTTCTTACAGTTATGGTTTGCTGATGGGCTTCCAAAATATGTTTTACTATTGCCAAGCCTAAGCCAGAGCCCCCAATTTGCCTTGAGCGGCTTTTATCAGTTCGGAAAAATCTTTCAAACAAGCGAGGAAGGCATTTTTCTTCTATTCCTATGCCATCGTCGGTAACCTCAACCAAAATCTGGTCATGGAGTTCGAACATTTTCAATGACGTGGTGCCATTCTCTTTACCGTATTTAATTGAGTTATCCACCAGATTGACCAATACCTGGCAAATTTTATCCCTATCGGCATTCACCCAGGTAGGCGAATCGTATTTGTCTTTGAAAACTAGTGAGATTTTATGTTTTTGAGCTTTACCTTCCATTTGCTCAATCACTTCATTTATGAGTACTGCCAGGTCAAATTTCTCGAAGTTAATAGGTACTTCGCCGCTCTCAAGTTTTGAGATAACATCAATATCTTTAATCAGGTAGCTCAACCTATCGACGTTCCGTTCCGCCTTCCTTAGGAAGTGAATGGCCTGATCTGGGTCTTCTAACCCGTTCTCATCCAATAGTGCTTCAATATAACCTTGGATAGCGAAAAGAGGCGTTTTGAGTTCATGAGAGATGTTTCCGAGGAATTCCCTTCTAAATTGCTCCTGCTGTTTCAATGCTTCGATTTCGATTTTTTTAACGCTCGCCCATTCCTTTACTTCGTGTTCTACATCGTTAATGGGATCATTACTTACATATTCGCCCAAAGCATCTTTTAAGTCTTTTCCGAGTTTCAGATTATGTATTAGCTTGTAAATGAGTTTGATCTTACTGTAGACATAGCGTTCTATCAGATAATAAAAAACAATAAAGCAAATGCCCAGGGTGATAAAGAATGTTAAAAAAAGGCCGGCTAAATTATGCTGGAAATAATAGTTCACCAAGGCGAGCGAAAGGGCTACTACAAAGGCATTTATAAAAACTAATACACGGAGTTTCATATTATGCAATGATACTAAAAAGGAATTCCATGTGTTTGTTTGATGATGAAATTTGATACTGGTTTAATATTGGATAGGCTGGCGATGGCGATTTCTGAAACCATCTTAGAACCGAACAGTTTCTGAGTGATTCTGCCAGCTAGCAAACGCCTTTGGAAAAGCTGTTTCCAGCGATAAGTGTAGGCAGCCTCCAAGGTTTCCCGTGGAGCGTTTCGGAACTCAATAATTGTCTCAGCGAGGATTTTTCCCGAGTGGATTGCCATTGCCATACCGTTGCCACAAAGGGGGCTAATCATTCCGGCGGCATCACCGCAAAAAAGCATATGGTTTTCTATTAAAGGCTTCGGGCTGAATGAGATTTCGTTGATTACTTCAGGTTTAGCATATAGAAAATCAGAATGGCTGAAAATATGCTTTAGGTTTGGGTTTTTATATAAGATCTCCTTTTCCAAGGCTTCAATGCTGCCCATTTTTTTTAGGTGTTCATTTTTAGATAGATAGCAAAGATTATACTTATTTCCTTCAATTTTTACCGTGCCGCAATATCCTCCTGCAAAATTATCCAGTTGGACTAGATCAAGCGGAAAATCCGTGGCGATATGGTACTTAACTCCAATGTAAGGGCTGCGTTGATAAAAGAAATTACGATTTTTGTCGAGGTTCGAACGTTTGCCATAAGCGCCAATAAGATAATCTGCGAAAAGTTGTTGATTGTCTGGTAAGTCGATTGAGAAGCAATCCTGTGCAAATTCGATTTTAGTGGCTTTGGCAAAAACAAAGTTCACGCCTTCTGCGGATGCTTTGCGATAAAGAAGATTGTCAAGGGTATAACGGCTAATCCCGAAGCCGCCTAAATCAAGGGCAGTGTCAAACGTTTTCCCGGAAACTGAGCTGATTCTTAATCGGCTGATTTTTGAAGGCTCAAGTTCTGAAAGATTGGCACCCAGGGTTTTGAAAAATGGTAGGACTTCGTTGGATATATATTCGCCGCATACGCGGTGAAAGGGGTACTGCTTTTTTTCGATTAGAGTAGCCTCAAATCCGGCTCTGTTAAGTAGAATAGCGCATATTAATCCTGCTAAACCTCCTCCTACAATAACAGTAGATTGTCCGGGAGTTTTTCGGGTTGGAATTTGTGCCATCAGAGCCGGTCTATTTGTAAATGATTAACTGCCAGCGGAATGCCCACATCCATTTCAAACTGTAATTTTTGATGCCGGCTTTTACAAGCATATTTTGCAAATCGGTTTTTCTAAAACCCTTCAATACCGATAGTTTTGAATCGTGCTTAACCATCTCTGAGTTTGAAAATGCCTGCGTTAATAGCCCAATGGAGTGGTATGCAAACCAGTGGCGATGCAGGTCGTTTACGATGGCTGCCTGAGAGCTGCATTGCAACATTTTTTGGATGAGCTTAATCCAGTTGTCATTATCAAAATGATGGGTAAATAGGCTTGAAATAACTATATCAAATTGATTTTCATGTAATTGTGTGGAAAGTGCATCCGCATGGATGTAACTTATTTCAGGATAGCCTTCTGATTTTTTTCGGGCATATTCTACCGCAGATTCTGTTGCATCCACGCCTACCAGATTTAGCTTCAGTCCTTGTTTTCGGCCCCAGTTTGCCAATACTCGGAGGGAGTCGCCGCCTCCGCAACCCCAGTCGCTTATCGTTATGCCATTTTTGATCTTGATTTTTCTAAACGCGTTGTAAAATACATTATAGCCACCCAAAAGCTTGTTGATTATTTCGAGTTCGTCCATTATTGGGTCGATGGTTTCATGCCCAAGGGAAAAGTCGTCCATCATTTCAGGCTCGGTGCTACGTTGGGAAAAGTCGGCCATATTCAAATTGCTTCTAAAATCATACTTTCCACAGTAAGTCCAGGCCCAAAGGCAAAGCTCATAATCTTTTCTCCTTGCTTTACCGTGGATAATAGCTTCTGCAGGATGAATAAAATTGTAACAGACGACATGTTGCCAAATTGCCTTAGCACATCGTAGGAGTAGTCGAGGGCTTCTTCAGGCAGCTCCAGCATTTCCTCGCAAACCTCTAAAATTCTCCTTCCGCCGGGATGGATGGCAATTTGGTTGATGGCGCCTCTTGACAATCCGGCTTTGCTGGTAAGTTTTGAAGCAACATCGTTTATTTTCTTTCCGATATTTTTGGCGATTTGTGAAGAAAGCCTCATCTCAAAACCAGTATCCCCAATCCTCCATGCCATTTCATCTTTTGCTTCGGTGGCAAGCGTATTGTAAAATGTTTTTAAATGGAAGCCTGATTTCGCCGAATGGCTTGATTCAATCAAGACCGCCGCTGCGCCGTCAGCAAATAGCGAGTTTGCTACCCAGTTCTCTACCGTGCTCTCCCTCTGGAAGTGTAAAGTGCAGAGCTCAACGTCAACTATCATAACTTTGGCGTATTTGTCTGATTTGCAGATATAATCAGCAGTCTTTAATGCGTTAAATGCACCGTAACAACCCATGAAATTAATACCCGTTCGCTCAACCTCATTGTTGAGGTTTAAAGCTAGAATCAAGTCGATGTCAATGCCCGGTGCATACAAACCGGTACAACTAACGGTAATTAAATGTGTGATAGATGTAGCCTCCGTTTTGCTTTGAAACAAGAGCGTTTGAGCAGCTTTTATAGCGACGATTCGGGCTGTTTCTTCATAAAAAATACTCCGTTTTTTGGTGCCCGGAAATGGCTCTAAATTTACGTAATTACCAAAGAATGAGTAAGTTCCACGTGGCACTCCGAAGTCTGATATGGCAGAGTGCCGATACTCAATTCCGGAGTGTTCATAAAGCTTCGCCAGCCTTGCAGCATCTCTCTCATTTAGCTGGTGGGCATCAATCATAAACTCCAAAATTTTTTGCTGAGGGAAACGATGGTCGGGATTGGCGGTGCCAATAGCGGTGATGATGCTGCCCATATAAATTTTTTATAAATTTAAGAACGATTTTTACCCGCTAAGGTTTTTGTTCCATGTATCTTCTGCCTACAAAATCTGCCTTATTGCACATGCGCTTTTTCTTCTCTTTCTTTTTGCTGCCAGTGTATGTTTTTGCCTTAAGCCAGGTACCTCAATTTACAGTTCTAAATGCCGTTTTGATATTTGTTGCCTGGCATGTATTTGTTTATCCGGCAAGTAATGGCTATAACAGTTATTTCGATAAAGATGAAGGTAGTATTGCACTGCTGGAGAAGCCGCCTCAGGTAGATAAAAGCTTGTACTGGTGTTCCCTTGTATTCGATGCCCTTGGTTTTGTAGTCGGGCTTTTTGTGAGCTTTGAATTCGCGCTGGCTACTCTCATTTACGGGCTTCTATCTAAAATGTACAGCCATCCCACGATTCGTTTAAAGAAGTATCCGATAATTAGTTTTTTGGTGGTATTTGTCTTTCAGGGAGCTTTTGTCTATTGGGTTACTTATGCAGCCCTCGCGGGGGAAAGCATATTTCAAATTCAAGCAAAAGGGTTTTTACTTGCAGGAATTATCTGCTCTTGTTTGATTGGGGCATCTTATCCGTTAACACAGGTTTATCAACACGACGAGGACCGGAAAAGGGGGGATAAAACGCTTAGCCTTTTGTTGGGTGTTAAAGGTTCATTTATTTTTCCAGGCTTATTGTTTGGACTTTCTGTCTTGTTAATGTTTCGCTATTGGATGCTTGTTAAACAGCCTCAAAACTTTTGGTTGTTTTTGATTTTTGTGGCGCCGGTTATGCTTGTTTTTTTTCGTTGGTTTTTTAAAGTCATAGAAAATAAACGCAATGCGGATTTTAAAAACATGAGCTTCATGACATTAACAAGCGGTTGTGCTATGCTAGTTTATTTTCTTCTGATATTGCTTTTGAGGCACACGTAGCTAACGCATCTGCCCATTCCATTCGCTATAAAATTGATCCAGGTACAATTCCATGAATTGATGCCTTTGTTCGGCAATCCTTCTTCCCGCTGCGGTATTCATTTTATCCTTTAAAAGAAGGAGCTTTTCATAGAAGTGATTTATGGTAGGGGCTGTGCTGTTTTTATATTCGTCTTTGCTCATGTTTAAATTCGGGGGAATAGCTGGGTTATAAAACTCCCTTTGCTTAAATCCGCCGTAGCTAAACGCCCGTGCTATACCTATGGCTCCAATTGCATCAAGCCTGTCAGCATCTTGAACTATTGCAAGCTCTTTAGAATGAAAACAGACTTCACCGAGGCTTGCTTTGAACGACATGTTTCGAATGATCTGCTGAACGTGCAAAATCGTATCCTCGGAAACTCCAATGCTTCTTAAAAAATTGGCAGCTTTGGCCGGGCCAATTTCTTCATCCCCGTTGTGAAACTTTGAATCAGCTATATCATGTAATAGGGCTGCTAGTTCAACAACTAAAAGATTGGCGTTTTCTTCTGCGGCGATGCTTTTTGCCGTTTGCCAAACTCTGTAAATATGCCACCAGTCGTGCCCGCCCTCAGCTCCTTGTAAAGTGGTTTTAACAAAAGTTTCTGTTTGCTGTATAATGTCCATGATTTGTAGCTGCTAATTTAGAGCTAATAGGTTTTATATGGCTAACCAAAAAATATTTAAAACATGAAAATCACTTATTTGATAAGGGAAAAATAGAGCTTCTATTCCCTGGATATTGGCATATTGGGGGATCGTAATCCCCCAATATTTATATATTTGGGGATTACGATCTCTGAATATGATTAAAAGGGCATTGCAAGGCATATTGGAAGCTAAGGTTGATTATAAAAAGGCTATTGTAGTACTAGGCCCCAGACAAGTGGGTAAAACCACGTTGATCTCCAAGATTGCAGCTTCTTTAAACGGGAATTATCTTTATATCAATGGCGATGATCCTGCCGTTCGATTGGTTTGGAATAATCCTACTTTGGCTTTTATAAATAATTATATCGGCAATTTTAAAGTCGTTGTATTTGATGAGGCTCAGCGGCTTGAAAATATAGGGCTTAGTGCCAAAATGATCATAGATGCTAAAAAAGACGTGCAGCTTTTTATTTCCGGATCGTCTGCTTTAGAGATTGCCAGCAAAATTAACGAACCACTTACCGGGCGTAAATGGGAGTATAGATTATACCCTTTATCCTGGAACGAGTTAAAGGAACACTATTCATTTGCGAAAATTCAACCCCGGTTGGAAGAATTCTTAATTACAGGGATGTATCCGGATGTTATCACCAATACGCTGAACGCAAAAGAAACCCTTACCAATCTTGCAGGAAGTTATTTGTATAAAGATATTTTAGAATCTGGGGGTATACGTCGCCCGGATGCATTATTAAAATTATTGCAAGCACTGGCCTGGCAGGTAGGAAATGAAGTTTCTTACAATGAACTTTCACAAATTGCAGGAATAGATAAAGCAACCGTGATTTCGTATATAGACCTGCTGGAAAAAGCTTTTGTGATATTCCGTTTAAAACCTTTTGCAAGGAATCTGCGCAACGAAATCAGCACGTCCCGAAAGATCTATTTTTACGATAATGGCGTAAGAAATACCATTATAAATAATTTTGCCCCCATTACACAGCGAAATGATAATGGGGCGCTATGGGAAAATTTTATCATCAGCGAACGCAAAAAGAATTTAGCTTACTCGGGCTTTTATGGCAATACTTATTTCTGGCGGAATACCGCAAGGGCAGAAATAGATTATATAGAAGAACAGGATGGAAAAATACTCGCCTGCGAAATCAAATGGAATCCAAAAGTGAAAGTGAAGTTTCCATCTGCATTTGTAGAAAAATATAATCCTGAAACTACCCGGATAATCAATAGTGATAATTATTGGGAGTTTTTAGGTTCAACTGAGAGTTATTAATCAACTTGCAATTTAGTGCCTTCATTCTGGTAGAACAATTAAAATAAGCACGGGGCAAAAAAAGAAACGCCCCGCATTTCTGCGAGGCGTTGAGTTATGATTAGCTCTTTACTTTTTTTCCGGAAGCAGTACAAACTTTATAAAGTTGTTGCCACTTAAATATTTATTTGCCGTGGCTTTAAGGCTTTCTGGCGTGATCTTTTTTAGAGAATCGATGTAATGCAAAACGTCTTTTGGGTCTTCGTTATTTTGATATTTCGAGTTTAGGTATCCCGACCAGAAGCCATTGTCTTTTAACTGGATTTCTGTGTTACGCTTTTCCTCTGCTACAAACTTTTCTATATCTGCAGCTTGAGCTCCGTTTTTCTTTATCTTATTGATTTCGTCTTGCGTAGCAGCAACCAATTTGTCAATATTTTGAGGGGCACAACCGAACGCAATGGTAAATGAATACCGGTTTCGTGGGTACTTAGAATAGCTTACAGATGCGCCAGGGCTATATACGCCGCTTTCCTCTTCACGCAGGCGTTCAATTAATTTAATTTGAAGTACCTCGGCCAGAGCGTCGAGCTGGTTATTGGCATCCTCGCTGTAAACATAGTCGCCACTAAGAATCATTCTTACACTGGCCTTATCTTCTTTGCCTTTGTAAACTGTTTTATTGATTTTGCCGGCAGGAGTATAAATGCCCAGGTCTTTTGCCTGTTCTTTACGCGATTTTGTTGGCAGCGCTGCCAGATATTGAATTAGCAAAGGCTTAATTTCATCCGGTTTAAAGCTACCTACAAAGATGAATGTAAAGTCGCTCGCATCGGCGAAGCGGTCTTGGTAGATATTGAAGGCTTTGTCTAAGTTTATTTGCTCGATTTTAGCAACGCTTGGCCCTGTGCGGCGGATATTGTACCTGCCCAACACAGCAGCAATTGTATCAGCAAAAACATTGTTAGGCTCAGAGCTTCTGTTTGCTACTACTCCTTTTTGTTGGGTTATAATAGACTGGAAAATTTCGGTGTCTTTGCGAGGCTGTGTGAAGTATAGATAAGTTAACTGTAATGCGGTTTCCAGGTCTTTGGGCGCGGCAAAGCCAGAAATTCCTTCAGATCTCTCGCTGATGTAAGGGGTAACAGATACTCGTTTGCCTGTTAGCCGCTTTGGAAGTTGAATAGAATTGAACTCGCCAATTCCACTTCTCGAAATGATAGAAGATGCATTTGCTGCTGACTGAAAATCTGCGTCGCTATAGAGGGAGGTTCCTCCTGGGCTAAATGCGTTAAATCGGATCTCGTCATTTTTAAAATCAGTTGGCTTTAAAATTACCCTGACTCCATTGCTTAAGGTAAGCTCGGTTACGCCAATTTCTTCAATGTTTTTCTCGCTAACGATGCGGCCAGGAGCTTTTTTCTCGGTGGCGCCGATTAGCGGCTTGTCTGAAACATCATCTACATAAGGCGTAATGTTGGATTGCTGTACCTGTTGAATCCACGAATTTACTGTCGCCTCATTCGGCAAGTTTGCCGCCTCTTTTTCGGGCGCCATAATCAACACATCACGGTTTACCTCGGTTAGATATTGCTTGGCTAAAGCATTTACCTCTTCTAATGAAATTCCCGGAGTTTTTTCTTTTGCAAAATTGTATTCATAATCAATGCCGGGGCTTGCCTCTTCTTCTAAAAATAATCTAACGTATTCTTGAACAAGGGTTTGAGAGTTCGTTTTATCTTTCTCTTTAAATGCCGCCTCCATAGAAGTTAGGTAAGATTGTTTAGCCCTATCTAACTCACTTTGGGTAAAGCCAAACCTCTTAACTCTTTCAGTTTCTGTAAAAACAGCTTTAAATCCTTTTTCAAACTCGCCGGTACCTGGTTTAGCTACAACAACAGATGATGCGACATCCAGCCCCGCCAGAAAACCACTAATGCTGCTTCCTCCCTGTAAAAATGGCGGATTGGCTTGTTTTTGCAATTCGCTAAAGCGGGAGCCAAGCATTTGGTTATATAAAGAACGGATAATATTATTGCGCATGTCCGTTTTTGTTTTGAATTTGTTGCCCTGGTGCTTGATTAGAACCTGTGCAACTGTGTAGGGCATTTCTGCATCGGTAACCGAAATGAACTGATTTTTATTTAGTAACGGAATTTTGTATTCGGTGCGCTCTCTTGGGTTAGGGGGCGTTTTAAGGTCAGAGAATTTTTCCTTAATCATGGCTTCCACCTTTTTAACGTCGATGTCGCCAACCACAATAAGGGCTTCCAAATCCGGGCGATACCAATCTTGATAAAACTGGCGAATAGTTTCTGGTTTGAAATTTTTAAGGACCTCTTCCGTTCCGATAGGCAAACGGTTAGAATACCTCGAGTTGTTTAGAATCATCGGAAGGTATTTGTTTTGCATACGCTCTTGTGCCCCTTTGCCCAATCGTTTCTCTTCCAGAACAACACCTCTTTCTTTTTCAATTTCTGCAGGGTCTAAAGAAGCGTCTTGGGCCCAGTCGCGCATAATTTGCAGCGTATTTTTGAATAATAAGCTATCATCGGTAGGTACCGGAAGCTGATAAACCGTTTGATCAAAGCTGGTATAAGCGTTTAAATCGGCGCCGAAGCGGATTCCAGATTTCTGCAGATAATTTACTAACTCATTTTTAGGGAAGTTTTTGGTGCCGTTAAAGCCCATATGTTCCATAAAATGTGCAAGTCCCTGCTGGTCGTCGTTTTCGAGTACTGAACCTACTTTTACCGCCAGGTACAATTGCGCCCGGTTTTTAGGTTCGGTATTTCTGCGGATGTAATAGGTAAATCCGTTAGCAAGTTTGCCAGTATGTATGGCTGTATCCAATGGTAAAACATCCGATTCGGCAGATGTTTCAGTTTTGCTGGCCGTGGCAGAGCTTGCTACTGGTTTTTTAACACTGCAGGAGCCAATAAGTAGAGCCGCCAATAAAGAAACCGATGTAAGGTTCCTGATTTTGGAAATATTCATAGTCATTTGATAATGAGGTAGGGGTTTTGTTTCCTTTAAAGGTGAAAATTATACTTTAATAATGATTTTCTTACTATACATCCACCATAAAATAATAAGCCATGTTAAAACAAAAGTTAACGCAAAGGCAAGAGATGCATTGTGGGGCGAAAAAAAAGGTTGATAAAATGAAGAATATATCCATCCTTTTAAGTTGGTTTTCGTTCCATCGCCAAGATGCATAGGTAGAACGTTTAGAATTTTTGCAGCCAGCGTTGTGGTGAAAAAGGCTGTTATGGCATTTGATCCATAAACAATAAATGGCTTAGCCCAGGCTCGATGCCCTCTTATATCAATGATAAGATAAAAGGCACATAATGCAACCAACGCTAGTCCGCTGGTAAATAGCACGTACGAACTTGTCCATAGGCTTTTGTTTATAGGGAAGCTTTTGCCCCAGAAAAGGCCCGCCAGGAATAAAGCCAAGCCCGACAATAACATGCCACCAATTTTGGTTTGGTTGCTAATGCCTTTCATTCGAAGCAGATTGCCGGTTAGTACGCCCGAAATTCCGGTGGCAATAGATGGGAAGGTGCCTAAAATTCCTTCGGGATCCCAGGTTTTTGAAAGTTTCCAAAGATGGTTTTCGGTCAAAATAAGCCGGTCGAGCCAAGCGCCGAGGTTTGTCTCTTTTCCCAGATTTGCCGGCCCAAAGCCTGGCACTGGCACAAAGGACATTAGCGCCCAATAGGCAAGCAGTAGTAGGATGCCAATGCTGAGTTGAGTTTTCCAGTTAGTTTTGAGGAAAAGAATAGCAGAAGCAAAATAGGCCAGTGCAATTCGTTGCAAAATGCCCGGAATCCTAACGGTGCGTAAGGCTTCAGCAGGATTCTGAAATATGTAGGGAATAAAAGCCAGAATTAGTCCCAATGAGAAGAGAATTGCAGAACGCTTCGTGATTTTTAACAGAAGGGATTGATGCGATGATTTATCGCGAAGTTTGCTCCCTAGTGCATAACTTATGGAAACGCCCGAAATAAACAGAAAGAAAGGAAAAATCAGATCTGCAAAGGTGCAGCCGTTCCAGTCGGCATGTTCAAAGGGAGTATAAATATTCCCCCAGTCGCCGGGATTGTTTACCAATATCATTCCCGCAATGGTAAAGCCGCGAAACGCATCCAGTGACAAGAGTCGGGTTTTTCGATTAGTTAGCTGTTCTTTCATCCCGAGAGGAAATAAAAATAAATCTAAGCTTTATGCTGGCCGAAAACAATAGCTGGCTTGGCGGATATTCTTACTTTTATTTCATGAATGTGCAGCTATCGCGATTAAGCAGTTTATATCAGAAGGAAAGCAGGCTGATTATTGGATTGATGTCGGGTACCTCTTTGGATGGTTTAGATATAGCCCTTTGCCGCATAAGCGGATGGGGATTTTTTAGCAGGGTAGAACTGATACAATTTGAATCCATTCCTTATCAGGATGTTTTTAAAAACGATGTGAGGGCGATTTTTTCCAAAAAGCAGGTTGATCTCGAAAAATTGACATTGCTGAATGCCTTAATTGCTGAGGTTCACGCCGGTATGATTTTGTCTTGCCTGAAAAAGTGGCAAGTTGCTGTAGATGAGATTGATTGCATTGCCAGCCACGGACAAACAATCTACCATGCACCTCAACGTTTGCACGGTTTGGCGGACTATCCTAATGCAACACTTCAAATCGGCGATGGCGACCACCTGGCTGTAAAAACCGGAATTGTTACCCTTAGCGATTTCAGGCAGAAGCATATAGCCGCCGGAGGAGAGGGGGCGCCTTTAGCTCTTTACGGAGATTGCATCTTGTTTTCTTCTGAAATTGAAAACAGATTGCTGCTGAATATAGGAGGGATTTCAAATTTTACATTTTTACCTGCAGATTCTATGGGAGCCAAGGTTTTATGCACCGATGTGGGGCCTGGAAATACTTTGATTGATGCTCTTGTAAAGAAGTACTTCGGCAAGCCATATGATGAAAATGGTGCTATTGCCAGAACAGGAAACATCAACAACGCTTTACTGAATGTTTTGATTTCACATCCGTTTTTTCAGCAGGCTTTACCAAAGACAACCGGCCCGGAATTGTTTAATCTGACTTACCTTGAGGAGGCAATAAACGCATCGAAAGTAGATTTAAATCGGGAAGATTTGTTAGCAACGGTTACTGCCTTTACTGCCAGAGGAATAGCAAGGGGAATTCAGGATGCCTCACTGCCTAATAATTCAAGCATATATGTAAGTGGAGGAGGTGCCCATAATTCTTATCTGATTGAGAAGATCAGGGAATTTCTGCCCAAGGCGAAGGTGAAAAATATTGCAGATTTAGGAGTTAACCCGGATGCTAAGGAAGCGATATTATTTGCGCTACTTGCGAATGAAACAATTTGCGGCTCGGCTATTGAGACAGGTGCTGGCCCGGTAGTAATGATGGGCAAGATTTGCCTGCCGCTTTAGGGGCTAAAGCCTATTGATTGTTCTTTTGGTTCCGTTGGCTAAAGCCGCTCTATTATAGCCTGCCATGTCATAATAAATTATAGTCATTTTAAACAAACAGGCTCCGGCAAACACATGTTGTATGCCAGAGCCTGAGCATCCCTTACTTTACAAATTCCAAAGGAACAAACAATCCGAAAACAATATTCCTTCCCTGATTTAAAATTCCCTCAATTTTTAAACGGCTTAAGTGATTAATATAAGCCTTGTCTAACAGGTTGTTACCTGTAATATAGAATTTAATTGCCTGGTTGTTAATTTTTAAGGTTGAACCAATAGATGCGTTCAGCAAAGTATAACCTTTAGTGCTGCTTTCAAAGTCTCTGTCGAAAAGGTTTTGCTCAAAATAATTGTCGATGCCTACAGAAAACCAGGTGTTCTTTAATGACGATGATTTAAATTCTGGCTCGAACCTAAGTTGATTTTTTAACAAAGGTGCTGGAATAAAAGGCAGCCAGTTGTCGGTAGCGAGGTTTCTTCCCCGGGTAAGCGAAAAATCATTCTCAAAGTGAATTAAGGAGATCGGGTGAAGGGTTAATCCTGCCTCAAAACCATATAAATTGGCATTATCTTGAACATAGCGGAAAACCCGGTAGGGCTTTCCCTGAGCTTCAATAGTTTCATTGTTTAGCTGATGCGCAAAGATATAGTTATCAATATAGTTATTGAATACGTTAAGGTGAGCATCAATTTTATTAGTGTGGAATTCCAATGAGGCATCTGTATTTAAGCTCTGTTCTGCTTTAAGATTAGGGTTGCCAATTTCATAACGGCGAGTCCCTTCGTGTACACCTTCCGAGCTAAGCTCTGCAATATTAGGCGCCCTGAAAGCACTTCCTACGTTCAACTTAAAATTTAGGTTTGAAGTGATATTGTGCGTAAAGCCAATCGCTCCGCTGAAGTTAGAAAAGGTTTTGGAAAAATCAGAGAACTTGGCCTCGCCCTCTTCTTCCATTTGTATGCCCGAAACATGCCTTGAATCGAAGCGCAAACCGGCATTTACAGTGCTGTTATCCCATGTCTTCTTGATGTAGGCAAAGCCACCTAAATCACGGTTGTCGTAGTCGGGAACCAATAATTCTTCAGCCTTATTTACACTTTTTTGGAAAGCGCCCGAAACTCCAATTGCAGGAGCCCAGCCATTCTTTTCCTGAAAATAGTACTTAGCATCATAGCTGTAGGTCTTCAAATCAAAGAAAAGCGATGGCTCTGTAAAGCTCTCTTCAAGCTCTCTCCTTTGATTGTTTTGATAAGCAAACGTTGTGCGTAATTTACTTTTATTGAAAAAGAACTGGCTGTTCAACGCCGCCTTATAATGCCTTACATCCTGGAAAGGAAGCATCAAATCGCGGCTTTTTAGCTGTTCTGAGCTGAAAATATTGCCATCCTCATCTGCAAACTGCCCATCTGCGTTGCGCTCAAAATCGGGTAGTCCGAGCTTTGTTTTAAAGCTAGAAAGATCTAAATGCGTATATCCCCAAGATTTATTCAAACCAACCAAAGCGCTTAAATCTGTTTCTTTAAATCCGGTGTTGGGGATGTGCCCATCAGGTGTGTTATATCCATAGGCGTTTTTATAAGTGCCTCTTCCTCGCCAAACAAAGCCCTTGGTATTACCTTGCAGCATAGCCGATGTACCACTAAGCCCATTGTTTGTAGCATAATTAGTTAGTATTTCACCATTGATATTGCCCATCGCCGGAGAAAAAGGGCCGAGAATATTGATAACTCCGCCCATAGCATCCGAACCATATTGTAAGCTGGCAGCACCTCTTAAAACTTCAACACGGTCAGCTTTATATTGGTCAATTTCAATACCGTGCTCATCTCCCCATTGCTGCCCTTCCTGTTTTACTCCGTCAGACAGGGTGATAACCCGGTTATAGCTTAACCCACGGATTACAGGCTTAGAAACTGCCGCCCCGGTAGTAACTTGTGACACTCCGGGAACGGAAGAAATTGCATCAATGATATTGTTTGAAGGGCGGCTAAGCATATCCGCCTTGTTGATAGAAGTAACTGAGGTACTATTTGTTTTATTATCGGAGCCAGCAATTGTGCCAGTAACCACAACTTCATGTACCTCAATAACACTTGGCTCCATTTCGAAGTTTATTGGAGCGGTGTTTGAAAGGTCCACCATTTGGGTGATTGTTTTGTAGCCAATATATCTGATTTCTATCAGAAATCGCCCTTTTACTGGAATGCCGGCAAAGCTGTATTCGCCATATTTATTTGACGGGACCGAAACGTGCAAATCGGGTATAGAAACAGTTGCCCCAACTAAAGGGCTTTGAGTTTTTGCATCAGTGATCTTTCCGTTGATAGATAATACAGACGCAAATGAATTTATGTTGATAAGCAATAACAATAATACGCTTATTAGTGATGTTAGAAATCCCATTGTAAATGTGGTTAAATAAAATGCGCCAGCCTAAAAATAAGCCAGAACATATAATAAGTTGATGTGTGTGTTGGCCATGCAGAAAAGTCTACAATAGCATGCATGCATAAACATTCGCAAAGCGATGGATATGCTATTAAATAATAAAACTAATTAGGATTTATAACGACGGAGGGCCGCGAAGAAAAGTAAGCAGCCGTTCGAAAACAATTGCGGTGACTTTATATTCCGTAAGGATTTTTGCAACCGGAAGGTTGCTTACCTGGCCCGACTGAGACGAGCCGACAAATGTTTTGTCAACGTGTATCGCACAGGCAAAGCAGTAAGAAGCTTTTTTAGAGAGGTGAAGTTTGTGTTGGCAGCTGCCATGGCTGTTGTAATCACTGCAGCCAAGCTCTTCTTCCGCATGATTGTGAAAAAGGTCGATAGGAATAGCCACCGCTGAAAAACATATCAGCAGGAATAATGAAATGGCTATCCGTATAGAACGTTTCTTAATCATTCTTTGCGGCGGCAAATTAGATAAAAAAACCTGGGATAATCGTCAGGCTTAATTCACAATAAGCTTGTAACCCTTGCCGTGCACGTTGATAATTTCAACACGAGGGTCGTCTTTCAGATACTTGCGAAGCTTGCTTAAAAAAACATCCATGCTACGGCCGTTAAAGTAATTGTCATCATGCCAGATATTAAGTAAAGCTTCTTCCCGGGTTAAAACGTTATTTTTTTTCAGGCAAAGCAGGCGTAACAACTCAGCCTCTTTAGTCGAAACTTTTTGTTGCACATCATCTTTGCGAATAATCTGAGTAACATAGTCAAATTGGTAATCGCCAATTTCAAACTTGTCAGGCTGTTCTTCAGTTTCTGTTTTTTCTTGGTTGGCAACACGTTTTAAAAGGGCATTGATTCGCAGAAGCAGTTCTTCAATACGGAAGGGTTTGGTAATGTAATCATCTCCGCCAAGCGTAAAAGCCTCCGCTTTGTCTTCAATCATCGTTTTGGCAGTAGCAAATATTATAGGAACAACAGGATTTACTTTTCTGATTTCTTTGCCAAGGGTAAAGCCATCCTTTTTAGGCATCATCACATCCAGGATGCATAAATCGTATTTGTCTTTCGAAAAAAGTAATGAACCTTCGTCTCCGTCGCGGGCAAGTACCACGTCATATTTTCCTTTAAGCTGGAGGTAATCCTGTAAAAGCAAGCCAAGATTAGGGTCATCTTCAACCAACAAAATTTTTTGGCTTTTATTTGTGTCCGTGCTATTAGGTGTTGCTGGCATTTTAATTTTCAGTTTCTTGGGTTGGGAAAATAATTTCAAATTCAGAACCTTGGCCTTTTTCGCTTTTTACGCGAATGTTGCCATGGTGCCGCTTTACAATGTTGTCTACATAACTTAAGCCTAAGCCAAAACCCTTAACATCATGCAGGTTTCCTGTCGGGATACGGTAGAACTGTTCGAAAATTTTCGAAAGCTGGTCCTTATTCATTCCGATGCCATTATCCTTTACTCTGATAACGAGGTTTTTGCCGCTATTGTGTGTGCTTAGCGTAATCTCCGGATCTTCTTTACTGTATTTTAATGCGTTGTCAATCAGGTTGAAAATAATATTGCTAAGGTGCAGTTCATCGCCCATTACCGAAGCTGTTTTAGCACTTAAAGCAAGATTAACCTTGGCACCCTTTTTTTGGAATTGCAGCATCATGCTATCGGCAATCGCTCCAATTAAGTCATTCATTTCAACCGGCTTGAAATTTAATCTTAGGTCGCCTTTATCAATTTTAGCAATATTTAGAACCCGTTCAATATGGTTCCCAAGGCGAACGTTTTCATCGTAGATAATACCCGCAAGGCGGTTAATCCTTGCCTTGTCTTCAGTTACCTCAGGGTCTTTAAGGGCTTCACTGGCAATCATGATGGTAGCAACCGGAGTTTTAAACTCATGAGTCATGTTGTTGATGAAGTCAGTTTTAATTTCAGATATCTTTTTCTGGCGGAAGATGATGTAAATTGTATAGCCAAAACAGCCAATCAGAATAATCAGCAAACCAGCCGAAGACAACAATACAGAATGCATGTTTTGAAACATATAAGCATTTCTGGTTGGGAAATCTACGGTAAGCATACCAGATTGATTAACAACCTCTTTAGGAAACAGGGCAATGCTGTAAGTATTTTCAGATAACAAAGAGCCATCTTTGGCAGACACCTGCGAAAAAATAACCGAATCGGTGTTGGCTAAAGATATTTTGTAGTTATAAGGAATATCGATCCCTCTGTTTTGTAGTTCGGTTCTTAGCAAGGTATCAATCGGGCTAATACGTTGCAGTAGCGGGATATCAAAGTGCTCATATTCATTGGCTATATCCACAAAAATTTCCGTTCTGGGATTGTTGGTTTTTACCGAGTCGAAAAAGTTTTTAATCTTGCTGATTTCCCGCTTTTTGGCTTCGTTTAGTGCGGCAAGTTTCTCAGCCTCCTGACTCTTTTCTTCTTCCTGCAATTCCCGTTTTAACCTGGCATTGATACGAGGTAAGGAAACCACCCGAATGCCGGTAACCGGATCTTCCACGAGATAATGAACGCTGTCTTTTTTAAAAAATTTGCCTGATTTATGCGGCTTAGCGCCATTCGCATCCTCTACATATAATTCGTGCACTTCATCCTGGAAAACCTGGCCATAGGTATCGATGGACTGGCGCATCTTTATTTGCAGCCTAACTTTGTCTAATTGATTTGGGTCGCGGAAGTAAGTTTCGTAAAAGTCGTTATCAATCGTCATGATACGAGGGTAACGGCTCCTTAAAATACTATCACGTACCTGAAAATCACGCTCAATTTTATGATTGATTTCTCTTATACGGCTTGTAAACTTTTCGTTTCTTTCCCGAGCCTCTTGGCGTTCCCGCCTATGTTCTTGCTTGCGTTTGAAATGCTCCTCGGCTATTGCTTTGCGGCTTACAAAACGCTTTGCGTCGTGTTTTATTAGTTTATTGGCAACTTCGCTTAGCGAGCTATTTACCGAAAGGTCAAATAATTGTGATTTTTGAATGTAAGACTCCCGGATAAAATAATATTGCATAGCCATTACTCCGAATAGGGCAATGCTCATCAATCCGATAATCAGGCTAATACTTTTTTTCTTCATCTCATACAAAAATACGTAAGCATCTGTTGCTCAGTTTAGTTTTAACAAATTTTAACAAGGCCTTAACACAATATCAAAACGGCTCATGCTAAATTTGAGTATCAATCCATTAACAATGAAAACCCTATTACTTAATTGGCTGATTGCCGGCGTGTTGGCCAGTATAAGCCACCCCATTTGTTATGCTCAGACTAAGAAGAGCATAAGTAAGACTATTATTGTTACCAACGGCGATACCGTTATAAATGGCAAACGTTTAGCCGATTTAGACAAGGCAGAACGAGATAAACTTAGAAAGGAGCTTTACACAGAGAAGAAAAAGCAAGGGAATGGAGAGTTTGATGTGATGATTGAAAGAAGGGATGCGAATGGAGATTTGGTACTTAAAAAATATATAAAGGGGAACGAAGGGACGCTTACGGAAGATAGTGTTGTTCGATTGCGGATAAACCCGCTTATGAGGCTCAAGCGCGACTCGGATGCTATTGCGGCAAAGGGCGATAGCCTGTTAATCAGAAAATTCCATAAGAAATTGGAAAGCCACGATCGCCTCCCGGTTATGCCACCATCAGACATCAACGTAAGAATTCCCAATGCCTTTAGGGAAATGGAAAGTGAAGATGATTTTAAACGGCCTGGAAGGCAGAAGTTTTCAGAGCGCCCAAACTCGCAATCCTTTAATTATAGTAACACTGGGAAAGATGGCTTTACAACCCGGATGAATGTTTTTATTAGCGATTTAACCAATGCTGAAATAAAGAAGGTAACCGGCCTGGAGTCAATTGACAAGCCGCTTGAGGTTGAAGATCTGGCTATATTCCCGAATTTTTCTTCAGGTAAGATGAGCCTTTCCTTTAACTTGGAAAGCAAAGGCTCCATAACGGTTACGATTAAGGATGCGGATAATAAAAATGTATTTTTTGATACCGTGAAGAACTTTAGCGGCATTTATCTGAAACAGGCAAACTTGCCTAAAAACGGCATTTATTACTTATCCATTAGCCAGAATAACAAATGGTTTGTAAAGCGGATTGTCAAAAATTAACCATATAAAAAGCCCCATTTTAATAAGTGGGGCTTTTATTTATTGAATTAACCTAATAAATAGTCTTTTAATAGATTGATTTACATATTAAAAAGGTAAATCATCATCTTGTGGAGCAGAGCTGATATCCATTGGAGGAGCATACTCTGGTTGAGGGGCTGCTGCGCCTTGTGCACCCAGTACATTCAATCTCCAAACTACCAAAGTATTAAAGTAGGAAGTTTTGCCAGTGCGGTCAGTCCAAGGGCGTCCGCGAAGATTGAAGAATACTTCTACCTGATCGCCAACTTTT
>Ga0307408_100000331_pt1 | contig 45112 bp, 37 predicted proteins | sample 322Cmetagenome_FD_202116 | JGI IMG/M metagenome (GOLD analysis project Ga0307408, IMG submission 202116) | Maize rhizosphere microbial communities from greenhouse at UC Davis, California, United States - 322HYB-C-3 | ecosystem: Host-associated > Plants > Roots > Rhizosphere > Soil | place... | reverse complement strand
CCACGGTTGCGAACCGTGCAACTTGTCTTGCGTCCCACTGGGTTATCCTACCGGGCAGCAAATTTATCGCCGCATTCAGGTCGCGGTCATGCTGTGTACCACATTGCGCACAGGTCCATGCGCGATCATTCAACGTGAGCGCGGTGTTTTTCCAGCCGCAGCACGAACACAGCCGGCTCGACGGGTACCAGCGGCTGGCCATCACCAGCCGGGTGCCGTAGCGTTGCGCCTTGTAGGCGAGCTGGCGGAAAAACTCCCCCATGCCGACGTCGGCCATCGGCCGCGCCAGGCGTTCGTTCCCGAGCATTCCGGTCACATTTAAATCCTCGATGCCGATCGCTTGGTTTTCGCGACACAGCCTCGTGGTCAATTTATGCGTAAAGTCGCGGCGCAACCGGGCGATGCGGGCGTGCATCCGGGCCAGCCCGCGCGCCGATTTGCCCTGGTTGCGGCTGCGCGGCGTCCGCATCGGTTCCTGCAAGGGGCCGATGAATTCCCGTTTAAACTGTTTGGCCGCCTCGACTTTGCGGCTGTGACGGCGGCCGCGTATGCGCAAACGCCGCAGCGCGCCGCCCAGCGGCATCGGCGCGTCGATTTTTTCACCGTTCGACAATGACACCGCTGTTTTGATGCCAAGGTCGACGCCGATTTCGCCATCGGCCGAGCGCCGGCATGTCGCCTGCCGATCAAGCACATCGACTTGCACCGCGACAAACCACCGGTCGGCGGTGCGCGATACCACCGCGCCCAGTATCCTGCCTTCGAAGCGCAGCGCCTCGGCCATGCCGACCCAGCCCAGCTTGGGCAGTTTGATCCGATGGCCCTCGACCTCGAACTTGTCATTGGCGACATAAAACCTGTCCGGGCATTCGCCTTTGCGCTTGCGCTCCGGCGGATAGGCCAGCGCAATGCCCTGCGCCTTGAGCCGCCGCCGTGCTTGCCGGTTATCGGGGACGCGGCGTTTGCCGGCTTTGAGATCCTTGAAGAACTTGTCCCAGGCCCGGCCCAGGTTGCGAAACGGCTGCGCATGGCTGTCGCGGTGCATGGCTTTCAACCACGGGAATTGGATGTACTTGATCGCATTGAACTGTTTTTTGAGCAGGACCGCGTTCGGCTTGCCACCCTTGGCATATTGTTTGTTCCACTCATCGAGCGCCCAGTTCCAGACAAAGCGCGCGGTGCCACAGGCGCGCACGAAATAATCGGCTTGCGTGCCAGTCGGTTTCAGCTCAATCCGGTGCGCCAGTTCCATCGCAGTCCACCTCCTGTGGCAACGCTACACTTCATGTTCTTCAGGCCATTAACGTTGCATCTGCCACCAACGATCTCGACCAACTCAACGTTCGACCGGCCTTGGGCTGCAAAGTTCCCGGCCAGACGCCGATATACCTTGGCCATCGCGCCGTCATGACCATGCTGCGATGGCTGCCACTGGCGGTAAATGAACTCACCGCCTGTCGCGCCACCAGCCCTGAAATGGTGACAGCCACTCCTGAACAGTGGCGCACTGTGCCAATGGTGCTTTTCGCAACCCGCTTTGCACACTAAAAATCACGTTAAGTCGATCTAGAGTTTAGCTCCATCGTGGGTAGCGATGAGACCAGTCTAGGCTTGCTTCACGCCGCTGTATGTTCAGCGTCGCACACAGCCAGGCATTCCGCGCTTATTGGCGCGTGCCTTCATGAAGGTTTGTTGAAGGTTCAGGCGCGCTCGGGGATTTTGCGCGGACGCCCGCCCAGCTTGCCGTTACGGCGCGCAGCGGCAGCCTTTGCTTCGCTGGTGGCCATGCCACCGGTTTTACCCATCTGCGCGGCCATCCAGCGCCTGGATCCAAGAAAGCCATCCAGCAAGGCCGGCAGGTAAATGTCCGCATCGAGGTGAGGAAAATGCACACCCAAACCGGACGGACTGATCTCCGCGTCCGCCAAGTCGGCAGGACGCGCATGCTGTAACCCCTGCACGTCACGCGGCGCAAAAACCAGCTGCAAGCCCGACGCTAGTGTAATCATGACGCGGGAAATGCGCCGGTCGTAACGTACGTCTACGGCCGGAGGGAATGCCTGCCGTTTGGCTGCCCCCCTACGGTTCGCAGCTTCAAATTCTTCGTCAGCAATAGCCATGGATGACTTTCCATTTCAGGCACAGGGCAGCCAGTTCGGTCCGCAAAGTGTTGGCGCTCAGGCCAAACATTTGCAGGACTGTAGGCATGGTAGCGTAAACCTAAACGTTTGGGTTTATCGGTCATACACACACGTGCATGTTTATATGACCCAAAAAACTGCTGTTAGTTCATGCCAGGGGGAGGGGTAATGCAAAAAGGGACTTAGGTAAATAAACCTAAGTCCCTTTTTGCAAATAAGAATTGGTAGGCCTCCCGTGAGTCGAACACGGCACCAACGGATTATGAGTCCGCTGCTCTAACCAAGCATGAGCTAGAGGCCCGAAGGGGGTACTGCATCAGGCAGCGGCACGCACCGCTCCCGTTCCGTCATTTCACGGACACAGGAGCATAGGTGCAACACCGCAGCCCGTCAAGCCTTAATTACCTTCCAGGAAGCTCTTCAGCTTATCGGAACGCGAAGGGTGGCGCAGCTTGCGCAGTGCCTTGGCTTCGATCTGGCGGATCCGTTCACGGGTCACGTCAAACTGCTTGCCGACTTCTTCCAGCGTGTGGTCGGTCGACATTTCGATACCGAAGCGCATGCGCAGCACCTTCGCTTCGCGCGGCGTCAGCGAGTCCAGCACATCCTTCACCACACCGCGCATCGAGGCGTGCAACGCGGCGTCCGATGGCGCCAGGGTGTTGTTGTCTTCGATGAAGTCGCCCAGGTGGGAATCGTCGTCGTCACCGATCGGCGTTTCCATGGAGATCGGTTCTTTCGCGATCTTCATGATCTTGCGGATCTTATCTTCCGGCATTTCCATCTTGATCGCCAACGTCGCCGGGTCCGGCTCGGCGCCGGTTTCCTGCAAGATCTGGCGCGAGATGCGGTTCATCTTGTTGATGGTCTCGATCATGTGCACCGGAATCCGGATGGTGCGCGCCTGGTCGGCGATCGAGCGGGTGATGGCCTGGCGGATCCACCACGTGGCGTAAGTCGAGAATTTGTAGCCGCGGCGGTATTCGAATTTATCCACCGCTTTCATCAGGCCGATATTGCCTTCCTGGATCAGGTCCAGGAATTGCAGGCCGCGGTTGGTGTATTTCTTCGCGATGGAAATCACCAGGCGCAAGTTCGCCTCCGTCATTTCCCGCTTGGCCTTGCGCGCCTTCATTTCACCGGCCGCCATCTGGCGGTTGATGTTGCGCAAGTCCGGCAGCGGCAGCACGACGCGCGCCTGCAAGTCGATCAGGCGCTGCTGCAATTCCTTGATGGTCGGGATGTTTCGGCCCAGGATCGCGCTGTACGCGTGACCGGCCGCCACTTCGCCATCGACCCATTCCAGGTTGGTTTCATTGCCCGGGAAGACCTTGATGAAGTGGGCGCGCGGCATGCCGCACTTGTTCACGGCCACGTCGAGGATTTGCTTCTCGATGTGGCGCACTTCATCGACCTGGCCGCGCAGGGTGTCGCACAGTTTTTCCACGACCTTGGCGGTGAAGCGGATCCCCAGCAATTCGTTGGAAATCGCTTCCTGCGCCTTGACGTAGGCTTTCGAGTTGTAGCCGTCTTTCTCGAAGGCGCGGCGCATCTTGTCGAATTGCTGCGAGATGAGGTCGAATTTTTCCAGCGCCGTGTTTTTCAACTGTTCCAGCTGCTCGGCCGAATAACCGGCGGCAGCGGCGGCCGGGCTGGCTTCCTCTTCCTCTTCTTCTTCCTCTTCTTCCTCGTCCTCGTCCTCGTCGTCTTCATCGGACGCGGCGGCGGCAGGCGCCGGCTGGTCGTCGTTCTCGTCTACCAGGCCGTCGACGATTTCATCGATCTTGATTTCATCGTTGCGGATGCGGTCGGAGGCGGCAATGATTTCCGCGATGGTGACCGGGCAGGCGGAGATCGCCTGGATCATGTCTTTCAAGCCATCTTCGATCCGCTTGGCGATTTCAATCTCGCCTTCGCGCGTCAGCAGCTCGACCGATCCCATTTCCCGCATGTACATGCGGACCGGATCGGTGGTGCGGCCGAAGTCGGAGTCGACCGTCGACAAGGCCGCTTCCGCCGCCGCTTCCGCTTCATCGTCGCTGGCCACGTTGGCCACGCTGTCGGACAGCAGCAGGGTTTCAGCATCGGGCGCATGCTCGTAGACGGCAATGCCCATGTCGTTGAAGGTGCCGATAATGCCCTCGATCGCTTCCGGATCGACGATATTTTCTGGCAGGTGGTCGTTGATTTCGGCGTAGGTCAGGAAACCGCGTTCCTTGCCGAATTTGATGAGGGTCTTGAGTTTCTGGCGGCGGCGTTCGAGTTCTTCCTCGGTCGCTTCCGTGTCGGACGAAAACGCGTCCTTCAGCAACGCCTTTTCCTTGGCCTTGCGATCCTTGGCCTTCGCTTTGTCCACGGCTTTCAGCTCGGCACGCTCGACCGCGTTCAATGCGGCGATTTCTTCGTTTTCCGGCGTGAATTCCTTGGGCTTGCGTCCCCGCCGCCCCGGCACCTTCACGGACGGCAAGACATAGCCGGAAGTGTCGATGGCAGCCAGGGCTGCGGCATCCGTGGTCTGGCTGACTGCCGGCGGCGTATTGGTACGCGCTTCCGATTTGTCGGCCGACTTCGCGGCCTTGGCAGTCACTTTGCTGGGCTTGTCAGCCGCTTGGGATTCAGGTTTCTTTGTTGGCACAGGCGCTTTCGATTACACAACGACTTGCTTTACGGGTTAGGATAAAGTTCTTGCAACAATGCTACTACTTATACCTTCCAGCTCCTAACCGTGCTGGGCACAGCAGGAATCTCCGCCACACGACCTCAACCCTAGGTCATGCTTGGCAGAAATTCTACTGTATGACAGCGCGTGGGGGCTAGAGCCTGACAGGCACCGGAAAAGGTACTGTTGCTGCCGCACCGTCCGTGCCCGAAGTCTGGCCCTGGCCGCCGGCTACCATCCCGCTGTGCCGATCAAGAGCCTAACTTACTGAAATCAAACCAAATTTTGCCTAAACAAAGCTAAGCGAAAAGTCAACACTTAGCGTTTTATTATAGCACGCCACTTTACAAATTCCAGAGGGAACGCCCCGGGTTCCCCCTATGCGCGACGGACTATAATTCACCCTTTACCGGCCGGGTAATCCCACCTCCGCTTCCCGGCGCAACTGGTCTTGCATGGCGGAGATTTCACGGAAACGGTCGCTGATCTCCGCCGCTGATTTCCCGCATGTAAACAACTGGTCCAGCTCCGCCTTCAGCGCATCAAGCTTGATCTGGCGGATCGCGCTGGCCACATATTGCTTCACGGCGTCAAATTCCGATTCCGCGCTTTCCGACGAGATTTCCGTGATGATCGCGTCGTACTCGTTACCCTGTTCCTTCAGGTGCATCGCCAGCGAAGCAAAGTTGCCTTGCGGCCCCAGCGCCCGCGCCGCCGACACCAGCTGGCGCAGCCGCTCCGCCCGCTCCGGCCCGAAGCTGTCAAACGCCGCCAAGCCGGAATCATCGATCTCCAGCGCCAGCGCCGGGTGCGCCACCAAGTGCCGCACGATCTGCAACTCCAGGCCCACCGGCTCCGGCCGCGACGACCTCGGCGGCGCGCGGCGCACGGTCGCCACCGGCTTGCTCAATTCGCACAGCGCCTCGATCTCACCGGGACTGCTCTGCGTCATGGCGGCCAGCCCGCGCACAATCTGCAACCGCAAGGCCGACGGCGTCATCGCCTGCAGCATCGGCTTGGCGTCAAATTGCACGCGCGCACGGCCTTCCGGCTCGCTCAAATCAAAGTCCGCCGCCACTTCCCGCAACAAAAATTGCGACAACGGCATGGCTTCATGGACTTGCTGCTCGAACGCGGGCGCGCCGTATTCGCGGATATAGCTGTCCGGATCGTGCTCGGCTGGCAGGAACAGGAATTTGATGGTCTTGTTGTCCGACACATGCGGCAGGCAAGCTTCCAGCGCGCGCCGCGCGGCGCGGCGGCCGGCCTTGTCGCCGTCGAAACTGAAGATCACATTGTCTGTTTGTCGCAACAGCTTTTGCACGTGAGTGGTGGTACAGGCCGTACCCAGGGTCGCCACGGCTTGTGGAAAACCCATCTGGGCCAGCGCCACCACATCCATATAGCCTTCCGTCACCAGCACATAACCCGCATCGCGGATTGCCTGCCGGGCTTCGAACAAGCCATACAACTCGTGGCCCTTGGAAAATAAGGGCGTCTCGGGAGAATTCAAGTACTTCGGCTCGCCCTGCTCCATGATCCGGCCGCCAAAGGCAATCACTTGCCCCTTGGTATTGCGGATCGGGAACATCACGCGCTCACGGAAGCGGTCATAGCGCTTGTTGCGGTTGCCCTCCTCGTCGACCTTGTCGATGACCAGGCCCGCCTCGACCAGCGCCGGCGCGTCGTAATCGCGGAACACGCTGCGCAGGTTGTCCCAGCCGCCCGGCGCATAGCCGAGGGCAAAGCGGGCCGCGATTTCGCCCGTCAGGCCGCGGCCTTTCAGGTAGCCGATCGCGGCGGGCGCCTGGCGCAACTGCAGCTTGTAGTAGTCGGCGGCCTGGGTCATCGCATCGGACAAGGCCAGGCTTTGCGCCTGCATTTGCGCGCGCTGCGCGGGCGGGATGCGGTCATCCTGCTCCGGCACCACCATGCCCACGCCTTGCGCCAGGTCCTTGACGGCATCGACAAAGCCCATGCCGGAATATTCGATCAGGAAACCAATCGACGTGCCATGGGCGCCGCAGCCGAAGCAGTGATAAAACTGCTTGGTGGGACTGACGGTGAAGCTGGGGGATTTTTCGCTGTGGAATGGGCACAGGCCCATGTAATTGGCGCCGCCCTTTTTCAGCTGGACGTAACGGCCGACCACGTCAACGATATCAACGCGGTTGAGCAGATCGGAAATGAAGGATTGAGGGATCATCGGCGATCGGTCTGCCTAAAACAAATTTTGCGCGCGATGTGGCGGCGCACACATGGCGGATCACGATCCGCCCTACATCATGCGGCACGTGGCTGGCGGCACGCGGCGCGGATCGCGCTTGCGTGACCGCCCCAGCCCGCATCACGCCGGCGTCAGCGCCTTCTTCACCAGCGCGGACACCACGGTCATGTCGGCACGGCCAGCCAGCTTCGGTTTCACGATGGCCATGACCTTGCCCATGTCCTGCGGACCGGCCGCGCCGGAGGCCGCCACCGCCGCCGCCACTTCGGCCGCCACTTCCTCGTCGGACAGGCCGGCCGGCATGTACGCCGCCAGCACCGCCAGTTCGGCTTTTTCAATGTCCGCCAGGTCGGCACGGCCGCCGGCTTCGAATTGCGTGATCGAATCCTTGCGCTGCTTGAGCATTTTTTCCACGATGGCAACGACTTGCGCATCGTTCAGCTCGATCTGCTCATCGACTTCCTTGCGCTTGATTTCCGCCAGCAGCAGGCGGATGGTGCCCAGCTTGCCCGCTTCCTTGGCGCGCATCGCGGCTTTCATGTCATCGGAGATCTGTGTTTTCAAAGTCATGTCGGTATCCTGAAAGAGGCGCTGGAACAACGCGCAAAAAACGAAAACCCGCTGCGGAACAAACCGGAGCGGGCATTCAACTGCACAGGTGAGCCCGCGGCGCTACGCCGTACTGCCGGGCCATCCTGAATGGCAGAATTAGTACAGTTTCTTAGGCAGTTGCTGGCTGCGGATGCGCTTGTAGTGGCGCTTCACTGCGGCTGCCAGCTTGCGCTTGCGCTCAGCCGTTGGCTTTTCGTAGAACTCGCGTGCGCGCAGTTCGGTCAGCAGGCCGGTTTTTTCGATGGTGCGTTTGAAGCGACGCATTGCGACTTCGAACGGCTCGTTTTCTTTGAGGCGAATGGTGGTCATGTAAAAATTCAAACCGTTAGATTTAGGAAGAAGAAGATAGTAGCAGCTTTTGGCCCAATTGGGAAGAGCTTTGGACGCCGAACCGGCTCAACAGGCCAGTTTCATGGTGAAACTGTCTGATTTGAGCAATCTTTTCGTCCTGCCAATATCGGTTCCCGGTCGTGTTGTTCCTGACCGGGATGGCAAGTATATCAGACCGATTGTCCGGCTGCCACTCCCGAAGCCCAGGCCCACTGGAAGTTGTAGCCTCCCAGCCACCCGGTCACATCAACCGTTTCACCAATGAAATACAGCCCCGGCACCTTGTTCGCCATCATGGTTTGCTGCGACAACTCGCGGGTATCGACGCCGCCGCGCGTGACTTCCGCCTTGCGGTACCCTTCGGAACCGTTGGGCGTGATGGTCCACTGGTTCAGCAACTGGCCCAGCTTGCGCAATTGCGCATCGGGCATGTCGGCCAGCCGGACTTCGCTGTTAAAACTGTGCGCCAGCAGCAAGCCGTCGGCCAGGCGCGCCGGCAGCCATTGCGCCAGCACGTTGCCCAGTTGCTTTTTCGTCGTATGCTTGGCGTCGATCAATTCCTGCACCACATCCATTTCCGGCAACAGGTTGATGGTGATCGGATTGCCCGCTTGCCAGAAGGACGAGATTTGCAGGATCGCGGGGCCGGACAGGCCGCGGTGCGTGAACAGCAAGTCTTCGCGGAAGCGCGCGCCGTCGGCATTGCGGCCTTTCAGCGTGCCCGTTTCCACGTCCACTTCCAGTGAAATCCCGGCCAGCGGCACGAACGGCGCCCATTCCTGCGCATCGAAGGTCAGCGGCACCAGCGCGGGGCGGGTGTCCACCAGTTTCAGGCCGAATTGTTTGGCAATGCGGTAGCCGAAATCCGTGGCGCCGATTTTCGGGATCGACAGGCCGCCGGTGGCGATCACCACGCTTTGCACATTGACCACGCCGGTATCGGTATAAATCGTGAAACCGCCCTCGCCCGGCGCGCCCGGCTCGATGCTGTCGACCTTGGCGGGCATGCGCCAGTGCACGTTGCCGACCGCGCATTCGGCTTTCAGCATGGTGATGATGTCGTCGGCCGAGCCGTCGCAAAACAACTGGCCCTTGTGCTTCTCATGGTGGGCGATGCGGTGTTTTTTCACCAGCGCCAGGAAATCCTGCGGCGTGTAGCGCGACAGGGCGCTTTTGCAGAAATGCGGGTTTTGCGACAGGAAATTCGCCGGGGCCGCATTGATGTTGGTGAAGTTGCACCGTCCGCCGCCGGAAATCCGGATTTTCTCGGCCAGTTTGTCCGCATGGTCGATCAACACCACGCGCCGTCCGCGCTTGCCCGCTTCCGCCGCGCACATCATGCCGGCCGCTCCCGCGCCGATTACTGCCACATCAAACTGCTTCATATGCGCCCCGGAACGTAAAACCCGCCATTGTACCCGCCATCAAAACTTGCCCCGCTGCAAAAAGGTGCCTGGCGCCGAATTGTCGAGCAGATTACAGGGCCCGGGCGGCTTTAACGCATTGGGTGACCTGTTCGGCAATCGACGCCGGCACCGGGACCTCGCCGCGCAATACGGAAGCGATCCACGCGGCCGTGGCGGTGGCGCTTTTATCGTCCGGCAGCAGCACGTCTTCTTCCGCTTGCTGCGCCTTTTCCACCAGCACGGTGCGTTCATGCTGGTGGAACCAGTCGATCTTTTGCCCCTTGTTGGCATTGGCCACCGTCTCGCCTTCCGTGCCGCGCATCAGGAAGGCGTCGCCGCGCGCCGGGTCCGCCGCGGTGGTGAAGTATTCGCCCAGCATTTCGAGGTATTCCGGGTGCGTGTACGACACCAGCCGCAGCGCCGGTCCCGCGAATGGCTGCATGATCTTCACCAGCGTGTGGGTCGAATTGCGCACGCCCAGCCGGCGCCGCAGCGACAGCATATGAGCCAGTTTCGGCGCCAGCGCATCGATCGTGATGAAGGCCGGTTTGCCTTCGGCCAGCAGCGCTTCCGCTTCGGCATGGTTGCCGGCCGGCGCAATGCCCAGCTCCGCCAGCACCTCGGCCGTCGCCACGCGGCCCGGATCGTGTGGCACGCCGTGCACCAGCACCGGCACGCCTTCGCGCGCCAGCAGCAACGCCAGCAGCGCCGTCAGGTTGGCCATCTTGCGGGCGCCGTTATAGCTGGGGATGATCACCGGCGCGCAGGCGCCTGCCGGCGCACGCAGCGGCGCAAAGGACGCTTCCGCCGCATCGAGGAAACCGGCGATTTCCTCGACGGATTCGCCCTTGATGCGCATCGCCAGCAAAATACCGCCCAGTTCCAGGTCGCTGACACGGCCATCGAGCATGGCGGCGTACAGGTCGCGGGCGTCACTGCGCGCCATGCTGCGCGCGCCTTTCTTGCCACGGCCGATCTCTTTGATGATATGGGCGGCGGCGTATGGATTCGGGTGTGGTGTCGTCATAGGGCGCAAGCTTACTACATCAAGACAAGCGGCAGCGGGCAGAGCCGCGTCAATTCAGCTACACTTGTCAATTCCCCCATGATAAGCAAAGAGTTGTCCGAGAGAATTATGATTTCGCCAGATATCGAAAACATTAACGTTACCAACTTCGCGTCCATGCCGACCCCGGCGGAACTGCACGCGAAGCTGCCGCTGACCGATGCCGCATCGGAAACCGTGATGAAGGGCCGCGCCGACCTGCGCAACATCCTCGACCGCAAGGACAAGCGCCTGTTTGTCGTGGTGGGTCCGTGCTCGATCCACGATCCGGAAGCCGGCCTCGACTATGCACGCCGCCTGAAAGCGCTGCAGGAAGAAGTCGCCGACACCATGCTGCTGGTCATGCGCGTGTATTTCGAAAAGCCGCGCACCACCACCGGCTGGAAAGGCTATATCAACGACCCGTTCATGGATGACTCGTTCCGGGTCGACGCCGGCATGGAAAAAGCCCGCCAGTTCCTGCTGGACGTGTGCGAACTGGGCTTGCCAACCGCCACCGAAGCACTGGACCCTATTTCCCCGCAGTATTTGGGCGACCTGATTGCCTGGACCGCGATCGGCGCCCGCACCACGGAATCGCAAACGCACCGTGAAATGTCGTCCGGCCTGTCGACCCCGGTGGGCTTCAAGAACGGCACCGACGGCGACATCAGCATCGCCATTAACGCCATCCTGTCGGCCGCCAATCCGCACGCCTTCCTCGGCATCAACGGCGAAGGCAATGTCTCCATCGTGCGCACGCGCGGCAACGCCTATGGCCACGTGGTGCTGCGCGGCGGCGATGGCCGTCCGAATTACGATTCCGTGTCGGTGGCGATTGCCGCCCAGGCGCTGGAAAAAGCCAAGCTGCCGGCCAATGTGGTGGTCGACTGCTCGCACGCCAACAGCTACAAGAAGCCGGAACTGCAGCCGCTGGTGATGGCCGACGTGGTCAACCAGATCACGCACGGCAACCAGTCCGTGGTCGGCGTGATGATCGAATCGAACATCGTGGGCGGCAACCAGAAAATCCCGCAAAACCTGGCCGACCTGAAATACGGCTGCTCAGTCACCGACGGCTGCATCGACTGGGACACCACGGCCGACATGCTGCGCGCGGCGCACAAGGAATTGCTGGCGCGCCCATGATCGTTCTCGGCATTGAATCCTCCTGTGACGAAACCGGCCTGGCCCTGTATGACACGGAGCGCGGCCTGCTGTCGCATGCCCTGTATTCGCAGGTGGCCATGCACGAGGAGTATGGCGGCGTGGTGCCGGAACTGGCGTCGCGCGACCATATCCGCCGCGCCATCCCGCTGCTGCAACAGGTGCTGGAGCAGTCCGGCGTGGCCAAGCACGACGTTGACGCCATCGCCTACACGCAAGGCCCCGGCCTGGCCGGCGCGCTGCTGGTCGGCTCGTCCATCGCTTGCAGCCTGGGCCTGGCGCTGGACAAGCCGGTGCTCGGCGTGCACCACCTGGAAGGCCATTTGCTGTCGCCGCTGCTGGCGTCAAAGCCGCCGGAGTTCCCGTTCATCGCCTTGCTGGTCTCGGGCGGCCACACGCAGCTGATGCGCGTCGATGGCGTCGGCCAGTACACCTTGCTGGGCGAAACGCTGGACGATGCGGCCGGCGAAGCGTTCGACAAATCGGCCAAGCTGCTGGGGCTCGGTTATCCGGGCGGCCCGGCGATTTCGCGCCTGGCCGATTTTGGCGATCCGCTGGCGTATAAACTGCCGCGCCCGATGATGCATACCAAGGATTTCAACTTCAGCTTTTCCGGCCTGAAGACCGCCGTGCTGACGGTGGTGAAAAACCATCCGGCGCACGGGATTGCCAACATCTGCGAGCAGGACAAGGCCAATATCGCGCGCGGCTTTGTCGATGCGATTGTCGAGGTGCTGACGGCCAAGTGCGTGTCGGCGCTCAAGCATACCGGCCTGAAACGCCTGGTGATTGCCGGCGGCGTCGGCGCCAATGCGCAGCTGCGCGCATCGCTGAACGCGGCGGCGGCCAGGAAGCGTTTCCAGGTGTTTTATCCGGAACTGGAATTTTGCACCGATAACGGCGCCATGATCGCCTTCGCGGGCGCCATGCGGCTGCGGATCAATCCGGATGCGGCCAAGAAGGATTACTCGTTCAACGTGCGGCCGCGCTGGCCGCTCGATGAACTGCGGGTGATCTGACGGCACGCGCTGGTGGCCGCGCTCGCATGGCGGCTTTGCCTTTGGCAAAACCGCCCTACGGGTTTTGCGCCTCCGACTTCGATCTTTACGCGGCCTTGGCCGGCCGCCCCTGGCGGTGATACAGGAATTCCAGCACCCGCGTGCGGTACTCGATGTACAGCGGGTCCTGCGCCAGCGCCAGCCGGTCGCGCGGACGCGGCAGGCGCACGTGCACGATGTCGCCGATGGTGGCGGCCGGGCCATTGGTCATCATGACGATGCGGTCCGACAGCAGCACCGCTTCATCGACGTCGTGCGTCACCATCACCACGGTGGCGCCGGTGGCCGCCACGATGCGCAGCAATTCATCCTGCAGGTGGGCCCGGGTCAGCGCATCGAGCGCGCCGAACGGCTCATCCATCAACAGCACTTTCGGCTCCATCGACAGCGCCCGCGCAATCCCCACCCGCTGCTTCATGCCGCCCGAGATTTCATGCGGACGTTTATTGGCCGCGTGCGTCAGGCCCACCAGTTCCAGCGCCGCCGTGGTGCGCTCATGCAGCCGTGCGGTACTTTCCTTCGCGCCAAACACCCGCTCCACCGCCAGGTAAATGTTTTCATGGCAGGTCAGCCAGGGCAGCAGCGAATGGTTCTGGAACACCACGGCGCGCTCCGGCGCCGGTCCCGCGATTTCACGGCCGTTGCAGATCAGGGCGCCACCGGTGGCGCGCGTCAGCCCCGCGATCAGGTTGAGCAGGGTCGACTTGCCGCAGCCCGAGTGGCCGATCAGGGTGATGAACTCGCCCTGCTCCACTTTCAGGTTGACATCGGACAGCGCGTGGAAGCGCCCCGCCTTGGTATTGAACACCATGTCCGCATGGCTGATATCGATGAATTTCGTGCTCATGGCTCACGCCTCCTCGTAAGTGAACGCTTTCGCCAGCGACACCAGCGCCAGTTCCAGCAGCAGGCCCACCATGCCGATCACCGCGATGGCAATCAGGATGTGCGGCACATTCAGGTTGTTCCATTCATCCCAGACCCAGAAGCCGATGCCCACGCCGCCGGTCAGCATTTCCGCCGCCACGATCACCAGCCAGGCGGTACCGATCGCCAAGCGCACGCCGGTCAGCATGTATGGCAGCACCGACGGCAACAGGATCTTGGTGAAAATCTTCCACTCGGACAGCGACAGCACCCGCGCCACGTTCATGTAATCCTGCGGCACGCGCTGCACGCCGACCGCCGTGTTGATGATCATCGGCCAGATCGAGCAGATGAAGATCGACCAGATCGCGGCGGGATTGGCGGCCTTGAACACCAGCAGGCCGATCGGCAGCCATGCCAGCGGCGACACCGGTTTCAGCAGGCTGATGATGGGACCGAACATGCCGTACATGAATTTGAAACGGCCAATGATGAAGCCCAGTGGAATACCGACCGCCGCCGCCAGGCCGAAGCCGATGGCCACGCGCTGCAGCGATGCCAGCACGTTCCAGCCGATGCCCTGGTCGTTCGGGCCCTTGCGGTAAAACGGGTCCGAGAACAGGTGCACCGCTTCATTCCAGGTTTCCAGCGGCGTGGGGAAGCCGCTGGTCTTGGCCGCCAGCACCTGCCACACCAGCACCAGCAGCGCCAGGCCCGCCAGCGGCGGCAGGAATTTCAGCACCAGCGCGTGCAGGTGCGTGCCGCCGGACGCCAGCGAGACGCCCTTGGCGGCAATGCGTTCGCTGCGGGCAGGCCGCTCGAGCGGCGCGGCGGCGGGCGCCGTCTCCGCACCAGGTGCGGCGACGGGGGCGGCGACAGGTACGGCGGCGACGGTTTTCAACACTGCATTCATCATGTTCTCCCGGGATCAGGCTTTGATCTTGAACGAGTCGGCAAACGCTTTCGGATTCTTGCCGTCGAAGGTGGCGCCATCGAGCATCTTGATGGTGCGCATATTGGTCTTCGGCAGCGACACCTTGGCCATGCCGGCCGCGTCCTTGTACACATCGACCTGGTTGATCTGGGTGGCCACCGCCAGGTAATCCGGTTCGGTCTTGAGCAGGCCCCAGCGTTTTTGCTGCGTGAGGAACCACATGCCGTCCGACAGGAACGGGTAGTTGACCTGGCCGTCGTTAAAGAAGCGCATCGGGTTCGGGTCGTCCCAGGTCTTGCCCAGGCCATTCTGGTAGCGGCCCAGGATGCGCTGGTTGATCACATCGACCGTGGTGTTGACGTACGACTTGTCGGCAATGGTTTCCGCCATTTTCAGCTTGTTCGACAGCGACGCATCGATCCAGCGGCCCGCGTCGAGCACCGCCGCCACCAGCGCGCGCGCCGTGTTCGGATATTTCTTGACCCACTCGGCACTGGTGCCCAGCACCTTTTCCGGATGGTCGCGCCAGATGTCCTGGGTGGTGGTGGCGGTGATGCCGACGCCGTCGACAATCGCGCGGTGGTTCCACGGCTCGCCGACACAGAAACCGTCCATGTTCCCGATGCGCATGTTGGCCACCATTTGCGGCGGCGGCACCGTGATGACCTTGGCATCCTTCATCGGGTTGATGCCGTGCGCGGCCAGCCAGTAATACAGCCACATGGCGTGGGTGCCGGTCGGGAAGGTCTGCGCAAAGGAATACTCGCGCGGTTCAGCCTTCATCAACTTGGCCAGCGACGCGCCGTCGACCGCGCCCTTGTCCGCCAGCTTCTTCGACAAGGTGATGGCCTGGCCGTTATGGTTCAGGTTCATCAGCACCGCCATGTCTTTCTTCGGCCCGCCCGCGCCCAGGTGCACGCCATACACCAGGCCATACAGCACATGCGCGGCATCGAGTTCGCCATTGACCAGCTTGTCGCGCACGCCGGGCCACGAGGCCTCCTTGCTGAGCACGATCTTTATTCCATACTTCTTGTCGAAGCCCAGCACCGACGCCATGATCACGGAAGCACAATCGGTCAGTGGAATGAAGCCGACTTTGACTTCTTCCTTTTCCGGCTTGTCCGAGCCTGCGGCCCACACACCTTGCGTGGTCAGTCCGGTGATGGCAGTCGCGGCGCCGGCCTTGAGCAGGGTACGGCGGGTGAGTTTGTAGTTGTCCATCCTGTAGGGTCCCCGTAGCGAATGACAGGCGGCTGCCTGCCCTGCCTATGGCTTTGCAATTGGCGTGCCAGCCTCACGCATGGGCAACCCCGGGGCAAACGCGGGAAAAACAGTGGCTTCGGGCCATGAATTAGGTACTTCCATGGCACCGGCATTGTGCATCGCACCAACTTCAGGCGCACTGTTTGCAGGCAGCGCCAGTTAACGGGGCGCGCCACCGAATAGAGTGTGTTCGGACTGCAGGAAGGCATCGGCGCGCAGGCGCGCCACCATCAAGTCCACGAAGCTGCGGATGCGCGCGGAGCCTTGCCGGCTGTCGCGGTGCACGATATGGATCGGCACCGGCGCCGTCGCGTACTCTTCCAGCACCAGTTGCAATTCCCCGGCCGCCAGCGCGGCCGCCGCCTGGTATGACAGCAGGCGGGCAATGCCCAGCCCCAGCTTGACGGCGTCGATCACGGCGTCGTTGGAATTGACTTGCAGGCGCGGCGCCATGCGCATGGTGCGCACGGCGCCATCCTGCAGGAAGCGCCAGTCCGGCCCCACGTTGGAACCGCTCGAGCCGATAACGGTATGCGCCGCCAGTTCCTGCGGCGTGCGCGGCGCGCCATGCCGGGCCAGGTAACCGGGCGAGGCCACGAATACGCGCCGCACCTGGCCCACCGGCGCCGCGCGCATGGTAGAATCCGGCAAGTCGCCGATGCGCACCGCCACGTCGATGCCCTCTTCCACCAGGTTCACCACGCGGTCGACAAACAGCGCCGACACTTCCATCCGCGGATAGCGCTGCAAATAGTCGACGATGCCCGGCGTCACGTACAGGCGGCCGAACAGCACCGGCGCCGTCACCGACAAATGGCCGCGCGGCGCGGCGCCACTGCCGGCCGCCGCGTCATCGGCTTCATCGAGTTCGGCCACGATGCGGCGCGCATCGTCCAGGTAGCGCCGCCCCGCTTCCGTCACGCGCACATGGCGCGTGGTGCGTTCCAGCAGCCGCACGCCAAGCCGCTCCTCGAGCTTGGTCACCGCGCGCGTCACGGCCGGGGGCGACATGCCGAGCCGGCGCGCGCCGGCGGCAAAGCTTTGTTCCTCGGCGACGGCGATATATACCGTGATCAGATGGAAGCGGTCCATGGGCCTCCCGCGAACTGTGCGGGCGCATGCTCGACCGCGTAATCAATGAATTGCCGCACCCGCTGCGGCATCTGGGTGCGCTGCTGGTAATACATGTACACGCCGCCATAGGACGCCGTGGTGTGCGGCAGCAGGTGCCGCAGGCGGCCGGCGCGGATATCCTCGGCCACCATATACCAGCCCAGCTGCCCGACCGCCATGCCGGACAGCACGGCCGCCACTTCGGCCTCGGCGGTATTGAAGCTGGCCACCGACGGGATGTCGCGGTACACGGTGGCGCCGTCGACGCGGAATTCCCACGGCGCCATGCGCCCGGTATTGGGCTGGCGGAAACCCGTGCAGCGGTGTTCGCGCAGCGCGTCGATGCCATCCGGTGCGCCATACAGCGCTATATAGCGGGGCGCGGCGCACACCACCAGCCACAAGTCGCCAATCCGGCGCGACACCAGGTTGCGTTCGGGCGGATTGCCGGCCCGGAAGCCGACGTCGATGCGCGCCGCCACCAGGTCGGTGAACTGGTCTTCCAGCACCAGGTCAAAGCGCACGGCCGGGTAGCGTTCCTGGAAATCACGGATCAGCGGCACCACGATGTGCTGGCCGAACGAGGTCGGCGCCGCGACGCGGATCACGCCATCCATGTCGCGCCGGCTGTTTTGCACGGTGTCGATGGCTTCGTCGAGCAGGCGCATGCCGGGGTTGGCCAGCTCGAACAGGCGTTCGCCCTCTTCCGTCAGGGTCAGGCTGCGCGTGGTGCGGTGGAACAGGCGCACGCCCAGGTGCTCTTCCAGCTGGCGCACCGCCTTGCTGACGGCTTGCGGCGACAAGCCGGCTTCCTGCGCCGCCTGGCTGAAGCTGCCGGCGCGCACCACGCCGATGAACAGGGTCAGGACCCGGGATTTATCCATATATTTACAACCACGAGTTGTTAATCAATCGTCTTTACGATAGCTAGTGTAGCAGGCCGCCCCGGCCTACACTGCTCTCCATCAACCAACCCGATGTATCCCAAGGAGACTGACATGAGCAAAGTATGGTTTATCACCGGCGCATCCCGTGGCTTTGGCCTGCTGATTGCAAAAGACGCGCTGGCGCGCGGCGACCAGGTGGTCGCCACCGCCCGCAACCCGGACACCGTGACCGAAGCGCTGGGCCAGCATCCGAACCTGCTGGCGCTGCGGCTGGACGTGACGCAGGAAGCGCCCGCCGTCCTGGCCGCCCATGCGGCGATCGAGCGTTTTGGCCGCATCGACGTGCTGGTCAACAATGCCGGTTATGGCTTGCTGGCGTCCGTGGAGGAAGCCACCGATGCGGAAATCCGCGCCCAGTACGACACCAATGTGTTCGGCCTGCTGAACGTGACCCGCGCGGTGCTGCCCCACATGCGCGCCCGCCGCGCCGGCCACATCATCAATATCTCCTCGGTGGGCGGCTATAAATCCTATGCCGGCTGGGGCATTTATACCTCGACCAAGTTTGCCGTCGAAGCGTTGTCGGAATCGCTGGCGATGGAACTGGCGCCGCTGGGCATTTACGCCACCACGGTGGAGCCCGGCTTCTTCCGTACCGACTTCCTCGATGCCTCGTCGCTGAAAAACGCGGCGCAGCCGATCGCGGCATATGAGGCGACCGTGGGTGAAATGCGCAACCTGATGGCCGGCGCCAACCACCGGCAGCCGGGCGATCCGCAAAAACTGTCGCTGGCCATCCTGCAACTGGCCGACGCGCCCCGGCCGCCGGTGCGCTTGCCGCTGGGTTCCGACACGGTGGCCGGCATCCGCGAGAAAAACGCGTTTGTCGAGCAGGAACTGGCGCAGTGGATGACGGTGGCGATGTCCACCGACCATGATGATGTGGCGCCGTTGCCGCAGGCGGCATAAGCAGCCTTTATGGGCGGCCCTGGGCCTCCCCCAGCGCCGCGCCGCAATCCTTGCAGTATTTTGCCGCGTTCTCATGCCCGTCGCTGCCACAGGACGGGCACGTGCGGCGCAACGTGTAGGCGCCGCCGCGCTGGTGCGTGATTTCCGAACTGATGATGCCGGTGGGGACCGCCAGGATGCCCCACCCCAGCAGCATCATCAGCGACGCCACCGTGCGCCCCAGGTCCGTCTTCGGCACCAGGTCGCCAAAGCCGACGGTGGTGACGGTGCTGATGGCCCAGTACACGGCCGTCGGGATGCTGGTATAGCCGTGCGCCGGCCCTTCGACCACGTACATGACGGTTCCCAGCAGGAACACGATCAGCATCACCACCGATAAAAAGATCAGGATCTTGCGGCGGCTGGCCAGCAAGGCCCGGCCCAGCATGCCGTATTCATCGATGTACAAGGTCAGCTTGAGGATCCGGAACATGCGCAGCAGCCGCAGGATGCGGATGTCGAGCAGCACGTGCGCTTGCGGGATGAACAGGGAAATATAGCTGGGCAGCACCGACAGCACATCGATCACCCCGAAGAAACTGCGCGCGTAACGGTCCGGTCGTTTCACGCACAGCAGGCGGCCAATGTATTCAATGGTAAACAAAATGGTGAACAGCCATTCGGCCGCCAGCAGCCATTGCCCGTACTCGCGCGCGACCGGGGCAATGCTGGACAGCACCACGGCGGCCACGCTGAGCACAATGGCGCCGATCAGCGCCAGGTCGAACCAGCGGCCGGCGCGCGTGTCCGATTCGAAAATCACCGCATACAGGCGGGCGCGCCAGCCGCCATCGGGCTTGCCATAACGCTGGTGCGGGTCGCTGGATGCGACTGGCGGCGCCGGCGCGGCGGCGGTAGTCGATTCTGTCGGTATGGCCATGGCACGCTCCCGGATGCGGCGGATGCGCCATCTTAGCCCGGCGGCACGGCGCCAGGCGCAAAACTTGACGCCACGGCGCCCATCGGCACTGGCAACAATGCGGCGGTACACCATCCGGCCGGCCGCTATGCGCCTCCCAGCAAATCCTTGCGCGGATAGTCCCACTTCGGCACGCCGCCCGGGCAGGGTGCCCCTTCCGCCCGCGTCACCGGCATGGTGCTGAAATTGCCGCGCGGCGTGGTGGCGAAGCGCAAGTCCGTGGCGACGCCGTTTTCCACCACCGGCGCGCGGGCAAAGCGCAACCAGTCATCGAACCAGCAATTGCTCTCCTTCAACTGGCGCAGCGCCGCCAAGCTGCCTTGCACCTGCCTGTATTGGCGCACATCGGCGGCCGCGTTCAGCGCCACCGAAGGCGCCGGATCGGCCAGTCCGGCCGGGCACGACGCGGCCGGCAACAGCGGCAGCACACTGACCAGCCCGCGTCGCAAGGTATAGCGGTCCCGCGCCGCATTCGCTTCCACCGAGACGAAAATCCAGCACAGCGGCTGCGCGGGAAACGCCGTCATCGACACATCGAGCACACGGGTGCCGCCATCGAGCGCTTGCAACGCGCTGGCCACCTGCGACCGGCCCACGGCGGACGCCGCGCCCTGGATGCAGACAAACGCCACGCTGACCGACAAGGCCAGCGCCATCGCCCAGCGGCTGTGCGCCCGCACGCCGCGCAAGGCCGCCAGCCCGATCCCCAGCGCCAGCAGCACTGCGAATGACGCCAGTGTCAGGTAATCCTTGCGCAGGAAATACAGCAAGGCCGCCGCCAGCCCCGCCATCAAGACCCAGCGCGGCGCCCTGCTTGGGACCGCCATGATCAGCGGCACCCCGAACGCCACCCAGAACACGGGTTCGATAATGAACACCATGTCGCCATAGAACCAGCGCCCGTCAAACGGATAAAACGGATGCACGCCATAGGAATTCAAAAAGTCCATGCCGAGGTGCAGCGCAAAGCCGAACACCACGGCCAGCGCCAGTCCCCGCCGCGCGTGGGCGCTGCGCCGCAGCAGCGCCCGTGCGGCCGGCCAGCACACCCACAGCAACGCCACCAGCAGCAGCGCCTGCGGCACGGCATACAGCACGGTGTGGGTGTGTCCCCGGTGGTTCAGCAGGTAGCCCAGCGGCGCCGGCAACAGGTGGGTCAGGAACAGGTCGAGGTCGGGGAAGTTGCCGGCCAGCGCGCAGGCGGCCAGCAACAGCCGGTGGCGCGTGCGCTGGCCGGCGTCATCCGGTTCAGGGGGCAGGCTGCGCTGCACCAGTTCGCCGACGCCGAGGCCGACCACAGAGTGGGTAATATTGTCCATGCTGGCATGCTAACCCAGGCGCAGGCCGATGCGCGGGAGCTTAAGCCGGGCTTCAGGATGCCGGACGCCTCAGCCGCCCGTGCCCCACACGCGCGCACCTGTGCAGCGGCCCGCACGGGCCGCATCCGGCGTCACGCCCAGCGCACGCAATCGCGGCCGGCTGTTTTTGCCGCATACAAGGCATCGTCGGCGCGCTCCAGCAGGGATTCCAGCAGATCGTCGGCGCGCAGCTGCGCTTCACCGATGGACACCGACAGCGCCGGCAAGCCTGTCATGTGGCGCGACATCGGGCTCGACACGGCGCGGCGCAGCCGCTCCGCGATCGACAACGACGGCTCCAGGCCGGTCTCGGGCAGCAGCAGCGCGAACTCTTCGCCGCCAAAGCGGGCCAGCAAATCGCCGGGGCGGATATTGTCGTTGAGGGTCATGGCGACCGCGCGCAGCGCGCGGTCGCCGGCCAGATGGCCATAAGTGTCGTTGAAATGCTTGAAGTGGTCGATGTCCACCATCATCACCGCCAGCGGCTTGCCATCGCGCTGGCCCCGCTCCACCTGGCGCCGGAATGCCTGGTCCAGCCAGCGGCGGTTGTGCAAGCCCGTCAAGCCATCGACAAAGGCGAGGCTTTCGAATTCACTCTGGCGGTGGATACTGTCGCGCACCGCGTCATTGCCCTGGCGTACCCGGCCCGACAACGTGATGAGCATATTGCGCGCCAGCGCGTGGGACGCGTTAATCAGCGACCACATGGTGTCGCGCGGAAGCACCAGCATGCGGCTGGCGGCGCTGACCACGACATAGGCGGACGGTTCGCAGGCTTCGATCAGCGACATTTCGCCGACACACTCGCCCTGCCCCAGGCGCAGGTTGTAGGGCTGGTCGGGCGTGGTCAGGTGCACGTCGACCTGGCCTTCCAGCAGCACGTACAAGTTATCGTTGGCCTTGCCCGGCTCGATCAGCACCACGCCGTGCGGCACTTCCACCACGCTGCAATGCTCCAGCAGCCGCTCGATGGCGTCAAAACTGACGCCCGCAAACAACCGGGTCCGGGCAACTTCTTCGTGAAGGCGGGTCAGCAGCATGGCATGGGTAACATGGTGAGCCAGGAATTGTTACTGATTATAAAGGTTTCCAGCATGTCCAGCGCCGCACCTGCCGCAGCCCTACCCTGCGATGCGGTTGCGGCCATTGGCCTTGGCCCGGCGCAACGCCTGTTCCGCCTGTTCCAGCATGGCGTCGCCGTCGCTGATTTCCATGTGGTTGAAGTTGCCGATGCCGATACTGACGGTGACCGGCGCCAGGCGCCCCGCTTCGCGGTGGATCAGCGCGGCAATCTTCAGGCGCAGGTTATCCGCCAGTTTCAACGCGCCTTCCCTTGGCGTGCTCGGCAACAGCACGCACAGTTCATCGCCGCCATACCGGCCCGCCACGTCGATCACGCGCACGCTGTCCTGCACCACGCGGGCGATATTGGCCAGCACCATGTCCCCCGCCGCTTCGCCGTGGCGCTGGTTGACGTCGCGGAACTGGTCGATGCCGATCACCAGCGCCGACAACGGCGTGCGGAAGCGGCGCGTGCGGGCCACTTCGAAATGCAATTTCGACAACAGCGAGCGCCGGTTGTGCAAGCCGGTCTGGGCATCGGTGGTGGTGAGTTCATCGAGTTGGGCGCGGGCGGCGGCCAGCGCGCGTTCGCGGCCATGGGCGGTAATGAGCGCCATCACTTGCCCGGCCAGGCCCTCCAGCAACGCGCGCCGGGCATGATCGAGGCGGCCCGGCTTGCTGTCGGCCACGGTCAGCGCGCCGATGGTGCAGCCATCCCGCGTGACCAGGGGGGCGGAACTGGCCATGCGCAGGCGCGGTTCGCCGGCGGTGCATGGCATGAAGGCGGTGCGGCCATCGGCGCGCAAGTCGTCGATTTCCCACGCGCCGGCCTGCACCGCCAGCGCGCTGCAGCTGTGTTCCAGTGGCAGTTCGCGCGCCAGCACGCCCGGTTCGAGGCCGGCCAGCGCATGCAGGTGGACCGATCCGGCGCCCACCAGCGCAATCCACGCATAGGGCACGCCGCACACGCGGCTGGCCAGCCCGCTCAGGAAGGCGAACTGGGCGTCATCGGCCACCTCCAGTGCACCGCTGCGCAACAAGGTGGCGGCCCGGCGCGCATCGTCCGCAGGCTGGTGCGGCGTGAGCGGATGGACATTGTGAGCGGCGAGCATGGACTTCCCTTCTGCGGCGGTTGATTGGCGGTGTTGAGTTTAGCGCATAATCAAACTTGCAAGCCAGTCCGGGGAGCGCCGCTGTGGCTTACGCCGCCAGGATCTGGCGCAGCGCCCGCTCGAAGACATCGGCCGGCTGGCCGCCGGAAATCAGGTGGCGGTCATTGATGATGACGGCCGGCACCGAACTGATGCCAAGGCGGCGGTAATGTTCCTCGTCCTGGCGCACTTGCTCCGCATAGCGGCTTGACGCCAGCACCTGCGCGGCCTGTTCGCCATCGAGCCCGGCCTTGACGGCCGCCGCCTGCAAGACCGCGTGTGCGCTGGGATCGTCGCCCTGCGTGAAATACGCGTCGAACAGCGCATGCTTGAGTTCACGCTGGCGGCCCTGCTCGCCGGCCCAATGCAGCAGGCGGTGGGCGTCGAAGGTGTTGTAGATGCGGCTGCGCTTGCCCATGGCGAAATCAAAGCCGACTTCCTGGCCGCGCTGGCGGATCATGGCGCGCGTCTGTTCCTGCTGCTCGGCCGTGGCGCCATATTTCTGCCGCAGGTGTTCGGTGATGTCCTGCCCTTCGGGCCCCATGTTCGGGTTCAGTTCGAACGGCCGGAATTGCAGGATCAGGGTAGCGTCATCGCCGATGCGGGCCAGCGCCTGCTCCAGCGCATTGAGCCCGATCGCGCACCAGGGGCACGACACATCGGAAACGAAATCGATCTTGAGGGGAGTGGCCATGGCGCGGTTACTTCTTCTGCGCGCTTTTGCTCTTGCTGCCGATGCGGCTTTCCTTGCCCGCCACCAGGTTGGCGATGTTCTGGCTGTGGCGCAGCACCAGCAGGATGCTCATCACGATCACCGCGCCCAGTTGCGGCTCGGTGCCAAACAGCAAGCCATAGTAAAACGGGGCGAACAGCGCCGCCACCAGTGCCGCCAACGACGAATAGCGGAACGCATACGCCACCACCAGCCACGTCACCAGGGTGGCCACACCCAGCCAGATATTCAGGCCCAGCAGCACGCCGGCCGCGGTGGCCACGCCTTTGCCGCCCACGAAATTGAAGAACACCGGCCACAGGTGGCCGATAAACACGGCAATCGCGATCAGCGCGATATCCAGGTCGGCCAGACCGTATTTATTCTGCAACAATACCGCCAGGAACACCGGCAGCCAGCCCTTGGCGGCATCCCCGATCAGGGTCACGATCGCGGCCTTCTTGTTACCACTTCGCAACACATTGGTGGCGCCCGGGTTCTTCGAACCATAGGTGCGCGGGTCGGCCAGGCCGAACAGCTTGCTCGATACCACGGCAAACGAGATCGATCCTATCAAGTAAGCGGCCACGGTCAGCGCCACTGTCATCAGTGCAGAATTCATGCTTATCCTTCTTGTCGGGGGAGCGCCCGCGCAAAGCGGGCCGCAGGACTATACACCAGCGGCGGGCGATCGGGCAAAGCCCGGCGGCGTGCCGCGCCTGCCGAAGCAGCTTGCCCGGAAGCTCAGTCGGCCAGTGCGCAATGCACCGGTTTCGCCCCCAGCAATGCCGTTAGCACGCCGGGCGCAATACCGACCAGGTAGCCGCGCCGGCCCCCATTGATATAAATGGTTTCCAGTGCGAGGATGGATGCTTCCACATACACCGGCATGGCTTTTTTGGTGCCGAACGGCGAAGTGCCGCCCACCAGGTAACCGGAATGGCGCTGCGCCACCTCCGGTTTGCACGGTTCCACCGACTTGCAGCCGATGCCGCGCGCCAGGTTCTTGGTTGACACTTTGCAATCGCCGTGCATCAGGACGATCAACGGCTTGGCGGCCTCGTCCTGCATCACCAGGGTCTTCACGACGTGGTGTTCCGCCACGCCCAGTTCACGCGACGACACCGAGGTGCCGCCGTGCTCTTCGTAGTCGTACGGGTGTTCGGAAAACACCACCTTGTGCTTGCGCAGCAGCTGGGTGGCGGGGGTTTCGGAAATATGTTCTTTCTTGGCCATGGCGCGAGGTGCAATTCAAACAGTCCGTCATTGTAACGGTTCAGGGCAAATTTACTTTTGGCGGGCCGTGCAACTATGTTCAATTGCGGCGATGGCGTGATAGGCTAAGCCCACAGGAGGACCCGCAGGATGACGCCGCTGGAAATACGCTTTGCCACATTCAACGTTTGCAACCTGGCGCCCGCCGGCGCGCAACTGTACGACAACCTGGCCCCGCTCACGGCCGACGAATACGAGGCCAAAGCCAACTGGACCGCGCGGCAACTCGACTTGCTCGATGCCGATGTGATCGGGTTCCAGGAAATCTTTTCCCAGGCCGCGCTGCGCGATGTGCTGTCCCGCACGCAGCGCTACCGCGACGCCGTCCATGCCGGTTTCGACCCGGACCCGAACGCGACCCGCCTGACGCCCAACGTGGCGCTGGTCTCGCGCCTGCCGCTGGCGGCCGAACCGGTGGTCTATGCCGATTTCCCGCAAGGCGTCTCTTCGGACTCCCGTGCGACGGCCGGGAACAACCCCGACGCCGACCGCTTCGCGCGCGCGCCCTTGCATGCGCAAGTGCAGCTGCCCAATGGCGTGATCGCCGACGTGGTGGTGGTGCACCTGAAATCGCGCCGGCCCGATTACCGCAATGGCGATGGCAATGCCGATCCGCTGCAATATGCGCTGGCCAATTTGCGTTCGCTGGTGTGGCGCGGCACGGAAGCGGTGGCGCTGCGGGTGCTGCTGTCGAACCTGATGAAGGAGCGGGACCGGCCATGCGTGGCGATGGGCGATTTCAATGACACGGCCGACGCGGTCACCACCACCATCGTGATGGGCGCCGGGGCCGCCTGCGAACCCGGCGATGAACTGCGCGGCCGCCTGTTCGACAGCGCGCAAATCCAGCTGCGGCAGGATTTATTGCGGCATGTGTCGTATACCACGCTGCATGAAGGGCGTTACAACACCATCGACCATATATTGGTATCGGACCATTTCCACCCGCAGTCGGCACGGGCCATGGCTGATGTGATGGATGTGACGTACCTGAATGACCATTTGGCCGATATACGGCCGGAAGCGTCCGATCATGGCCAGGTGCGCATGCGCTTGAGGTTGCGTAACGCCGCAGTGCCCCTGTAGGGCGGTAAGCCATGGGCTTGCCGCCGTGCGTGCGGCGCGGCGCCGGTGAGCGCTGGCGGGACGCATGCACGGCGGCTTTGCCTCGGGCTCGGCGCCCCCGGCCAAAACCGCCCTGCTAAGAAGCGCGCAGGCTTGCCAGCAGGTGGCCGTCGAGCTGCTGCTCGGCCAGCAAGCCCTGGTAATGATCGCAGCCATGGTTGCGCAGCAAGTCCAGCTGCGCCGGGGTTTCCACGCCCTCCGCCGTCACCTGCATGTGCAGGCTGCGCGCCATGGCGATGGTGGCGGCAATCACCGCGTCATCGTGTGCGCCGGTGAAGGAGCGGTCGATTTTCAGCTTGCCGACCGGGTATTCCTTCAACAGCGCCAGCCTCGAATAGCCGGTGCCGAAATCGTCGATGGCCAGCCGTACCCCCAGCTGGTGCAGCGCCTGCAATACGGTTTGCGCATCCGGCGCTTTCATCAGCAAGTCTTCCGTCAGTTCCAGTTCCAGCCCGGCGGGCGGCAAGCCGGTGGCAGCCAGCGCATCGGCCACCATTCGCGGCCACTGCGCAAACTGGACCGGCGACACGTTGACCGCCACCACCAGGTCCGGCCGCACCGCGCGCCAGCGCTGCGCGGCGCCGCACGCCTCGCGCAGCACCCACTGGCTGATGGCCGGCATCAGCCCGGTCGCCTCCGCCACGGCCAGGAACTGGCCCGGGCCCTGCTCGCCCCGCAGCGGGTCACGCCAGCGCAACAGCGCTTCCATCGCGACCGGCTGTCCCGAGCGCAGGTCGACTTCCGGCTGGTAATGCAATGTAAATTGCCCCGCCTCCAGCGCGGCGCGCAGGCGCCGCTCCAGGCCGGCCCGTTCGCTCGCTTGCGCATGCATGTCGGGATTGAAAAACTGGAAGTTATTACGGCCACCTTGCTTGGCGTGGTACATGGCCACGTCGGCGCGTCCGATCAAGTCGTCCATGCTGTCGCCATCGTTCGGATACATGCTGATGCCGATCGACGCACTGACCGGCAACAGGTGGTCATCGACCTTGCACGGCTGCGCCAGCGCTTGCAATATCGCGCCCGCCACATGGGCCGCCTGTTCGCTGCCGCCGACGTCGGCCAGCAGCACCAGGAATTCATCGCCACCGTTACGGCTGACCGTGTCGGCGCCGCGCACGCAGCGCACCAGGCGCGCCGCCACTTCCTTCAGCAGCGCATCGCCCGCATGGTGGCCCAGGGTATCGTTGACTTGCTTGAAATGGTCCAGGTCGATGTACAGGATGGCCAGCATCGCATGGTGGCGGCGCGCCGTTGCCAGCGCCAGCGACAGACGGTCATGCAGCAGGACACGGTTGGGCAGATCCGTCAGGTAATCATGTTCCGCCAGGTGGCGTATTTGCGCTTCGGCTTTCTTGCGGTCGGAAATATCGGACAGGATGCCCATGTAATTGGCGACCTTGCCCTGGGCATCGCGTATCGCCGTCAGCGCCAGCCAGCCGGGGAACGGGTCGCCGCCCGCGCGGCGCGACGCGACTTCGCCCTGCCAGTGGCCGGTGTCGTCGACGTCGCGCCAGATCTGGTGGTACAGCGCCGCGTCATCAAAGCCGCTTTGCGGACTGATGAAGTCATGGCCCACCATGTGCTGCCCGCTACGGCCCGTCACCTGCGCATAGGCGCGGTTGACGGCAATGATGCGGCGCCGGTTATCGGTCAGCACGATCGCGTCACGGCTGTATTCAAAGACCTGGGCAGCCAGGTGCAATTGCTGCTCCAGCTGCTTGCGGGCCGTCACGTCCACATCCATGCAAAAAACTTGTCGCACGGCATCATCATGCAGCAGGGGGAAGATGGTGGAATACACCCACAGTTCGCGCCCGTCGACGGTGCGCACGCGCCAGTCGGCGGCGGGGCTGGGCTGGCCGGTTTGCCATACCCGTTCCAGCATGGCGTCACGCCCGTCCTGGTCATCGAATACCAGCAGCCCGGACAGGGGCTTGCCCAGCGCACCGTCGCCATCGATGCCGTACAACAAGCCGCAACTGTCATTCCAGAACCGCACGTTGCGGGCACGGTCCATGCAGTGGACCGCCACCAGCGGCGTCAACTCCATCGCACCGACCAGGTGGGAGATCAAATCCAGCGCTTCCTGCGCGGGATGGTTAACTGGGATGGAAGCTTTATCCACGACATCCTCGCAGGTGGTAACGGGTCCTCCCATGATCCCCCCCGTAGCATTGGCGCTGTTGAGGCCCGTCAGTGTGGCGCAATGAACGTCCAACATTTAAAAATAATCAACTTTTTGACTGATCCTGCGCAATCCATCCCCGCTTTTCTGCATTCCAGCCGCCCGATCCCACGCTTTATCGCACTGTCGTGGTGCGGGGGCTTGGGATTTTCTACAGTGTCACCATTCCCCTTCCTCCGGCTTGCTGAGCCCAACTGAGAAAATATAATGAAACTGGAAACTCTGCCCCTGCCCCAGAAATCCATCTCCCCCGCCAGCCGCCGCTGGAAAAAACCGGCCATCGCGCTGGTGGTGCTGGCCCTGGCCGGTGGTGGCTGGACCGTGATGCAGTCGAAAAAAGCGCCGCCGGCGCCGCCGGCGGCGGAAAAAACCGCGGCAAGCCCCGCGACGTTCGAACTGGCGGCCGCCGACGTCGCCGCCATCGATGCGCGCGCGCTGTCGGTCAACCTGCCCCTGTCCGGCTCGCTGGCGCCGATCGCCCAGGCCACGATCAAGGCCAAAGTCTCGGGCGAAGTGCGGGAAACCACCGTACGCGAAGGCATGACCGTGACCGCGGGACAAGTCCTGGCCCGGCTCGACCAGGCGGACTGGCAGGCCCGCGCCGCCCAGCAGCAGGCCGCCGTGGACGAAGCGCAGGCGCGCCTGGCCATGGCCAACCGCAACCACGCCAACAGCGCCGCCCTGCTGAAGCAGAATTTCATTTCCCAGACCCAGTTCGACACCACCGCCAACGCGGTCGAACTGGCGCGTGCCGCCGTCAAGGCGGCGCAAGCCCAGCTCGACCTGGCCCGCATCGCGCTGAATGACAGTGTGATCCGCGCGCCATTTTCCGGCATGGTCTCCAAACGTCATGTGCAGGCGGGCGAAAAAGTCGCGCCTGACATGCCCGTCTTCACCATCGTCAACCTGTCCGAACTGACGCTCGAAGCGCAGGTGCCGGCATCCGACATCCCGCGCGTGAAAACGGGCCAGGAAGTGACATTCAAAGTCGATGGTTTCCAACAGCGTGAATTTTCCGGCAAAGTGGCCCGCATCAATCCGGCCGCGGAGGCCGGTTCGCGCGCCATGCTGGTCTACATTTCCGTCGCAAACCAGGATGGCGTCTTGCTTGGCGGCATGTTCGCCAAGGGCGGCATCGTCACGGCCCGTTCGCCCGTGATGCCGCTGGTGCCGCTGGCCGCCGTGCGCGAGGAGCAAGGCAAGCAGGTGGTGTACGCGATCGACCACGGCAACGTGGTGGCGCGCCCCGTGAAACTGGGCTTGCGCAATGAAGACCAGGGTTACGCCGAAGTCACCGAAGGCCTGTCGCCCGGTGCGCAAGTGATCGTCGCCAAACTGGAAGGCGTGAAACCGGGCGTGAAAGTCAAGGCGCCGGCGATCCATCCCGCGCCGCAGCAGCCGTCGTCCGAAGCGCAACCAGCCGCCACTCTGGCGCAGCGGGGTTAAGCCATGTGGATCACGAAAATCAGTATCAAGCACCCGGTCTTCGCCACCATGGTGATGGTGGCGCTGATGGTGCTGGGCTTGTCCTCATACAAGCGCCTGGGCGTGGAAAGCATGCCCAACGTGCAGGTGCCGTATGCCATGATTGAAATCAATTACCCGGGCGCCTCGCCGGAACAGGTGGAAAACGACATCACCCGCCCGGTCGAAGACATCGTCAACACGGTGTCCGGCGTGAAGACCATCCGCGCCAATTCGTGGGAAGGCCGCGCCGGCATTTTCCTGGAATTCCAGCTCTCCACCAACATGGACCGCGCGATGCAGGAGTTGCGCGACAAGGTGGCGCTGGTGCGTCCGCGCTTCCCGAAGGAAGCCAAGGACCCGTTCATTGCGCGCGACGAAGGCGATAACGCGCAGCCCATCGTGACGATGGCGCTGACCTCGTCGCAGCGCGGCTTGCGCGAACTGTCGACCATGACGGACCAGATCATTGCGAAACGCTTCAAGGGCGTGCCGGGTGTGGGCCAGGTGCGCGTGACGGGCACCACCAAGCGCCAGGTGTGGATCAGCCTGCGCCCGGACGACATGCGGGCGCAGGCGGTTGGTGTCGATGAAGTGATCCGCGCGATCCAGAACACCAACGCCAACCTGCCGGCCGGTAACGTCAGCCAGGGCGTGACGGAACAATTGATCCGCGTCGAAGGCAAGATCAAGGAGGCGCGCGAATTCAACAAGATCATCGTGGCGCGCCGCGCCGCGGGCCCGGTCTACCTGGAACAGGTGGCCGGCGTCATCGATGGCGAAGAAGAGGCGCAATCGTATTCGCGCATCAATGGCCAGCCGGGCGTGACCCTGGAAGTGACCAAGGTGCAGGACGCCAACGTGGTGGAAGTGGGCACCGGCATCGCCAGGGTGGCGCAAGAGCTGAAACAATCGCTGCCAGCCGACATCGAGCTGCGCATCCTGGATTCGCAGTCGGATCGCGTGCAAGGCCAGCTCGACAACGTGAAACACACGATCGTGGAAGGCGCCGTGCTGACCATGGTGATCGTGTTCTTCTTCCTGAAATCGTGGCGCTCCACCATCATCACCGGCCTGACCCTGCCGATCGCGGTGCTGGCCAGCTTCATCGCGATGAAAGCCTTTGGCTTCACCCTGAACTTCCTGACCTTGATGGCGCTGTCGCTGTGCATCGGCCTGCTGATTGACGATGCGATTGTCGTGCGTGAAAACATCGTGCGCCACTTCGGCATGGGCAAGGACCACCACCAGTCGGCCGAAGACGGCACCAATGAAATCGGCCTGGCGGTGATGGCCACCACGTTCGCGATTGTCGCCGTGTTCGTGCCGGTTGCCTTCATGGATGGCATCATTGGCCGTTTCTTCCTGCAATTCGGCATCACCGTGACGGTGGCGGTGCTGATTTCCCTGTTCGTGTCGTTCACGCTCGACCCGATGCTGTCGTCGGTCTGGCCGGATCCGGAACAGGACCGATTCAAATACGTGCCTTGGCTGGGCCGCTTCATGGACTTCGTCGAGCGCGGTGTCGACGTGCTGCACGTGTGGTACGGCAAAGTGCTGGCCGTCGCGCTGAACTGGCGCAAGATCACGCTGGCGCTGACGGCCGTGATCTTTGTTGGCAGCCTGGCGCTGGTGCCGATGATCGGCGGCGAAATGTTCCCGGAAACGGACGATGGCAAGATCTTCATGCACTTTAAGACTCCGGTCGGTTCCAGCCTGGAATACACGGACAGCAAAGTCAAACAGGTGGAAGAGGCGCTCAAGCCCTTCAAAGAAATCGACACCATCGTGGCCAATATCGGCACCCACGACGGCCGCAACACGTCCAACGTGATCATCAAGCTGACGGACGTGAAAAAGACCCATCGCCGCACGCAGAAAGAGATGGAAAAAGCCATCCGCGAGCGGCTGGCGCCGATTGCCGGCATCCAGCTGTCGGTGGGCGGCATGAAGCCGATCTTCATTGCGATCCTGGGCACCGATGAAGCCAAGCTGGAAGCGGTGGCGCAGCGCCTGATGGGCAAGATGCGCAGCATCAAGGGCGTGGCCGACCTGGAATACAGCCAGGAGGGTGCCACCCCGTCGACCCGCATCAAGATCAACAATGAACTGGCCAGCGACCTGGGTTTGACCACGCAGCAGATTGGCTCCGCGCTGCGTCCGTTCGTGGCCGGCGAAACCGTCAGCCACTGGCTGGCCGCCGATGGCCAGAACTATGACATCAATGTGCAGTTGCCGAAATCCGGCCGCCAGCGCGTGGCGGACTTGTCCGACCTGTCGATCGCCTCGTCCAGGGTGACGGCCAACGGCGCACCGCAAATGGTGCCGCTGCGCCAGGTGGTGGAATTCATTCCATCGTCCAGCCCACAAGTGCTGAAACGCCAGGCCTTGCAGCGCCGTGTGGCAATCTATGCCGGCGTCGAAGGCCGCCCTGCCGGCGACGTCGACAAGGACGTCAAGAAGGCCATGGATTCGATCGAGCTGCCGGCCGGCGTACGCTTCGACGTGGCCGGCAATGCCCAGCAAATGGAAGAAACCATGGGCGGCGCCATGACGGCGCTGGGCGTGGCGGTGATCTTCATCTACCTGGTGCTGGCATCGCAATTCGGCAGCTTCCTGCAGCCGATCGCCATCATGATGTCGCTGCCGCTGTCGCTGATCGGCGTGCTGGCCGCGCTGCTGGTGACCGGATCGACCTTGAACATCTTCTCGGTGATCGGCTTCATCATGCTGATGGGCCTGGTGACGAAAAACGCGATTTTGCTGGTGGACTTCACCAACCACGGCCAGCGGCACGGGCTGGACCAGCGCAGCGCGATCCTGGAAGCGGGCCAGGTGCGCCTGCGTCCGATCCTGATGACGACCCTGGCGATGATCTTCGGCATGCTGCCGATGGCCATCGGCATGGGCGATGGCGGTGAACTCCAGGCGCCGATGGGCCGCGCCGTGATTGGCGGCGTGATCACCTCGACCCTGCTGACGCTGGTGGTGGTGCCGGTGGCCTATACTTACCTGGACAGCCTGGGCAAGCGCTGCGCACGCTGGTTCGGCGGCAAGCATGCCACGGCGCAGGCGGCGTCCTTAAATGAAAGAAAGACGGCGTGATCCCGTAGGGCGGCTTTTGCAAAGCCGCCATGCGCCGCCGAGGCGCATGCATGGCGGGTTCAAAGCCAAGTCGCTCCGGCAGGGGCGACGCTCTACGGTATGCCCTGGCGGCTTGGCGCCTTGCGCCAAACCGCCCTACGCAGTTACCGCAACATCATGGCTGACGTTCCGGGGCTTCCGCCCTGGCGGCTTCCGGCGTGTCATCTCCCTGCTCGCCGTCGGGGCGGCTTTTCTCCTCCTGCTTGCGACGGGCCTTTTCTTCGGCTTTCTGCTCCGCTTTTTTCTTTTTCTCCAGCTCGCGCTGGCGTTTCTCGTACTGGAAATTCGTCTTCGCCATACCACACCTCCTACCCCGGGGGATTCCGATCCCCCATTATGAACCTGTTTCAAGCTCAGGAGCTCAGCCGCGCGGATGGTGTATCGCGTGCAGTTGTTTCAGGCGCTCGCGCGCCACGTGTGTATAGATTTGCGTGGTCGAGATATCGGCATGGCCCAGCAACAGCTGCACCACGCGCAAATCCGCGCCATGGTTCAGCAAATGGGTGGCGAACGCGTGCCGCAGGGTGTGCGGCGACAGCGGGTTGGCGATGCCGGCGCGCTGCGCCTGCTTCTTGATGACGACCCAGAACATTTGCCGCGTCATGGCGCCGCCCCGGGCGGTCACGAACAGCGCGTCATCCTGCCGGCCGTTCAGGATCGCGCCCCGCGCCTCGGCCAGGTAGCGCCGCAGCCACTGGTGCGCCTGCTCGCCGAACGGCACCAGGCGCGTCTTGCCGCCCTTGCCGGTCAGGCGCACGGTGCCCTCGTTCAGGCTGACCTCAACGGTTTTTAAGTCCACCAGTTCCGACACCCGCAAGCCGCTGGCATACATCAGTTCCAGCATGGTGCGGTCGCGCAAGCCCAGCGGCGTGCGCACATCGGGCGCCGCCAGCAACGCCTCGACCTGCGCTTCACTCAGGGTCTTGACCAGCCGCGCGGCCTGCTTGGCGCCGGCGATTTTCAGGCATGGATCGTCCACCACCAGCCGCTGGCGCAACGCGTACTGGTAAAAGCGCTTCAGGACCGACAGGCGCCGGTTGGCGGAACTGGGCTTGGTGTCCGCGTGGCGCGCACTGAAGTACGCGCTGATATGGTGCCCCGCCACCGCGTGCAGGCCGGCCACGCCGGGATGCTGGTGTTCCAGCCACTGCGCGAACAGGCGCAGGTCGCGCCGGTACGCCGCCAGCGAATTTTTCGCCAGCCCGTCTTCCAGCCACAGCGCATCGCAAAAAGCGTCGATCAGAGCAAGGTTGTCTGCCGCCATTGGTATTCCATATGCCCTTCGTGCGCCAGCAGCCAGCGCTTGACGTTCAACAGGTAGCCATTGCTTGCGCTGGTGTGCGCGAAACCGCCCAGGCCGCTGGCGCTGGTGACGCGGTGGCACGGCACGGCCAGCGGGAACCAGTTGTCGCCGCAGGCCTGGCCAATCGCGCGCGGCGCCGATTCCAGGTATTTCGCCAGTTCGCCATAGGTGCGCACCTGGCCGCGGGGAATGCCGCGAATCGCGTCCCACACGCGGCGCTGGAACGGACTGCCGACCACGGCCAGCGGCAAGGTGAACGGGAAGTCGGCGTCGGCGCAATAGCGCGCCACCTGCTGCGCGGCCAGTTCGGCCACGGCGTCCTGCGGCGCCTTGTGCGGCATGTCGGGCGGCAGGTATGCCATTTGCGTGACCAGCCCGCCGGCGGTCCGGATACCGATGGCGCCAAACGGGGTGGGCACGATGGCGCTGAAAAGATCGCAATTCTGTTGTATTTTCATCACAACATTTTTTAGAGTTGTTGTACTAAGGCCACATTGTTTTTTGGCCATATTGGCGCAATATCCACACGGGATCCTGACAGCATACAAAAAAAAAGCGCACCGTGAAGGTGCGCTTTCAATCTTTGTCACAGCACCGGTCGTTTGGCGCCTCCGTAGCAAGCTTGTGGCTGCATCCGGTGGTCTTCCAACGACATACTGTATGCCGTGTGTCTCCTCAAGTATTTTCGCGGTATTGGCTACCGTTGTTATGTACTCTCCCCACTAAACCTGACCTGCTTGTATTCTTTGCTACCAGGGCACATATTGTTATGCGTCACTGCTGGAGCGACGCCATCATAACTGAAGCAACAAAATTTTTGCTGTTTTTTTCGCAGCGAGAAAATTTTTAATTCAGTGGTAAAAGAACATGCGCACCGCGCAGAAAAATATGGTAAACGCACCGTTCAGGTGCATCGATGTCCCTATTTGGCCGCTTCCTTGTTGATGGCGGAAATCAAGTCCTTGCCGATGCGCGCTTCCATCTCTTTTTGCACCGGCATCAACACGCGGCGCCATTCCGCCTGCTCTTTCACGCTGGGGACATAGACGTCGGTTTTGCCGGATTTTTTGATGGCTTCCAGTGCCAGGTCGTTGTCACGCTGCGCGATGGCTTTTTCAAACGTGGTGGCTTCCTTCATGGCTTTTTCCAGCGCGCCGCGGATATCGGCCGGCAAGCCGTCCCAGAACTTCTTGTGCACGATGACCGCGTAACCGAGGTAGCCGTGGTTGGTCACCGTCACGTGCTTTTGCACTTCGTGCATCTTTTGCGTATACATATTGGACGGCGGATTTTCCGTGCCATCGACCACGCCGGTTTTCAACGCCTGCGTCACTTCGGAAAACGCCAGCACTTGCGGATACGCGCCCAGCGCGCGCATTTGCGCTTCCAGCACACTGGACAACTGGATCCGCATCTTCAGCCCCTTGGCGTCGGCCGGCACGCGCAGCGACTTGTTGGCGGACATCACCTTGAAGCCATTGTCCCAATACGCCAGGCCCGTGATGCCGCGGCTTTCCAGCTTCTTCAGCAAGCTCTTGCCGATTTCCCCTTCCGTCACGTTGTATAGCGCCGTCTTGGACGGGAAGATGTAGGGCAGGTCAAAGGCTTCGAATTCCCGCACGCCCAGGCGGCCGAACTTGGCCAGCGAGGGCGCCAGCATTTGCACGGCGCCCAGCTGCAGCGCTTCCATTTCATCGTTGTCTTTATAGAGCTGGCTGTTGGGATAGACCTCGACCTTGACGCGGCCATGGGTGAGCATTTCCGCCACCTGCTTGAAGCGCTCGGCCGCCTGGCCCTTCGGCGTATCCGGCGCCACCACATGGCTGAACTTGATGACGATCGGCCGTTGGGCCGAAGCCTGGGCGCTGGCGGCGGTGGCGGCAACGGCCAATGCAGCGGCCAGGAATTTCAATTTCATGCAGGTGTCTCCGGGAGGAAGTACATTATTATGGCTACGTTACCCATTCTGGCCATACCGTGCAAGCCGGTGCAACTGTGGAAAGCCACAATGGCCACCAGCCGCCGAGCCGCTACGCTGCCTTGGTCAACTACCCCGGCCTGAAGGCCGGAGCTTGCAAAAGCTCGGTTGACCAGACTCAGCGCAAAGCACCGCGCTACGTTGCAACGAAGTACAAGACGCACCCTGGAATGCTTCCTCAGTTCCAGGCTCTGCAAGCGGCAGGAGCAGACATGCATAGGGTAAGCACGAAACGGTCTGCCGCCAGGTTCACGGGAGAGTGCGGGTTACCGCTCCGAACTGAAGCTGCGTTGCGACATTGTCGAGGGGAGCGGCACCGCGAGGTGCCCGTCACAAGGCGCGTAAGCGCACAGGGGAGTAGAACATGGCCGTATTCGTGCTGGACAGGAAACAAACGCCGCTGATGCCATGCAGCGAGAAACGGGCGCGCAAGCTGCTGGCAAGCGGTCGGGCGCGCGTACATCGCCGGGTGCCGTTTGCCATCCGGCTGGTGGACCGCGGCGCCACCGAATGCGCCTTCCAACCGCTCACCATCAAGCTCGACCCCGGCAGCAAAACAACCGGCATGGCCTTGGTGCGGGAAAACGCAACGCGGGATGCCACGACCGGGGAAGTCACCACCACCGCCAACGTTTTGAACCTGTTTGAGCTGACACACCGGGGCCGTCAGATCAGCGAAGCGCTGACCGCTCGCCGCCAGATGCGCCGTCGCCGCCGTGGCAATCTGCGCTACCGCGCACCGCGCTTTCTCAATCGCGGCAACCAGGGGCGCGGCTGGCTGGCCCCGAGCCTGCAACACCGGATCGACACGACGCTCGCCTGGGTTGGCCGGTTGCAACGGCTGGCTCCGCTCACGTCCATCGCCCAGGAGCTGGTGCGTTTCGACATGCAGCGGATGGAATACCCGGAGATCGCAGGCGTCGAATATCAGCAAGGCACCCTCGCCGGGTACGAAGTGCGCGAATATTTGCTGGAAAAATGGGGCCGCCAGTGCGCATATTGCGGCGCTCAAAACGTGCCGCTCAACATCGACCACGCGCACGCCCAAGCGAGGGGCGGATCGAACCGCATTGCCAACCTGGTGCTGGCCTGTGTGCCATGCAACTGCAAGAAGGGTGCGCTTGATGTGCGGGAATTCCTGGCCAGGGAGCCGGCGCGGCTGGCGCGCATCGAAGCGCAAATGCTGCGGCCGCTCAAGGACGCCGCCGCCGTCAACGCGACACGCTGGGCGCTGTGGCGCTCGCTCAAGGCCACCGGGCTACCGGTTGCCACGGCTTCCGGCGGGCGGACCAAATACAACCGCTCGCGGTTGAATATCCCCAAAACCCATGCGCTCGACGCAGTGTGCGTGGGCAAGGTCGATGAGGTGTTCAACTGGCGCAAGCCGGTGTTGGCGATCAAGGCGACCGGACGTGGCAGCTACCAGCGCACCCGCCTCGATGCTTTCGGCTTTCCACGCGGCTACCTGACGCGGCAAAAGCGCGTGCACGGTTTCCAGACCGGCGATATGATCCAAGCCCGTGTCACCAAAGGCAAGAAGATCGGCCAGTACACCGGGCGCGTGGCGGTGCGCGCCAGCGGCAGTTTCAACATACAAACGCAACAAGGCGTGGTACAAGGCATATCGCATCGGCACTGCAAGATCATTCAGCGTGCGGACGGATATGGTTATTCACAGGTGACAAGGAAAGACGTGATCGGCACGCCACCAAGGCAAGGAACGCGGTGCGTTCCGCGCTCTGCCTCCCCTGCCTGAAGGCCGAGGTTTCACGCGCAAATCTGATGAAAACAGCCACCGCCACCGTCCTCCGCCCCCTCGCCACCAGCCCGGTGCGCTGGCTGTTGCCGGTCATGCTGGTGCTGCTGTTCCTGGCGATTTTGATCTGGCTGCCGTGGCAGGCGCGCCAGATGGAAAGCAGCGAACGGCAGGAACAATTGATCGCCGATACGCTATGGGTGGAACAAACCATCCGCTTCCAGCTGGGCCGCCATGAAGACGCCACGCAGGCGCTGGCCGCCGACCTGGCGGCCAGCCGCATCACGCGCGAGCAATTGCCGGAGCGGATGAACCGCATGCTGCAAACCGGCCGCGAATTGCGCGGCGTGCGCTGGGTCGATACGGAAGGCCGCCTGGTGGCGGGCTCCGATAGCCAGGCCGGACCGCTCGATGCGGCCGGCATGCTGGTGGCGGACCATGCGCGCCGCGCGCGGCGCGGCGTCTACAGCCAGCCGCTGCTCGATGCGGCCGGCGCCACGATCCTGGAATACCACTACCCCGTGTTCGACGGCGAGCGCCACCTGGGCAGCATCGTGGCGTCGTTCAGCGCCGCGGCCATCCTCGATGAAATGGTGCCATGGTGGTTCGCCCAGGATAACCAGATTTCCCTGCTGGACCGCGACGACAAGGTGCTGGCGCGCCGCATGGCGGCCGGCCCCGGCCACGGCGTGTATACGCACAAGCGCGCGCTGGACTTGCCCGGCGCGGTGGTCACCCTGATGACGGACAGCGTGAAAAGCGAACCGAAGCTGCTGCCGAATTTGCTGGTGGGGTCCGTGATCGCCCTGTCGCTGGGATTGCTGTGGAGCCTGATGGCGCTGTGGATCCACATTTCGCGCCGGCTGCAGGCCGAAGGCGCGCTGCGCCAGCAAATGCTGTTCCGCACCGCCATGGAAAATTCGCTGGTGACGGGCTTGCGCGCGCGCGACATGGAAGGCTTGATCACTTATGTGAATCCGGCGTTTTGCCAGATCGTCGGCTATCCGGCGGACGAACTGGTGGGCCGCAAACCGCCGATGCCCTACTGGGCGCCGGAAGCCATCGGCGAATACCAGCACCGCTTTGCCGCCATCCTGGCCGGCAACGTGGAGCCGCAAGTGGAAACCGTGTTCGTGCGGCCGGACGGCACCCGCGTGCCGGTGCTGATTTTCGAAGCGCCGCTGGTCGACAGCGATGGCAGGCAGACCGGCTGGATGGGCTCCATCCTCGACATTTCCGACCGCAAGCGCGTCGAGGAATTGAACCGGCAACAGGAAGAAAAGCTGCAGACCAGCGCGCGCCTGGCCACCATGGGCGAGCTGGCGTCGATGCTGGCGCATGAATTGAACCAGCCGCTGGCGGCCATTTCCAGCTACACCACCGGTGCGCTGAACATGATGGCGCGCGCCGACGGCAAGGGCGAAGCGCTCGACTGCAAGGTGCTGAAACCCGCGCTGGAACAGGCCGGCGCGCAGGCCCAGCGGGCCGGCCAGATCATCCGCAGCGTGCATGAATTCGTGAAGAAACGCGAACCGCAGCGGCAGGAGGTGGGTGTCCAGTCACTGCTCGACAGTATCGGCGCCCTGATTGAACTGCAGACCCGCAACAAGCATGTGACCCTGCACGTGGTGATCCCGCTGGATTTGCCGCCGGTGCTGGCCGACCGCGTGATGGTCGAACAAGTGTTGCTGAACCTGACCCGCAACGCGATCGAAGCGATGGCGCAAGTGCCGCCGGAGCGGCGCACCTTGCACATCGAAGCCTCGCATGATGCGGCATCGGGCCTGGTGGCGGTGCGGGTCGTGGACCAGGGCCACGGCATTCCGGACGACGTGGCCGAGCGCCTGTTTTCGCCCTTCTTTTCCACCAAGGCCGAAGGCATGGGCATGGGTTTGAATGTCTGCCGCACGGCGATCGAATTCCATGGCGGCACCCTGACACACCGCGCCAACCCCGGCGGCGGCACCATTTTCACCTTTACGCTGCCGGCCGCCGCCCCGGCCGCAGCGGCCACCTGAAAGGATTTACCATGCTGCACATCGTTGATGATGAAGCCGTCGTACGCGATTCACTGTCGTGGCTGGCGTCATCGCGCGCGATTCCCGCCAAAGCGTATGGCACCGTCGCGGAATTCCTGGCCTGGGCCGACAAAGGCGATTTCGACCCGCAAGGCGATTGCCTGCTGCTCGATGTGCGCATGCCGGAAATGAACGGCATCGCCGTGTTCGACCTGCTGGCGGCGCGCAATATCACGCAGCGCCTGCCGGTGATTTTTTTGACGGGCCATGGCGACGTGCCGATGGCGGTCGATACGCTCAAGCGCGGCGCCTTTGATTTCTTTGAAAAGCCGTTCAACGACAACCAGTTGATGGACCGGGTGGAAGAAGGCCTGGCCAATTCCCGCCAGGCCAGCGAAATGGCCGCCGTGCACGCGCGCCTGGCCACCTTGTCGCAGCGCGAACGGGAAGTGCTGGATTTGATCCTGGCCGGCAAGATGAACAAGGTGGTGGCCGATGAACTGGGCATCAGCATGCGCACGGTGGAAGTGCACCGCGCGCATATCTTTGACAAGATGCAGGTGAAAACCGCAGTGGAGTTGGCCGGGCTGCTGAAATAAGGATGCTTCCGTAGGGCGGGTTCTACGAACCCGCCATGCATGCGCCGCGTTGGCGCACGCATGGCCTCGGCGGCCCCGCGGCATTATAAATGCCGCCCTACGGAATCAGCGATGGCGGGCCAGCGCCCACGCCACGTGCTCGCGCACCAATTCCGAAGGATGGCCCGCCCGCGCTTCCAGCGCCGCCACAATCGCCGCATCGCCCTTCGCCCCCATCGCGGCGGCATTACCCAACCCCACCGCAATATTGCGCAGCCAGCGCTCATGGCCGATGCGCCGGATCGGGGAGCCTTCCATGCGCTGATTGAATTCCGCTTCGCTCCACGCCATCAGTTCCACCATGCCGGCGCTGCCCAGCCCATGGCGCTCATCGAAATCCGGTAACATTGCGCGCTGCGCGAACTTGTTCCATGGGCAGGCGGTCTGGCAATCGTCGCAGCCGTACACGCGGTTGCCGATCAGGGGCCGCAAGTGTTCGGGGATCGCATTCTTCAGTTCGATCGTCAGGTAGGAAATACAGCGCCGCGCATCGAGCCGGCCCGGGCCCAGGATCGCCTGCGTCGGGCACGCGGTGATGCACGCGCTGCACTGGCCGCAGCGCGCCTCGGTGGGGGTATCGACCGGCAACGGAATATCGACCAGGATCTCACCCATGAAAAACATCGACCCGGCACCGCGGTTCAACAGCAAGGTATGCTTGCCGCGCCAGCCCAGGCCGGACTTTTCCGCCAGCGGCAATTCCATCACGGGCGCGGAATCCGTGAACACGCGGAACCCGAACGGGCCGATGGCCGCGCTGACCTTGTCGGCCAGCGCCTGCAAGCGGGCCCGCAACACCTTGTGGTAATCGCGGCCGCGCGCATACACGGAAATCACCGCCGCCCGCGGGTCTCGCGTGCGGGCGAGCTCCCGCGCGCGCCAATCCTCATCTTGCGAAACCGGCAAGTAATCCATGCGGGCGGTAATCACCCGCACCGTGCCCGGCACCAGTTCCGCCGGGCGGGCCCGCTTCATGCCGTGGCTGGCCATGTAGTCCATCTCGCCGTGCATGCCGGCATCGAGCCAGGCCTGCAAGCCGGCTTCCGCATGCGACAAGTCGATGTCGGCAATGCGCAACTCGGCAAACCCCAGCGCGGCGCCCCATTCCTTGATGGAACTTGCCAGTTCGTCTAAATTGTAAGAATCGGAAATTGCAGCGGACATTGGTTTTAAAATTGCGGCAAAAATTGCAGCCTAACGAGACGATCACCCACCATTTTACAGACTGAACCAATGCAGCACTTCAAATCCCACCTCCACGACGAAGCCGGCACGGCCGCACTGGGCGCGGCGCTGTCGCGCGCCATTGCGCCCGGCATGGCGATTTACCTGCACGGCGACCTCGGCGCCGGCAAAACCGCCCTGACCCGCGCGCTGTTGCATGCGGCAGGCCATACCGGCAACGTGAAAAGCCCGACCTATACCCTGTCCGAACCGTACAGCGTGACCATGGACGGGCGTGACATCCATGTCATCCATTTCGACCTGTACCGCATGAGCAGCCCGGAGGAATTCCTCGACGCGGGCTTCCGGGAAGACTTCAATGGCAGCAATGTTTGCATTGTGGAATGGCCGGAAAAAGCCGGTTCCGTGCTGCCGCCGGCCGATCTCAGCATTTTCCTGTCTGTGGCGGGCGATGGACGTGATGTAGAATTGCAAGCGTCCTCTGCCTTAGGTTTGTCATGCCTGGAACGCCTCAAATTCGCCCCGAATCTCTGACCGGGGTTCCTGCAACGCCCCGCCACCGTCCCGCCAATCGCCGCACCGTGCTGAAAGCGGGCGGCGCCCTGCTGTTGTCGGTCTTTTCGCCGTTACCGGCGCTGGCCGCGCAAATCCTCGCGGTGCGCGTGTGGCCGGCGCAAGACTATACCCGCGTCACCCTGGAAAACGATTCGAACCTGCTGGCGACGCACATGATCGTCAAGGATCCGTACCGGCTGGTGGTCGACATCGAGGGCTTGCAACTGACGCCGACCCTGAAAAGCCTGGTGGCGAAAATCCAGCCGAACGACCCATACATCCGCCAGGTGCGGGTGGGCCAGTTCACGCCGACGGTGGTGCGGCTGGTGTTTGACTTGAAAGCGGAAATCAAGCCGCAAGTGTTTACGCTGGCCCCGGCCGGCCAATACAAGCACCGCCTGATTTTCGACCTGTACCCGGTGCAGGAAGCCGACCCGATCGCCGCCATGATCGAAAAAGGCGACTGGAGCGACATGCCCGGCAGCGCGCCGGCCCATCCGGTCCCTCCCGCGGCGCCGGCCGTGGCGATGCCCGGCACGGCCGTGCAGGCGGGACAGGCCACCCAGGCGGCGCAGTCGCCGGTGCTGCTGACACCGGAACCGGCGCCGGCGCCCGTCACAGCGGCGGCCGAGGCGCCCGCCAAGCCCGATGCGCTGGCGCAGCGTCCCGCGCCGGAGCGGGATAAGGATAGGGACAAGGACAGGGACAAACCCGCCAACAAGCCGGTGAAGGTGATGCGCATGATTACCGTGGCGCTGGACCCCGGCCATGGCGGTGAAGACCCGGGCGCGATCGGCGCCACCGGGCTGCGCGAAAAAGACGTGGTGCTGGCCATCGCCAAGCGCCTCAAGGCGCGCATTGAACAGCATCCGAACATGCGCGTGATGCTGACGCGCGATGGCGATTACTTTGTGCCGCTCGGCACGCGCGTGGAAAAAGCGCGCAAGGTGCAGGCCGACCTGTTCGTGTCGATCCACGCGGACGCCTTTGTGCAGCCGTCGGCACGCGGCTCCTCGGTGTTCGTGCTGTCGGAAAAAGGCGCCAGCTCGAGCGCCGCGCGCTGGCTGGCCAACAAGGAAAACGAAGCCGACAACATCGGCGGCGTCAACGTGCCGCGCCATGATCCGCAGGTGGCCAGCGTCTTGCTGGACTTGTCGACCACCGCGCAAATCACGGACAGCCTGAAACTGGGCAAGGCGGTGCTGGGGGAAATCGGCGGCATCAACCGCCTGCACAAGGGCGCGGTCGAACAGGCCGGCTTTGCCGTGCTGAAGGCGCCGGACATTCCCTCGATCCTGATTGAAACCGCGTTCATTTCGAATCCGGAAGAAGAAGCCAAGCTGCGCAACCTCGATTACCAGGACAAGCTGGCCGATGCGGTGATGACCGGCATCCGCCACTACTTCGCGAAAAACCCGCCGCTCGCCAAGAGCCGCATTGCTTAAGGAACTCCATGATCAGCACTGAAACCGTCGGCGCCCTGCCCGCCATCCGCATCACCGCGCCGGACGGCGCGCAAGCCCTGGTGGCGCTGTATGGTGCGCATTTGCTGTCATGGAAAACGCCCGATGGCCGCGAGCGGCTGTTCATGTCGGAACGCTCGCCGCTGGACGGCAGCGCCGCCATCCGTGGCGGCGTGCCGGTGATCTTCCCGCAATTTTCCACCCGCGGCGATGGCCAGCGCCATGGCGTGGCGCGCCTGTCGACCTGGCGCCTGGGCAGCACCGGCAATGAAGGCAACCAGGTGTCCGCCCAATTCCTGCTGACGCAGGATGATGTGCCGGCCAAACTGGCGCAAGGCTGGCCGCACCGCTTCGCCCTGAGCCTGCGCTTCATGCTCGATGGCGACACCCTGCACATGGATTACCAGGTCAACAACACCAGCGACGCCAGTTGGGACTTCGCCTGCGCGCTGCACACGTATTTCGCGGTGGGCGCATACACGAAGACGTCGCTGCATGGCCTGGCGGCGGGCACGCTCGACTTTGCCGAGGCGCTGGACGATATCCATCCCGCCACCGCATCGCTGGAACTGCGGACAATGGACGCCCGCCTGCGCCTGCGGCAGCAGGGCTTTACGGAATGGGTGGTGTGGAATCCGGGCGCGCAAGGCGCGGCGGCGATTGCCGACATGGCGGACCACGAACACAGCGCCTTCCTGTGCATCGAACCGGCCCGCGTGGACAAGCAGCCGCTGGCGGCCGGCGCCGCATGGCACGGTACGCACAGCATTACGGTGGCATAGTCCCGGTAACCCGCGACGGCGAATCCGTAGGGCGGCTTTTACAAAGCCGCCGTGGCGTCCCGTTGGCGCATACATGGCGGCTTCGCCTGCGGCGAAACCGCCCTACACAGATCCGGCAACCACAGGCTCAAGTCCCGGGGCCGCGATTTACATGGATTCCTTGATCATGCGGCCCGACGTGGGCTGCTTATTGGCCATGCCGGGCCGCAGGCCGGTCCAGCCCACTCCGTTACATTGACTCCTTGATCATGCGGCCCGACGTGGGCTGCTTATTGGCCATGCCGGGCCGCAGGCCGGTCCAGCCCACTCCGTTACA
>Ga0307408_100000330_pt1 | contig 45434 bp, 40 predicted proteins | sample 322Cmetagenome_FD_202116 | JGI IMG/M metagenome (GOLD analysis project Ga0307408, IMG submission 202116) | Maize rhizosphere microbial communities from greenhouse at UC Davis, California, United States - 322HYB-C-3 | ecosystem: Host-associated > Plants > Roots > Rhizosphere > Soil | place... | reverse complement strand
CTGCCTTAGGGGGTAAAGCTTCGTCACCATCGATCGACGCGGCCACAGTCTCGGCCGTGACAAAGTTATAGTGCTTCTTTAGATATAGAATCTGTTCGAGAAATTTACCAATGTCCAGGCCTTTAATTTCCGGATACCTAGAGTTTTGTAGGTCACGAACATAGTGGTACATCAATACGGTAAGTTTTTTCATAATGCTTCTTTCAATTTGGCCGGTCTTGGTCGCCATCTGCCTTGAAAAATCGAAAACGATCGACGTCTGCCGAATCCGAGAAAAAATTGATCTTCACGTTCTTCTGGACGAATGGTCCAAAATAGTTGGGGATGATAGTGTCGTTGTTGTTGAGATCCAACATTGAGAATCCGGCAGCTTTAATTGCCTTTTCGGAAACACCATGGCAGACCAGATCGACGTATTCCAGATCGCGTTTCACCAACAACGCTTGCAGTTCACCGCCGATAAATTGCAACTGCTGCTCGTCCCCAACGATGTCGACGATGCGCAGGGCGCTAGCCCCCTGCGCGGCGACCTCTCGCATGACCAGCACAGTGACGAGGGTGCTTCCCTGAAAGACGCCATAAATTTCATAGCTGTAAATCGGGTGCTGATAGTAGCGCTTCAAAAAATACGCGGCGTCTTTTTTGGGGATATGATTGGTCTGCAGTTCGAAGTCGATATTGTTGGCAAGCTCCGCAGAATCGATCTCTCGCAACGAGTAGTTTTCATGGAAAATAGGAGAAGTACAGGAGCCCAACTCAGTTGCATTGATCACTGCAATCTTAAAATTCTGCAGGCGAGGATTAGGCATATAAAATTGCGACATGCAGCCCGTATTAAAGCCGAGGTATTTATATATTCCTATTGTCTTGGCATTAATACCCAACGACATGACCGAGCGATGCCCACGGCCCCGCAGAAACTGCAACAATTCAATGCCTAGCACGGGATTGGATGAATTCTTTGAAACCTTCCACATGGTGGTCCAAACATCGCAATCGGCAGCGCCCGATGAACGGATATAGCCTAGCATACCGACTATATTTTCCTGGAGATCCACCGCGAGGATAAAATTGAGCGCCTCACCGAAAGTATATTCAAAGCAAAAAAAGGCCTCGTCCGTGGCCAGTATGTGGCCGGTTTTCCATTCAACGTCTATATACCGCATAATGGCCTGCCTGTCGCTTAGCCTCGCATGCCGCAAAATAATCGGGGAGTTGGTTTCACACATTGGTTTTGGATTCAGCCAGGAAAGTTGAAATATACTCAGTTATGATAATACTATCGTTATTATCGACACTCAAGATGCTAACAGTCTGATCAGTTGCTATGCGAGGTAACCGCGGCACGTAAATGTTCAGTTGAGGGCGGTTTCGGCTCAGCCATTGACAATAGGCTTCGACGGCTGCCTTAGCGACAGTGTACTCACCCATCGCGGCCGGCATTTCCTCGATAGCCACGGTCGACGGATGGAAGAAATTGATCGTTCCCACGGCCAGTAATGCCTGAACTATTTTATCGAAGGCCTGGATGTAAAAACCAAGAAAGCTTTGAAGCTTTGTGTACGAAAACGTGTCTTTCTGACCGTTAAAGATATATGGCGTGGCAAAGAAATAAACATGAGTGGGCTTAAACGCAGCAAAGTCCGACAGCGCAGCATCTATCGAGCCTAAAACATCGCATTGGATGGCGCGAGCCTTGCCTCCATGACTCCTTACGTCTTCCACCACAGCCTCCGCATCTTCGCGCCCCTTGCTGTACGTTATCAGTACATCTGCGCCGCCTGCAGCCAGGACTTTGGCGGTAACCTCCCCAATGCCACGTGAACCACCGATTACCAATGCCCTGTGGGAACCCACATCCAGCCGAGCTGTTTTTGCCTGTATATCTGCGTATCCAGCCTGCCTGATCAATCTTGGGCGAAGGAATGCTTTGAGCGTCGACTCAAAGCTGGGAGAGCGACAGGCGATCGTCGCTTGCTGAAACCGGCTATCAAAGTCCGTCACTCGGTATTGGAGGACACGCAACTCAACCCACGACGACCGTTTAAGCTTGATTTCAGTGAAGAGCGAGTTTAATCCCGGCACGTGCATGCCCACCAGGCGAGTCAATGCGATGATCTCTGCAATCTGACCTTGTCCGAATACTGTCAGCAAGTCGGGGCCATAGATGCAATCCACCTCAGCGCAATTCAGAAACAGCTCCAAAGAGCCCGCCCGGGTAGCCATGGATTCGCCAGACACGTCCTCCGGGTTACGCTGCAGGATACTGGCACCTGATGGCCAGGGAGTAGAGAAACCGGCTTGCGAGAGAACGCCGGCATCCAAATATTCGAGTTTGAAGCGAGCAATCAAATTACCATACTGCCGGATCCTCAATTCCGCCTTACCCGGTGCGGTCAGGGTGATATCCGCAGCGGTATCGATTTCCAGAACAATGGGTTTGATAAACGAGCAACTGAGGTCTGATATCAGCGTTGGCCGCGCCAGCTGTTTCGCCAGAAGCGACAAGGCCCACAGCAGGGCATTAACACCATGAACTACAGGCTGGCCATAGATCAACCTTCGCGCGATAACCGGATCGACGTGGATCGGGTTGTAATCGTGCGATAGATCGGCAAAGGCCGATTGGTCATCAAGGGAAAAGCGCTTAACCGCCATTACGCTTTCTCTCGATGGCCTGGACAATATTACCGACTGCGGAAAACTCGGCCAACTCAGCCAGTGTAAACTTGAGACCAAAATCCGATTCAATCTGAGCGACGATGCTGATGTGAGCCAAGGAATCCCAGCCCTCGAAGCTACCTGCTGTGGTCTCCATACCAAGCACGGGCTTATCGATATCGAGCACGTCCGCGATGACGATAGATATCTGATCTAATAGAGCGCTATGATTCATAATTCACCTTAATGTAGGAATTCTTGCCTTTATAATCAGACGGGACTGAATATGTCCATCGACTGTCAGCGCCCTCCGCGCCAGAAACTTTTTCAAACCCTAAATCTCGATACAAGACGCTAACCATACCGTTCTTGGCGGTCTTCAAGTATTCGCCGGAGATAGTTTTTACCCCGAGGCCAATAGCACGGCGCACCAGCTCATCGAACACAGCAAATTCCATGCCGCGCTTCAAGACCCGACAACTCATAACCCATAGGTCAATGTACAGCACATCAGCGACGATATTTCCAATTACCGCTGTAATCAGTCCGTTATCGCCGAACTTGTCGCTCAATCGGCCGTGCAAAGCGACATGCGAGCGGCTTTCGATCACGCTTCCAACTTCCGATAAGGTGTATCGGCGCGTGGTCAGGTTAAATTGATTGGTCTTATTGATCAGCTGAGTCACGCGTTCCAGGCTCGCGGTGTCGAACGGAAGTATCTGAGCGCTCATGCACAGTGATGCCAAGTACTCGCCGTAGTCATGAAATTGCAACGACTGTTCGGCACGCGTGACGTTTTGCTGGTAGAACTGATGCCGCCCCCTATCTTCAGCCGAGATGCGCGTGGCCTCAAATAATCCGCTTTTATCAAGCAGCGCGATGTACTTGTCGATATCGTCTCCGACTTCCGGCACCACGATCTCAGGCACCTGTTGTCGCACCAGTTCTCGCTCAGCCGGGTTGTCGTCCACGAAGACCATGGAATCCAAGCCGATATTGACTTCGAGCGCGATCTTGCGGATGTTTGAGGATTTCGGGTCCCAATTGGCCTGGAACGATGCAAAGTCATCGAAACGCAGCGTCGAGTCGGGATGCGCAAATCCGTCCTTGGCGTTCTGCAGATCATTCTTCGACGCGACAGTGAGGATAATTCCGCGATCGCGCATTTCCCGGACATACGTTTGGAAGTCAGTGTACGCCTCGGCAAGGGCCGAGCCGGTTCCGATCTTGATCTGATGAACCCCATCGTCGCCGATTACGCCACCCCATAAGGTATTATCGAGATCCAAGATCAACGCCTTCTTACTCTTGCCAAATACTGCCATCAGAATAGACGCCAAGTTTTGGGCGAAGGCCGGGATGCAGTCTAATCCAAGCGCGTATTTGTAAGAGTACCAATCTTTTCGATTATGCCACTTCTCCAACCCAATCCAGCTTGACAGATAGTGAATATCGTGCACCAGAAAATTTGTATTCACCTGGGCGTAACGAGCCATCTTTTGGTTCAAAGCCGCGACAAAGTGGGTCTTGCCATGGATATCAGAGAAGTCCAGGTTGCCCAAGGGGCGGGCGAATGGTAACTCGTAGTTATTCTGGATAATCGTGCAGCCATATTCGGCCTTGAGACGCTCCCACATTCCTTCTAGCAGGTTAAACTCATCAGTTAGTTTACGCTCAACACTATCATCGTTATCAGACAGCGAAGGGAAGTTCCGTATATTGACCTGAGTAGTATGAATGAAGACTACATCAGGTGAAAACGCCTTCAGTGCGGCATTCTCAAACATGATTTCTTCATAATACTGATTGAAGTCGGATTCATAAAACTCGGGTTCAATACCTGAGTTCAGCAAGAAAATTTCTAGAATGTCCTTGATCTCAGCTGTGGTTGATCCGCCCAAGATGGCAATCTTCTTCTTTAGCAGCCCTGACTCTGTTAGCAGGGTCCGCCTGATTGCTTTTTTCTTCCTAAGGAGAAGGTTTGCGTCGATGGGAATGGTAAAGCTTGATGAGATAGCTGACATTCAAACATCCATATTAAAAAAAGTGCAAATGCAAATACAAATCACATTCTAGCATTGAGCCGGGCACATCGGTAGTGCAGGCAGGACCTCCGCCGGGCAGTCGCGCTTCAAAGTCCTTGCAAACTTTCGCGGGCTGGTGTGAATCGCGTGCTTCCCCTGGATACATGCCGATGTTGCTGAAACCGCTGCCGTATTTTGCCAAGTTGCCCGATCCGCGTCGAGAGATACGCAACAAGCCCCATAAGCTGGAGGACATTTTCATGCTGACACCGTGCGCGGTGTTGCCTTGTAAAGTGCCCCCATTGGTCAAGGCAGTTTTTCAGCGAATTTAGGCTGCGCCCGCTTCCAATGCTGCAACTGGTCGGCGCCGCCCCATGATCTCACCTCATTGCCGCCCCCCCTCCCGACAGGGCCCGTCGCATTTACACCGTTTGCGGCAGGGCCATTTCAGCATCGCCGTACCTGTTGTCGACGATCAGCGCGCCTCCCCCGACACCGCGCCTACCCCAGCATCAGCTCGACCATGTTGGCGCAGCCCTTCAAGTACACATCTTCGTGCTTCACATTGCATCACAAGCGCTAGACGAAGATGTTGCCCAGAGCCCGTCCGCCCGTCCATGCTGATATCCACCTTTTCGCGCTTGAGCACATCCGTAAAGGTCTTGCTCGTGCCTTGGGAGCCTTGTCACTGTTAAACACCTCGGGCCTGCCATGCTCGCGCAGGGCATCCTCCAGACAGTCCACGCAGAACGAGGCGCCCAGGCTGCTCAGCCGCCGGGACAGCACGCAGCGCGAGCACCAGCGATGACCGCCACCAGATAGGCGAATCCGCGCTCCAGCCTCACATAGAGATGCAATCTGTAAGAATAGATGTGATCTGTACTTCACACTTGGCTCAGCCGCGTCACCGGCACGCCCCCCCCCCCCGCAACAGGCACGGATAAATCTTGTGCTCCGGATACGGCTTGCTCGTGTTCGACCCCGGCGCCATGCCTCGCCAACCACATACTGCGCGTCAGGCGTTGTACCTGCTTGCGGTTGACGATCTGGCCCTTCGTGTGTGCGCAGAACACCACCATGCGCCGGCTGCCGTAGAACGGTCGGTTCGTGTATTCCTCATCGATCAGCCGGCACAGCAGCAAATCCTCGGCGTCGGCATCCTCCAGCACTTGGGTGCTGCGCCGCCGGCTCACAGGCAGTTTTCGGCACCATCGATCCACGCCAATCTGGCCTTGCCCCCAACTTTTTTTGAGCCAGTCGACTTCCATCTTCAGCCAGCCAATCTCGCCGCACAGACGATCCTTGTCCTCGGCCGGTTGGGGACCGCGCTTGATCTCGAACAAGGCACCGGCAGACTCAAGAATCTCCTTTTTCCACTGCTCGGCCAACTGCGGAGGCAAACCATATGCCTGCGCGATTTCGCTGATCGTTTTCATGCCGCGCACGGCCTCAAACCGACTCTAGCCTTGAACTCTGGTTTGTGCACGTTGTGCTTTTTGCCTTCACTCATTTGCTGTCGTCCTTCCAAGGACAACAGCTTAAACCACCCTGAACTCACTGTCTCAAAACCGGGGCCACTATACAATCTGCTTGGTCTAAAGGAGGCTCGCGAAATTTGATGCTCCGGTCCTGAAGTACATAATCAGGAAATCGAAAGTGAATGCACTTGCTGATATAATGCTTGTTTGAAAGATACCATCGAGCCCGACGTTCACGCATGAATCCATACTGCAGGCGATGTCGCCACGTGCAATGGTATGCGATGGAGGTGGTGCAGGAGCCAGCCTGTCGCGCACATCGTGTTCAAGTGGCTGGCAGGCAACGAAATGGGACGCGTCCGGACAGGCCACTTAGGTGCTGTCGGAGCAATGATCTTCTTCCAACACCAGACCTGTCGTTACGTAGTTGTGTAACCTGTCTTTTACTTAAACATCATTAGTATCCAAGAGATGAAACCGACAGCTCTAGCCATCCGAATCCGCCGAGCACTTCTGCTGCTTTTGCTTGTCTGGATCATGGCGTCCCCTCTCTATTACATCGAGCATCTGTTCTCGCCTAGTTTTTACATGGGCTATGACGAAGGGGTACTTCACAAGACCGTAAAATACGTGATCTGTGTCTTTTTCACCTTGGCTTTATGCCTGGTAGGCCGGGCGTACTCGATGTTATTGGGTATTATGCTGATGATTCTCATGTCCATTCTTTTAGTAATGAACCGAGGCGGCCTAGAGATATCCACCCTATCCATCTTAATTACGGCGGCGATGGTCTCCTTCGCGCTTGTGCCAACGATTTGGGAAACTGAACTTCGTCGAATCGCAAGGATCGCAGTATATGCTGGCACCCTAGTGGGTGTCTTTTCTGTTTTAGAGCTGACTATTCTTGCTCACCTGTTTGAATCGTATTGGACATCTACCAATGCCATCCGTTCGATATCCACCATGTTTAATCCTAATAATTTAGGGATGTACACAGGCGCCTGCCTGCTCCTTCTACCATTTATCGGTTTGCGTCCAATTCCCATGTCTGTTTGCGGCGCCCTTATTTGCTTTGCACTTATTGCGAGTGGATCAAGGACTGCATGGGTTTCCGCCATGGTAGTACTGGGGTACCAGTTCCTTACCTCGAAAAACCTCCGTATCTCAATCATTCGACTGATACGGCACCACACTTTACACCTCATACTCCCTGCGATTGCCTTTGCAGCTGTAACTGCGGCCTATCAAGTGTTCAATACGGAGATGCCAGAGATTGAAGTCGCTAATCGCGGAGCCGACCTTTACACTGCGAGTGTACGCGTAGACAACTTCATCCATTTCATCAAAGCCATCGATATCGGGATTTTTCTTCCTGATCTAGTGGGGCAACGTGCCGACTTCATTCAGGATAACTTGTATCTGGTTGTGCTGAATTCATTTGGTGTCATCGGTATCATAATGTTTTTGATTTTCTTTTTTACACATTTTTCACTACGAAACTCAACCAATCCGGACATGGCTCCATGGAAACTGATATTCGCGTTTTACATGCTTTCCGGCATGGGTGGATCACCTTTAAACTCGTTTCCTAATAACCAAATGTTCTTTCTTTCTCTCGGAGCAGTCTTTGCTTTAAATGTGCGATCCCTACGTAGAGCCACACCTCCCCCACCAATAACCGTCGGTGCATAATCAGTTTACAAACTGAATTCGGACTCCTAATAATATTGATAATTAGCTAATGACAAACAAAAACGTACTCATCACCGGTGCTGATGGTTTCATCGGCTCCCATCTCACCGAAATGCTGGTCGCGGAAGGCTTTCAAGTGAAGGCACTGTCCCAGTACAACTCCTTTAACTACTGGGGCTGGCTGGAAGATGTGAAGTGCCAGAAAGACATTGAAGTCCTGAACGGTGACATCCGCGATCCGCATTACTGCAAGCACATTACCAAGGACGTTGATATCGTCTTCCACCTTGCGGCGCTGATCGCGATCCCGTATTCGTATGTGGCGCCAGACAGCTACGTCGATACCAACATCAAGGGGACGCTCAACATTTGCCAAGCTGCAATGGAAAACGGGGTCAAACGCGTCATCCACACCTCGACCAGTGAGGTGTATGGCACGGCTCAATACGTCCCAATTGACGAGAAACACCCACTGCAACCGCAGTCGCCATACAGCGCATCAAAAATCGGCGCGGACGCCATGGCAATGAGTTTCTTTAACGCATTCAACCTGCCAGTAACGATTGCCCGTCCGTTCAACACTTATGGCCCCCGTCAGTCTGCCCGTGCAGTGATCCCCACTATCATCACGCAGATCGCCAATGGCAAGAAACAGATCAAGCTGGGCGATGTTTCACCGACGCGCGACTTCAACTATGTACTCGACACTTGCCGAGGCTTCCTCGAACTTGCGCGGTGCGACAAGGCCATCGGAGAGACCGTGAACATCGGCTCCAACTATGAGATTTCCGTTGGTGACACGCTTCAATTGATCCGCGAATTAATGGGCAGTGACGTTGAATTCCTGACCGATGAACAGCGCATTCGCCCCACGAAGTCAGAGGTGTTCCGTCTGTGGTGCGACAACACCAAGATTCATGGCATGACTGGATTCAAACCGCAATTCGACATCCGGGCGGGCCTGCAAGCCACTATCGACTGGTTTACCAATCCCGATAATCTTCGGAAATACAAAGCCGACATCTACAACGTCTGAGACAGCTATGTTTGACTCCCTGATCAGCTTTATTCGCGAGCAGTATCGCACCAACGAATTTATCCCGCTGCATGCACCAGTGTTCCGTGGACGTGAGCGCGAACTGGTTCTCGACACCATCGACTCGACTTTCGTTTCCAGCGTCGGTGCCTATGTGGATCAGTTTGAAGCCGACATGGCGGCGTTTACCACCAGCCCGCGTGCGGTGGCGGTCATGAACGGGACTGCTGCGCTGCACATTGCGCTCAAACTCGCCGGCGTTTCGCAAGGCGACCTGGTCGTGACACAGTCATTGACATTTGTGGCCACATGCAACGCCATTGCGTACTGTGGGGCGGAGCCGGTGTTCGTGGACGTGGACCGCCACACGCTAGGCCTGTCGCCTGCGGCCCTGGAGTCCTGGCTGGAGGAAAGCGCGTTCATCAATGACCAGGGCGAGTGCAGCACCCGGGATGGCCACCGCAGAATCCGCGCCTGCCTCCCGATGCACACGTTCGGCCACCCCGCAGATCTCGACGCGCTTATCGCCGTTTGCGAACGCTGGCGCCTGACGCTCGTCGAGGATGCGGCCGAATCGCTTGGCAGCTACTATAAAGGACGCCATACCGGCACGCTGGGCCATATTGGGGTACTGAGCTTCAATGGCAACAAGATCATGACAACTGGCGGCGGCGGCATGCTGCTTACCGATGAAGTAACAGGCAAGCGCGCCAAGCACCTCACGACCACCGCAAAGATCCCGCATCCATACGAATTTTTCCATGACGAAGTTGGATACAACTACCGTCTGCCCAATCTGAACGCGGCGCTCGGCTGCGCACAGTTGGAACAACTGCCGTCCTTCCTTGAGTCTAAACGCGCGCTAGCCAACCGGTACATCGAGTTCTTCCGGCATAGCGACGTGCAGCCGATCGTCGAACCGGAAGGTTGCCACTCAAACTACTGGCTGAACGGGGTCATTTGCGAGAGCGCCGCGCAGCGCGACGCCCTGCTCAAATCGACCAACGACGCCGGGGTCATGACGCGGCCAATTTGGGCGTTGATGACCCGACTGCCACTGTATGCCAATGCTCTGCGCGGCCCGCTGCCCAATGCGGAGTGGCTGGAAGCACGTGTCGTCAACTTGCCAAGTAGCGTGCTGCCGAACGGAGCCTGACCTTGCGCCGAATCGCATTTTTCACCAGTACCCGTGCTGAATATGGGCTGCTCAGGCCGATGATGGCTGAGGTGGCTTCACGTCCGGAATTGACGCTGCAAGTCATTGTTTCGGGAACGCATCTCTCGCAAGCGCATGGCGCGACCTGGCGCGAGATCGAGGCTGATGGCTTCCCGATCGATGCGCGCATCGACATGAACCTGGGGCCCGATGATGCGGCAGGTGTTGCCGCCAGTGCCGCCCTTGCGCTTTCGGGCACTGCGCAGGCGCTAACCCGCCTGCAGCCTGATGTATTGGTACTGCTTGGCGACCGCTATGAACTGCTTGCCGCCGCGCAAGCAGCGACGCTTGCCCATGTTCCGATCGCCCATGTGCATGGTGGAGAAGCCACCGAAGGCGCAATCGATGAGGCGATACGGCACGCGGTGACCAAACTCTCACATTGGCACTTTCCCGCCGCCGAACCCTATGCCGACCGCATTCGCCAAATGGGCGAGGCATCGGACCGGGTCTGGAACGTCGGGGCACCGGCCATGGACAACATCGCAGCGCTGGATCCGGTGCCACGGGATGAACTGGAGGCATTCCTGGGAATGCCTCTTTGCGCACCATCGTTCCTGGTGACCTATCACCCTGTCACACTGGAAGCCGATGGCGGGTTTGCGGCCATGCAAGCACTGCTTGATGCTCTGGCGGCATTTGCCGGTTCCGTCATCATTACCGGCACCAACGCCGATCCTGGAGCTGGCGCATTGCGCACCGCCTTGCAAACGTTTGCTGACCGCAATGCTGGTCGTGCAGTACTGGTTGAGTCGCTGGGGGCTCGCCGCTACTTGAGTTTGATGCGTTATGTCGATGCTGTCGTGGGCAATTCTTCCAGCGGCATCCTGGAAGCGCCTGCAGTGGGCGTCCCAACCGTGGACATCGGCCCGCGCCAGCAGGGACGGCTGCGCGCCCCCTCCGTTATCCATTGCAGCGAGAACGCAGCGGATATTCGTTCTGCGCTGGAACATGCCATCTCACCGGCGCATCGTACTATCGCAGGCCGCCGGGAAACGCCCTATGGCAAGCCCGGTGCTGCCCGGCGTATCGTTGATATCCTGCAAACCGTCAATCTGAACGCGCGGTTCAAGGTTTTTGCCGACCACCGCTGCCCGGCTGATACATGCCCCGTCCCTGACTGATTGACCGGAGAAAAGAATGCAAAATGTTTATGTAATTGCCGAGGCCGGTGTAAACCACAATGGCGAACTAGAACTGGCGCACAAGCTGGTGGACTGCGCGGCCGAGGCCGGCGCCGACGCCGTGAAATTCCAGACCTTTGACGCAAAAAAGCTGGCAACCCGCGCCGCGCCCAAGGCGAGCTACCAGCAGCGCACCACCGATGCCGTCGAGTCGCAGCTGGAAATGCTGAGCAAGCTCGAATTGCCGCGCGAGTGGCATTACGAATTGCGCGAGCATGCCCGCACGAGGGGGATCGAGTTCCTGTCGACAGCGTTTGATACCGGCAGCCTGAGCTTCCTTGAGGAGTTGGATTTACCTTTTTACAAAGTGCCATCCGGTGAGCTGACCAACAGTCCCCTGTTGTGGCAATTCGCCCGCCAGCGGCGGCCACTGGTGGTCTCCACCGGCATGGCGACGATGTCCGAGGTGGAACAGGGGTTAGCCGTGATTGCGCACGCGCTTAATGCGGAGCATGAGCCGGCAAGCGAGGATGAGATTTGGCGCGGATGGAGCCAACCCGCCTGGCGCGAATCGCTGCGTGGACGGGTGACCTTACTGCATTGCACCTCCCAGTATCCCACTCCAATGAGCGAGGTCAATCTCTTGGCCATGGACACGTTGACCGCGTTTGGCCTGCCTGTAGGGTATTCCGACCATACCGAAGGAATATTGATTCCGGTAGCGGCAGTGGCGCGCGGTGCGACTGTGATTGAAAAGCACTTTACGCTGGACCGTACCATGCCAGGACCCGACCATCGCGCATCGTTGGAACCGGACGAGTTAAAGCTGATGGTAAGCCAGATCCGCCAGTTGCAGCTGGCCATGGGGGATGGCGCCAAATGCCCGCAACCCAGCGAATGGAATACCCGCCAGGCGGCGCGCCAGCAAGTGGTCGCCGCCCGCGACATCGCCAACGGCGCCGTGTTGACACGGCAAGACTTGACGACAGCGCGCAGCGGCGGCGGCATGCCGGCCAGCGCGCTGTGGAGCCTGGTGGGCGCCACAGCACGCCAGGACTTCGCCGCCGGTGATGCGGTGAAGCTTTGACGATGGCCACAAACACGCTTCCGCGACCGTTGGTACTGCTGGGCGCTGGTGGGCATGCTCGCGTGCTACTGGCGCTGGCCCGGGCGGCCGGGCGCCAACTGCTGGGCGTTTGCGATCCCCAACTCCAAGCCGAGGGCCGGGCGCAGTGGGAAGGGATCACCGTCCTGGGCGGCGATGAGGCGCTGAATCGGTATCGTCCGGATGAAGTCGAGCTGCTTTTGGGGGTCGGCCAGTTGGCGCGCAGCGGCGCAAGGGCTAAACTCTATGCCGCTTGGCGCAGCCAGGGATACGCGTTCCCACCGCTAGTGCACCCGGCAGCCTGGGTGGCGCCTGATGTGACCCTATCCGATGGGGTCCAGGTTATGGCGGGTGCTGTGGTTCAGCCCGGTTGTACCCTGGGCAGCAACACCATCATTAATACGCGGGCCAGCATTGATCATGATTGCCGCATAGGCAACGATGTGCATGTCGCGCCGGGCGCTGTACTCTGTGGCGGAATTGCCGTTGGCGCCGGCGTTTTCATTGGCGCTGGCGCCGTGATTATCCAGGGACTGAACCTTGGCCAAGGAGCCATCGTCGGTGCGGGAGTGACGCTGCTGCGGGATTTATCGCCTGGCGCGACGGTGGTCGGCGCCGCCAACCGCTATCGAACCGCTGCCGGTGCGGACCAGAAGGAACTGATACGAGAAAGACAAGAATGATTCATTGGAAACAGATTGCCATCCACAAAGATACGCCACTGGAAACTGCCATCGAAACCCTCGACAAGGGAGGGCAGCGCATTGTGCTTGTTGTTGACAACGAGGACCGGCTCATGGGCACGCTGACTGACGGTGACGTGCGCCGGGCCCTGCTTCGCCACCAGACTATGACAACGCCAGTGGGTAAGATCATGTGCGCCACTCCCCAGGTTGCCGAGTTGCATTGGACACGCGAGAAGACCTTGGCCGTGATGGAAAACACTCGCCTTCTGCAACTGCCGGTAGTGGATCCAGCAGGCCGTGTAGTGGGGTTGGAAACATTGCATGAGTTGCTGGACAAAAAAAAGATCGACAATCCCGTGTTCCTCATGGCCGGCGGCTTCGGCAAGCGCCTACATCCGTTGACGCAGGACTGTCCGAAACCGATGCTCAAGGTCGGCGACAAGCCTATCCTTGAATTGATCCTGCAGAGCTTGGCCGATGCCGGATTCCATCGATTCTATATCTCTACCCATTATCTGCCGGAGATGATCCGCGACCACTTCGGAGATGGCAGCAAATGGAACGTGACCATTCGGTACGTCCATGAGGAAGAGCCTCTCGGCACCGGCGGCGCGCTGGGTTTGTTGCCTGAGAACGAGATTCAATTGCCAATGGTGCTGATGAACGGCGATCTCCTGACCCGCGTTGATTACCGCGGTCTTTTGGAGTTCCACCAGCGTTATCAGGGCGCCGCAACACTTTGCGTGCGCGAGTATGAAAGCCAAGTTCCCTACGGCGTCATTCAGAGCGAGGGGCACCGCATTACGCAGATAGTCGAAAAGCCCGTACAGCGTCACTTTATCAGCGCCGGCATTTACATTCTTTCACCTGAGCTGGTGGAACGAGTCGCCCCGGGCCAGCGCATTGATATGCCCACACTGCTGGAACAGGAGATCGCCGCCGGCCGTGACGTGAATATGTTCCCGGTGCACGAGTACTGGCTGGACATTGGACGCATGGATGATTTCCAGCGCGCGCAGGAAGAGGTTCGCTTGTGACTTCCAACATCCGCAGGTGTCTGGTGGTGGGCAGTGGCAGCATCGCGCTCCGTCACATTGGCAATCTTCGCAAGCTGCTGCCACAGGCCGAGGTTGGCTGTGTCTCATCGTCTGGGCGATCACTCGCCGCAGGCGATACACCGGCGACCACTCATCTGGCCTCCTTCGAGGAAGCCCTGGCCTGGAAACCGGATCTGGCGATTGTCGCTTCGCCAGCGCCCCTGCACCTGGACCATGCGGTTGCGCTACTGGAGACCGGCATCGCCGTGCTGATTGAAAAGCCCCTGAGCGACTCCCTGTCGCGGCATGAGGGCTTTGCCACCCGGTTGGCTCCCTGGCGTGATCGCATCGAAGTGGCTTACAACCTGCGCTACCTGTCTTCCTGCCGCAAAATGCAGACGTTGCTGGCGGAAGAAGTCGTTGGCCGCATCCATAGCATTCACATTGATCTTGGCCAGTATCTGCCAGATTGGCGGCCACAATCAGACTACCGTCGCAATGTGTCGGCCAACCGTGCGCTTGGCGGGGGGGTCCTGCTTGAGCTTAGCCATGAGTTCGATTACCTGACCCATCTCTTCGGCCGCTTCGACAAGGTGTTCTGCATTACAGGGCATAGCGGTGAGCTGGAAATCGATGTGGAAGACCGCGCCGACATTTTGTTGACCCGGGCTGACGGAGTGGTCGCGCAACTACATTTGGACTTCCTCCAACGCAAGGCCACGCGCCGCTGCAAGGTGATCGGCCAGCGCGGCAATCTGCAGTGGGATTTGATCGGCAACACCATCACGCTGGAGACTGCGGCGATGCAGGAAACGCTCTTCGCCGAGCCCGAAGCCGATCGCAATGCGATGTATCTCGAGTTGTTGCGCGGGTTCATTGAGTTGAGCCAGGGCCGCGCCACTCCCCGCATTCGATATGAAGATGGCTTAGCGGTTTTGGGGATGATTGACGCCATGCGCCGCTCCTCCGAGACGGGACAAACCGTAGAACTTTTACTGTCATGACATCTATGCGTACCTTTGCTTTTATCTTCGCCCGCGGTGGGTCCAAGGGACTTCCGGGTAAAAACATCCGGCCGCTGGGAGGTATTCCTCTTTTGGCCCACGGCATTCGCCTTGCGCAAGAGATCGACCGCGTCGAACGCGTATTTGTTTCCACTGACGATGCTTCCATCGCGGCAATAGCAAGAGAGTACGGAGCAGAAGTCATTGAACGCCCAGCGGAACTTGCCTCGGACACCGCATCGGAATGGCTGGCCTGGCGGCACGCCATTGTCCATGTGCGCGAGACGCTCGGGTTGGACTTCGACGTCATGCTCAGTCTTCCCGCAACCAGCCCACTGCGCAACCAGGTCGACGTGCGGAACTGTCTGGACGCGCTGCAGGACGACGTGGATGTGGTCATTACCGTCACGCCGTCCGCGCGCAGCCCCTACTTCAACATGGTCAGTGAAGATGCCGACGGCTACGCGCGCGTGGTGCTGGGCGATGCAAGGTTCAAGCGTCGGCAAGATGCGCCTGTCGTTTTCGACATGACGACGGTCGCCTACGTGGCGCGCCCGGATTTCGTGCTCACCTATGCCGGCCTGTTCGAGGGACGTGTCAAGCAGGTCATCGTACCGAAAGAGCGTGCTGTAGACATCGATGACGAATTTGATTTCCGGGTCGCGGAGGCCCTTCTGAACTTATGAACACATCCTTACTTCTTCAAAACAAGACCATCGTCGTCGTTGGCGCCGCCGGCAGCATTGGCCAAGTGATTGTCCGGGAAACGTTGACCGCAGGCGCCAATGTGGTGGCACTGGATCGCAACACTGGCGGACTGGATGCGCTGAGTCAGTCCGCAGAGGCTTGGGACAGTCGCCTGCGCACAAGCTTGGTTGATATGACCGATCGCGCCAGCATCGAACAAGCCCTGGCTCACGCTGAAGCGGAGTTCGGCTCCGTTGACGGAGCGGTTAACACCGCTTACCCTCGCAACGCCAATTACGGCCGGCACTTTTTCGACGTCGAGTTCGGCGATTTTTGCGAAAACACTGGCCTGCACATGGGCGGGTACTTCCTGTTTATGCAGTGCTGTGCACGGTATGCATTGGCGCAGCAGCGCCCCTTCTCGCTGGTAAATCTGTCTTCGATCTATGGTTCGATGGCGCCACGCTTTGATGTGTACGCCGGGACGGCAATGACGATGCCAGTGGAATATGCGGCCATCAAGGCGGGCCTGGAACATATGACACGCTACGTGAACGCCTACATGAAAGGCCGCCAGTCAGGCTTCCGCGCCAATTGTGTCAGCCCAGGCGGCATTCTGGCAGGTCAGAATGAAACATTCCTGGCCCAATATGGCGAACATTGCCTCTCCAAGGGCATGCTCGATGCCGACGATGTCACTGGCGCCATCGTGTTCTTACTGTCTGATTTCTCTCGCTATCTGGCGGGACAGAACTTGATCGTGGATGACGGGTTCTCTGTCTGATGATGGCTACTGCGCGCTTGCGTTTATTCGCCGACTATCTGGCCGCCACCCGCAACGAAATTGCGGTGGACGAGATGCTGCTGGGCTTGGCGCGCGTCACGCCGGATCAAGTGGGATACTTGCCGCGAGTGCCGCACTGGCTGAACCGGGGCGTGCAAGCACCTGCCCTGACCCGCATCATCTGGCGCATTGGCCGGATCGTCTGGCTGTCCGGCGGAGCAATGGTCTACTTCGCGATGGAGTTGCTGAAATTTGACCGGCTTCGGCGTCCGAGTGCTACCGCACTGGCCACTGCAATCCCCGCCACCGAGGGTGCTGTGCTCGGCTTTTCTACTCGTGCCAGCGATGTTGTTGACTACGAAAAATTCCCTTGGCTGCCAAAAATTTGGCTAACTTGCCCATGGTTGCAGCCGCATACCTTGCCTAAAGGTGCTGTCGAATTACCACTGCTGTCACTAATCTCAAGGCGTGATCTGCGCGAGGCATTCGCTTGCGCCGTACACGCCACATATGCCTTGGCACGCGACCCGATTGAATCACGCTGGGTATTACAGAGTTACACGGCATTCCGTTGGTTCATCGTCCGTTGTGCCGTCGACAGGATAGCCGGCACCCTGGTCACGACGGAGCACTTCGATCGTTGGGCCGTATTGGCCGACCGGTCCCTTAGAGCAACGCCGCCGCGAACGGTGGATGCCCGCAGACTGGTGCTCGTTCAGCATGGCGCTTTGGGTGGCCTTGGCGGTGCGACGCATGGGCACGATGCCCTCAGACAGATGCCGACTCGATTAACCTGCGTCGACGAACTCCACGCCTACAATGCAACGGAAGCGAATGTTTTTCGCCAAGTTGTACTGGATGAAGGGCGTCGGGCTTCCCCCTTGCGCATCAGCTATTTCAGTCCCACAATTACGCTCTTTGGCGAATCGTCGGCTGTTCATCCTCGGCTGCTCTTTGTCGGGCACCCGCTGTGTGAGGCATTTCAGAAAAGGGTCTATTTGTCTCTGCGAGAGTCGATCGCCATTGATGCGTACTATAAGCCCCATCCAATGGCGCCAATGTCGCCGACCATGGCTGAAGTCGGATGGACCATCATCGACGACTTAAAAATGTTCCCCAGGGTCGAACTACTGGTATCCTACCCCTCTACGCTAGTGATCGAGTATGAAGGAGCCGGCATTCCTGCATCTGTTCATCCGCTCGATATCAGCAATGACGCATTGACCTCGTTCATCGAATCGATACTTGAAAAAATAAACAATTTACTGCTAGAGAAAGAAAACCAATAAGGGTATCACTTAATCCAATTCGATAGAACCATTTTTTCGAATGAAATGAGGATATCACAACCTTATTGGTTAGTTCTTGCAATCAGCGAAATCGATACATCGGGTTAAAAATTTCAAAAAACTTGCCCCTAATTAATTTCAGCTTCAGAAAAATTAAAAACAATATTTAATTATTGAAGGCCGAAAAAAACCATAGCAAGATGAGTTATTGAATGAATAATTTAAACAAAACGTCGTGAAGCAAAAAAATAAATTCTCAATAGCTGATCTCCGCTTAATCGCAGATTACCTCGCAGCTACACGCAATGAAATTACACTGGATAGACACCAAGTAATTAATGCAGGCCTCGACCCAGACAAGACAGTAAAAATTCCACGACCAGCAAAATGGATCAATAAAGTTGGAAAGGTTAATCTCACCACCCGCATTGCTTACCAGGCAATATACTTTATATGGAATTTAATTGGGCCAGCTTTCTTCTTCCTGGAAGAAAAAAGATACAAATCCAGCAAACCAGCCCCCTATTATATCGATAATGCTGGTGGGCAGACTTTAGCATTATCGCAACGCTGCAGCGATATTGTGAGGAAAGATAATATTTGGAAATACCCTCACCAATGGCTAGAACTTCCTTGGTTGCGAATCAAGATCAAGGATAGTGATCTGGACATTTTAAAGGCGACTGACCTCATCCACTCGATCGATTACAAACGAATTATAAAACTATGCTTATATTCTCACCACATCCTTAACTCGCGCGAAGAATTTAAGGGCTGTGGCTTGCAGAGCTATACAGCTTGGAAGTGGTTTTTTACGCGATTAGCAATCGACAAACTTCCGGGTCCTTTTCTTATGGTCCATCACTTCGACAGATGGGCTGTACTGGTGGATAGATCCGTAAGAGCCGCGAGAATAAGGAATACACGTAGGACATTAACCTTAATGCAGCACGGATCAGTCAACGCGGAAACAAAAGAGCAATCGCTTAATATAAATTTACCGACCAGACTTTGCGCCGTAAGTGAATTATATGTTTACTCAGAAAAAAACAAAGAAATATTTACCAAGGAAGTCTTAACAGCGTCCAGCAAAATCACCAACACCAACTACTATCAACCAAAGATTTTTCTTACGCAAATGCATTCAAAGCCTGTTCCGACCGTTCTTTTTGTCGGGCACCCTTTTTGCGAAGATTCCCAGGTTTTAATAGTTCATCAGTTGAGTAAGAAACATGATGCCATTTTCTATTACAAACCACATCCAGCAGCAGCCAATTCAAACAAAATAAACAAGGCGCCATGGGTTGTAATTAAGGACAAAACTGTTTATCCGAAAGTCGATTTCATAGTCAGTTACCCATCGACCCTGATCGATGAATATGCCAATCATGACATACCTGCGATAATTCATCCTATGCGGGTAGCTGCAGATCAGATTTCTGAATTGGAAAAATCAATTTCACTTACGCTAAGCTCAACGGCAACAAGCAAGCCTAACACTCACAACCAACCCTAACTGACTTGCCATGATGCAACTCAAGTGGCCAGGACGGGAAGATTGATGTTAAAATGTCAAAAAAACGCAGGAATGTGACAATGAAAAGAACCATATGTAATCGATGTATCATGGATGTGACAGACCCGAATCTCCAATTCAATGGGGATGGCATTTGCGATTACTGCGAAAATTTTGATACCACCATCAAACCCAATTGGCACATCAATGCCGAGGGTGAGCGGCAGCTGGCGCAAATGGCCAGCGCAATCCGCGAAGCCGGCAAGGGCAAGGACTTTGACTGCATCATTGGCCTGAGCGGTGGCCTGGACAGCTCTTACGCAGCCTATATTGCCAAAGAAAAAATGGGATTACGTCCGCTGCTGTTCCATGTCGATGCTGGATGGAACACCGACCAGGCCGTTGGAAACATCGAAAAGCTGGTGGATGGCTTGGGGCTTGACTTGTACACCGAAGTGGTGAACTGGGACGAGATGCGTCGCCTGCAAGTGGCTTTTCTGCGCTCTGGGATTCCTGATCAGGATTTAGTGCAAGACGCGGCATTCTTCTCCGGATTGTACAAGTTTGCCCGGCAGCACGGCATCAAGCACATCATGACAGGTTCGAATTTTTCAACCGAATGCTGCAGGGAGCCTGAGGAATGGGGAGGCTACCTGGGGATTGATAAGACATTGTTTGGCGACATATGGCAAAAGTTTGGCCAGGGTGAGCTCAAGACCTTCCCGCTGACCGATATTCTGGTTTATAAGCTTTGGTATCAAAAGGTGCTGGGTATGAAAGTACACTACCCGCTCAACTTGGTGCCATATGTGAAAAAGGATGCCGAAGACGAGCTGGAACGTTTGTTTGGCTGGCAGCGCTTCCAGCACAAGCACCACGAATCACGCTTCACTCGTTTTTACGAGGATTACTGGCTTCCACGACGCTTCGGTTATCAAAAGCGTCGCGCCCATTTTTCCAGCCTGATCATGACGGGCCAGATGACGCGTGAACAAGCCCTGGACCGTATCTCCCGGCCGGAGATGGATGAGCATTTCCTGACGCAGGAATTTGAATATGTCGCACACAAGTTGGGCCTGACGGTGGATGAACTGCAAGCGTTGTTTGACAGTCCGAAGAAAACCTATCGAGACTACAAGAACAAACGCTGGCTGATCGGATTTGGGGCGAATGCCATGCGCTGGTTGGGACTTGAGAAAAGGTACTTCAGGTGATCCGGGTTGTCGATTACGGCGTGGGCAACATCCAGGCCTTTATGAATTTATTCAAGCGCCTGGGATTGGAGGCGCAGCGTGCCGATACGCCCGAGTCGCTGGAGGATGCCACCCGGCTGATTTTGCCGGGGGTTGGCCACTTTGATCACGCCATGCAACGCCTGAATGACTCAGGCATACGCCCCAAGCTGGAGCAACTCGTACTGGACGCTAAAATACCCGTCGTGGGCGTATGCGTGGGCATGCAAATGATGGCCGCAGGCTCTGACGAAGGCACGCTCCCCGGCTTGAACTGGATCCCGGGGCGCGTCAGGGCATTTGCCAGCCACCCCAAAACCGCTCAATTGCCAATGCCCCACATGGGCTGGAACGATTTGCAACCCCAAGAAGGCGCCAAGCTGTTTGCGCGTGGCTTTGACGATGCGCCACAGTTTTATTTCCTGCATTCGTTTTATTTTGATGCAGAGGACAAACAGGACGTGGCGGCTACTGCGCATTACGGCATGGACTTTGATGCCGTGGTTTCTCGTGGACATATTCACGGGGTGCAATGCCATCCAGAGAAAAGCCATAGTTGGGGCGCGCAGCTCTTGAAAAACTTTGCGGAGCTTTGACCTATGTTGCGTCCGAGAATTATTCCGTGTTTACTAGTGCACCAAGGGGGCCTGGTCAAAACACAGGTTTTTAAAGATCCCAAGTATGTGGGCGATCCTATCAACGCCGTCAAGATCTTCAATGAAAAAGAAGCTGACGAGCTGATGGTTCTGGACATCGATGCGACAGTCACTGGCGCGGAGCCTGACTTCGGATTGATTGCCAAATTAGCCGCCGAATGCCGCATGCCGTTATGTTATGGCGGGGGCGTGACCACGGCTGAGCAAGCCGTTCGTCTGGTTGACATGGGTGTGGAAAAGGTGGCGGTCAGTGCAGCTGCCATTGCAAACCCAACGCTACTGACGGAAATGGCTGCGGCCGTGGGCAGGCAGTCGGTGGTGGTGGTACTGGACGTCCGCAAGAAAACCGGATTGTTTGCCAAGGGTTATGAGGTTTGCACCCATAACGCAAAAAAAACCCACAAGCTGGACCCTGTAGCGTTGGCCAAACAACTGCAGGACGCGGGCGCTGGCGAGATCGTCATCAATTCGATCGACCGCGATGGCTTGATGCAGGGATACGATCTGGATTTCGCTGCGCAGATCCGCGCCGCCCTGAGGGTGCCGGTAACCTTCTTGGGGGGGGCAGGTTCGTTGGAGCATATAGGCGAGCTGGTCAGTAAACTGGGCGTGGTAGGCGCGGCTGCGGGCAGCCTGTTTGTATTCAAAGGCAAGTACCGGGCGGTACTGATTAACTACCCAACACCCGTTCAAAAAACACAGCTGTGCCGCAATGCATTGCAAAACTAATTCGTATAGGGAGTTTCTTTTTGTTTACCGATAAAGTGCTATTGATTACCGGTGGTACCGGTTCCTTTGGCAATGCTGTCCTGCGCCGTTTTCTAGATTCTGATTTGCGTGAAATCCGCATCCTGAGCCGGGATGAGAAAAAACAGGACGACATGCGCAAGAAGTACAACAACCCCAAGCTGAAGTTCTACATCGGCGACGTCCGGGACTATCAGTCGGTTCTGAACGCGGTGCGCGGAGCGGATTTCATCTACCACGCAGCAGCACTCAAACAAGTCCCATCTTGCGAATTCCATCCACTGGAAGCAGTGAAGACCAATGTGCTCGGCACCGAGAACGTGCTGGAAGCCGCGATCAATTGCAATGTGAAGCGCGTCGTGTGCCTGAGCACCGACAAGGCGGTATACCCCATCAACGCAATGGGTATCAGCAAGGCCATGATGGAAAAGGTCATTGTCGCCAAGTCGCGCACCAGTGCCCAGACCGTGATCTGCGCTACACGTTATGGCAACGTGATGGCTTCGCGCGGTTCGGTGATTCCACTGTTCACCGATCAAATTCGTGCTGGGCAAGCCATTACCATCACCGACCCTGCAATGACCCGGTTTATGATGACCTTGGACGATGCGGTGGACTTGGTGCTGTATGCTTTTGAACACGCTAACCCGGGTGAAATTTTTGTGCAGAAAGCACCGGCCGCCACCATCGAGACCCTGGCCAAAGCGTTGACAAAATTGCTGGGGGTACCTGAACACCCCATCAACATTATCGGCACCCGCCATGGCGAGAAACTGTTTGAAGTGCTGCTCAGTCGAGAAGAGGTGGTCGCAGCGCAAGACCTGGGTGGCTATTACCGCGTCCCTCCTGACTTGCGAGACTTAAACTATGGCAAGTTCGTGGAGCAAGGCGAAGTAAAAATTTCCGAGGCGGTGGAGTACAACTCCCACAACACCACGAGGCTGGACCTGGAGGGTATGCAGGCCTTGCTGATGAAGTTACGCTTTATGCAGGCGATCATACGTGGCGAGCATGTCGAGGCCGAGGAGTGACTCGATGACGCAACCAATTCGCCGCGTGCTGGTCACCGGATCCAGTGGTTTCATTGGCAAAAATTTGATGGTGCGTCTGGGTGAGTTGCCAGACTTTGCCTTAAGCACGTTTGTGCGCGGCGAAGATGTCGCCGCGCTCCCTGCATTGGTGGCGCAGGCCGATGCAGTAGTGCACCTGGCAGGTGAAAATCGTCCGCAGGACGAAAACGCATTTACCCAGGTAAACACCGGCCTGACGGTGGCACTTTGCGATGCTATCCGCCAGGAAGCAACCAACACCGGGCGCAAGGTTCAACTGATTTTGGCATCGTCAACCCAGGCCGAACGCGACAATCCTTATGGCCTCAGCAAGTTGGCTGCGGAACAAGCAGCGCAGGCATTGGCGGCAGAGATTGGCAACTCAGTGGTGGTATTCAGGCTCCCTGGCGTATTTGGCAAGTGGTGCAAGCCCAACTATAACTCGGTCGTGGCGACGTTTTGCCACAACATCGCTCGCGGCTTGCCGATCCAAGTCAACGACCGGCTGGTCAATTTGCCGCTGGTGTATGTGGACGACGTGGTGAGCGCATTGATTCGTGCTGTTCAGTCGCCAGAACTCGGTGCAGCCCAAGGCAAGGTGCAACCGGAATACGCGATCACGCTGGGTGAGCTTGCGGACCAGATTCAGGCCTTTGGCGCATGCCGTACCACCCTAATGGCCGAGCGCGTCGGCACGGGTCTGGTGCGTGCGCTTTATGCCACCTACGTCAGTTACCTCCCCAATGAGCGCTTCAGCTACGAAGTGCCCCAGCATGGTGATCCACGTGGCGTGTTTGTTGAAATGCTCAAAACGCCTGACAGCGGCCAGTTCAGCTACTTCACTGCTCACCCTGGTATCACGCGCGGAGGACATTACCACCACACCAAGACCGAAAAATTCTTGGTTATCAAAGGTCAAGCATTATTCCGCTTCCGCCACTTGCTAACCGACGAATTGGTGGAACTGCGCACTTCTGGCGACAAGCCGCAGGTAGTGGACACCATCCCCGGTTGGTCGCACGACATTACCAATGTGGGTGAAGATGAAATGGCAGTGATGCTATGGGCCAATGAAAATTTTGACCGTGAGCGGCCGGACACGATCGCCAGCAAGGTTTGAACGATGAAGAAATTAAAAGTGATGTCAGTTGTGGGAACGCGGCCGGAGATTATTCGCCTGTCGCGCGTGCTTGCGGCGTTAGACCAGCATTGCGAGCATGTGCTGGTGCATACGGGCCAGAACTACGATTATGAATTGAACCAGGTGTTTTTTGACGACCTGGGCGTGCGCAAACCGGACTTCTTTTTGAACAGTGCAGAAGGCAGTACTGGGGCCGCGAATACCATCGGCAACTTGATTACTGCGGTGGACGGTGTATTGGCTCAGGTGCAACCAGAAGCCATGTTGGTGCTTGGTGACACCAATAGTTGCCTGTCTGTGATTCCTGCAAAGCGCCGCAAGGTGCCGATCTTTCACATGGAAGCGGGCAACCGCTGTTTTGACCAGCGCGTGCCGGAAGAAACCAACCGCCGTATCGTAGACCATACCGCCGACATCAACCTGACATACAGCACCATTGCGCGCGACTACCTGTTACGCGAGGGGTTGCCACCTGATCAGGTGATCAAGACTGGCAGCCCGATGTTTGAAACATTGCACCACTACCTTCCGCAGATTCAGGCCTCGGATGCGTTGACGCGCATGGACTTGACCGCAGAGCAGTACTTTGTCGTAAGCGCGCACCGCGAAGAAAACATAGAAGCGGACCGTAACTTCGGCAAGTTGGTGCAGATACTTAATGCTGTGGCCGAAGACCATGGCTTGCCAGTGGTGGTATCTACTCATCCTCGCACCCAGAAACGCATTGACGCCACCGGCGCCAAGTTTCACCCACTCGTAAGACTGCTGAAACCACTCGGGTTTCATGACTATGTCAACCTGCAAATGCAAGCCAAAGCGGTGCTTTCGGACAGCGGCACTATCAACGAAGAGTCGTCGATATTGAATTTTCCGGCACTGAACTTGCGTGAAGCGCATGAACGGCCAGAGGGTATTGAAGAAGCTGCCGTCATGATGGTGGGATTGGAATTAGACCGCGTCCGCCAAGGCTTGGCCATCCTGCAAAATCAAGCACGCGGCGCGGAACGAAGCTTGTGTTTGGTGGCCGACTACAGCATGCCCAATGTCAGCGAAAAAGTGGTGCGCATCATTCACAGCTACACCGACTACGTAAATCGCGTGGTGTGGAAGAAATACTGAGTAGGTTCGAATGCGTATTGCACTGATAGCAGACACCTTTCCACCGCTGCGCACTTCAGGTTCTGTGCAGTTGCGAGACTTGTCGCGCGAGTTTGCCCGGCAGGGTCACGAGTTGACCGTAATGCTGCCCTCAACGACCACCGAGAAAGCCTGGCAACTCGAGGAGGTGGATGGTGTTCAGGTTTTGCGCCTGAAAGCTCCCCGAACCAAAGACATCAATTACGTCAGACGCACCATTGGCGAATTCCTGATGCCATTCGCCATGCGCCGCAACTTGCAAAGCAGTCCACTGGCAAATGAAAAATGGGATGGCGTGGTGTGGTATGCCCCGTCTATCTTTCACGGACCTCTTGCAAATTTGCTTAAAAATACAAGTGGCTGCAAGGGCTACCTCATCATTCGGGACATCTTTCCCGAATGGGCTGTCGATATGGGGCTAATGGGGCGCGGCCTACCCTATCGTTTTTTTGATGCGGTGGCACGTTATCAGTACGCCGTGGCTGATGTGATCGGTGTGCAGACGCCGGGCAACTTAAGTTACTTCAAAGAATGGCAGAAGAAGCGAGGCCGCCGGCTGGAAGTGTTGCAAAATTGGCTAGATCATCCAGCACAACTGGACTGCTCAATTCGATTGGATAAAACGCCATTGGCTGGGCGAAAGGTCTTTGTTTACGCCGGAAATATGGGCGTTGCACAAGGCATGGATATCTTGCTTGATCTGGCTGAAAGATTGCAGAGCCGCGAAGACGTCGGATTCTTGTTTGTTGGACGTGGCAGCGATGCACACCGGCTCAGGTCTTTGGCTAACCAGCGCCAGCTGAACAATGTGGTATTTTTCGATGAGATTCACCCCGATGAAATACCCGAGTTATATAGACAATGTTGCGCTGGCATTGTGGCACTGGATCCGCGCCATAAATCACACAATATCCCGGGCAAGTTTTTGACTTATATGCAAAGTGGAATCCCGGTACTTGCCAACGTTAATGCTGGCAATGACTTGGCCCAGCTCATTCGCGATGAACAGGTGGGGCAAGTGTGTGAGAACAACCGGGCCGATGAACTTCTGCAGCTGGCCGGCAACTTGCTTAGTCAGATTGATACTGAACCGGAACTTCCAAATCGGTGCAAACGTCTGTTCCAACGTGAGTTTGCGGTAGAGAAAACCGTGCAACAGATCGTGGCTGCACTATCCGCCTGAGTTTTTCACATCTAAACGGAAATGCAAATATTCGGTTTTAACGATCTTGATGAGCTGACCCTGCAAGCGCGGAACAGTCCACGCTTACGTCAGCATCGAAATATTCATCAGAGTTTTCAAGATCCCTGCCAACGGCTGTTTAATGCCATTGAACTTAACAGTTATATCCGGCCCCATCGGCATGCCACTGACCCAAGAAATGAGTTATTGATTGCCATTCGTGGGAAAATGGCATTACTGGCCTTTGATGATGCGGGCACGGTGACCAACGTCATACCTTTTGGTTCAGAAAAATACGGCAGCGATTTGGCTGCAGGGGCTGAAATACCGGCAAATACATGGCACACAGTGATTGCATTGGAAGCTGGCTGCATACTTCTAGAAGTGAAAGCCGGACCATTTGATCCGAATCGGCCCAAGGATTTGGCACCTTGGTCACCCGAGGAAGGATGCTCTGATGCATTGCCGTATCTTGAATATTTACTGGGGAAAGCAAATTGAACGTAAGAGGCGGGACGGCAATTCAATAAGCTAAGAAGCTGGACAGATCCGAAGCTGTCCAGCGAGGCAAGTTATCCAGGCCCCAGCAGCGCCAACTGCTCCGCACTCAGATAACACCACTCCCCCTCCGCGATCCCCAGCACATCCAGCTCCAAGCCCCCAATCGCCGACCGGTGCAACGCCGAACAATGATTCCCCGCAGCCGCCAGCATCCGCTTCACCTGGTGATACTTCCCCTGCTCCAGCACGATCTCCAGCTGATGCTCGCCAACCTGCCGGCACACCACCGCCGCCAGCGGCGCCGGCTCATCGTGCAACTGCACCCCCGCCAGCAACTGCGCAACCAATTCCGGCGTCACCGGATCATGCGTCGTGGCCTGGTACACCTTGGGCACATGCCGCTTCGGCGACGATTGCGCATGGATGAACGGCCCGTCGTCCGACATCAGCAATAAGCCCGTGGTGTCATGATCGAGCCGCCCGACCGGCTGCACATCGCGCCAGGTGAACTGTTCCGGCAACAACGTCAGCACCCCAGGGTGGTGACTGGGCTTGCGCGAACATTCATAGTTGGCTGGCTTATAGAGGGCGATGTACACCTTTTCCCGGTACACCCACTCCTCATCGAATACCGTCAGCACCAGGCCCTCGGTTTCCAGCGTTTCCTTATAGTTGTCATGCACAGCGCCGCCAATGATGACCTCGCCATCTTCGATAAGGCTGCGACAATATTTACGGGTACCAAAACCCTGGGATTGCAGAATGCGATCTAGTGATAATTTGCTCATGGGCTAGCACTTTACCAGAAACCATCCAAGCAGCCAGCCGCAACAAGCTCGTTGATCTATATCAATGGTCCGTACAGCCTCAGGATTACACTGAATTAATCGTAGGAATCCACCTAACCGCTGTAAGAATCAGGAGGGCATATGCCCCAGTCTGCATTCCACTTCATGGCGCAGCACACCGGCGAGCTGATCCTCGTTCAGGCCAAAGGCAACGACAACTCAGCCCAAGCGGCATGGCGCCTGGAGGTGCAGGGGCAATTCCTGGACTGGCTGGGCGCCGGCGGCTTCCACTCGGCAGCCGAGGAAATGCATGCGCGAAGCACAAATGAAAACAGCGGCACTGCTGCCGCCGTTTCCCAGTCCCATCCCGGGACTCAATGCGAGGAACTGAAATTCACTCGAGTCCGCATTCGTGATGCGGTTGAGTAGTTCGCTTCTGACAGTGCAGACAACGAGTTAGGTTGTTTTGCGGCCTCCCTTGGAATGAACTACACCACCAATATAGTCCACCCCCGGGAGATTGCAAGGACCGAAAAGGCATAAATGCCAACATGGTTCTGTGCACGAGCGCACTGATGCGCGACAACTCTGCTATATGTTTTTCCTAGCGAATGTCGTGTCCCGCACTGCGAACCGCCGCTTTCGCCGCGCCCTCGCCCATGGCGGCGCCAAATTTCTTCAGCACACGTTCCGGCAGGCCTTCATGTTGCGTGTAATCCACAATGTCTTCCGCGTGGATGACATCGCGCGCCACCGTGTCCACCGTGCCATAGCCGTCGGCCAGGCCCATCTTGATGGCGCGCTCGCCGGTCCAGAACAGGCCGGAGAACGTTTCCGGCGCTTCCTTCAGGCGCTTGCCACGGCCCGAGCGCACCACATCAATGAATTGCTGGTGGATTTCATTGAGCATGGTTTGCGCGTGCTGGCGGTGCTTGTCGGACAGCGGCAGGAACGGATCCATGAACCCCTTATGTTCGCCCGCCGTCAGCAGACGGCGCTCCACGCCGGCTTTGCCCATGATGCCGGTAAAGCCGAAGCCCTCCATCAACACGCCGATCGATCCCACCACACTGGCCTTGTTGACATAGATCTGGTCGGCCGCCGCGGCAATGTAATAGCCGCCGGAGGCGCAAATCTCGTTGACCACCACATACAGCGGCTTGTTCGGATAGCCTTTGCGCAAGCGGTGGATTTCATCGACGATCATGCCGGCCTGCACCGGGCTGCCGCCCGGGCTGTTGATGTGCAGCACCACCGCCACCGAGCCATTGTCGGCAAACGCTTTATTCAACGCGGGAATCACGACCGCCGCCGAACCGCTGCCTTCGGTCTCGATATTGCCGTCCACTTCGATCAGCGCCGTGTGGCGCCCCAGCGCTTCGCCATCGCTGCCGGGCCATGAAATATCGAAGTACGCAGCCACGGCAAAGAAAATCAGCAATAAGGTCAGCAGTTTGAAAAAGATGCCCCAGCGCCGGTGCGCGCGCCGTTCACGCACGGTGGACAACACCAGTTTTTCCAGGACTTCGCGCTCCCAGTTCAGGCCACCCACGGCGCGCGGCGGCGGCGTAGGCGCGGAGGTGGGCGCGGGCGTGGGCGGAAGGTCCGCGCCAGGGGTGCTATCGCTTGTGTTTTCGCTCATTGTTCGTTAGTCAGGCGCGCGCCGGACGGATGAATTCGTCCGGCTGCCAAAAGAGTTGCTGGTCGCGTTCCACCACTTTAATCGGACGCAGCCGGCCGCCGCGGCACGGGCCGCCGGCGCAAAAGCCACTGTCCGGCACGTAGATCGCGCCATGGGTGGAACACATGATATAGAGTTTGCTGGACTCGAAAAATTCACCCTGCACCCAGTCCAGTTCGATCGGCACATGGGCGCATTGGTTCAGGTAGGCATAGGCCACGCCGCCATGGCGCACGACAAACCCCGTTGCGTCGCCGCCAAAGGCGGTCACGGGAAACCGCACGCCCCGGCCGCCCTCTTCCACGTCGGTCGCCGCGCAAATCAGGATGTCCTGCACTGCCTCCATCAGGCGTACTCACTGAGCCACTGATGCAGTTCCTGCACGGTCTTGGCGGAATACATCGGGTGGCACGCGTGCAGCTGATCGGCCGGATGGGCGCCATATTCCACGGCAACGCCGGCGGCGCCGGCATTGTTCGCCATCAGGATATCGTGACTGGTATCGCCAATCATCACGGTGCGTTTCATGTCCTGGCCCAGCTCGCGGGTCAGTTCCTGCAACATCGCCGGATGCGGCTTGGAGAACGTTTCGTCGGCGCAACGGGTGGCGTCGAACATCGACAGCAAGCCCGCTTCCGCCAGCGCACGGTTCAAGCCGACGCGGCTTTTTCCGGTCGCCACACCGAGGAAGTAAGCGCTCGCCGACAACTCTTGCAGCATCTCCGCCACACCGTCAAATAACGTCAATTCGTGGTCTTTTGACAGGAAATGGTAGCGATAGCGCTCCACCATGCGCGGATAATACTTCGGGTCGACATTCGGCAGCACCGCTTGCATGGCTTCATACAAGCCCAGGCCAATCACGTGCGACGCCGCATCTTCCCCCGGCACTGGCAAGCCCAGGTCGCGCGCTGACGCCTGGATACATTTGACGATCGTCGATGTGCTGTCCATCAACGTCCCGTCCCAGTCAAAGACAATCAGATCAAATTGCTTTCTTGGCATTTTTCCCGGCATCGTTGCCGGCTCCTGTGGTCTACTTGGCGGATTACGCCTTCGGCTAATCCGCCCTACGGTTCATTGCGGCCCACGGTACGTAGGGCGGATTAGCGCAACGCGCGTAATCCGCCATGCAGACCGGCGGCTTAATTTAATGGTTTGCCCAAGCTTACCAAGAATCGCTCGCATTCGGCGGCCAATGGCGCCCGCAGGGTCATGACCTTGCCGGTTTCCGGATGGGTAAACGTGATCTGGTGCGCATGCAGGAACATCCGCTTCAGCGCGCCGCGCGTCGCATCGGCTTTCTGCAGCGCCTTGTTCAAGGCAAAATCGCCGTATTTGTCGTCACCTGCAATGGGGAAGCCCGACGATGCCAGGTGAACGCGAATCTGGTGCGTGCGCCCGGTTTTCAGTTCAGCTTCCAGCAAGGCAAAATCCGCATACTTTTTCAACAGCGAAAACACCGTGTGCGATGGCAAGCCATCTTCGGACACCGACACGCGACGCTCGCCATCCGGCGTGGAATATTTACGCAATGGCAATTTAACATGCTGGCGCGCGTTCTTCCAATCACCCACTGCCAAGGTCAGGTAGCGCTTGTCCGTATGCCCGTCGCGCATCTGTTCATGCAAGTTGGTCAGCGCCGAACGCTTCTTCGCCAGCAACAGCAAACCGGATGTATCGCGGTCCAGGCGGTGCACCAGTTCCAAAAATTTCGCGTCGGGACGGGACGCGCGCAATTGCTCGATGACACCGAAGGACACGCCGGAGCCGCCGTGCACGGCCACGCCGGCCGGCTTGTCGATCACCAGTAAATGGGCGTCTTCGAAAATAATATCGAATTCACACGGTGGCACGACGGATTCGGCTTTTTCCGCCAGGCGGATCGGCGGCACGCGCACGACATCGCCTTCCACCAGGCGATACAGCTGGTCGATGCGGCCTTTATTGACGCGCACCTCCCCGGACCGCAAGATGCGGTAAATATGGCTTTTCGGCACCCCTTTGCAGATCCGCAACAGGTAGTTATCTATCCGTTGTCCGGCTTCTTCTTCGGCGATTGTCAGGAATTGTGCTTGCGGCAGGACCTGTGCGGGGGAAGCTTGCTGGCCGTTTTCAGGCGTTTTCTTATTCATCTTCCCAGAAAATCTCTCTAAGTCCTTCATTTTGAATATATAATCGTTTCGCTGCGGGTAACCCTGCTGCAAGTGTAAGAATAAAAGCACATTTTACACAGGGGCGTATCCACTGGCCTCGCCTGATTGCAAATTCAGTGGAAAAAAACGTATACGCACACTCGTGCGCATATCAGGGTGGCAACCGCTGTTGTCATCGGGTAGAGGGCACGGGTGTTGGGATTAGATTGGCTGGATAGTTAGGATGAGTCTGGCGAGCAAGCCCATAGTCGTTGCTCGCCGGTTTGATGAAGCTGATAACGCTGCCGTTTTCGCCAGGCGCTGTTGCGCTGGCTCGACGATTTGCGCACGCCTGCTTGGCCCCGCCCCCTCCCCGCAGATTGCAACTGCCCGGAGCCGCGCGGATGAGCTTGCAGGCAGTGCGCGCACTCGGCATGACGATTGGTTTCATGCGCCCTTTGCGGCGGCCAGGGTCAACCCGACCCCTGCCGCACCGCATGACGAGGCATTTTCCACAGCCTCCTTACTCCCGCGTATATCCCATGTACTACGCCGTTCCCACGGGAGCGGCTTGAGAGGCCTATGGGGCCGCGGAGTTAATAAAAAATGAAACGCATGTTGTTTAATGCTACGCAGCAAGAGGAATTGCGGGTAGCGATTGTTGACGGTCAGAAACTGATCGATATCGACATCGAAACCGCCGGCCGCGAGCAGCGTAAATCCAATATCTACAAAGGCGTCATCACCCGGATCGAACCCTCGCTGGAAGCCTGCTTCGTCAGCTACGGCGAAGACCGTCACGGTTTCCTGCCATTCAAGGAAGTGGCGCGCAGCTACTTCCGCGAAGGCGTCGATGTGCGGAACGCGTCCGTCAAGGAAGCGCTGCGCGAAGGCCAGGAAATCATGGTGCAGGTGGAAAAGGAAGAGCGCGGCAATAAAGGCGCCGCCCTCACCTCGTTCATCTCGCTGGCCGGCCGCTACCTGGTCCTGATGCCGAACAACCCGCGCGGCGGCGGCGTATCGCGCCGTGTCGAGGGCGAAGAGCGCCAGGAATTGCGCGAAACCATGGACAAGCTGGACTTGCCGCAAGGCATGTCCGTGATTGCCCGCACCGCAGGCATCGGCCGCACGGTCGAGGAACTGCAGTGGGACTTGAATTACCTGATGCAACTGTGGCGCGCGATCGAAGGCGCGTCGAAATCCGCATCGGGCGCGTTCCTGATTTACCAGGAATCGTCGCTGGTGATTCGCGCCATCCGCGATTACTTCCAGCCGGACATCGGCGAAATCCTGATCGACACCGACGACATCTACGAACAGGCTCACCAGTTCATGAGCCACGTGATGCCGGACATGGTGCACCGTGTAAAACGCTACAGCGACGACGTGCCGCTGTTCTCGCGCTTCCAGATCGAACACCAGATCGAAACCGCGTATTCCCGCACGGTACCGCTGCCATCGGGCGGCGCCATCGTGATCGACCACACCGAAGCCCTGGTTTCCGTCGACGTCAACTCGGCCCGCGCCACCCGCGGTTCCGACATTGAAACCACCGCGTTTAACACCAACCTGGAAGCCGCCGAGGAAGTGGCGCGCCAGCTGCGCCTGCGCGACCTGGGCGGCCTGATCGTGATTGACTTCATCGACATGGAAGTGTCGAAGAACCAGCGCGAAGTGGAACAGCGCCTCAAGGATGCGCTGCACCACGACCGTGCCCGTGTGCAAATGGGCAAGATCTCCCGCTTCGGCCTGATGGAACTGTCGCGCCAGCGCCTGCGTCCGTCGCTGTCCGAGGGTTCGCACGTGACGTGCCCGCGCTGCTCCGGCACCGGCCACATCCGCGACACCGAATCGTCCGCCCTGCAGGTGCTGCGCATCATCCAGGAAGAGGCGATGAAGGAAAACTCGGCCACCATCCACGTGCAAGTGCCGGTGGACGTGGCAGCCTTCCTGCTGAACGAAAAACGCGGCGAAGTGCTGAAAATCGAGAACCGCCACCGCATCACCGTGATCCTGATCCCGAACAAGCATCTGGACACGCCGCACTACAAGCTCGAACGCATCAAGCACGACGATCCGCGCCTGGAAGACCACGCCGCCAGCTACACCCTGGCCGAGTCCGCCGAAACCGACATGGCTTATGCGAAACGCCAGAAGGAAGAAGCCAAGCCGCGCCAGGAAGCCGTGGTGAAGACCATTACGCCGGAACAGCCGGCGCCGATGGTGGACCGCAAGGCCGCCGAAGCGGCGAAACCGGCCGTCGCGCCGGTTGCCGCGCCTGCCCCTGCGCCAGCCGAAAAAGGCTTCTTTGCCCGCCTGTTCTCGTTCTTCTCCGGCAAGGAAGAAGAACCTGCGCCAGTGGCGCCGGTGGCGCCGACCATCGTCACGACGAAACCTGCGGGTGAGCGCCAGGACCGCAATGCCCGTGGCCAGCGCGGCCGCAACCGCAATGAGCGCAATGGCAAGCCAGGCCGCGAAGAACGCGAACCCGGCGTGCGCGCCGCTGGTGAAGAAGGCGCGAAACCGGCAGCCGATGCGCAGGGCCGTCCACCGCGCCCACCGCGTCCGCCGCGCGAACCGCGTGAAGCCCGCGAGGGCGCGCCAGTGGAAGCACAAGGCCAGCGCGCGGAGCGTGGCGAACGCGCCGAGCGTCCGGAGCGTGCCGAGCGCCCGGAACGTGGCGAGCGTCCACAGCGTCCACCGCGTGAACCGCGTGCCGACAAGGCCGTTGAAGTCAAAACCGACGAGGCGGCAGTCCTGGCCGCCGGCGCAGTCGCGCTGACGGCCGCCGCACCGGGCGCACCAGTGCCGGCGCCGGTCGTGGAAGCCCCGCAAAAACTGGCGGCCAATGCCGGTCCGGAAGGCGATGACGACGGTACGGAAGGCGGCGATGAGCCGCGCCGCCGCCGCCGTCGTGGCGGCCGCAACCGCAACCGCCGCGAGCGCGAAGAAGGTGCCGAGGGTGTTGAAGGCGCCGAAGGCGCGGAACGCAGCCCGGTGATCAGCTTCACCGTGGCGCCAGCGGAAGGCGCGGACGCCGTGCCGGCCGCAGCGGCCGCACCGGTGGTTGCCGAAGCGGCGCCGGCGGCTGTTGTTGCGTCGCCTGTCGCGGAATCGGTGCCAGCTGCCGCCGCACCAGTGGCGGAAGCCGCCCCAGCGCCTGCCGAGGCGGCGCCTGCCACTGCAGTGGAAGTTGCGCCAGTTGCTGCTGCTCAAGTTGAGGCCGTGGCGCCGGTGGCGGAAGTTACTTCCGCCGCTGTTACAACCGTCGCTGAAACCCCTGCCGCACCAGTGGTGGAAGCGGCCCCGGTTGCTGCCGCGCCTGTTGCACCTGCCGCAGAAGTTGCTGAAGTTGCACCGGTTGCAGCCGCTCCGGTCGCGGAAGCCGCACCTGCCGCCGAGGCGGCACCAGCAGTTGTTGCGGACGTTGCCGCCCCGGAAGTGGAAGTTGCACCAGCCGTCCAGGCTGCGCCAGTCGCGGAAACCGCTCCTGCAGCAGCGCCTGCTTCGATCATCGAGCAAGCAGTTGCCGTAGCGCAAGCCACGCCGGTCGTACCGGAACCTGCTCCTGCCGCTGAACACGCCTTCACGGCGCCAGCGGCCGAGCAAGCTGCCGCACCTGCGGCAGTGGCTGAGGTGGTGGCTGAGGCAGCTCCTGCCGCAGTCCCGGCGCCCGCCGTCGAAGCTGCGCCAGTCGCTGCCGCTCCAGCCCCGGCGGCGAAGTCGCCAGCGGACTTGAACGCGGTACTGGAAGCCGCAGGCCTGACCCTGGCAGCGACCGACCCGGCCAAACTGCGCGCAGCCCAGGAAGCCGCGGCCCAGGTCACGGCGCCCGTCCGCGTGCCACGCGAACGCAAGCCGCTGCCACCGCAGTCGAATGAACCACTGGTGCAGGTCGACACCCGCCGCTAATCCGGCAGCGCGGTGACCAAACAAAGAGGAAGGCTGCGGCCTTCCTCTTTGACGTTCAGCAGTGCATCTTTTGCCAACGGGTGGTATCAATCAGAAGACGATTGGTGATCGGGCACTGAGATGCTAGAACTTATTTCCTCATTGGTTCAGTTCATTGACGACAATGCGCTATGGCTTTCCATCAATATCGCAGTGCCGGTATTACTGCCCTATTTGATGCTGGTGTTGATCGCCATCGACCAGGCGACCCATACAGCGACGGGAACCGGAGCAACCACATGGCGGACACTGCTGCGCAAGTCGGTCGATAACGGGCAACTGTTCTGGACCGCCATTTCGATGCTGGCCGCCACTGCGTATGATGCCGTCGCTGCCTGGGATAAACACCCGGACTTGCACGCCAGCATAGGCTGGACCGTCGGCGTATGTATCGTGATGGGATTCGTCTGCACGGTCCTGGTCGGGTTTAGCACGCTGCGCACCGCGACGAGCGGCACGACCAACTGGTACGTGATCGGCCTGTCGATCCTGATCACGCTGGGCCTGTGCATGTTCTACCCAGCCGTACACTTCAAGTTCGACTAGTGTGCTACACTCACTGGTGAAGGAAACAGGAGTTTAATTATGTTGCAGTTAATGCAAACCATCACCAACGATGACGCCAAATTCGCCAAAGCCATGGTGGGTCTTGGCCTGCTGTTTGCAGCTGCGCTCATCACGGGCATGACCATCGTTGCGACGCTTTAACGCGATTTGAACGATACAAGCAATTTGTCACGACAGGCCGCACATGCGGCCATTTTTATTTGCCGGCAATATGCACGCCGGCGTACAGCGACAATCCACCCCCTCGCCGACGGGGTCGCTGGCGTCGTGCTATCGTAGCTGTATGTCTGAGAAAATCATCGTCTTTACCGACCAGCGGGCCCAGGCGGCTTTCGTGCCCGACGTGTTGCAGGCCCCCACCGGCAGCCTGCGTGACCGGCTTGACCGTCCGCTGCACGACTTGCGCATTTCCGTCACCGACCGCTGCAACTTCCGTTGCGTGTATTGCATGCCCAAGGAAGTGTTCGACAAGGATTACAGTTACCTGCCCCACTCGTCCCTGCTGAGCTTTGAAGAAATCACGCGCATTGCGCAGATCTTCATCGAACACGGCGTGGAAAAGCTGCGGCTGACGGGCGGCGAACCGCTATTGCGCAAAAACATAGAAAAACTCATCGAGATGCTGTCGCGCCTGAAAACCGTGCACGGCAAGCCGCTCGACCTGACCCTGACCACCAATGGCTCGCTGCTGGCGCGCAAGGCGCAAGCGCTCAAGGACGCGGGACTGCAGCGCGTCACCGTGTCGCTGGACGCGCTCGACGACGCCGTGTTCAAGCGCATGAATGACGTCGATTTCGCCGTCAGCGACGTGCTCGGCGGCCTCGACGCCGCCCACCAGGTCGGCCTGGGGCCGATCAAGGTCAACATGGTCGTCAAGGGCGGCATGAATGACCAGGAAATCCTGCCGATGGCGCGCTATTTCAAGAACAGCCCATTCATCCTGCGCTTCATCGAATACATGGACGTCGGCGCCTCGAATGGCTGGAAACTCGACGAAGTGGTACCGTCCGCCGAAGTGGCGCGCCGCATCGGGGCGGAGATGCCGATCGCACCGGTGGCCGCCAATTACACGGGTGAAACCGCCGAACGGTGGCGCTATCTCGATGGCGGAGGCGAAATCGGCCTGATTTCCAGCGTGACCCAGGCGTTCTGCAAGGATTGTTCGCGCGCGCGCCTGTCGACCGAAGGCAAGCTGTATACATGCCTGTTTGCCACCCGGGGCCATGATTTGCGCGCGCTGCTGCGCAATGGCGCCACCGATGCGCAGATCAGCGGCGCCGTCAGCCACCTGTGGCAGGAGCGCGGCGACCGTTACTCCGAATTGCGCACCAGCCAGACCGCCCTGCCCGCCGCCGCGCGCAAGGTGGAAATGTCCTATATCGGCGGCTAATCCTTTTGCCGGATCGACATCCCCCGCGCCGCCGGATAGACTGGCGGCTTAGCGGCGTGTAACTCAAGGGGGATGGTTTGACTTTCAAGCACAAGATGACCGGCATGATACTGGCCGGCGGCCGTGGCACCCGCATGGGCCGCGTCGACAAGGGACTGCAGCCATTCCGTGGCGCGCCGCTGGCCGCCCACGTGCTGCAACGGCTGGCGCCGCAAGTGGCGCAACTGGCCATCAACGCCAACCGCAACCACGCCGCCTACGCCTCCATCGCGGTGGCGGCCAATGCCGACGCGCCGGTCTGGCAAGATGACCTGGCCGGTTTCGAAGGCCCGTTGGCCGGCTTGCAGACCGGCTTGCGCCGCTGCACCACCGACTGGCTGCTGACGGCGCCATGCGATTCCCCCCTGCTGCCGGAAGACCTGGGCCAGCGCCTGGCCGAAGCGCTGTTGCGCGAGGAGGCCGACCTGGCCGTCGCCGTCACCATGGATGCCGATGAAAGCGGGGATGCCTACCGCCGCGTGCACCCGGTGTTCGCGCTGATGAAAAAATCCGTGCTGCCCAGGCTCGACGCGTACATGGAAACCGGCGGGCGCCGCATGGACGGCTGGTATGGCGCCATCAAGGTCACGGAAGTGCTGTTCCAGGACGCCGGCGCCTTCCGCAACATCAATACGCTGACCGACCTGAAAGACATGGAAAAACAGGCCGAGCCAGGCGCCGGCGGCTTTGGCCGCAAGGCATCCCTGTCCGCCGGAGAAGCGCAGCGCATCATCCGCGACGCCATCACGCCGGTCGCCGCGGTGGAAAAAGTCGCGCTGCGCCAGGCACTCGAGCGCGTGCTGGCCAACGATGTGATTTCCCCGATCGACGTGCCAGCGCATGACAACTCGGCCATGGACGGCTATGCCTTCCGTGGCGCCGACCTGTCCGCCAACGCCCCCACCACCCTGCGCGTGGCGGCCACGGTCTATGCGGGCCGCCCGTCCGGCGTGCAGATCGCCCCGGGCGAATGCGCCCGCATCATGACCGGCGGCGTCATGCCGGACGGCCTCGATACCGTGCTGCCGCAGGAACTGGCGGCCGCCATTGGTGCCGACAGCGTCACCATCGCCCCCGGCACCATCCAGACCGGCGCCAACCGCCGCTTCAAGGGCGAAGACCTGGCCGCCGGCAAACCCGCGCTACACCAGGGAAAAATCGTCACACCGGCCGACCTCGGCCTGCTGGCGTCGCTGGGCCTGGCGGAAGTGCCGGTGCGGCGCCGCCTGCGCGTGGCGTTCTTTTCCACCGGCGACGAATTGCGCTCGATCGGCGAAGCACTGGAGCCGGGCTGCATCTATGACAGCAACCGCTACACCTTGTACGGCATGCTGGTGCGGCTGGGTTGCGACGTGATCGACATGGGCGCCGTGCGCGACGACCGGGCCGCGCTGGAAGAAGCGCTGCGCACCGCGTGCGGCAGCGCCGATGCCGTCATCACCAGCGGCGGCGTGTCGGCCGGCGCGGCCGATTACATCAAGTCCATCATGGCGGAACTGGGCGACGTGGGTTTCTGGAACCTGGACATGCGCCCGGGACGCCCGATGGCGTTCGGCCGCATTGCCTCAGAGGGCCGGCAGTCATGGCTGTTTGGCTTGCCGGGCAATCCGGTCGCGGCCATGGTGGCGTTTTACTTCTTCGTGCGGCCGGGACTGATGAAAATGATGGGCACCACGGCCAGCCATTTCACGGTGCGCGCGCGCAGCGCGGTGGCCTTGCGCAAGAAGCCGGGACGCACCGAATACCAGCGCGGCATCATTGATATCGCCCCCAATGGCGAGCGCGAAGTGCGCATCACGGGATCGCAGGGGTCCGGTATTTTACGGTCGATGTCGGAGGCCAATTGCATGGTGATCTTGCCGCATGAACAGGGCGATGTGGCGGCGGGGGAGCTGGTGGAAGTGGTGATGTTTGAGGGATTGATTTAACCGGGACAACATGATGCCGGCAACACGCCGGCATCATGCCGCGTCGGTATCGTCCCCGCCATCCGCCTGTCCCAGCAACTGCTGCGCCGTTCCCTCCGGCAGCGCCTCGACGGATTTCAACTTGCGCGCCATTTGCCGGCTGCGCACCTCGGCGGTTTCGATATTGCGCGCCGCCTTTTCCAGGGTCAGGCGGGTGGTCGCCAGCACGTCGCCGAACTTGGCGAACTCCGTCTTGACGGCGCCCAGCACCTGCCACACTTCCGACGAGCGCTTTTCCAGCGCCAGCGTGCGGAAGCCCATCTGCAAACTGTTGAGTAACGCCATCAGGGTCGACGGGCCGGCGATGCTGATGCGGTTTACGCGCTGCAATTCATCGGCCAGGCCGGGACGGCGCATGACTTCCGCATACAGCCCTTCGGTCGGCAGGAACAGGATCGCAAAATCGGTGGTGGCGGGCGGCGCCAGGTATTTGTCGGCGATGGTCCTGGCCTCGCTGCGCACGGCGCGCTCCAGCTCGCGACCGGCCACGGCGACGCCATCGGCATCGGCGCGATCCGCCGCATCGAGCAGGCGCTCGTATTGTTCTTTCGGGAATTTGGCGTCGATCGGCATCCACACAGGGACTTCGCCATCGCGCTGGCCCGGCAATTTCAGCGCGAATTCCACGCGCGCATTCGAGCCGGCCACGGTTTCCACGTTTTTCGCATACTGGTCCGGCGTCAGCACTTGTTCCAGCAGCATTTCCAATTGCACTTCACCCCAAGTGCCACGGGTCTTTACGTTGGTCAGCACGCGTTTCAGGTCGCCCACGCCGAGCGCCAGCTGCTGCATTTCACCCAGGCCCTGGTGCACCCGCTCCAGCCGTTCCGACACTTGTTGAAACGACGCGGACAGGCGCTGCTCCAAGGTCGCATGCAGTTTCTCATCCACGGTCTTGCGCATTTCCTCCAGCCGCGCGCCATTGTCGGCTTGCAGTTCGCGCATTTTGACTTCCAGGGTGGCGCGCACTTCCAGCAGGCGGCGCGCGGACGTTTCCGTCAGCGTCTCGATCTGGCGTCGCATCACGTCCAGTTGCTGGACCGTGGCGGCATGGGATTGCGCCAGCAATTGCGCGTTTTCCTGGCGCGACGCCTGCGCCGTCGCCTGCAACTGCAGCCGCACTTCGCGTTCGACCCGCTCCAGCCCCGCGGCCAGTTCCGCCATGCCGTTATATTGCTGCGGCGCGCGGGCGCGCAGCAGCGCGAGCACTTGCAGCGCTATGACAATGACGCCCAGCGCCAGCAAGACCAGGAATTCCACGTTACTCATCGATGGGAAGGTTTAGTGCGGATGCTCAGTGCGGATGATTCCGCATCCAGTCCGCCGTCTGGTAAAACGACTGCATCAGCCGGACCCGCAATTCTTCCTGGATACCGACCTCTTCCATCGCCCACGCCATGGCGCGCAGCCACTGGTCGCGCTCCGTGGTGCCGATCGGGAACGGTAAATGACGTGCCCGCAGGCGCGGGTGGCCAAAGCGTTCGACAAACGCATCGGGCCCGCCCATCCAGCCGGACAGGAACCAGAACAATTTGTCGCGCGAACCTTCGGTGGTGGGGGGATGGAGGGCGCGGATCACGGCAAATTCCGGCTCCAGCTCCATCAGGTCATAAAAGCGGTCGACCATCTCGCGCAACTTGAGTTCGCCGCCGATGGCTTCGTAAAGGGTTTGTTCAGTCATGGTGACTGGCATGATACCACTGTGGATTCATACAGAGGCGGCTATATGGCCGCGCGCCGGCAACACCGGCGCGCATAGGGCAGCCTTAAGCGTTACGCAGGGTTTGCAACGGCGGATGTTTCAATACGCTGCGCAAACCCAGATAACCGCCGGCCATCGCGCACAGCGCACCGGCCGCCAGGCCCGCGCCCCACACGCCCGGATTGAAGACCCAGTCGAACTTGAACTGGTACGTCGCCAGCCCCCATCCCATGGCCGCCGCGCCGGTCGCCGCCAGCAAACCGGCCAGCGCGCCCACCAGCAGGAATTCAATCAATTGCGCGCGCGACAGTTGCTGGCGCGTGGCGCCCAGTGCGCGCAGCAGGCCGGCTTCGCGGGTCCGCTCATCCTGCGAGCCCATCAGCGCGGCGTACAGCACCAGCACACCGGAAATCAAGGTAAAGCCAAACAGGAATTCCACCGCCACGATGACCTGGTCCAGCACCGCCTGCACCTGGCGCAGCACGGCGCCGACATCGACCACCGTCAGGTTCGGATAGGCGCGCGCCAGGGTATTGCCCATGGCCGCGTGCCGCTTCGGCAGGTGGAAAGCCGTGATCCAGGTTTGCGGCGTGTCCGCCATGGCTTTCGGGTTGATGACGACAAAGAAATTCACGCGCATCGAGCCCCACTCCAGCTTGCGCAGGCTGGTGATGGTCGCGTCCACCTTTGATCCGGCGATATCGAAGCGCATGCGGTCGCCCAATTTCAGGCCCAGGGTTTTCGCAATCCCCTCTTCCACCGACGCTTCCGGCTTGCCTTCCTCATCGGCATACCACTTGCCGGCCACGATCTTGTTCCCCACTGGAATATCGGCCATGGTGGACAGGTTGAATTCCCGCTCCGCCAACCCTTTGGCCCGCTCTTCCGTATAGGTGGAAGCCGTGATCGGCTTGTCGTTGATGGCGGTCAGGCGGCCCCGGATCATCGGATACATCGGCACGCTGGCGACATCGGCCGCTTTCAGCCGGGCGGTAATCGGGTCTTTCTGGTCCGGCTGGATATTGATGATGAAGCGGTTCGGCGCATCGGGCGGCGTGGCATTGCGCCAGGCGGTCATCAAGTCGCCCCGCACCACCGTCAGCAACAGCAAGGCCATCAGGCCCAGCGCCAGCGACACCACTTGCACCACGGTGGCGCCCGGGCGCCGCTGCAGCGACGTGACGGCAAAGCGCCATGCCTGGTGATTGACGGCGCCGCGCAACGGTTTCAAGGTCTTCAACCCCAGCCAGCCGATCAATGCGAACAGGCCGAACGCGGCCAGGAAACCCAGCCCCGTCAGCGACGCCAGTTTCACATCGCGCGCCTGCCACAGCAGCAAGGCAAAGAAGCTGGCCAGTCCCAGGCCGTAGGTGGCCAGCGCCATCGGTTGCGGCGCGGCGGCTTCGCGCCGGATCACGCGGTTATGCGGGACGTTACGCAGTTGCAGCACGGGCGGCAAGGCAAAGCCCGCCAGCAACAGCAGGCCCACCGCCATGCCCTGCAGCGCCGGCGCGATGGTGGCCGGGGGCAAATCCGCCGCTACCAGTGCGCCGAGCGACTCCAGCAGCACGAAGTGGCTGGCAAAACCCAGCGCCACGCCCAGCGCACTGCCCACCAGGCCGACCAGGCCGAATTCAATCAGGTACAGCGTGGTGACCTGGTTTTGCGTCAAGCCCAGGCAGCGCAGCATGGCGCACGCATCGAGGTTGCGCGCCATGAAACGGCGCGCCGCCATCGCCACGGCCACCGCCGCCAGCATGGCGGACAGCAGCCCCACCAGCGACAGGAAACGGTCGGCGCGGTCCAGCGTCGCGCGCATTTCCGGCCGGCCCGCCTCCAGCGATTCGAGCCGCACATTGCGCACATTGTCGGCCTTGATGGTCGCTTGCAGCCAGTCATTGAAGGCTTGCACGGCTTTCATGTCCTGGCCCGCCACCAGCATGCGGTACGTGATGCGCGCGCCCGGCTGCACCAGCCCGGTGGCGGCCAGCTCATCTTCCCGCAACATGACGCGCGGGGCGAAATTCATGAACGACGCGCCCCGGTCCGGCTCGGCCGCGATCAGGCGCGCAATGGTGAACGATTTGTCGCCCAGGCGAATCACGCCGCCCACTTGCGTATCGAGCGCCGGCAGCAAGCCGGCATCGACCCACACCGTACCGGCGGCGGGGATCCCGGCGGCCGGCTCGCCCAGGCCGTCATTGGCCTGGTCCGGCGAGTTCGCCACGCGCACGCGGCCGCGCAGCGGATAGGCGCTGGTCACGGCCTTGATGGACGCCAGTTGCGACAGCGACGCTTCGCCTTCGCCGGCCTGCGCCATGCTGGGGAAGACCACGGTGTACGCTTGCCGCAAACCGCGCCTGGCCGCTTCGTCGCGCCAGTTTGGTGGCGCGGGCTGGTCCGCCGTGATCACCATGTCGGCGCCCAGCAACTGGTGGGCGTCGCGGTCCAGCGCGGCGCGCAGGCGGTCAATGAAAAAGCCGGAAGCGGACAGGGCGGCCACCGCCACCACCAGCGCCACCAGCAGGAAACGCAACTGGCCGGCGCGCCAGTCGCGCAAAGTCATGCGGATTGCTTGAGCAAACATCGGGTTCCCTGGTGGACAAAGTTGACCAAGGTTAAAGCATGACGGGGATTTGTTAAGTGTGCCTTAATACTTGAATGGCATGCATGGGGAGCGGCCCGTACCCGAAACAGGGACACGTGCCGCTATTCCGTAGGGCGGTTTTCGCCAGAGGCGAAAGCCGCCATGCATGCGTTGCCGGGACGCCGGCATGGCGGCTTCCGCCAAGGCTCGGCGCCCCCGGCGGAAACCGCCCTAACGCACTCAGCGCCGGCGGCCGTGGCTTATGCTGGCAGGCTCGCGAAATACGCGTCGACTTCGGCCAGGAACGCCTGCTTTTGCGCTTCCGGCAAGAACGCCGCCACAAAACTGTTGCGCGCCAGGCGCTGCGCATGCGACAGGCCCAGCGGCAGCGCCTCGAACACGGCCAGGAAGTTGTCGTTCATGTAGCCGCCAAAATAGGCCGGGTCATCCGAATTAACGGTCGCCACCAGTCCCGCGTCCAGCAGCTGCACCAGGTTGTGGTCCTTCATCTGGTCAAACACGCGCAGCTTGGTATTGGACAGCGGACACACCGTCAGTGCGATACCCTCGCGCGCCACCCGCTCAGTCAACGCCTGGTCTTCCAGGATGCGCACGCCATGGTCGATGCGCTCGACTTTCAGCACATCCAGTGCGGATTGAATGTAGGCCGGCGGACCTTCCTCACCGGCGTGCGCAACGATATGCAAGCCGAGGTCGCGGCAACGGGCAAACACGCGGGCGAATTTTTCCGGCGGGTGGCCCACTTCGGACGAATCCAGGCCGACACCGATGATCTTGTCGCGAAACGGCAGCGCCTGCTCCAGGGTTTGCAGCGCATCGTCTTCCGGCAAATGGCGCAGGAAGCACAGGATCAGGGTGGCGGACACCGGGCTGTCCTGGCACGCGTTGTAAATGCCGTTGATCACGGTGGCCATCGGCACGCCGCGCGCCGTATGGGTTTGCGGGTCAAAGAAGATCTCGGTGTGGCGCACATTGTCCGCTTCGGCTTTCTTCAAATACGCCGCCGTCATGTCGTAGAAATCCTGCTCCTGCAACAGCACGCTGGCGCCCGCGTAATAGATGTCGAGGAACGATTGCAAATCCGTGAAAGCATAGGCCTGGCGCAACGCCTCCACCGACGGATACGCCAGCCGGACACCATTGCGCTCGGCCAGCGCGAAGATCAGTTCGGGTTCCAGGGTCCCTTCAATGTGCAGGTGCAATTCAGCCAAGGGCATGACCGGCGGTGCTGCATGGCCGTCCGATTCGTTGGGAAGTGGGGCTAGATCGGCCGGTTCGGCGGCACCGTCATAAGTGTTCACACCGCAAGAATAGTCCCCGGGCCGGACATCACCGCTAGAGTCGAATGGATGCGAAGTGAACAGCACGCTGCCCGTCTGCCGGATCTGGAGCCGGGCCTCTTACTCGACCACCCTGCGGACGGCTTTGTGCGGGTGCGCGGCGCCCGGGAGAACAACCTGCGCAACGTGGACGTAGATGTCCCGCGCGACGCCATCGTCGCCTTCACCGGCGTCTCCGGCTCCGGCAAGTCCTCGCTGGCGTTCGGAACCACTTACGCCGAAGCACAACGCCGCTATTTCGAATCCGTGGCGCCGTACGCCCGCCGCCTCATCCAGCAGGG